>Ga0209976_10000052_pt1 | contig 85253 bp, 129 predicted proteins | sample SumtaG_FD_182806 | JGI IMG/M metagenome (GOLD analysis project Ga0209976, IMG submission 182806) | Deep subsurface microbial communities from Indian Ocean to uncover new lineages of life (NeLLi) - Sumatra_00157 metaG (SPAdes) (version 2) | ecosystem: Environmental > Aquatic > Marine > Oceanic... | reverse complement strand
GCACTCATAAAGGACTAACATGTGGAACAAACCCCCTGTGAAATTACCACCGCTAGGTAAAAAGTTAGAAGTCCTTGATGATGGCGTGCTGAAACGTGCCACATGGACTAGCAGAGGGTTCATGCTGTGGGGGTTCATGGTCTATTTGAGACATGTTAGTGCATGGAGAGAAACATGATACCACCGCAATCAGCAGAAGTAGTAATGCCTATCTACAGAATTACATTCTCGCTGACTATAGGATTGTTGGGAGGAGCTGCATTTCTGCTTGCAGCATGGCTACACGAGAGAACAAAATGAAAACTAAAGAAGTCCTCTACAAAGGCAAGTCGTTTGAAGTAGTCGATATAACATCGGTTGCTACCCTGTATGTGCATGGAGAACGTGTCAATGACGCTGATGTCACAACCTGTCTACTGAAACTCTTCAAAGAGAACATGTACATTATGCCAAGAGCGGATGACAAGTATGAGTTCTGTATAAACGTGGTGGGGTCTTGGAGGATTAATGAGAGAACTGATTAGTAATATCAAGAACGTGTTCTACTGGCTACCGATTTTGTGGAAAGACCGTTGGTTTAGTTGGGAGTATTTGTTAGATATCATCGTTCACAAACTCAACAGTATGGAAGCACGTTTCAGAACTGACAGTATCAAGTACTATGATTATCAAATTGCCGATGAGATTGCACAGGTCGCACGTATACTAAACGATGTCCGCAAAGATGTGTACTTCAACGTGACATGGAGAAGGGCAATAGAACTGTACGGTCAAGGGAAGATCGTATGCCTTGAGATGCGCGATGATGAATGTCCAGATGATTGTTCTGAACAGTGCTATGCCAATACTGTATATCCTGATAAACCAGAGGGTATGACAGATGAAGAGGCTCTCAGTGGTTGCTGTAAACTCTACAGAGAGGGCGATGAGAGACGCTGGTCAGACCTGCGCAAGGCAATGCGGTTGATGGGGGAAAACGCCCCTGAATGGTGGGATTGACATGGACAAACTAATTGAAGACCTCAAAGCACTAGAACTGTACGATAGAAGCATCGTTGTAGTCAAGACACCCTACCCGCAAAGTATAGAGTTGGGTGGGCTTGCAGAGGCACTGAAGACCGCGTTTCCTGGCGTGAAGTTCTGTTTGGTTTCTATTGGTCTTGATGAGGACATATTTACAGTTGACTTGGGTGAGGCTTGACCCTGTAACATAAAGTTGGTACAATTTATATATTCTAAACCTCGGAGGTAACAATGGAAAATCTTTTATTGTCAGTAAGTGGAATGAACGAATATGTAGTTTTGGGGATCGCAGCCTTTGTCGTATTCCTTGTTGTAAGGACACTCAATTTTTTTGGGTATCTCAGCACAGGAACAATGAAGCGCATTGGAGTACTCGTTGGTAGTGCAGTAACGTCTAACATGCTGTGCGAGGCTGAGAAGGTCTTGAGCGCGGTTGTTATCGGGTTGCTGTCAGTTGGCTTCAATGAGCTGGTGACATTTATCGGGAAGGTCAAGATAAGTAAAAAAGCGTAAGAGTCGGCAGCAAGCTATTGGGTTTGCGGGTGTCCCTCAACACCCGCATTTTGGCAAGAAGTTTAGGTAAGGAGAAGGCATGAAAGTCATCAAAGTCAACAATCTGCGTGAGATCAAGGGGAAAAGATTGCACGTTGTTACTTGCGATGATGTCAAGCGTGCAGTACGCAGGTTTGAGCATGTGTATGGAAAGAAGCCGAAGGTGGTGTACGATACCCCTAATGGGTTCTGTATGGTGGTGGAGTAGATGAAAATAAACAAATGTGACTTTTGTGAGAGACCTACCATGATTCATTTTGTGCCCGTAATTGACGGCAAAGATAAAATTATGTGTATGGACTGTACTATCAATACACTGAATGAGTTGCTGAAAGAAGCTGAGAGACTGAAAGAACAATGTCGCTGGATACCTGTTAGCGAAAGAGTGCCTAAAAGTAGCACGACAATGGTTGCTCTTATAAATATTTATGAGTGTGATTGGAATACAATTGGCTGGCTTGATGAGGAAGAGGATGAAGGGTGGGCGACAGACGGTGGATTTGTTCCATTAGGCCATTTTACCCATTGGCAACCCCTACCACCGCCCCCGGAGGATGAGTAATGGGCAAGTTTGGTAAAGGCACACCAGAACAATTGTTATGGAAAGCAGTAAAGCAAGTCCAATATGGATATTACTGTGATAATTACTCACCAAACTATTCATGGGGAAGAGTAGTGCGAGCACTGTTGGCAATTATAGCACGCATTCATAGTGAGCATATAGATGATTGACATTCTCCTCTGTGCCCCGACCTATCGTTCTAGTACCGCTGCAATACGGATGATAGAGTCACTGCATCACATTGATGCTAACGTGCTGTGCTTCATAACGGGGTCGAGAGAGGATGAGGAATTGTTGGTCATTGCTGACTACCTGGTTGGCAAAGATTTTCCTGTCATTCTAGCGTGCGCGGAGCGCAATTGTGCTGCCTTCAACCAGGCATGGGGGTTCGTGTGGGCAGTGAACAACGGATTACATGCCAAGTACGTATGCTGGATAGATGATGATGTAGAATTTGTGCACAATGATGTTGCCATAATGCAGGCAATTGAGGGTGCTGAACCGTTTTCGTTGTTGTCTCTAGCATTACCTTGTGAGCCGCGGGAAAAAAACAATCCAATTGGCGCTGGGTGGTTGGATGCGTGTGGTATCGTTGCAAAGTTCGAGGATTGTGTGAAATATGGTGTGAGGGATTCACAACCTGAAGCACCATGGATATTCTACACTGAAGTAGAGTACATGCACCGTATGTGTTACTTTACAAACAGACCTACAGCTTCAAGTGTGGGTTGTTATTACTTGCATTATCAGCGCACCGATGCAGACCTCATTGAGAAGCGGGCTGAGACTGAGGCGGAGGCTTTCCACTATGCTGGTCGTTTCTGGAAGGACAAGTTTGACATTGATGTTCACATAGACCCGATTGGAGACCCTGATGTTTGGGGTGAGTTGTGGGCATTGTGTAATACTGGGTATAACTATAACTTTGAGAAACATCTGATATTTGATGGGCGGTGGGTTGATTGGGAAGACATTTATAACAGTTATAATGTAGAGATATTAAGAGGAGTACAACAAGATGAGTGAAAAAGTAAAATGTGTATCGGTTTATCTTGATGGTTGTTACGGATATACTGTGCCAGCAAATCCAAAGGATATAGCCTGTATGCTTGATGGCGAATTGGACGGCATAGACCTTGGTGATGATGTGGTCATAGAGCTAAAAGTTGTTGGATTTACACAAGATGAAATAGATAACTTTGGCGAATTCGCAGGCTGGTGAACAAGGGATTGGGCAGAGATATATGGTGGTGGATGATTGAATATATGTCCTGCACAAACTGCAACAAGAATACGATGAAAGTTACTATAACAACTGGAACAAAAGTGTTAGATTGTGGCACACTAAACAAAATAACTATCTGTAAATTCTCTTGTGAAGAATGTGGATGTTTACACGGAACGACATCAGTAAGTATCCCAAACTCAATTCCAGAAGCAGATATAGTTTTTGACAACTACATTTGCCACGAGAATATTGAGATGTTGAGTGATTGAGCTTGAGAACGGTTTCCAGTTGCACTTGGGGGACTGCCTTGAGGTGATAAAGAACTTGCCTAACGAGAGTGTTGATTTAATTGTAACTGATCCTCCATATGGAGATAGTAACAGGAGTGTAAAATGGCACAACCAAAGAGAATTATTATAGAGTACGATAATGGGTGTGCGGATGTAATCGACCTTTTTGAGGGCTGCTATAGTATGGACTGGGGGTATGGAGAGATTGGAGGGTATCGGAACGTTGAAGGCATAATGAGGTTTGTCATAAGAGGCACTGGCAGATTTCTTCGCAAACAAAAAGGTGACAAGTATTCTTGTAATCGGAAGGAAGAAACTATGAACGAAAAATTAAACTTGAACAATTATTCAGAACTGTTTTTCAAAGTTCCAGTTGATAGCAAGATGACTTATGACGAAGCCAAACGACTTGTTGGCTGTATTTTGTACATAGAGGGAGGCGACGCGCTTGAGGTCACTTCTATTAGCGATGATGACGATTTCGTTTATATAAATGTGGAGAAAATAGATGAAGATAACTGACATCAAGGTCGTTGACATTGATATTCCGTTCTTGAGGTGGGTTGGGATACTTATAAAAGTGACACTTGCTTCATTAGTAGTGTCAGTCATTGTGTTTGGTGTGCTGACAGTGCTGTTAGTTGCTGGCACGGTGTTTCTTGCGATGCTGGTATGACTAGACTTCAGTAAAGTCCTTGACAAGAACACAGATTAATGGTATACTGTGTATAGAAATATCCAACTAGTGAAAGGAGAAAGTTGTGAAAATTAGCAATAAATCACAGACCATACTCAAAGAAACGTTTGCTCAATACAAAGATGCAGACCCAGTAGATTTCGGCATAAGCAAAACCCTATATGACCGTGCGGTGTTCCACATCTACCCTGTTGGAGATACCCTAAACGATGAGAACGAGGAATCAGCGGGCTACACAACCTGTCTGCTGTTCGACCTCCATATTTATGACACTAAGAACATGCAAAAATACATACTATCCAACAGAGACGGTATAGACTTCATCGGTTTCGAGAACGTAAAAGTCCACGTATTCAAAGACCAAAGCACGATGATTGCGGTGGACGTAGAGGAAATACAAATATGTAATCTCAAGCTAGTAACGGTAACTCACACATGAGTGCAATAATTATAAAACGGACAACAATATGATTGAACTTAAAAATGGCTTCCATTTGCATCACGGGAATTGTCTTGAAACGACAACACGAATGCCAAATAAAAGCATTGATCTGATAATAACTGATCCTCCCTATGGAGACAGCTACAAAAGTTGTTATCAGAATTATGACAATAGGGGAACAATACCCGTGAGAATTGAGCGTGAAGATTATTTTCAAGAAATAGAAGGTGACGAAGAGGTTCCTACCGAGTATTTAATTGAATGTTATAGATTACTAAAAGATGCTTCTGCCATCTACATTTTTTGCAAATGGAACAAATGGCATATTCTTTTCCCCGCTGTAGAACAAGCAGGTTTCAAGATAAAGAATATGATTGTGATGAACAAAAACAATCATGGAATGGGGGATTTGAAGGGTAGCTATGCCCCCAAGCATGAGCTTGTAATGTTTGCTACTAAAGGAAAGCATATTCTAAGGTACAAGATGCGACCTAAAGATGTAATAAGAGCAAAGGTTCTATACAGTGGCTCAAGAAGATTACATCCTAACCAAAAGCCTGTAGAGTGGATAATACCATTTATTTTACATTCATCAGATGAAAGCGACACGATACTAGATTTGTATATGGGTTCTGGGACAACTGGCGAAGCATGTGTCAACACCGCCAGGAATTTCGTGGGTATTGAGAAAGAGAAGAAATACTTTGATATAGCGGTAAAGCGCATCCGAAAAGCGCAAATGCAACCGTTGCTATTCCAACCTTAACAACTCCAACTCCTCTGGAATATTTAAGATTAGAAGTGCATTTTCACCCTGTGCAGATGGGCAAGAATGGGGTAGAATACGTGTACTATGAAAAGCAGTAAGGCAATGTCGATAACTATTGAAAGTTCCCCGTGTCCGTGGTCTGGCAAGGTCGCCCCTTACCTTACTGCTTTGGCCTTCTGACCACGAACAAGGGGAATTTGCTTATTGATTTTAGTCCCAACAGGAAGGAGATAGGGAGTATTTTTTATGGAAATGGTAAAAGAAGAGTTCAATTTGGTGGAGTTGCTGGAGGGCAGCTACGGTGACTATCGGGAGGCGGAGCCAGAACCAGACAACTGGTTTGACTTATTGGATGACCGCGTCTTTGAGGTTACCAGTGATATGGAAGACGCTCTCAGAGACATGGACAGACGGAAAGAGCTGGATGAACGGCGTTTATCTCGTATAGCTGACTGTGGGAACTGGGCTTATTGGTTTGATCCGCACGCCGGGTCAATGAAAACGTATAAGTTTCGTTGTGACCTGTTCCGTGAGTGTCCAAAGTGCTTGGAGCAGAGAGCTAAGGCTGAATTCAAGCAGTGGCGAAAGGTAATGTACGAGCCAGTTGCCCACTTCACAATGGATAGTGGTGAAACGGATAGTTGGCTACGTAAAGCTGGCGCAAAGAAGAGTGATTATGTCAGATACCCACAGAAAGACGGGACTGATGTGTTACTCGTGCAAAGAGATTTAATTCCTGACGCATCACTCGTCGGCCCTGAATGGTATCACCAACAGGATTGGACAAAGATTATGGACACGCCTGAAGGTCGTAACCGTTCTGGAACGCTGCACGCTGGCCCACCCCCAAGTGGTAAGGAAGAGTACACGGTTATCACGACCATGCAATTCCTCACAACCGCTGATTGGGTAGTGACAGCAGAAGCTATGCGACAGGTCATTGAGGACACAGGACATTATCGCCCTACAGAACCTCAACATGTTGTATCTTGTCTCACAGATCGCACGAACAAGACTGTTGCGAAGCTTTTAGCTGCTGGCTATGAGATCACGATCTACAAGAAGAAGTTCAAGCTGATACACAGTAAGATTTCGTGGGATAATATAGATATACATACGGAAAATCTTACCAAAGTTCCGCTTCATGTATTGCACAAAAGACGGCAAAAACGGCTCGTCGCAGGTCTAATCTAGCAAATTAGCCTACTTAGTCCATAAGTAGCGATAGTTGAAGGTCAACCGATGGTGGAAAGTAACAGGGAGATAGGTAAACTGACTTGCATATTTTGTCAAGATATGGTATTATAGTGTAATGATTGAATTAGATAGTGGTTTCCAATTGCATTTGGGAGATTGTTTACAAATTATGAAGGGTATGCCTGGTGGTTCTGTGGATGCGGTGGTTACCGACCCGCCGTATGGAATAGGACGAGTATGGAAAGGCGGTGCTTCATGTGGTTGGGCATCCGCACAGAAACAGACATCCAAAAGGAACGAATGGGATGATAAACCACCCTCAAAAGAAGTATTTGATACTATTCTGTCCACTGGCAACACGGTGATTATATGGGGCGGGAATTACTTTGAATTGCCTACATCTCGCGGGTGGCTTGTATGGGTAAAGCCAGAGAGGGGCTTCACATTATCCGAGGCTGAGTTAGCATGGACTAATATGGATATGCCAATGAGAGTATTTGAGCATCGGCGCTCTGATAGAGGGCGTGTCCATCCTACACAGAAACCGCTTGGTTTAATGAAGTGGTGTATAACAAAATACACAAAAGAGAGCGACACCGTCCTCGATCCCTTTATGGGCAGTGGAACAACGGGAGTAGCCTGTCACTTGACGGGACGTAACTTTATCGGCATTGAAATTGATCCTGATTACTTTGCCATAGCAGAGAAACGCATTCGAGAAGTGCAGATGCAACCGTTATTATTTTGAAAGGAGAAGTTATGAACGTTATGAACGGAGGATACCCAATGCCAGATGAATTTGACCCCGATAACCTAGATACTGATAGACAGTTGACAGAGGTACTGGAAGAACAGAACAAAGAATTGAAAGCCGAGGTTGAGAGGCTGAAGAAATTATTGAAAGAAGCAATTTATCGCACCGATGCGCCTGCTGGTGAAGATTGTCTAGGGTGGCAAGGCTAAAGAGTGGCGGAAATGAATCCTATATTTGCCTACATAATTACAGTTGCCGTGTGTAGTATAATATTCACCGTGCTTCTCACCATCTTCATTTATTGCGGCCTTGAAGAAGACTGGGGAGATTGGGATTGAATGGTTGAACTAGAGAACGGATTTCAGTTGTACAGGAGTGTAAGATGAGGATACCGATAAAAGCGTTGAAGGAGATTGCTAAGAAATATAGCCTTTCTCACATTATTTTATTTGCTTATCACCCGAATAGTAAAGAACACCATATCGCCTCTTATGGCAAATCACTGGAGGGGTGTTCCCAAGCAGCAGATTTTAGCAATACGTTAAGGGAAGCGCTAGGATGGCCTGAAGCATTACTTGTACAACCATCACGAGTAAAGAAATTGCAAGTCGAGGTTGAGGGGTTGAAGGAATTATTAAAACAAGTTGCTCAGCATGTTAGTACTGATAATATTGGAGCCGGGTCAGCTTTAGTTTGTGACACTCTTCAAAAATTGATGAGAGACAATTATTTTTATGAACAAAAATAGCTTCTGATACCCGGAAGGAAGTGAGTGGCTTGCTTGACACAACTGTCAAGATGTGGTATTATAGTGTAGCATATGATATAAAGCGGTAACCACACCGTCAAGTGGGTGGAAAGCCCACACCTCCCCCTTACCCTGTTGGGAATTGGATGGCAGTTATAGTAGCTTACTGAGTGCGAACCTCAACCATCCAACTACAAGGACACCGTTGAACGAAGGAGAAACCATGATTGACTTGCAATATGTACACAAATGTCCACGATGTAATAATCTTTACTCTGATGAACGATTGTGGGAGCTTATTACAAATATGAAAACACCCGATGCTCTCATAAAAGAGTATAAGATTGACGCATGTCCTGTATGTGTTGTAACAAAAGGCATTATAAAGGTAGTGAAATCATTTCAGGAATGAAGGAGAAGATAATGGGAACAATGACTTTATTTATATGTGATTTGTGTGGCAAAAAGTGCGAGGGCAAACTTTCGGAATACCCACTTAAAGATGACTTCTGCTACATTGACTTTCGTTCACTTGGCGAAAAACGTAGAGTAGAAAATATTCTTGCGTGTGACAGATGTATGAATGAATTTGATAAGCTGTTAGCTACACTAAGGACATAACCATGATAACATTCCGAACGGGAGACGTAGTTGAGATCAACAATGTGCCAGGCAAAGTTGTACGCACAAAGAGTAGGCAGCTCATTGTAGAGCCGTTACCGAAGTACACCTATGCCAATGGGGTCATGCAGTTTGACGAGGAGGACATAGAGCAAGCAGGGAAGTTCTTGGAAATCACATTCATGCGCTTGCACACCGAAATAACGAACCTGATATCGCTGGTTGAGCTTGCATTGCGAGCTGATGTGCAATATAAACAGCACTACATATATCTGTTAGCGCAAGCAATTGGGGTTGAGATGGGCGGTATTGATAGAGGTGAGATACCGCACTATGAGGAGGAAGAAGACAATGGCGAGGACAGTTAGTTCTATGAGATGTTTGACGCTCATGTCAACTTCAGACCGATATTATCCTAAGTTTGCCCAGTTCTCGTTTTACGAAGTGCGTTCTGGGCTACCTAGAGATAACTGGCCTGCTGGGACTATATTTCGGGATGGGCGTGGGCATTTGCGACATGTTCGGAGAGGTAAGAAAGGCGGGTTGATACTGGTGAAGGGGGGCGGGAGGTCGGATGGACATAAGAGGACACTTGATGATGGTGGTCATAGCTTGCTTATTAGTGGGACTGGCGGGATGTGCTGACCCAGTGGTATTTGAAGCAGTTCGAGACACAGTCGGGCTGCAAGAAGCAACATTGGGTATGTGGTCAACTGAGTTGTTTTACGATGGGGCACATTACTTTGGAGTAACCCCGCTCTCTCAACAGACGTATTGGATACGGTCTACAATTGAGGGCGTGATTACAGACTGCGGGGTGAACGGGAATATCTGCAACATTGCCGATGTGCCAATGACCGGTGTTGAATGGCATATGTTGCCGGAAACAGTCAAGGCGGGAATGGTGAATTTTGTTCTGACTGTGATTGACAATGCACAGTACGTGAACGCCTGGTTGATGATTATACCAGTAGGCGAGTTTGATATCTTTGATGTAATAGCACCGAGAGAGAAGACGTGATGGTTATTAATAAGTGAATGATGAGCAAAACAATTACGTGTAAAAAATGCAGATGGATTTTTGATGGTCGATGGTGTCCAAAGTGTGGTTGGGATAGAGCGTCAAAATATGAGGAAGAAAAATAGCTTCTGATACCCGGAAGGAAAGGAGAATGATGATGACTGATATGTATATTGTTGAAATTGATGACAGGAGATATGAGATAGCTCTTGAGGTTGCGGAATTGATAAAAGGTCAAGGGGAAGAGCTCGAGGAGTTGAAGACTGAGAATGAAAGTTATAAACTTCAATGTGATATGCTGCAAAAATTAGTAAGGGCAACTTCAAAGGAATTGAAGGAAAGCGAGGACTAAAATGACTGATAGAGTAATAGGACTGGATGTGTCCCGTTGGCAGGACAATCCCTACACCCCACAGGAGATTGACTTTGTAAAAGCGCGCGAGAATGGAACTGATTTTGTGTTCATCCGTGCCGGATTGGATAACACGGTAGACATAAACTTTGCCGATGCGTGGAGGGATGCGAAGAAGGCAGGGCTGTTGCGGGGGAGCTATTGGTATTATGATTACCGGTTCAATGCCTGGGCACAGTCCCAGAAGTATATTGGCACACTAGACGGTGATTATGGCGAGTTACCCCTGGTCGTTGATTTAGAAAAGAAGCGGGGCACAAAATATCCGAATCGCATGGCTTATCTTGTTGGCATCAAGGATTTCTTAGAAGGGCTAGAATTGCACATATCTGATAACCACTCAATAATGATTTATCTCAACCGCGGACTGATAAACTATCTCAAGCCCATACCTGAATGGCTGTTGGCATATGACCTTTGGATAGCCTGGTACCCGAACGCCTGGGCAAGGTTGCGGAATAGACAGCCCAAGGTATCACCATGGAAAAGGTACACGCTATGGCAGCACACAGATAGAGCGGATGGTCACGCATATGGCATGGAAAGTCGCCAGGTAGACGAGAACTACTTCAACGGTTCATGGGAAGAGTTGCAGAACTACGCCACACATATCTCAATTGAGCCACCTACACCGCAACCGCCTACAGAGCTAACTAACCAGGAGAAGTTAGACAGGCTATGGGAGATGCACCAGTAATGTGTTATAATGGTACACTATGGACACAAAATTATGGGACACAATACTATGCGTGATATTCGTGATTGCGGTTGTGGTGATAATTGTGCTTGCGGTGCTGGTGACATAGCATGAAGATACTAATCACCGGCGGCGCAGGGTTCATTGGATCACACGTTGCAGACGTACTTGTCAGGCGTGGCGATAGAGTATTCACCATTGACAATTATACTACTGGGCGCTTTGAGAATACTAATGAAAGAACATTCGTCTTCGATGATAATATTGCCAATGGGCTTGCTGTCAGGGAGATATTTGAGAGCATTCGCCCCGATGTAGTTGTCCATGCTGCTGCGTCTTATGATGATCCTGATAATTGGTTCAGGGATGCAACAACCAACGTGTGCGGGACTATCAATGCGGTCAAGATAAGTGATACATTTGATGTAAAGCGGTTTGTATATCTACAGACCGCACTGTGCTATGGGCTAAAACCAGAGACGCAACCCATCCCGATTGACCATGTCCTAAACCCAGTTGGCAGTTTCGCAATTTCCAAAGTGGCAGGCGAGAGATACGTGATGGAGAGCGACCTTGATTGGGTATCGTTAAGGTTAGCTAACGTCTACGGGCCGAGAAGCGTGAGTGGGCCTGTACCGGCGTTCTGGAAGCGATTGAGCGAAGGCAAAGAGTGTTTTGTAGCGGATAGTCGTAGGGACTTCATCTATGTTGATGACGTGATACGTGTGATTGTGAAAGCTATCGACGGAAAGGGGGAAAGTGGTGTGTACCACGTGGCAACTGGACAAGATTGTCCGATACTAACATTGTATCAAGAGATAGTAGCTGCAATGGGATTGGATATGCCCGACCCTGAAGTGCAGAAACGAAGCCCTGATGACGCGGCCACTATACTGCTAGATGCAACTGAAACAAGGGTGGACTTTGACTGGGATGCCGTGACACCACTGGACTTCGGTGTGCGGAAGGCAATTGCTTGGTACGAGGAGTGGGGTGTTGAGAAGACGTTTACGCATCTGGGCGACAAGGATAATGGGAACCACTGAGGGAGAATAGTATGACAGAAGAAGCACTAATAAGTATTCTTATGGGTACGCCAATCATAACGGAAGATTGTACTATCAAGCGTATTGATATACAGAAACACCCCTGCCCCTACTGCCACGGCATCACGTATGACGACAGTCGAGGGCATTGTTGCGGGTGCGGTGCGCCACGAGAACAAGAGAAACCACCGCGAGGGCTTACGTTGATGAAGGGCGTTGAGAGTGCCACGCTCAAAGACGCGATGCTATCAGCTTGGTGGGAAGTTGCCAAGTAACACACAAACCGCCCCACATGAGCGGGGCAGCTTGCGCCAAAGTTTCCTTTGGGTGGGGGATTATAGGATTTTAACACACAAGTAGAAATTTGTCAAGGAGAGATATGGTAGACGAATTGTCAGATGTAATGGGAAAGAAGTTGGTTGATGCTGAAGGATATGTGCCTGAAGGTGACGATTTACATTTTGAGATTACCAAGTTTATTTTTGAGGATGGAACAGAAGCATTTGCTGAGGGTAGCCACGATACTGTATCGTTGTCATCATATTCTAAAAACAATGAGTATGAATTATCCAATGAAAATCTTGAGAAATGGCAAATATGTAATAATTGCGGAAATAGAATGATGTACGATGGCAATAAATGGATATGTAGTGCATGGGTATAGCAATACCAGACAACCCCAGCGACATAGGCGTTCCCCACAATGAGTGGCGACGAGGACAGCGTTCTCTATTGGAGTCCTTTATACATAGCAAGGCAGAGTACGTCTTTACAGAAATTCCAACGGGCACGGGCAAGAGCGGGGTTGCGTGTGCTCTAGGTCACTACAACAACGTCACGGTCTGCGTACACACATTGGCACTACTCACCCAATACGAGAACCAGTACGGGTTTTCAGTCGTGCGTGGCAAGCAAGAATACAATTGTGCTAATGTTGAGAAGGTTGATGCTTGGAGAGGGTTGCACAAGATAGTCCCGACTGTTGCTGATTGCACTTATAGTCCTATGAACAATTGTGAGTATTATTCTTATTGCCCTTATCCACGTGCTAAACACCGTGCAACGCTTGCGGAACGATCCGCTTGTACCTATCGCTACATGGCATTGTCTGAGAGGATGCAAAATCGTAACGGGTTTTTAGTATTTGATGAAGCTCACGATGCAGCAGAGGAGCTTATTGCTTTCAATCAGTTTGAGCTTGTCAACCGCAGATTGCAGAAGCATAAATTGCCATTGTTTCCTATACAAGAGTTTGGGGAAGATAACAAAGGGGATGTTGTGACACCTGTAGAACGAGGGGCGTTGCACAGATGGTTGCGTGAGTGTATCGGTCTGCTCAAAGTTGAAGCAGGTGACGAGAGCCGTGAAGCTGCTACAAGGAAACGCATGGAGAGCAGATTCATACGTATCGGTGGCGAGATAGCATCTGATGATTGGTTCTTGCATATCACGGACAAAGGCTTCACTGTTCAGGCATTGAGTGCGCGCAGGATTGCGACCATAGTATCTGAGAAGAAAAGGCGTAAGTTGCTGATGAGTGCTACAATTGGCAAGCCGGCTCCCCTTGCGGGGGCATTAGGGATTAAGAACTATCAATCATATTCGCTTCCCCATCCTGTACCAGCTAAATACCGCCCTGTAGATGATTTAGGTGTGCCACGCATGACGCATCGTAATCTTGTACAGCAAGGTGATGGTCTGTTTGATGTGCAGGCAGGGTGCATCTGGGAGTGGGTTAGTATGTTTCCGAAACACTGGCGTGGTGTTATACTGACAACCAGTTACTATAAGATAGAACAAATAGCTAAACGATCACAGGGCAGAGGTCGCAGGTTGCTTGTCCAAGAACGGGGGGTGAAGGTCGGTGACGTAGTGAAACAGTTCATCAGCGATATGCGAGACGGCGATGTTATGATTGGCACAATACAAGGCATGGGAACGGGCATTGATTTGTTTGGCGACATTGCTCGGTGGTTGGTCATTGCTGGTGTTCCGCATGTAAACCCGACTGATAGGTATATGAAAGCTAGACGTGACAAGGACGGGGGAGCGCACTATCAACGTTGGTTGACGTACAATGCGGTTGTACAGGCAGCAGGGCGTATCAGCAGGGGCGAACTGTTAGATGACGGCTCGTTTATGACGAACTATGTTGCGATTGCTGATGGGTCTGCGATGACGGCTACTGCGTTGAGGTTCTATCCTGAGTGGTTCAAGGAAGCAATACAATAATTGACATTCAAACCAAAACATGCTATACTCCTATAATCACCCCCCCCACTAGCCCTGCCCGTTGGCGGGGTTTTTGGGTGTGCAGTCATTGACTTATTCATTGACTTATCGCATAGCATGTGGTATACTGAAATAGTAGCCCAATACTGTTGGGCAAGGAGAATTCTATGAAAGACACATCAGTCATAATTTTGTGTGCAGGTCATCAAGAACGATGGGGCGATATATCTTGTAAGCATCTTGTGCCGATTGACAAAGAACCGTTGCTGTTTCGGACTGTGAAGCAATGCAAGAAGATATTTGGGGTTGAGCCTGTAGTTGCTACGCAGAATCCTTTGCTTGATAAGTTGTCTCGGCATAAGGGGTATGAATCTCATATACCGTTTATGTGCAGGTGGACAGTTGAGACGCTTTCAAGCACTCTTGACCAGATTATATATTATCCAGGCGGAAATCCATTACCGATAATGATTGTGTTATTAGGTGATGTTTATTATACTGATGTCACATTGAGGGTTATCAAGAAGGGCAATACATTAGTCTATGGCGATTCGTATGAAATATATGGGTTGAAACTTTGCAATCATAATAGGGCTAGAGTTGCCTTAAAGAAAGCAATTGCACATGCTGAAGAAGGGGGCACAGGTAAGCTGTGGGAGTTCTACCGTGCTTATATTGATATTCCCATGATGCCTCATGTTGAGTGGTTGGATGTAGAGTTCACGTTTATTGATGATGAGACACAGGACTTTGATACTTATGAAGAATATAAACAGTTTATTGCAAATAGGTAGATTTAGATGTTGGTTGCGCTATGTTCCGAACAGGATTATTGGATTTATTCTTTGGAACACTTCTCATAGTTTCATTTATCGTATTGCCAAACATGTAATGTGGCTTAAGACAGGTCATTATTGTGTGCTCTACAAGGACATAGCAGGAAGTACTGGAAAAGTTAGATGGTATCGGTGGGAGAAAGCCAGCAAACAATGTTCACTTCTTATCCCAGAAAGGTACAGGACATGAAAGTCATTATCCTTGCAGGCGGACGTGGTACAAGGTTAGGGCATGAGACAGATCGTATCCCTAAGCCGATGGTTGAGATTGGGGGGAAACCAATACTATGGCATATTATGAAGCACTATGCTCACTATGGGTTTAGTGAGTTTGTGGTTGCGGGGGGCTATCAAGTTGATATAATCAAGCATTATATTTGGGACAGAGGGTGGAATAGCGATAGTGGTGTTTACCAAGTTGATGAGAATTTTGATGTACAGGTTATTGATACTGGCTTAGATACGCAAACAGGTGAGCGCATCAAGAGGTTGCAGCCCCTTATAGATGATACATTCATGGTTACATACGGTGACGGGGTAAGCAATGTCAAATTGGATAATCTCATCGCGTATCATGGCACTCACCCCTATACAGCAACCATGACAGCGGTACGCCCTCCATCTAAGTTTGGTGTGCCGAAAATCAACGAGCTTGGTTTCGTGGAAGAGTTTGCCGAGAAGCCGCGCGGGTGGATAAATGGCGGGTTCTTTGTATTTGAGCCAAGCCTGTTTGAGTATTTAGAAGACGGGGCATCTCTGGAACAGCACACGTTATCAACACTTGCGCGCGAAGGTCAGTTGCTTGCATACAATCATTACGACTTCTGGCAATGTATGGATACGCCACATGATCGTGATAAGTTGCGTGAACTTTGGGATAGCGGTAATGCGCCGTGGAGGATATGGGAATGAAGCGCGGTGATGCTCTCGACTACATCGTTGACATGCTCAATAGGGAAATCAAGAAACTCATTCCCAGAGCTGACATGGAGAAGAACCATGGTTGGTTTAGCGAAGCAGGGCGTATGGCATATAAGAAGCGTGGAAAATTGCAGGAAGTACGTAAAGCAATGCTTGCAATACCGCGCATAAAACAGATGGAGTTATTTGAATGAATAGTCCTATATATTGTATTCCCGAGCATGTCTTGTTTTTTACATTGCTTATAGGATTTGTTATAGTTTTCGTTGTTGGGTACGGGTTAGGAGTTTCTAGGAAATGAAAGTTTTAGTTACAGGACATAACGGTTACATAGGATCAGTCCTCGTTCCGATGTTACAGGAACATGGACACACAGTTGTCGGCATGGATGCTGATTGGTTCAAGGATTGCCTATTCACAGTTCCTCAATACAAATTGCAGGAAACAAAGCGTGACATTCGTACAGTCCATGATGAGAACGAACTCAAAGGTTACGATGCTATCATCTACCTTGCTAATTTGTGTAATGACCCGCTTGGCTGGCTCAATCCAACGCTCACCTACAAAATCAATCACGCCTGGTCAATGCGGTTTGCATACCGTGCCATGCTTGCAGGAGTTGAGAGATTTGTGTTTGCTTCCTCGTGTAGCGTGTATGGCAACGCAGATGGAGTTGTGGATGAGAGTTCTGAACTCAATCCGCTCACGCCTTACGCAGGTGCTAAATTTCGCATGGAGGACAGTTTAGATGAATTCGGTGCAAGAGCACAAATGCTAAACCTTCCCTTCACGCCAGTATCATTACGCAACGCAACTGTCTATGGTGTTTCCCCTAGACTTCGCACAGACATTGTGGTCAATGATCTTGTGAAATCAGCATACGTAACAGGCAAGGTGACATTGTTGAGTGACGGCACGGCTATGCGTCCATTGGTGCATGTGCGGGATGTGTGCAGAGTCTTCGTCCTTGCGTTAGAAGCCCCGAAAGATGTTGTCCATAGACAGAAGTTCAATATCGGTTCTGAGAACCTTGCTGTACTGGAAATTGCCAAGATTGTTGCGAACATTACGGAAGCCGAGGTAGAGATTGGAACTAGCGGTGCAGACACACGTAGTTATGAAGTTGATTTTAGCAAGGCGAAACGCCAATTGAACTTCAAGCCTAATTGGGAGGCATGGGATGGTGTTGAAGAACTGTGGGATGCGTTTGAGGCAACATGCGTTGATGGGGTTCTTGCAGGACATCCTATTGAGTGGTACAAGTTCAACCGCCTAAAGCGTATTCAATATCTGCAAGAATCTGAACAGATTGATTATAAGTTGTTTTGGAAGGAGTAAGAAGTGACAAAAGTATTGCATAATGTGTGTGATATATGTGGAAAAGACAGATTATGGAATGGTATTGCGGGATGGGCAGTTTTGAAACTGAAACCCAAAACTGAAGATGATAAAAAGACTTTGCTGTTTCAAGAATATTACAAGAATTACAGACAGTACTCTAGCAAAATGGATATATGTTATGTATGTACAAAAGAGTTTATTGCTTGGTTAGCAAATCGAAAGCGGAAGGAACTGCAATGAACTGTCGCTCATGTAACAGCACCGATTTACAACTCATCCTGGACTTGGGCGAGATGCCATTGGCAAACGCCCTGCTAGAAACCCCCGATCAACTCTGCAAAAAATATCCACTAGACGTGTGGTTCTGCAACGATTGCACATTGGTACAAATTAGCGAGACTGTTGCACCTGAGATACTGTTCAGTGACTATGCGTACTTTAGCTCGTACTCGGATACGGTTGTGCAGAATGCGGCAGAGTTAGTAGAACACGTGATGTGGAAATATGAACCCCAAACTGTAGTTGAGATTGGGAGCAACGATGGGTACTTGTTGCAACACTATCCAGAGGATATAAAGATACTTGGCTTTGAGCCAGCAGAGAACATTGCGAAGGTCGCTAATGCAAAAGGTATTAGCACAGATGCCTCGTTTTTTACCAAGCGGGTAGCACAAATCTTGTGTGTTATGCCAGCGGATATTATCCATGCCAACAATGTCCTCGCTCATGTAGCAGACCTGAATGACTTCGTTGAGGGTATTGCAATACTTCTCGCAGACAATGGGACAGTCATTATCGAAGTCCCTCACGTCAAGGAATTAGTAACGCATTGCGAATTCGACACCATCTACCACGAACATCTATGCTACTTCTCAATATCGGCTATCCACAACTTGTTGCAACGACACGGGCTACACATTCATGCTGTTGAACCAATTCCCATTCACGGTGGGTCAATACGCATATTTGCCATGAAACGACCAAGTAGCTTCAAGATAGTACACGATGAGACCTCATTGCCCAGTTATTACAAGGGGTTTGCAGAGGCGGTTGTTTGGTACAGAAATCACTTCAAGAAGTTCCTTGATGATTTGAGACATGTCTGTGGCCCGATTGTTGCTTATGGTGCTGCCGCCAAGGGTGCGGTATTGCTGAACTATTGTGGCGTTGGTGCAGAGATACTGGATTATATAGTTGACCGAAGTCCACACAAGCAGGGGAAGTACATGCCGGGGGTACGATTGCCAATCTTTCCTGTGGAGATGCTGCTAGAAGATCAGCCTAACTATTGCCTTATCCTTGCGTGGAACCATGCTGATGAGATAATGAAGCAACTGTCAGAATATAAGGGGAAGTTCATTATTCCAATACCGAATGTGAGGGTTGTATGAAGTTCATTGAGACCGAATTTGATGGCGTGTGGCTTATCAAGGCTGAACAACACTGGGACTTGCGTGGTGGCTTTGCTCGTGGCTTCTGCGCGAGAGAGTTTGAAGAACACAACTTGCCTACTAAAATTGTCCAGACTAATTGGGCGTATGACCACAGAGAAGGAACTTGGCGTGGGCTACATTATCAAGTTGCCCCTCATAAAGAAGCCAAACTTATTGTGCCGGTGAACAGAATACACGATATTATTATTGACCTGCGCCCCAAGTCGGATACTTACATGGAGTGGGGTTCATTCGTGCTTACAGGGCGTACTATGCTCTACGTTCCAGAAGGGTTTGCGCATGGTCATCAGGCAATGGAAGATAATGTGCGTATCTTCTACCACATGTTCAACTATTATAATCCTGAACATAAGAGGGGAATACGGCATGATGATTCAGCATTCAGAATGTGGTTGCCACTAGAGATTACAGCAATGTCTTTGCAAGACAAGCATTGGCCTAACTATGAAGCGTAGCATACCTATCGCTGGCCCGTGGATTACCCAGAAGGAAATAGACTATGTTGCCGATGCTGTTGCAAATGCGTGGTATCAAGATGCCGGTATTTACCATGTGCGCTTTGAGAATGCGTTTGCAGAGTACGTTGGGCGCAAACATGCAATAGCACTCCCGACATGCACATCTGCAATTCACCTTGCACTATTAGCATTGGGAGTTGGCAAGGGCGATGAGGTTATTGTTCCTGAACTAACGTGGATTGCAACAGCAGCTCCCATTACTTATGTCGGTGCGACACCTGTGTTCTGCGATGTGGACAAAGATACGTGGTGCATGGACGTTGAGGCTTTGAAGATAGCAATAACACCAAGGACCAAGGCTATTATCCCTGTTGATCTCTACGGTGGGATGCCCGACTATGATGAGATATTGAAGATTGCCAAGAAGCATAACATTGCTGTCATTGAAGACGCAGCCCAAGCTATCGGGTCTGAGTACAAGAAGCACAAAGCAGGCTCGTTTGGAACAGTTAGTTGCTTCTCGTTTCATGGTAGCAAGACGATGACTACGGGCGAGGGTGGAATGTTGGTTACTGACATGGACGAGGTATATAACCGCGCATTACATTATCGTGACCATTGCCGTGAGGGTATATCATATCGAAGCGATGCAATCGGATACAAATATAAGATGTCATCCATGCAAGCGGCATTGGGGTTGGCACAGTTGGAGCGCATTGATGAGTTAGTTGAGAAGAAACTTAAATTGGCTGAATGGTATACTGATAGATTATGGAAGTGCAAAAAGATAATTTGTTGGAACTTGGAAGCTTCTCACACGAAGAACTCGTATTGGATGACTTCAATCGTTATAGACTCTGATGAATATAATAATCCTGAGATATATCGAAACGAAGTGATGGAAGCATTAAAGGAAAGAAACATAGGTGTTCGTCCCGTGTTTTATCCACTGAGTCGCTTAGCAGCCTATGGTGCTTATTCTAAAGGTGAATACGTTAGTTATCGCAGTCCAAATGCCGACTATATAGGTCGGCGTGGTATCAGCCTTCCCTCAGCACTATGTCTGACAGAAGAAGATGTTGATTACGTGTGCAAGAACCTGCTGGAGATATTAGATGCGTAAGATACTCGTTACAGGTGCAACTGGCTTCATCGGGAGGCAATGTTTGCAGTATCTAAACGACTATGAGGTTCATGCAACTTACTTGAGTGGTTGGAAATCAGAACGGTGGTTGACAACAGATGTTGTTTGGTATTGGGCAGATTTGCTAAATGATGCAAAATCTATTATAGAGACAGTACGCCCAACTCACCTCTTGCACTTCGCATGGTTTATGGAACACGGGAAGTACTGGACTTCTGAAAAGAACTTGATATGGTTGCAGGCAAGTACAAACTTGCTACGTGCCTTTGCAGATAATGGTGGTCAACGTGTCGTGATAGCAGGTAGTTGTGCGGAGTTCGGTAAGTCCCTATACGGTATCTGCAAACATTCGCTTCAATTAGTCACAAGTGCATATTGCAAAGCGAGAGGTATTAGCAGTGCTTGGGGACGAATATTCTTTCCATACGGCGCTTATGAGAGACCTCAGCGGTTAGTACCTTACGTTATAAATAATCTACTACAAAACAAGGAAGCACTTTGCACAAGTGGCACTCAGGTTCGGGATTTGGTGTATGTATCTGATGTCGCCAAGGCATTTGTAGACATTCTCAACTCGGACGTTCAGGGTGTTGTAAATATAGGTTCGGGAACAGGGACACCAATAAAGGAAGTTGTGACCACGATTGGCAAATTGTTGCAACGGGAGGAGCTTATCAAACTATGTGCAGTTCCTGACCGACCTGATGAGACTGGAATTATCATTGCGAACAATAGTTGCTTGCAGGATATTGGCTGGTCACCTGAGTTTGATTTAGAGATTGGCATACAGAAAGCGATAGACTACTGGACATCAAAATGAATTGTCCTGTTTGCCAATCCAATCAAACAACTCTTTTTATTCAACGAGAGTCTGTTCCTGTTCATCAGAACGTTGTGATAAGGAGTTTGCAAGAAGCACGGAACGCCCCTGTAGGGACATTGGAACTCGTTGTTTGCGAGAGGTGTGGCTTTATCTTCAACCGTGCATTTGACCCTGCGGCAATGAACTATGAAGAACACTATGACAATAATCAAAATTACTCTTGCGTATTTCAGGAGCATGTTGCAGATCGAGCACGTTATCTGAACGAGAATATCAAGAACAGTGTGATAATCGAGATTGGGTGCGGGAATGGGGAGTTCTTGAGACAGTTAGTTTCAGATAGCAACATAGGATATGGCATTGACCCCGCTTACACTGGCTTGATGTCTGAGAAACGGGCGACGTTCAAGAGAAGCTATTTCAGCCCAGATGTAGTTGATGTTCTCGCAGATGTGGTTATATGTCGCCATGTCATTGAGCATATTCAAGACCCACTGCGTTTACTCAATGACATTAAACAGGTGGCAAAGGACTCAGCTAGAATATTTATTGAGACTCCCAACGCTTCGTGGATTCTTCGCAATCAGGCTTCTTGGGACTTTTTCTATGAGCATTGTTCGTATTTCTCGGCAGAGTCATTGACGTGTGCGCTCAACAGTGCGGGCATTAAGGCAGACCGATTGCACAACGTGTTTGATGGTCAATACTTATGGCTAGAAGCATCGTTGCCTGGCGACAGCAAACAGGGCATTCCCGAAACTGCTATACCTGTGCTTGCTCACGAATATGTCAGCAATAAAGATAGGCTAATAGATAACCACACTGCCATCTGGGGAGCTGGGGCGAAAGGTGTGACTTTTGCAAACTTGATTGATCCAGAGATGAAGCGGATAAGTTGCGTAGTTGATATAAATCCTAATAAGCAAGGTTGTTTTATTCCTTGTTCTGGTCATCCGATAATCAGCTATGCCGAGTTGGGGGATTACCATGTGGAAACGATAATAAATATGAATCCGAATTACTTTGACGAGAACGAAGCTATACTGCACGACATGAAATTTGATATTGATTTGATAGGGGTTGAGGAGTTGCTATGAGCGAATTTGAGAAAGAAGTGCAGGACAATATCGCGCGACTGGGTGCAGATAATGTTGCTAAGAAGATGGGATATGAGTGGATAGAACGTGTTGCTCCCAATGGCTACATGCACAACTTCACCTGGTTGGGGTTGCCGATTATTCAATTACCACAAGACATTATCGCATTGCAGGAAATCATCTGGCGCACATACCCCGATGTGATAGTTGAGCTAGGGATAGCGCGTGGGGGCGGATTAGCATTCTACGCATCTATGCTAGAATTGAACGGTGGTGGCAGGGTTATTGGAGTTGACATTGACATCAGGGAACCCAATAGGATAGCCATTGAAGACCACGCAATGTGGGGGGCAATAGAGATGATAGAGGGATCATCGACAGACATACGTGTCGTGAAAGAGGTGAAAGAACTCATCGACACTTACGATAGAGTTATGGTGTGCTTGGACAGCCACCACACACACGAACACGTCTTGCGAGAACTAGAATTGTACTCTCCGTTGGTAACAAGAGGATGCTACCTTGTGGTATTCGACACCTGGTTAGAGGATTTGGCGACAGGAACGTTCCCAGACCGTCCGTGGGGAAAGGGGAACAATCCCAAGACTGCTGTGTGGGAATTTTTTGGAACTGGTGCAGGAAAACGGTTTGAGTTTGACAAGCGCATACAGAACAAGTTGGTGATGACCAGTAACCCTGATGGATATTTGAGGTGTGTGAAATGAGATTTAGCATCGTAATCCCCAACCGCAACCGCGAAGATACGCTCCACTACACGTTGCAGACCTGCATTGAACAAGCCAACTTTGACGACTATGAAATTGTAGTCTACGACAATGCAAGTGATCCTCCAGCAGAAGTCAGACCTAGATGCACTCTCTACCGTGGCGAGGAACCACTCTCAATGACACGAAGTTGGGAAGCTGCTGTAGGATACGCTAAGGGTGACTACATTATCGTTGTTGGCAGTGATGATGGGATGATACCCCATGCTCTGCATGATATTGATGAAGTGCTAACCGCATTACACAACCCCCCTCTCTTGCGCTGGAATAGATGTTACTACACGTGGGCTAATGCTACCCAAATAGCACTGCCTCCTCAACTGGGGGTGTTGCAGTTAGTCAAGGATGGTAGTTCGCGTATGCTCGATGCTAAGAAGCTGATTGATGCTGTAGCGCGCGGCAAGATGGATTATACGTTCCTGCCCATGCTTTACACAGCGGCCATTAGGAGAGATTTGCTAGACACAATGAGAGAACGAACAGGGAGTGTGTTTCATTCGGTGTGTCCTGACATATTTTCGGGGTTTGCTTTTGCGTCTCTAGTAGACACAGTTCCGTGTATCAACAAGGCAATGACTATCAGCGGTGGAGGCAATAGGTCAACGGGCTTTCATGTCATGGCTATTCCTTACGGCGAGATTAGCAAGGAATTTCTTGCCCTGAACAGACAGGATGGGCTTGTGTTGAATCACCGTATCCCAGAGGGGTATTATGACCGCTTGGATGGGGGTTTGCAAGGTAGTTATTACACAGTTTATGATTTGGGTCTGATTGATTGGGATATAGCAGATACGCCAGAGAAGTTTACAGATATGCCTGCCTTTGATGGTCGGCGCGCAAATATGCGTGCTACTGACGTGTACCATGCTTCGATAATATGTGGGCGTGAGTTACAGTTTGAGCCTGATTTGAATTTTGTGGAGTGGTGAAATGCCTAGATTTAGCATCGTAATCCCCGCCCGTAATCGGCACCATACGTTAGCATACACACTCAAAACGTGTCTTGCGTGTGAGTACGACAACTACGAAATAATCGTATACGACAATGCAAGCATACCTCCGCTTGAAGTCCCAAGTGGCGTTACCCTCTACCGTGGCGAGAAGGCACTTTCCGTAACACGAAGCTGGAACGAGGCTGTCCTGCGCGCTACAGGAGAATACATCATTCTCTTTGGTAACGACGATGGCATTATTCCTTACGCTCTGCGCGACTTGGATACTATCCTAACGACAATGGGTAATCCGCCACTGCTCCGCTGGCGTAGGTGCTATTACACATGGGCTAATGCCGATATGATAGGATTGCCACACCAGCGGGGAATTTTGCAACTGTCTATAGGCGGCACTCCACGCATACTAAACTCTAAGAAACTGATAAGCGCCGCAGTGCAACTCAAGATAGATTACACCTATTTGCCAATGCTGTACACGGCGACTATCAGGCGTGACCTAGTAGAAGAGCTATATGAGCGCACAGGATATGTATTTCACTCTCTCGCACCAGACCTGTTCTCAGGGTTTGCTTTTGCGGCAATGGTGGACAAAGTGCCATCAATTACTAAGCCCATGACCATCAATGCCGGAAGCAACGAATCAACAGGTGTTAACGTGTTGGCTTTTGGCAAAACGGGGAAAGAGTCAGAGCTTCATAAGGAATTTATAAGGTTGAATTACCAGGATGGATTGATACCTGCTAATCACATGACAAAACAAGAGCTGACACGACAAGCAGAATTTGAGAGGTGCTTTCGTATCATAGGAGAGTTGGGGTTGATAGACCATGACCCTGTGCCGTTCTCCGATGTGCCGGAGTTTGATGGAACAATTGAAGAAGTGTATGCAAACGATGTGTTTGAGGCATCGCAGATATGTGGGGAGAGATTAGATACGCCGTATAGTTTGGAATTTGTGGAGTGGTAAATGAACATCGTATTCGTTGAGTTGCTGAAAACACCACTGGACAATATCCTCGCACATTTTGAAGGTAAGCATGTGATAGCTGAGACTGTCTGTGTCCCATTGGGCATTATGTATCTGTCAGCTTACATTAAAGAAAACAACGATGTAGAACAAGTAGGGCTTATTGATTATCCGTTGATACCGCTCAGTGACTACAACGACTTAGACGAGTACATACTTGCTGGCATAAAGTCTATAGATTTCAGGCCAGATTTCATTGCTATCTCGCTCAATTACACTACCGCACATCACTTCTTTCTTGCCGTTTTGGAACAACTCAAGGCTTGTTGGCCTGATGCTACAACTGTGGTCGGTGGCACGCACGCTACATTCTACACAGAGGGCATTGCCAAGAAGGTTGACTTCGTAATTGGGGGCGAGGGGGAACTTAGCTTCTCAGAGTTCATACGAGAATATCCCTATGTTGAGGACATACCAGGTGTTACACAACTCACAATGTCAGAAGCGGTATCAGACCTTGACACCATTCCAGACTGGGACTTGATAGATGTGGAAGCATATCGCAAGAGTGCTGGTATCCACCCGCGAGATGGTAGAAGGCGAGAGTACGAAGCTATGATCCTGACTTCGCGCGGCTGTCCAATCGGGTGTAAGTTTTGTGCTAATTACATCATACACGGGCGCAAGATGCGTTTGCGTTCAACAGAAAGCGTACTAGCAGAAATGAAGGAACTGCGTACTCGGTATGGGTTCAACCGTTTTGTCATATTCGATGACTACTTCGGTGGCAAGAAGAGGATACTAGAACTGCTGAACAGGGTTGTGGAAGAAGGGTTTGTTGTTACTGGTTACCCTAATGGTCTACACGTCAACTCCTTGGATAAGCAGATGCTCAATGCTATGATAGAAGCTGGCATGGAAGTAGCGACAATTGCTATTGAGTCCGGTTCACAGCACATACAGGACTATCTGAACAACAAGGTAGACTTGGACAAAGCCAAGGAATTGGTAAGCTACCTGTATCGCAGAGGCATCATTGTTCGCATCTATATGATGTTAGGCTTCCCTGGTGAGACTAAGGAACGGATGTTCGAGACTATAGATTATGCGAAGCAACTAGACGCAGACTGGGTTCACTTCGCGATAGCGACACCGCTCTTGGGTACTGAGATGCACAGGGAGTTTACAGAGATGGGATGTCTGCGAGATAATCCTGACAGATGGCGTGTAGCGTCGCGTATGCACAGGGACTTTGATACGCTTGAGATATCTGCGACTGAACTCAATGATTTGATGTATCTGGCTAATCTGGAAGTCAATTTCGTTTACAATACCAATATAGAAAAGGGCAATTGGCAGAGAGCGAGAGACTTGTTTGAAGGCATTCTGAAACTCTATCCGCATCATATAATTGCACTAGATGGCATAATGCGCTGTAATACGAAATTGGGCTATAATAGTATGGGAGAGTTTTGGCAAATAGCAAATTTGGTTGCTAATGATGAGAGAGCAGGGGAAATGAGACAGAAATATAGTTATCTTATGAGATATTTCCCATGAAAGTTTTATTGGGTGACCTGCGCCACAAGACCATAGGCGCACACTCCATGCTTGTGCCGCTAGGAATTGGGTACGTTGCTGCGTATGCTAAGGACAGAAACGCAATAGAAATCCGTATGCGTACTGACCCAGAACTTGCACTACAAGACATCACAGATTGGCAGCCAGACGTTATCGGGTTGGCGAACTTTGTCTGGAACGCGGGACTCAACGAAATGGTTTACACATATGCCAAGGAACTCAACCCGAAAGTGGTAACCGTTGGCGGGGGGCCAGAGTTTTCTACAGGTTGTGACTTCTACGCCTATTACGAGGGGGAGGTGGCATTTACAGAGCTAATTAGAAACCTCATTGCAGGCATGGATGCACCGCACCGAGGGTTTGCCCCTGGGGGTGTGCCATTGCCACGCATCAAAAATCTTGACACTATCCCATCCCCCTACCTTGCTGGACTTTTAGATCAATGGCTTGATGGCACTCATATTCCTATAATACAAACAACTCGTGGATGTCCATACAGTTGTGGTTTTTGCAAGGAGGGTGCGGATGACCATCGCACGGTTGCTCGTTTTAGTTTAGAGCGTGTCAAAGAAGAACTCAACTATATCGCAGATAAGTTGCCAGAACTGCCCGAGCTTCAGATTGCAGATAGTAATTTCGGTCTATCGAGGCACGATGAGGATGTAGCAATGCACTTGCGTTGGTTGCAGGACAATCGCAACTGGTGGCCTGTTATCAAGGCAGGAACTCACCGTGTCAACGATAGAGTTGTACGCATTGCGTCAATAGTGCGGAACAAGCTAGTGGCAGCAGGATCATTACAGTCGCTCAACGAGGAAACCTTACATATCATCAGCCGCGAGAATGTTCCCTTTGAGGAATATTGCAAGCACGCTGAGACATTCAAGAAGCAGCACAATCCGCTCATTGCAGAGCTGATTGTGCCATTGCCAGCAGAGACAAAGAAGTCGTTCTTTACGGGAGTAAGGAAGATGATGGGTGCGTCCATAAACAACTTCTATCCGTACACACTCATGTTTCTGAAAGGGACGGCTATTTGCGAGATGCGCGAGAAGTACAGTATGGTGTCACGGTTTAGACTGTTGCCCAACCAATTTGGGGAATACAACGGGAAGAAAGTCTTTGAACTAGAAGAAGTGTGCGTTGCCACAAATACAATGTCATTTGAAGATTACTTGGACTGTCGTGGGTTCATGTTTGTTTGTCTCCTGTTGATGGACGCACGATTAGGTTGGTTCAGGCAGGACATTGATGATTATTTCAGCTTTGCAGTTCAGTTCTGGGAAGAGTTGCCGAACACAGATACTACTTTTGCTAGAATATATAAGGACTTTATGCTAGAAGCTAAGACAGAACTGTGGGATACGCGAGAAGCGTTTGTTGAACATTTCTCAAAGGATGAGAATTACGAACTATTGCTACAGGGCAATCTTGGGGATAACCTCTTCCGCAAGTACAGGGCAATAGGATTTATCTCTCTTATAGATACGCTTTATGAGGCAGCAAAATGAATATCTTGGTAGCTGGAATTGGCGGGGCTTCTTTAGGGACTGAGATTATAAAGAGCTTGCAACACGCTGGCAAGTACACTGTGTACGGTTGTGACATTTCCGAGTACGCCTATGGGCATTTTCAGGGGATACAGACCTTCAATGTGTCCAAGGAAAGGTATATCGAAGACGTGAAAGCAATATGCAAGCGTTATGATATTGATGCGATTATACCAGGCGCAGAGGGGTCGTTGAAGTTGCTGATAGAAGCAACAATCAATGCGCATATAGCATCTAACTCATTGGAAGTAGTTGACATTTGTTCAAACAAAGATATGTTATTTAGGCGGCTCAAACGATTGAAATTGCCAACACCATTTACAACTGTTATCACTAATCCTATTCAAGTGTTAGACGTTCCATATCCGTGTGTTATAAAACCTGCTACAGGGACAGGAGGCAGTCACCTTGTATTCTTGGCATCTGCCACAGAGGAAGCTGTCTTGTATACTAGTTATGTTCTGAAACACACAGAAATAGTTATGTTGCAAGAGTACATCCCACTGGACGAAGGTGAATTCACAGTTGGTGTTCTAACGCTGGGCAACAAGACACATTCTATTGCAATGCAACGTCTATTCCACTCTAAATTATCTATCAGAAGCGAGACAGAACATGGTCTAATCTCCAGTGGGTATAGCCAGGGTGTCATTGACGACTTCCCCGAAATAAGAAAGCAGGCAGAGGTCTACGCACAAGCACTAGGGAGTACAGGGCCGATGAACATCCAGGGGCGTGTCAAAGATGGTGTTCTATACCCGTTTGAAATCAACCCACGGTTCTCGGCATCGACTTACTTGCGTACTCTAGCGGGATTCAACGAGATTGACATGTATTTGCAGTTCGTGCTGAATGAGGTTAGTCCACCTGAAACACCTATCAAGCGTGGTCTTTATTTGCGTAGTTTTACAGAAGTAGTGACGGAAAAATGAAATACTCAAGAGCAGTCAAGTTGGCAGTTGAGTGCATTGACAAAGAAATCCAACGCGGGGCTGTTGAAGCCAACTTGCATGATATATACAAAGCAACGTATTCTGCCGCTGTTAGATTGTCCAAGCGCCGTAAGGCACTGAAAGAGGCGAAAGAATGCTTGCTTGGTCAACTACCGCTATCAAGGTCTTGACAATTTGCATACAATAGTGTATAATAGGGGAAAGGAGAACAAACTATGATTGAACCGAAACAAACCAGGAGACCGCTCCGAGATCGTGACGAGAAGTGTACAGAGGTAAAAAAGATAGTCCGTGTGTACATGACAGAACAGGGTGGCGTACAGGTATCGTTGCGCATGTTCGCTGAGATGCTGAACGAGCCGTTTACAGAGCAAGGGCTGACAGGGTGTTCGCATCAGACTATCCATAACTGGATACATCAGAAGCACCTCCCGTTACCCCGCTGGATGGAACAGTTGAAATACTTTGCACAGCCCGAAGATTGGCAGTACAAGTTTGCTTGCGATCTTGAGATGGCAGCAATCTAATGGCTACAGCAATCTTCAAGTGTACGTGTACCAATCCCTATCAAGACCGTATATACGGTATTGGCAAACGCGTCTACAACAGCAAGAAAGAGGGCGGTCAATGGCGTTGCACAGTGTGCAAGAAAGAGTACACGGGCAAGGTAGAACAGTTGTCCTAAAAACATTGTCCTAATGGAAATAGTATGTTACAATGGGGGTCATGCCGAAGTATTTTATCAGATATATCAACCTAGTACATAAACTCCCCCCGTTGAATGACCAGCGCCATAGGCAGATACTACACGATACTTACCAAGCTATTGACAAGCCAGATGAGGTGCTGGAACTTGATGAGTTGATTGGGGAGTTACAAGGGTTGGGGGATGTGAGCGTTGCAGAACTGCTAACGAAACTGTCTATCTTCGTTTACATGTCGATGGACAAAACCAACTAACCATCTAATTCTTCAGGACGCGGGTGAGGCTCAATGTCGTGTGAGCGCAATTGTTCAATAAGCTCGTCAATGTATTCTTCATAGTGACGTTGCCTAGTCTGCAATCGTTTGACACGAGCATCTAGTTTAGCAGTCTTGGCCTGTTCAACCTTGAAGTTGATATTCAGTTCATTAGTCGTGGTTATGAGGTGCGTTACTTGCTCTTGTAGCTCATCTATGATGCCGCGGTAGGTATCCCCCTGTATCTGTGTTACCTCAGCCTCAATCTTCTTGATGTCAACAGGTTGTTTTCGCACATTGATGAATATTTGTACTGCCTGTGCGATAAGTGCCACTACCCCCGATATACCACCAATTATTATTGCTAACATGCTCGTTTCATTGTTCATAGTGTCCTCTATTATAGCACTCATTTGTGTAGTTATGTACCCTTTAAAATTGCCACATCTACTTCTAGCACAGTAACGCGTTCTGACAAAGTTGGAACATATGGCAATGGCTCTGGCGGGAAATCAGTTAATTTTCCATCAACAATAGTGTGTGTTTTAAAGTCTGGGATATATTCTAGTTGAATAATTGCTTCATTTTCTCCGCATTCTCCGACTTCTCCAAAATTGCCTTCTAAAAGTTTGCCTGAAACTGTGTTGTATCTAATATTAGCTTTCATAACTATAATTCCTCTATATAGCCAATTGCATAAAGATAAGCATCACAAGAAGCATTTAATACTTTATACATTAGTGCTTGGTTTGGGCTAAGAGGCAAAAAACCACTTGAAGTAGTTTGGAAACCTCCTACAGCAAATAGCAATCCTGTGAGATCAGGTGATTCGATGGGTTTTACATAAACTAAAGCTTGGTTAACTGCTGCGGCAGGAGGAAAATCAGCAAATAGCAACAAAAACGAGCGCAAACTATATGGAGGAATATAGTTAGAAGCAGCTACTCTTGTCCAAGCAACAGAACTTCCTGCTGCAAGTATTATAACGGGGTCTCTGGCATCGTGAGAGACGAATCCACACATATTTCTTTGAAATTTCATTATCTGCGTACTTGCATTTAATCTAATTGCACCTACGCATCTATACCATGTGCCGTTTACTTTTCTATATCTTGGCACTCCGTGAACAATTGTAAGATAATCATTGTCCGCTGCATCTACATCGTTGACCTCAACTGTAATATTGTTTCCCACGGTATCTATGGAAATGACTGTCCACCCCCCTCTAACAGTAGAGAATGTGATATCTGTCCATCCTCGGAGTATGTCGCCCGGCTCAACATCGTTTTCGCCTGTATCATTATCATAGCTTAATATCACGGCATTAGCAGCAGGGTTTGCATCTAGTTGAGCATCAAATACAGTTGTCTCAATAGTCGTGGGATACAGAGGTGGTTCATCGTACAGCAATGCTGCCCATCTGTTATCGCTATCATTGTATACATATACATACAGCCATGTATCAGCAGCACTTAAATCAGCCCCGCCAATATAACTCGCTCCTACGCCAATATCTAATTCATCTGTATCATTAGCTTCTGTTAGCGGAAAGCCCGACATGCTTATTTCCCCTTTCATCACACGAATTTTATCTGTGTCCGTATAGTAAGGTAACACCCCATCTCGGTAGTGCAAGTTGATATTATTTACTGCATTTTGGTACACTGTCATTATATTACCTGTAGATTTCCAATCGAACTAAGAACGACCCAAGTTGTGTCCGCGGTAATACATAGAAGTTCTACTGCATCATATTGTAGAGAAGAGTCCAGACTTCCTCCCGCGCCCGCAGTTGTACTCAAACTTCCATAATGTATTGTTTCACCTGCGTTCTGAGCAACTCGCCATCCGCCAGCACCTTTGCCTGCAATTCTTACTATTGATCCTAGAGCGGCGACATTGGGCAATGTTACAGTTACCAACGCGGCGTTGTTGCAAATATAACCATTGTCAACGGCAGCGGCTTGTGCTACGCCCACAACTTCGTTCCAGGTTATGCCACCACCAGTACCCAAGTTTTGACTCATTGCACGCCATCTGCTTGACGTAGTATCGTACTGCAATATGGTCATGCCGTCATCTTCTAGCGTTATATCGTCAGTAAGTGCAAATCTGTTAGCCGCCGCTGATGCTACATCCTCGTCTGTCAGTGTAAGGTCATTTGCACCGATATTGTGGATAATCAGTATCCTGCCATCAGAGCCACCTTGCAAACCAGTAATACTCCATGCGGCGTTAGTTGACAACCTTAGCGTAGATGCACTTGCTAAGTTAGCAGGGTTGTAGTCATCTTCATCAGCAACTATCTGCGCAGGTGTAATGTCCCCACTGAACTGCCATCCATCAGTAGCGTCTACTGTCGTATTCGTGTCGCTTGAGAGCGAGTCTAGGCTAATATCGCCCACATTTGTAATGTCGAAGTCTCCGTGTGACTGGTTAGCAACCCATGTTACAGTTCCATCATCTAGTATTGCATTGGCAGGCCCAACTGAAAGACTGTGCCATGCTCCGTTATAGAATATCTTATACGTGAAGTCGTTGCTATTGTATACCCTGCGCCCATCCCAACTATTGCCAGCCCCATAGTCGCCAGCAGTAGTCTTAATTTCTATGTCATCACGAGCGATCATGCCTTCAACCAGTACAAGGCGCTTCTTCAAATCGACCACCTGTTGAACAAGTGACTTCGCGACGTTAGTTTGATCCTCACGTCGCCTTTCAGTTGCAAAATCTGAGAACTGGTCTGTCATATTATTTGTCCATGAACTCTGTGCGAATAATCTCGCCTTCGGCATTTTGCGAGACTGTGGCTTGCAAACTTACCAACTTCTTTGAAGCTGAGTAATCCTTGTAGCGAACTGTTACCAAATCTCCCCAAGTGTAGTGTTTGCCATAGTAAGTAGCTTCCGTTTGCAATACATCAAAAGTCAGCATCTCGTCAAACTTGCCTTCTTCTAATCTAGCTTCTGCTGCCGAGGTTAGTTGTCCTGACTGATCGTCACCCGAAGTTGCCGTGTTGACAATCATCTCAATTCTGTTCCAAGGCGAATCGTTTATATCAACACTTGTTGCAAGTTCAATTTGCTGTGCCGCGTCTGTTCCCCTTCCTAGTGCGTAAACAGCAGTTATCTCGTTTGTTCTGTCCTGTTTCAACATAGGAGTGTCCATGTTGGCAAAATCAGTAGAGAATATTACAGGGTCATTGCTGTCAGGGTTTCCCTGTGTGCGATCTGTTCCTCTCTGTCCCGCGTAGGTGCGAAACTCAAACACTGCATTTCCAGCACTTACGATATCAAAATCAATCACATTGCTGTTCTCAACAGTAAACAGACCAATACGTTGCAACGTCGCAAGAAGATTATCGTTCTCCATGCTATCTTCCCACGTTGGGCCGCCAGCACCATCTGCTTGGACTATCAGCCCTGGGTATACATTGCTTGCTATCCTGCCAGCTCCCACCAAGGCATCAGCCCCGATGTTCTCAATAACTAACTCTTTCATCACAGTTTCGGCAACAGCGTTCTTGGTCGCCTCTGCTGTGCCTGCGCGCCACATGATATATGCCCGTCTAGCAAGGTCGAGATAGCTAAATCCATATGCAACAAACGAGTCCTTATCGTTTACAGGTTGCAAGAGATCATTGGTTGACCGATGGAGACCTTCCCATTCTTTATACCACGGGAGGTCAACTTTTAGATTTTGTCTCCATATCTCAATTTGCCCGTCCAGCTCAAACAAATCAACACGGCTATCGTTGCCGTCAATCTCAAGGCGCATGTTCCCCCTGTTATTTACTTTGTGCGCAAATGCTAACGAGCGCCAAGCATCAAACTCTGCAACCAGAAGCCCCCCTTGGTCTTTGAGGCGCACCTTATACTCAGCTTGACCGGGCGAACTTGGCATGTTTTAGTGTTCGCCTGTTAGTGTCCATCCTGCCTGTTCGGAAGTTCCACCGTTATCACCATAGAATGTTGAGTTACCTGCACCACTGTTCTGTGTGATAACTTGTGCATAGTGATATCCAATTCCAGTAAATTGAACCCAACTTGCACTCATATGTTCCATTGAACCAGCAACATTGATAACACCTGTGCTAGATTCGGTTGGCACAAAAGCTACTCCATCTGATGTAACAGAACATTTTGGATTTTCGTCTTCAGCAAGCATATGAACAACCGCATTTTTAGAAACTGCACCAACTATTCCACCTATCAAGAAATGGAACTGCCATGCAGTCGCACCACCATTAGCAGCAACCCACGCAGCATTGTTGAGTAACCAATTATCAGTTGCGTCACGCCTGTAGTCGGTGTACCCAATGCGATTGTACATATTCCACAAGAATCTTCCTTGTACAGTTGGATGGTCATTGAATTCTACAGAAGCATCCGTTCTAACAGTTCCAAGATATAATCGTGTAATGTCAGCAGTTTCGACAAGTGCACCATCGCTCCACGAGATTGCATCAGCACGCGCTACATCACTTGCCCAAGCAGCACTAAATTCTAATGCTAAATTCTCGTTAGCATCTAAATATCCAAACACATCATAGTTTGTATTAATTGCCAATGCGCCATTTCCAATGCTCGGTTCAGTGAAATTGATTGTTCTCCATCCGCCACGCGCATCAGGAAGCGTAATCAGATTCCCTGAATAGGGTGTGAAGTATAAAGTTGTTTGCGCCGTTCTGGTCGGCTGATTAGGAACACCTGTTAGAAGTGACAATCTTCCTTGTACATGTCGCGGGAAAGGAGCAAATTTACGCGTATCAACTAGATTAGTAACATTTCCAGCAGCGTCCAAGTCAAATTGTGCTAGTGGTATCTCCCACAACACTCCATCATCGTGTGTCAATGCACCTATGCGCGTATCTACTCTTACAGTCTGAGTAGCCCAGTCTTTTGCCAGCACAGTGAGATATGCTCCCGCCGCGGCAGCAGGCATCACTTCATCTACACTGGCAGTGTTGATATAATATGTCCCATCTACCCATGCGGCACCAGAATTTACATGAATGCTATCAGGCGGCACAGCAGTAGTGGTAACTTCTAAACTGTTCAATACGCCACTCAGCACGCCAGTATTGCTCAAGTTTTGTGCCTGTGAATGGCTATATAATGTGCCCCATTCTTGGAACGTGTAAGGGCCAGCGTCGCCTAGTGCGTCGTCAAACCAAGGGTATGAATTCTCTGCCATAATCTATCTCCTAGATACCTATGTATCTGTCAAACCAGCTCATTGTAATTGCAGTATTCTCATTAATATTAGACCCGCTTACGTTAATTGTATTCAGCCCATCGGTGGCAGTGGGGTCAACCTCCAACCTGAAATTGGCTAAATCGCTATCAGTTGATAGAAAACCTATCAAGTTGTCTCCATTGTTGTCTACAACGGTTTTGTTTCCGAACTCCAAACTTATTGTTGCTATTACACCGGCATTAATTGTTGTGTTCAATTCTATTTTGGTGTTGATAGTGGCATTGGTAATAGATGGGTTCGTAATTGGCCCCGTGATGACAATAAGCGGAAATGTTTTGTACGTCCCAACTGTGGTAACACTTGTGCTCAATTGAATATCATCACTGTTAAACACAATTCCATCAGCGTCAAATGTTATCGGAAATACCAATTCGCCAAGTGCGACAAAGTTGACAAAACTTGCCGATTCCTGAATGGGGTTGAACAATACAGGATCGTGTGCAATAAACTGCACGACTGGCTGAACACTAAATTCATCCCATTTTGCCGGGTTGTCATTGAACTGTAGTCCACTGCTGATAAGAACATTCAAGTCGCGTTGCGAGTTATCGGGCAATCTTTTCCGCAATATTCCAGTAGCGAATTCTGTAAGTGATTGCCTGTTAGGGCGCGTGACATTCAGTAATTCGGCACGCATGTCCCAATACTCTTGCCGAGAACATCCGTTGTGTCTATGAATAAGCGTCAAAGTGCGTGGCTCAAGTACAAAGCCCAGTACAGTTTCGCCATCTTGGAAAGGGCCACGTTGTGTTCTGTAATTGATGCGTGGTAGACCTAGCCCATTCGTTCCTGAGATAACGAATTTCTCCACACCATCGCGAAACTTGTACATCTCGCCGTCTGGTGCAATATACTCATCAAATTCTACTAGGGGTTGTCTCATAGTGCTGCCACCAATGCCATATCATCTACAATTTGTTGTGGCGATTGAAGCTTGAAATAGTTAGCGTTGATAGTGAAGGATGAACTTTTATCAACTGCGCCACCTGACGCGCCAGATGCAGGCATTACAGCTCCAGTTGCTTGTATAGTCTGCCCAGCCATGTTTACAATCGCATCATTAGCCATTGTTGTTGCATCCATTATGCCTTTAGCAAAACCTTTTACTATGTTTTGCCCGATTTCAGCAAACACTTTGGATGGAGAAGCTATGCCAAGTATATTTTTTATCCATTGTAATGAACCTAAAAACACAGACACAATTGAGTTCCAAAGTCCATGCAATTTGTCGAGTACTTTTATTTTGATAACATCCCACCAAAAAGCGGCATCATTTCGTATGGACGACCATATGCCGACCAAAAAACTTATTACCCCTGAGAGTACATTAACAGCATCGTTTCTAGCCTTTGCAGCCCATTGCACAACAGATGCGTGAATGCCTCTCCACCAATTATCTGCTCCTGTAATGACTTTACTCCATATTGCAGCAAAAGAAGCGGGAAGAGTACTAAACAATGTTAGTAATTCTCTAATTGCAAATACTGAATTGTTAAATATTCCAATCCAAAACTGCTTGAATGATTCTTTTATAGCATCTTCTATTGCTTGCAATTGTACAAGAGTATTGAACACTTCTAGTATGACAGTGACGACATCTATTGCTGATGCAATTGCTCCAGTAATATCAGCGAACAAGTTAAATTCCGGGTTTACTATTCTTAATGTTTCTCCCAAGTTGCTAATTGCAGTAGTTAGACCAAGTAGCGAGGAAGCCATTGTATCAAATACTTGTGCAACTTCTTCATCACTTAACCCGAACATTTCTCCTATTTCGGCAAAAATGCGCGCAATACCCATTTCAGGGCCGAATTCATCAAAAGTTGCTGTTATATTTGAAATAGCGTCTGATATTTCTCCTATTCCAAATGCAATACTAGCCGCAATATTAGCCATGACGAGTTGTATTCTAGCAGGTGTAAGTTCCCCAAATCCCAGTGCTACTGACACCTCGCTCAGAGCGGGAAGCAAATCGTCTCTGATAGAGTCTTTGATTGTAGTGATAAAGCGCGGAACTTCTTGTGTCATTGCATCCAAAAAGCCAAATGAACTCTCAACGTCAATGCCAGACAAGTCCATGAACGCCTCAACCATGTTCAGGCCAACCTCTATTGCGAGGTCGCGGAACTGATTTTTGACAATCTGAATTTTGGATTGCATTGTATCAAAGCGAATATTAGCCTCACGTGTACGAGCCACATTATCAGCAACCGCTTGCTCCACGCCGATGAGGGCATCGGTAAGAATATCAGCATTGCCGGCCAATCCCAAGAAAGTTCTCAACTGCCTGATACTTGCTATCTGCAATTCGCCAAGAGTTATGGCAGCCCTAGAACCTTCTAATGAAACTCCTTGGATAAACTTGTCAAATGCCTGAACCGGGTCTGCTCTCCAGGCTGTAGCGAATTCATTTGCACTCATACCTGCAACCTCGGCAAATGCTTGCATCATCTCCCCGCCTTCTGCCACAGCGGTATTTATCTTGATTAATGCTATAGCAATAGCAGAACCACCAGCTTCAGTTTGAATACCAGCACGCAACATAGCTGCGGAAAGAGCAAGCGCATCGGCTTCAGTTCCACCAACAATCGCCATTGCGCCTGCAATGTTTTTTGAACCGAGCAGAATTCTATCTTCGGCTACACCAAAGTTATTGCCCAAGAATATCAACCCAGATGATGTTCTATCTATAGAATCGACTAATTCATCCCCTGTGGCCCCAAACACAGTAGCCAACTGTGCCAATCCTACAGCGGCTTCCTCTGCAGTCAACTTAGTAGCTACGCCGACTTCAGCGATGATTTTTGTAAATTTGGGAATGTCTTTGGCAACAACGTTAAACTGCCCACCTATCGCCGCAATATCGGCAAGTTCTTCAACTGTGAGCGGCACTTGCTTAGACAGATCACGAAGTCCTTGAAACACTTCCTCGCCCAACCCAGTAAGGGCAAATATGCCAGTACCCAAATCTTGTGTTGTTTTCAGAACACCAGCAAACGCACTCTCAACACTAATGGCAGATGCAACTGACAACTTTCCAAGGTTGAGAATTGCTTTGCCCATAAGTTCAACTGCGTCTGTAACTACTTGCGCTGCAAACTCAATAGGTGCAAGAGCAAGATCAAACGCTTTGAAAGCGACAGCAGCAGTAAGACCGGCAATACCACCGCTGGCAAGTGCTCTGTTCATACTGCCCATGCCAGAAATGAACTTGCCAAGTCCTCTTATCTCTGCTATTGCGCCTACTGGGGTGAAGTTTGCCATACTATCTCTTCTTGCGCTTGCTGTCTGCTTTCATCTTTTTATTTTGTGCGTCTTGAGCATGGTTTTCAATTAGCCCATGCAAGCGATATCGTGCTATTACATTCGCTTTGAGCCATATCGGATAATCGCCCGCTTCCCATCTCTCTATGTCTAGTCTAGCACTGATGCAGGCTTCGTATTCCTCAAAGTACATTGAATAAGTAATACCTGTATTGACTCTGCCGAGAATATGAGCATCTTCAATCGGGTCGCCATGTCTACGAACGTTGAAAGGATTCTATTGCGTTATCTACATCCTCCTGTTTCAGTGCGGCCATTGCGCTGAGGCGGAGAATAATATCGGCATTGGCTATTACGTACTTCTTATACCAGAACTCTCGTTCGTACTCATCCTCTGGATCGCGGTCAACCAACTTTATAAGTTTCAGATTGTGCAACCATCCATCATCTTCTGAAATGTCAGATAGCAACTCAATCCCGAACAGTACTACCGCGTCCAAGCCAACTTGCTCCAGTTTTACCTCATAGTCTTTCATTGCTTGTGCGTAGTCGGGACACATTGGGTTTTCCATGTACTTTGTTGGATCATCGGGCGCGTCTGGGTGTGGAACGAGAGGTATTTGCGGTTCTGGTATTCGCAACTGTGCCTCTCGCACTACGTAAGAAGCAACAGGATGCAACTTCACCTGTACCCCGCTGGAAAGCGTGATAATAGCATCCTGTGCTTGGTCATGTTCTTTCTTGACTGCTACAACCGGATTGGTTGTTGGTTTATTATTCAATTGTTTGTCGTTCATTTGTTATACTCCTCTCGGTGTGAGATTAGCCCCTTGCTAGGGGATTATTGTTGTTTGGTCAGTAATGGTTAGTCGCCACCAATTACGATGAACCCATCCGTTGCATCAAATCCCAGACCGAAGCCTGCGACGAAATCAACATCAAACGGGCACACAACCAGGGCGTTAATCCTGTCGTTATTGGGCATAGCATTGGCTGCTCCACGAGGGGTCAGCGTCCAGCTGTTTCCGCCATCAATACTAACGTAGATTTCACCTTTGGTATCAACTGTTGCAGCGACCCACATAACGCTATCAGATGACATAGCAATGTCAGTGATTGCAGTCGGGGCTACGCCAGGCAACGTGATTGCTACCCAAGGTGATATGCCTGCGTCCAGTGTGTAAGCAAACGTGCCATCATCTGCACCTGCAAACCACTCGACTTCAGACTTGACTAAGATAGCAAGTAGGTCAGTACCCCAACCAACAGGTGATTGCAATACTTGGCCGACTATATCATTGTCAATGGTTACAATCGTGCCATCTTCACCAACAGCGACTGCGAACTCGTCAGAGAGCAGGTCAACGTCTAGTAACCTGCCAGTTGTCGCTATGCCAGCATCAACAACTACTACACCGGCTGGGGGATTGGTGATTTTGTACACATAACCACTGTTACCAACAATGTAGCCAACATTGCCCACGCTGTCAATAGCCTCAGGTGCTCCACCGACTACGTAGCCAGCAGTTGATTGCACCCAATCAGGGTCTTGGATACCGTCTAACTCATCGGCATCCACAATGTGCATCTCGTCAGCGGCAATAGCTACTATCACTACTGCATATCCGGCAACGCACGCTATACCTACAGGGCTGTTTGCGACCTCAACGGTATCTATGTCTTCCATATACCATGTCGATCCACCATCAAGAGTGTAGATAATCTGAGATGGTGTTCCGGCAGAGCCGCCTTCTGTCAACGTAATACCCATGAACTTCTGGCAACCGTCTGATAGTTCTGCACACTCGCCGCAAGACGGATTGTCACACCGCGCAGCATCTACTACCTCATTGATTATGCCACCGGGGGTGCGGTCTGCATACTTGACTGGAACGTACTCATACGCTCTAATTCCTGAGATATCAATGGTTTCGTCAACTTTGGAATTCTCACCTGGTTCAAGTGTACCCAATGGGTCTGTAGAATAAGACTCAAAGGTTACTGCTTCCCAAATCAGGGCCTTCTCAAAATCATTGAAGACGCCAGGAGCAGCACAATTGCCAAGGTGTAGCTGAACGTCGTGAGCACATTTGCGCATAGCAAGCGTCAATACTCTGCTCTTGACATCACGGGGGTAGCGACCCATCAAACTGGTTGACGGACGCTCTTCCTCATCACGAACTGAGCCTGTTTCAATGAAGTCTCCATAGCGGTCTTTGCTCGGTTCATAAATCGGGGTTGTGCCACCAAAGTTCTTTTCCATCCCTTCCATTTTCAGGTAGTACAGGAATTCAGGTTCACGATCTGCGCGCGCACGACCTTCTATGATCCAAACTCTAGTGAATGCACTTGCGAGGGGGTTTCTTTTACCCATTAGTCCTCCTATTTATTCTCTTTGTACATATTGGATATCCTGCGGGTGACGATCTGTTGGACAGCACTCCGTAACAGATTATAGCCACCGGCTTGCAGGTCATCGAGGCTAATGAGACCTCGTTGAACAAGTAGATTGTTCAGTTCTTTCATCATTTCAACACAATCAATCTCGGCAAGGTCAGGCGGGTTGCATGGCACTCCCTTATGTGCGTCTAACGATGACATCCCGTCCTTAACCCAAGACTGTCGTAACCAACCATTTTCATCTTCGTAAATTGTCAATCTCATCTCGCATCCTTCCTACGCCGCAACTGCACTCACTCGCAGTAGTCTAGGGCGCATATTGTGCAAACTTCGATACACCTCTACCTCTCCTTGGCGCGTGCCAAAGGGGTTGTTCAGTATTTCAGGGGGCGTAAATATAACGTTTACATCGCCGCCCGACTCGGCAAGGTTGCGTGAGTAATAGGTAACTGCCTGTGCTATAGGCTGAATTGGTCTTGCTTCTCCGCCACACGGCATACGGGCTGTTGCTAGGTGAGCGATGTTGCGTGCTAGTGCTCTATCTAGTTCTGTACAGTTTCTCTCGTTCAGCCAGTTCTGGTTCAGTTCGCCACATTTGTACCATATTTTGACAGCATCAGGTTCGCGACACTCAGTCCAGTTTACTTTCTCCCACTGGGAGTTGGTTGTGCTGTAATCCGCAGGCGAGAGTGACACAAAGCCACCCTCGGCATCGCGAACTGTCAGACAACCGTCTTGAGCAATGAGTGAACAGGATGTGCAACCTATGCCCCCACAAGCCGTGCAACATATCGGGCTAACGCCACCACCTTCGTGTTCCCAGAGGAACTGAGCACTGTTCTCTGTGCTATCTGTGTACTCTCGGCGTACTTCAACCTCATCAACGTAGCTTGCTGCTGGGGTTGCGTCTATGGCTGTTACTTGCCCCTTGGGAATAGCGTCCCACAGAGAGGGGAGGATCATCTTCCAGCTCTCAACTGTGATTGTTGCAATGCCACCTGTGATTGCCACTGAGCGCAACGGGCGTATCTCCCATGCTGGGTCGCCGCTGTGGTTTGCAAAGTACAATCGTAGTTCACAGGGGTCTGTTGCAGTTACCGTCTGGGTGATAGTTGCTAACGAGTTCCATCCATCAGTAGCCGTAGCCATTGAGTATACGAGTACAGAAGTTGCTGGGCCGAGGAGTACGGGTGTGCCTTCCAAGTCCGCATTACGTCTGCCACCAGCAATTATCTTGCCCCAGTTGGTCTTTACGCCTTTCATCTGTCCATGAGCACCGACACCCCCACCGTAGAGTTCTACACGGTTCTCACGGGGATATTTGTGATATTCTTGTGAAATCCACACAGGAGAAGGCCAGTAGCCCAGAAATTCTGCAATGTCGTACTCAGCTTGTTGAATTATGCGTGCTAAGTCCTCTCGACTTATATTGCCAGGATTTTGGTAGCCGAACTGTTTCCAGATAGGTCGTCCATCTACCATGTCCCCTGCGCCAGCGGCGATGTTGACACCGTAACTCGTGAACGGTTCTGGGGAGACCTGAGGAAGTCGCGCACCGTTGAAATGCAACGGGTTCAGCCCCATAATCTGCGCGTATGTGTCTAGCGGTAAGAGTGTGTATATATCTGCTCGCGCCATTGTTACTCCACAATTGATTCAACTATAATTGCGACTGTGCTGAGTGCAAACGGTATACAGAACAAAACTGTTGCTTCAGGAAAACGAGCGTAAGCAATGGTAACTATAACTCCAAACCATATACTGTTGCACCAAATACATGTCAATCCTTTAGCAAACTGGTTTCTACCATACGGTTTACTTTCTTCATCGTACTCAACACCAACAAGATGCCGAAACTTCTCAAATACCTCATAAGGGCCATCCTCGTGAGCTACCAGAGAAGAAATTCGCCATACAGCCAGTGCAATTAGAATAAACATGACAAATTTCATCTTAATAGTCCAAATTACAATCAAAAAAAACCGAGTGTGCTTCCTGCACGCTCGGTGTGAACGTTATATTTCTATTCAGTTGTCTGTTCAACTGTCTGTATTATAGCACCATTGGTGCAAATATTCAAGGATGAAATCAGAATAAGAGTGGTTGCATCTGCGCTTCTGCTATGCGTTTTTGGGCTATGTCAAAGTAGTCGGGGTCAATTTCGATGCCAATAAACTTACGATTATGCTTAACTGAGGCCACACCTGCTGAGCATGAACCCATTGTGAAATCTAATACCGTATCGCCAATTTCTGTGCTGTCAAGTATCAGCTTTTCTATCAGCGGAACGGGTTTCTCGTTTGGATGTAGCAAGTCATTAGGCATAACCCGTCGCTGATTTATAATTGTTCTTGGTCTCTTTCGGGGAAAGACAAATCCATCTTTAATGGCAAACAGTATGCTTTCATGTTGCGGGGCATATTCACTATTTAAGTCGCCCATGCCATGAACAATCTTATTCCATATAATTTGTGATTTTACATCAAATCCCGATGAAACAATCTCATTTAGAAATGCTTGTTGCTTATCCCATCTGTAAAATACATAGATAGCTTTTCTTGTTATTCTATAAGCATCTTTTCCCCACCCCAAAAACGGTTCTTTATCATTCCTTATCTTGGGTTTCCACTGCGTTTTGTCAGAGCGCCTGGCGCTCTGATAGTCTATTCCGTAAGGAGGGTCTACGATTGTCACGTCTGCGGAATTATCAGACATGTTTTGCATAATATCTAAACAGTCACCCAAATGCAGCTGACAGCTGTTTTCTATCACGACAGATTCGTTCTATCCAGCGGATTAGGGGGAGGGACTTCAAACTTGAACCCCAGAGCGTCAATAATCCGTTGTGCCTTTATTGCTCCAATGCCGTGTAGTTGCTGCAATCCATCTGCGCCCAATGCCAACACGCCTTCTTGTGTCGTTATGCCTATGGTTTCTAATTGTTCTGCAATTGCAGGTGATATACCTGGCAGGGAACGCAAGTCTGATATCTGTGCTGTTTCAACAGGGGCAACAGGTCGTTGCATAATTTCTTCAATGGTCTTAAGTTTAGGGACATCTGGTTGAACATCTGGCTGGGCAACTTCTTGAGCAACCTCTTGAGCAAGTTCTTGGGCAGGCTCGGTGACACTTTCTTGAGCAGACGCTTGGACAATTGGCTGGACATCCATCTCTATCAACTGTGGCACACCAGGCATATCAACTATTTCTGCTATCTCAATAGCCACATCCTGTATTGTTGCGGGGATAGGAGTAAAAAAGTGTGGCTGTGCTTCAACATCCGATCTATGAACAAGGAACTCTGCTCCGCCACCCTTATGACCATATCGTGTTCCTGTCGCAGCACCAACCACTTTTTGATTACCCTTATTGGGATGTGTATACTTGCACATCAAAAAGTTATCATCTTCGCTACGCATCTTTTCCACCGTAGCAGAATTATCATTTATCACATTCAAATTTGGCCTGGATGTGCGTCTGCCGCCACAACCACTACAACTTTTAGCCACAGGAACCTCCTTTAGTACTCTCTCTGAATATTGTAACATTTTTACAGCAATACGTCTACCCTGTTCTGTGTGCTTGCTTGCCTTTTCACGCCGTGTGCCAGTGTGCATCTTGTAACTTATTAGCTGTTCTGGCAATCTGACATAACAATAGTTGCGTGCCATCACCCAGTGGTAGAGAACGTCTTCAAAACTCTCCATAGTTTCGTCAAATCCACCAATAGCCATATGCCATGCTTTAGGTACAAGACAGGTAACAAGACACCAATGGAATGGCTTTGCGTAATCAGCCCCCTTTTTCTCAGGTTGCCGTTGTGCCCTCTCACAGTCATAGTCAGCAGACCTGCCTGAGATTGTGGCGATATTAGTACGCGTATTGTAATGAAGAACCTCTTCTGCTTTGAAGTTCTTTTTCAAATCCTCATCAGTTGTCACATGAGAACTTACGTAGTCTGTGTAGACAATTGCACCCTCGTCTTGGAAGGCAAACAGACACTTTTCCAGAAACTCAGGGGCGAATTGGTCATCAGCGTCCAAGAATACGAGGAATGGCGCACGGGCATGTTCTGCCCCTCTGTTACGTGCGTACCCTGGCCCTTTGCTGCCAGTTTTGACAAGGCGCACATAGGGATATGCGACCAGTTCAGGCTCGTTGGGGCTATCCCATGCCAGAACCACCTCCCACAAGCGGTAAGTCTGTGACTCAACACTGTCGAGAGCGTTATAGACTTCCTTTTCGTGTCCTTCACCAACAGGTATAACGATACTCACAACAGGTTCATCATACTGACGTACAGGGTGAGATGCGCGTTTTTCAGGAGGTGTAGTACGGCAGGCAAACGGGAACTTCTTATCCTTTGCGTGGGGGTGCATACTTAGCCAGCGTGGTTCAGTAAGTTCGTCAGAATGTTGCCCCTTGTTGCCCGAAACCATACCTGTACCCAGACTGTAGATGAATAGACCAGCCTTGGTGACTTGTCTGACCCCATAACCGATTGCCATGATGCGCGTCCAGAGGTCTGCATCTTCTGATCCTGCGCCAAGAGGGGCATAACGTGACTTATATCCCCCTGTGCGCTCCCATGCTTTCTTGCGGACAACACAACATGTGGGGACTTGATTATGACCACGTGCGTTGTCTTTGGAACGATAGGTGAATTGTAAGTCGTAGTTACAATCGGAAGGCCATGTAGTCAGTCCTTCTTTGCCATCAGCCTTTATGCCCCAGATACCCGTGTATGCGATACCCAATGATGGGTCTTTCTCTAGCTCTGGCAAACATGCTTCTAAGAACTTGGGTGCTATCTTATCGTCAGCATCAATGCAACATATGTATTCGCCTCGTGCTTCTTCTATACCACGATTGCGGGCTACGGCTACCCCACTGTTCCGCTGTGCAATGTAGCGCACATTCTGGTATTTTTGTGCCAGTGCTGTAGCGACTTCAGAGGTATTATCTGTACTACCATCGTCAACTATGATAATCTCAAGTGCGGGACGTGCTTGTTCCAGTGCGCTTACAACTGCGCGTTCCAACATGTTCGCGTAATTGTAGACTGGAACTATCACAGATACCTGCCCCTTGTACGGATGTGGTTTCATTGCAAGGCGGTAGATACCAGCAACCTGTTCTGCAATGACCTCCCACTTGTATTCCTTAGACATCTCACGTCCGTTCTTGCCCAGAGTGTCGCGGTGTTCAATACAGTACGCAAGACCACGAGCGAAGTCATCTATGTCATTAGGGCGTGCAAGGTAGCCATTTCTCCCATGTTCAATTAGCTCTTTATTCCCTCCCCACGCAAAGCCCAGAACTGGTACAGCAGCGGCCATTGCTTCTAGCACTCCAATGCCAAAGGTCTCTTTTGTGGTAGACAGATAGACCGTTGCTTGTTCAACGAGCTTCTTCATTTCAGCATGGGGGCGCAATCCTATCTCTTTGATATTGGGCAAGTTCTTATTATACCCAACTGGCAAGAATGTTGTCAGATAGCGTATACCTTTCACCTTTTCAGCAAGTTGCACCATGGGAGTAGGGTCACACACGTCACGGTTGCGGTTCTTGTTCCACAGCACGTAATCACCGTGTTCCTGCACATTCCATTCTTCCACCTCTATTCCGTGCGGGACAATATGGGGATCAATGCGCATATCGCGGCGTATGGTCTCTGCAACCCACTCTGTAGGGACTGTGACCTCTCTAGCATGGCGCAGGGCTTCTATAACGTTGCGGTTGGCGTTGTATTCTGGGGCTGTGCATTGGTAGTCGCTCGACCAATATAAGCCGTGGCTGTGACAAATATCAGCTTGCTTACCCGTAGTCCCCGCGTGTGCTGCTAACAAATCAAAGCTAGATGCCGCTTTAGGAACAAGTTCAACTCCATAGCTAGGCAAGTACTGAAAATATGCTTGGATGCACCGGCGAATGCCACTCTCGTGCTTGCTATAGTCGTCCCTATGCGGAATCATCATCACTTTCATTTTGCTATCCTAAACGCTATCAAACTATCAACTTGCAATATCAATTCGCAACTCGGTGCTACCAGCTCATCAATCGCAATCTTCACTTCAGGCCACTCAACGTTGTCATGTTCATTGTCCCCGTAGTCGTCAAATGCAATGATACCGCCAGGTGTAATGCGGGGAAGCCATGTGTCAATATCGCCACGCACGCCCTCTCTGCTGTGATCGCCGTCAACGAACACCATGTTAATCTTGTCAGTACCCGTGAGAAGTCTCACGTTGCCTGCGGACACTGTTTTGCTGTCTTGTAATATCTGGTAGTGACGACCTTGTATGTCTATTCCGACAAGCGCATTGAGTTCTCCTTGCAATGAGCCTAATGCGCCATCCTGGTTGACATCAATGGTGCAAACACTAACATCAGAACGAGTCTCTAACATGGCGACAGACGATGTGCCTGCTCCTGCACCGATGTTGATAATTAGTGGTGCGGGAGGGAGTGTTATAACTAGCCCCTTTATGCCTAATACTTCCTTTTCAGTAAGGTAGCCAAATGCGTTTGATAATTCAATTGCTTTGCTCATTTTCACCTCGGTCAGTAGATGCCAGAACTTGCGTACCTGGTCACGGTCACTCTCTTTCTCTTTTTCTGTCAGTTGTTCATAGGAAGTGTTAGCTTGCCTTAGCCAACGTGACATTTGCTCAGGGGAGAATAATGTGCCGTCTGCTTGTTCAGACATATAGTTTATCCAATGCGCCCAAATATCGTGCTGTGCGCTTGCAAGTTTCTCAAATAGCACACTATCCATTGTTTTCTACCTTTGGTGGCACTTCTTTGGGTAACCACCGCTTTATCTTCTCCAAGTGTTCAGCGGGTATTCTGTCAGTACAAACCTGCCCCGTGCCAACATTTGAGCCATTGGTGTACCTGATAGGGTTCTGACGTGTGCCGAGAACCAACATCTCACGCTCATTGACAACTGATGTGCCCTGCATTTCTACCTCCCACGGGTTCCAGTCAGGCATTAGAACGGTCAATAACAGTTCTTTATTCCATATTGCAGCTTGTAATGACATTTCATACGGTGAACCGGGCGCATGAATGAGATCATAGTGTCCGTAGGGCTCGTAGTCTCTCATCCCGCCAGCATATAACCTGTCCATCGTCAAGTCCATGCGGAGAACTAGAGGGTTGATACACATGTATTCTAACAGTGTAACTACTCCCCTTACATCCACAGTCCTGTTCAACCAGTAATCGTCCAGCAATAGCACGACAAGTTGCTCTGGGATACTGTTGAGATATTTGACAAACCCATTTGTCCACTTCTCTTTAGGCCAACCGTCCGCAAGGTTGACAGGTACAGGCGTGAAGTTCTCTGGAAGGGCGAACGGGGGAAGGGACTCGCACAGGACATCTACCGGCTGTTGAGCAGACCAATAGACGTTGAACAGATATGCCATTGGGCGTAGTGCCCACATTTGTTTATCGCATGTTGTTACGAGTACTTTGTAGTTCATCCACTATTCCTCATCGGCACATCCATATTGTGCGGTAAGCATCACGGTCTACCACATGTGTTCTGCCAAGCGGCTTAGCATACTCAAAGTGCCTCAATAAGAGGTTGAGCATCTGTTCGTCATTAGAGATACCGGTATTGAATGGTTCTGGCTCGTATCGGACTTCGATGAGTGAAATCTTGAAGTTGTCTGCCATCCATTGTAGAGTTGCAGGGATATCATTGAGATAGGCAAGAACACTAAAACACATGCAAATATCAGCTTGTGCAAGAATAATAACACTACCTTTAACAAGTTCATTGATATCTATGTTCATCAACTCAATATCTTTAGTGCTTGATACAAACAACTCAACCTCATCTATTCCTTTCACCCACTTCGCGCCAGCTATGTGAGCACGCCATGTAAAATCGCCATATCCACACCCCAAGTCAATTACACGTTTCTTCCGAAAGTTCACTGCTTGCGAGATAGGTCGCCACATATCATTGGCACGAGTATTATAGTCAGTTTGTTCTATGATGTTTTGCATACTACAGTTCCAGTTGACTCTGTCAATTTGCCTTCTTTATATGAATAAGCACCTGCTTCAAAACTAGATATCGGAACATAATCAACCTTTCCATCCAGATAAGTTAGTTGATAACACAACCTGCGAGGGAGGTTTTCAGGAGTGCAATAGTAAACCCCAGTAATTATAGGGTAGAAATCACTATCACTTCTATATGCGTACCTATGTTCTGGTTTTGCAAGTACTTGTTCAATTCTCATTGTTTGCACAGTTGCTCCCACGTCTTGTTTATCCAGTATTCGTCATTCGGGGGTCTTTTGTCAGGTCTTGGGTCACATGCCAACCGACTCTCTGCCCAGTCGATGATATAGGGATGATTGTCCTTTACTATCACAGCAGCAGTAGTAAGATCGCCATGCCTGATGCCATACGCTCCCAATTCCCCCAATATTCTCTGCTTGTGTTGCATAAACTTGTCTACATCTGTCACAGGTTGACTTTCTCCTAAATCATCCATAGCAATTGTAAATCTGTCCAGTCGCATGGCTCTTGGAACATAACCTGTGTGCTGTAACCTTCGCAGAATATATATCTCATTCTGTATCAAAAAGGGAATAGAGCGTTTATATATTTCCCCTTTGCCGCGCCACACTATGCTAATGCCGTTGTCAGACAGTTTCTCAACCACCGCAAGCAGTGTCAGCTCATCGGGCGCAAACTCGTGTATCAGTTCTAACCAACGGTTCATGGGTTCTCCCAGCTCCATTCTGTAGCTAATTCTTTATGCCAATCATAGTTAGCACATGAACCAAGCAAGACGCAAACAAGGTCACCGTTAGAAATAGCTACTATCTCTGCCCATTTGTGATACCAGTATTCTTTCTCTACTGCTTCTGCCAATTGCTTTGCTTCTTCAATAGTTGAACTAACACCACGATAGTCTGCCACTATATTTGGTAGTCTAATTTCGTCGTGCTGATAACAGAACTTTACAAATACGTAATACATATGTTCTCCTTCGCATGTATTGTAACAATTCTTGTCCAATTTGTCAAGATAAACGGTAATGCCCCCTGACATTTCTGCCAGAGGGCAAGGAAGGAGAAAGTGCAAAATGTTACTGCAACATTATGCCCATTAGTTCCAGACTGCGTAGAAGGTGTCTTGCCCACGTATGGATAGACCACCATCAGCGAAGTAGGAGCTTGCAGGATCGCTAGAGCGTAGATGCTGAAGCGGCACGTATTTCACATTCTGTATCTTTCCAGCTAACTGAGGGGTAACGAGAATGACGCGCTGTTCAGATTTCAAGGCCAATTCGTAACAGAACCTTGTCTGGGACAGTGCCCATTCGTAAATCCCATCATCAGTCCAGAACGTTTGCATGTTCCGCAACAGAGCTATATTAGCCTGTGCGATGCCATCGTTATAGTCAAGATGTTCACGCTTTGTAGCGAGAATGGTTCCACCGCGCGCCTTGATGGGCACGAAGTAGATGGAACTAGCATATTCGCTAGCGTTGAGATTGCTGGAGTCATTTGTGCCGTTAGCTTCATAGATGCCATCATCTACAATAACGGGATAGTTTCGACCATTGATGTCGATTGTCATGCCAGACCGCATTGCATCACGGTCTCTCATGTTCTCTCGTCCGTCAATTACGGTGCGTGAACCCGCACCAACAACACTATTCGCACAGCGATTGGTGTTGTACTGACAAGGCCAGATTTCGGTCAGCACCTGCCACAGTTCGGGGCGCATCACCCACACCCAGTCAACGGGCAACATGCCCATTCTGCGTGCGTTGAAATAGATGTACCATTCGAGCATAGACATGTACTCAACGATTGAAGGCGCAGTGCCCTCAACGTCAGCATAGCCAAAATCCTTCACGTCAGAGTCCATCGCAGAACATGCAACATTAGTGTACTTGTCAACGTAACCTGTTGCAATCAGTGCGTCCAAACCAGCGAACTCAGTACCCCACTTGTCGTTGGTTCCGAACACGCCCTGCCACATGGTATAGTTGAGTTTCCGTTCAGCGTTAATGCCAGCGGTGACCATTGCTGCGGCGGTTATGATGGACAAAATCTGTCTTGTCTTGCCCTCCAAACCACGAGGTTCGAGCTTAGTTAGCCCAAGCACCTCTCCTGCCACACGCAGGTCTTTGAAGTCGCCACGATGTAACCGGCGCATTGTGTTATTGAACTCAATAGTGGGAGTATCGACACGAAGCAGACCGAACCTTGCGGTCTGGTCACAAGACTTCATGTGTCCGAAAGCGGCGGGGTCACAGGCATTTGCTAATGCGGTCTGCACACCACCATCTGTATCGGTAAAACCAGTAATTGTTGAATATGTTGGGTCTTCGTCCACACTTGCAATCATCGGAAGGACTGGAGCAATACCCACGGGGCGGATGTGTGCAGTGACAACATCACGCTCTGTAGTTCTGCTAAACATTCCACCTAACCCGTGTAACTGGTTAGCCGTCTGTACAGTGGACACAGTATCATGCTTCTGCTCAAGGGCTTTCATAAACAGAAGGTTCTGATTCTCCAACGCTTCAGTTAGTGCATTTAATTCGTCAGACATTATACCTCCTATCGTACCTGCCCAGGAAGTGTCCCTGTCAGAATATCTACCAGGCCACCTTCAAGCGGGTCATTAGTATCGCTCATCATGGTCTCTTCAGGGCCATCTTTAGCCAACTTTGTGCGACCATCGAGCTTTGCTTCATCGGCTTCTGTTGCACTGAACCACTGCAATTGCTTTCCCAAGATGACATCTGCGAACAACGCGGACTGAGAAACAGCAGGGGTGTTAGCGAGAGTGTGTTTGACCTGTTCCTCTATGTCTTTCTCTTTCTGGGCAACGGCTTCTGCGACAGGTGCAATCTTCTCGTCAACCATCGTACTAATCTGTTCAGCGAACTGTTTGCCGAATGCTTCAAAAACAGACTTCAACTGAGCAACTTGATCCTCAGTAAACGCCTGCTCATCCTCGCCTGCGCCCTTCTCAGGGTCAGACTCGGGGGGGTCTGATGGTGCATCCTCTTCCTTGCGCTCCATACCAAGGTTATCAGCCATGTCAGAAACACCTTTCAGGCTTTCTGCCAGAGCATTGAGGTCAGCTTCAGAAAAACCATCATCAATAAGTTGCTGTCGTTTTTCATCTGTTAATGCCATATTTACCTCCTTTAGTATCGTAAATCCGGCTAGTTTATTAGCGGCAGCCCAAGCAGGGAGAGGGCTAATTTCTTTAGTTACGTGTTGAATGATTATGGTGGGGTCTTCATCGGAGCGTTTGATATACTGTGCTGGCATACCGTGCGAAACTCCCCACGCTACATCACTATTCTGTATGGCAGTCGCTATTGGCTCGGCAATTTTGTTGAAATAGCCCGCCGCAACTGCACAACCGCTTTCTTCGTCATAGGCTACGGTGGTAGCCTTCCCCAATACCAGTTCAGGACAATGCCACAGCCATAGTTCTGGAAGTGGTGTTTCGCCTTTATCAACCATCTGCACAAAGCCTTTATGGGACTCTGATGCGATGATTTCGGGCGGACTGTCCTCGTCACGGATGTTGTTACTGTAAGACGCAATCCACAACATCTGACCATCTTTTCCTTTGAGTATCGTAAATGTATTTCTGTTCTTCCCCGCATTTTGCTTCTCTTTTTTGCTAACCAATTTTTTGCCCACCAAGCCAGAGAGACGCTTCATAAAGCCACTGAATACGTTTCGTATACCCTTATCATTGTCGATTTCCTCATCAGCAATGACATTATCAACCATCGGCGAAATCATACTTGTAAGTTCCTTGACTTTCTTTTCTTGTTTCTCTATTGCTTCTTCCATCGCCTCATACGAAGCATAAGAAATAAGCTCAATAGGTACTCCATTCACCTCGTCTACCTCTTTCTCGGCATCTAATTTTGTGTCAACCACCTCTGCATATCCACTAGTTGTAACTGTACTTTCACTCATCTTGAACTCCTTCTTCTCAGCAGTAATCTTTTCGGCAATAATCAAAGCTGCTATCTGTGCAGTTGCCTTATCACGCGTAGTATGGCAACCCGCCAGCTTGTTATCGGTTTTCTTAACAACAGCAAATGGTTTGCCTTTACATCGAGTATCATTTCTAACTATTTTCCAAGGCATCTTTTACCCCAGTTGGGGCAACAAAAAAACGGACGCACCTTTCCCATTTTCAGGGGGTACGTCCGATGTGAACGTTAGTTCTATTCAGTTATCTTGATTTTACACGTTTATTTGTGTGTTGTCAATACTCAATTTGGACAATTATAGTCCGAATTATCCTGTTTCAGGACATTATCTTCTTGAAAACAGCTTTTAGGGTGTACGCAAGCTCTTTCTCGGTCATTTCGTTCATTAACATATCAACGCTGACACCCAACTTGGGTTCTAGCGGGATGATTTCAGGTGGCAACCAGAAGAACGGGATGCCGTTCTGCACCATTACAAGAATGTGCATGAACGATATTCCCTCCTTTTGTTTCGCTGTTGATTGAATACGCAGGAACAGGTTGTTCCACTGCGGGTTGATTTGTCTCTTTGGTTTGATTGTGTGATCGTTCATGGTTCTCCTTCCTAGAATAAATTGAAAGATGCTTTTGCCATTGCCTTTGCTGTATTCAGTTGAAACGGTATTGTTCTCTTTAGTCTGACAGCAATATCAAAGCGACGTGCTGTAATGCCTTTGCGAGGAGCTGACATAGCTCTACGTCCCCGCGCAACAACTCTGCCACCGCCCGCACGAGTATTTAGCCGAAGGACACGAGTCTTTGATTGCCAGTCATCTGACATGATTGCCCATCGTTCATCCGTTCCCCAGTTAAGCCAAGACATGCGTGCTTCATTTGTGAATGCACTCGCAATTAGCCTGCCACCCTTTATTTCTACCTTTTTGGTATATGTAGGTCTTTCAGAATGTCTTGGGTCAGAACCAGAAAAGTTGTCTGACACCTTGCGAAATTCTTTCTCAATTGCTTTGGTCTCCTTCTCAGCAACTTTCCGCAACTCCTTCTCGTATTTCGCAATATTCATCTTCTTGGGAATAATTGCTTTCAAACTTATTCGTGCCATCTACATATCCATCAAGTCTAGTATTTCTAATATTCCCATTACCTCAACTACTTCTTCCTCCCTGATATCGTCAAACAAGTCACGTGCAATCGTGCGTAGCAATCTGGGATTAGGTCGCCCACTGAGGTTGTGCATTCCTGCCGCTACTGCTGGTGCTGCCGTGTAGACTGTGGCAATTGCGCCACCGAAGCTCATTGCTCCTGCATCTGCCTGGAAAAACAAAATCCCGCCACCGGGGATAAACAAAGTAGCAAGTACACCTACGAATGTTATTGCACCTGCGAATGATTTCACTCCTTGCTTGGCTACTGTGCCGACAAAGGTTATCGCGCCCGCCAGGGGTTTTAGCGTCTCTCTAGCTAATGTTCCTGTGAATGTAATTGCTCCGGCAAGGGCCTTTCCTGCACGTGCTAGAACTGTACCCGTGAACGTGATTGCGCCAGTGATAGCTTTTAGTATGGTAGTCTTGGTGAGAGTGCCTACAAAAGTACTTGCACCAGCGAGTACCTTGAGCGCCTTTCCTATTGCTGTACCGGCGAAAGTAATCGCTCCTGCAATAGATTTGAATGTCATCTTGATAGCGGTAAGGGCACCATTGAAGGTAATCGCACCTGTGATGTCGTCTGGTATAGTCTTTCTAGCAAGCGTTCCAACAAAGGTAGATGCGCCAGCTAGTGCTTTCAGAGCTTTGGCAAGGAATGTGCCAACGAAGGTAATTGCGCCTGCTATTGACTGAAACGCTATCTTCATGCCAGTGACAGCACCGGTGAATGTGATTGCACCTGTGATGTCGTCTGGTATAGTCTTTTTAGCGAGTGTGCCGATGAATGTAGATGCACCAGCTAAGGCTTTTTGCGCCTTGGCTTTTAGGTTGCCAATAAAGGTTATCTCGCCTGCAACTGCTTGAGGAAATACTGCTGCTTCTACAACATTGATTGATGGTGTGTTGTCATAAGCGTTGAGAAGCGTGTTGTCAGCTTGCAACATCCTGACTTCGATATCATCGGCATTATCAACTTGTGCGCTGTCAATAATGAAAACTAGCTCGAACTCAGTCTGGTAAGGTTCAGCTCCGGCACTACCATCGTTGCCAAGAGTGACAGCACCCAGTACGTTATTCTCATCCATCTCCCCTGCTGTCCATTGAGGTGCTGTAGCTGCTAATTGCTCAGTTGTTGCATCGCCATCATTGATAACCCACGTGGTATCTGCTGATGCTGTGAATTGAATAGGAGTTCCTGCCCCTATGTCAATCCATACGCCAAATCCCTCGCCGCCGTCCAGTCGATATTGGAATTTGAGCGTAAATGCTGCTGTTTCTGTTACCGTTCCCTGGTTGTCAACTGCAATCTGAAAACGGACACGCTTGATGACATCAACGTCAATGTTGCCACCAGTATTGAGAGCGTATAGCCACGTAGCTCCTGCTTCTCCGCCGTCATCGTTGCGAATGCGGAAGAGTGCCTGTTTTATGGTTGGGGGAATTGCCTTACCCATATCTTCGTTCTCCCTTTAGATATGCGCTTTTCAGTTGCAACATCTTCTCGTCCATTGATTGCATTATTTTCTTGAACTGTTGGTCGGGGATGTATCTGCCGAATACCACCTTGCGCCAGCCAGGACGTGTAAGATAGTCAAACATGCCAAACTGGTCACCACCGAACCACTGGTTATGTTCATACCAATAGAAGTCCTTCGTGAGTGAGAACCAACCAACATCCTCTCGGAACTGAATTACTGCTTGAACATCGTCCCAAGGAACATCCTGTGGATCAATATCTAGGTTACTGAGTGTTGACCCGTCCCCGTAGAATACTAGCCATTCAGGATTACCCACCAGCCGTACAAGTGAGGTCATATGTAAATTGTATGCTATCGAGATTGACCACGTTGATTGCGCCGAATGTGTGCCTGTCCATCAAGGTCACTCCAGCAGCATTGTTGAATAATCCATGTTCAGTGATTGCAAACGGGCCAGCAAATGTGACAGTGCCGACACTCTCGTAGATTACAGGTGTGTTCTCAACCTGGTTCCCCACTGCTCTAGCACCACCGTAAGGAATTCCCAGACCAACATCACCAATAACAGCGCCACCTACACCAGTCCCGCAGTCATGGTGCTTATAATCTCCCCACGTTGCTGTTTCTGCGATCAATTCATCAACCATGTCCTGACAGAACGCGGTTGTGACTACGCCGTGTGCAACGATACCGAGGTCGTATGACCAACCGGTTAATTTAGTTACTTTTGCGCTGAGTTGCCCACGCATGATGACAATGCCTGTTAACTTTGTGAACAGTCCGGCAAGGTGATAGATGAACAAGTTCCATAGGTAATTGGGGCGCAACCTATTCTTGATTGTGTAAGATACTATATCAATATAAGCGGGTATCTTGCGTGCTTTTACTGAGCCTTTGCTCATTAGTTTTGACGATATCATTTATTACTCCTTAGCTTTCCTTCTCTTTAATCCTATGATCTCACCCATCTCGTTGCGTTCAAGCTCAATGTCTTCGTTGATGCGTTCTTTCTCTTTCGGAACGTTAACCGTAATGGGTGGTGCGTTGATTTCTTGAGGTGATATATTGACCACCGGGGGCTTTTGTGGAGGGATATTGATTATAGGTGCGTCTTGTTTCGGGACATTGACCACTGGTGCTGAGACGTTTACAGTAGGCGTTTTCTGTTCAGGAATATTGACTGTAACCTGAGCAGGGGGAACGTCTACTGCAACAACTGTTGGCGGTTCAGGTTGGTCAAGGGCATCTTGTAATGCACCCAGTGCCTTCCTGATACTGCGTTTCTTAGATTTGCGACTGAATATACTCATTATGCCCTTTTTAAAATCTCTAGGACTATTCTCTTGGGATAGATTGGCTTCATCCGAAGGGCGAACACCTATCGCTGACTCATCTTCTGCGTTACTATCTGCCCCCTCACGGACACCTTGCCGACCTTCAGATGTGATGCCTTGTGCTCGTTCTTGTGCAGATAACTCTTCTTCTTGAACGCTAAGGACTGTCTCATATTGTAGTTGTAGGTCTCGTAAAGCTGCCAAAGCCTCCCTCGCTCTGCGAGATGCGTTTTGTTTACTCTCATTGGCAATTACCTCCATGGCGACAGGGATTTGCTTCGATATTGCGTCTAGCACATTATCAGGGTCGTTCCCGCGGATGTCCAGTGGGTCTGAGATGCCGGGGAGCGCCAAGATAGTTGTGTATTCAGGTTTTTCATTGTAGAATAGAGTTTCTAGTGGTTTCCCGTTAGGGAGACGACCATCGCCCAGTTCTAGTTCCGCAAACTGAGCAGTGCTAATCTCGCTCTCTCGCACCATGCGTTCTCGCTCTGCGCGCAAGTCTGTAACACCGACTGCAATGTCTTGCTTACGAGTGAGTGAACGCTCCTTGCGTATCTCAGCCCGTTGTCGATCTTGTGCATCGTCCTGATAATCAAACACCATCTTGAGATAAGGCGGGAGGAAATAGTTATTGAACATGTGTTCTGTTTGCTGGATAATCTGACCAGGGCCTTTGCCGCGCTGCTTGATGTGAGAGAGTAGTGCATCTGCCCTTGTAGCCCCACTTTGGGACTGAGGCCATAGTTCTCGTGCATCAACACCGAAGGCAAGGGCAATAGCTGCCATAGCGATGTCTGTGGATGACTGCTCATCAAAACCGTCCGGGAGTTCTGAGAGGTTGATTAGTGCAATGTCAGGTTCTTCAATGTCGGGGCTGCCGATAATAGGCAACATGGCGAATCTGCGTAGACCACGACTGTCTGCAATGTTATCTGTAGTCTGTAGGGCTGTGCCAACTGATTCGGCGTCTAGTCCGCCTTTGACTAATAGAATGCCACGTTTGGGACGTGAACCTAGCTTCTCTTCTTTGTAGACCGAAATGTCAAGCATATGTTGGGCGTAGGATGCGGCACGTGAAATAGCACTGAGTCCCACGCCTAGCATCTCAATGCGCTCTGAAGGAAGTTGGGAGTTATATGCAACTCTTGTCCAGTGTATCTTGCGAAGAGTGCCGTCTGTTCGTTGATAAACTACTGGATATTTGGGGTTAGAGGTACGCGTACAGCGATTCGGACTCATGTGTGCCACCGATATAGCAGGGCCGAGTAGAGGGCCGACCTTGTTCTTTGACAGATCGATGATCTCCATAAACCGTCCATTGTCTTGACCAAGCAGGGATTGTAACTGTTTGGAGAAGAATGGTATCCATCCCTCCCCAAACTCAGCTGATTCGTAAAGGCGGCGCTCAAAGCGAGATGCTTCTCGGAAGTGGGCAGTAATGGCAGGGTCTCGCGGCTCGATATGGAACGGGATTGTCGTTAGCTTGCTCACCATGGCATACATTGCGCCTGAGAGCAGGTTGACCGACTTCCAGAACTCTGTTAGCGAACTATCCCGCTGCCTTGACCACCACGGGGGAAGGGTATCAGATGCGAAGTAGAGATATGAGAGGTTGCTAAGCACTCCACCGCCAATTGGGGCTTCGCCTTTGGGACGTGCCTGTAAAGATTGTTGGCGTGCTTCCTCAACGAGAGGGATATTGGCTTTTACGACCTTGATAGCATTTTTTCCGTTACCACCACTCTCTGCAATCTTTATTGCTTCCTCAGCATCAAAAACACCTTTCATGCGTATCTCCTGTACCCACAAGGGGTAATTCGGACAATTTCAGTCTTATTTGTCCATTATAGCATACGCGGGTGATTATTACAAGATTGATTGTTGTAATTCTTCGTGGTGTATGATATAATACAATTGACCTTGGGCAGATAAAATGAAATATGGAATAATCTTATAAGTTAGCTCCTTGTGCTGTTTGCCTTTGGTCAGGTATTTCATCAGTATAAGGAGTTTTCTATTGAGGTGTAATATGTATAAGGCAATAATGACGGAGATGAGAAAAACTGGATTGACATTGAAAGAAATAGGTCAGATTTTTGGAGAAAGAAAACAAAAAATACACTATATAGTTGGAAACACAGGAAGACTGACGCCGATACAACGTTTCTGGAAAAAAGTAAATCGTTTAACATCTGATAATTGTTGGGAATGGACAGGGGCTAAACTTGCTACCAAATATGGAGGAATGGAGATTAATGGTAAACTAATTCGTGTCCATCGTTATTCTTGGGAAATAGCCTTTGGCGAAATACCAAAAGGTTTGCATGTTCTTCATAAATGCGACAATCGATCTTGTGTAAATCCCAATCATCTGTGGTTGGGAACTCACCAAGACAATATGAGAGATCGAGATGAGAAAGGAAGAGGCAAGCCTGGGGGAAAAGAGGGAACTTCTCTTTTATCGCCTAATTTAGTGAGAGCAATACGAAGACGGTACGAGAACGGGATGAACTATGCACAAATAGCAAGACTAGTTAAATACAACCCAGGTGCTATTCATCAAATTGTAAATCGCAAGACGTACAAACATGTAATATAATATGTTTCTGTTCACTTGCCGTACAGATAGGCATTTTGGCAAGGGGTAATTCTACTTTGACTTACGATAGAGAGTATGGTAGAATACAAGTATGAGATACGGTAGCCTGTTTTCAGGGATAGGTGGGTTTGATTTGGGCTTTGAGCGAGCAGGAATGGAATGTATATGGCAAGTTGAAATTGATGAGCATTGCAACAAGGTGCTAGGAAAACATTTCCCAAATGTAAGGAGGCGCACAGATGTCAGAGAAGTCGGAAAAGGACTTGAACCAGTTGAGCTTATTTGCGGGGGCTTCCCCTGTCAAGACCTCTCCGTTGCCGGAAAGCGGAAGGGCTTGGTTGGAGAGCGATCAGGACTTTGGTTCGAGTTCCATAGAATTGTTGAAGAGCTTACTCCCAAGTGGGTTGTCATTGAGAATGTACCCGGTCTCCTCTCAAGCAACGGAGGGGAAGATTTTGCTATCATCCTTCAAGGGCTGGTCAAATGCGGGTATGGCGTGTCGTGGAGGATACTGGACAGCCAGTATTTCGGAGTGGCACAGAGACGCAGACGTGTGTTCATTATCGGAAGTCTTGGAAACGGACGTTCCGCAGAAGTATTATTTGAGTGCGAAAGCCTGTCAGGGAATCCTGCGAAGGGCAGAAAAACGAGGGAAGAAGATACCGAAAGAATTACATCGGGTTTTGGTCACTCAGGCGGGAAAACAGTCAAGCTAAATCCCATTGCTAACACGCTCAACGCACAAAGCGGAAGCAAAACAACAGCTATGATACAAGGAGTAGCTGTCATTCAACAAAATACTCGTGATGAAGTTAGAGTAGTGGGTGATGGCAAGATAGCAGGTGCATTACCAGCACAGCCAGGAATGAAACAACAAAATTATGTAGTATTTGACTGGCAATCCGGCGGTGATGTCCGCCTAAATGTTTCAGACAAACATACAAGTGCATTACAAGCAAGTCAAACACCTGCTGTAGTCATTCCTGCATTTGATGGTCGTGCAGGCAGACAAACACTCAAATCACAACGGATACCAGAGGTGAGAAGTAGCCTACATGGTGTACGCCGACTAACCCCAACAGAGTGTGAGCGTCTACAAGCGTTTCCAGATGGGTGGACAGACAAGCAATCAGATACCCAACGCTACAAGCAGCTTGGAAATGCAGTAACGGTCAATGTGACTGAATGGATTGGCAAACGCATAGTTGCTCAAGTACTTTGACTTATCTACGTGAGATTTTTGAGCAGATTAGACCCACAAGGGGTAAAAGCCCGTAATCACCCCCCCCACTAGCGGGTGTTGCCATTGTGTCAACAAGGATGTGCGTTATTGACAGTTATTGCCCTTGACATCTAGTTTATAGTATGCTATACTAAATTATTCTTCTCCTCCTTTCACGAAGAATGAGACGATCAGCCATGAGATTGGCAATGGTCGTCTCCTTGCTGTTAAATAATACATGCCCCCAAACTCATCGAGCAGGGGGCATGGGGCCAAAAATTTGCCCGGGCTTTGCCTGGGGTACCAGCGAAAGATATGCCTACATGGTTAGTAGGTTAGCCGCACCCACCCATACGGGTAGTATTCGACTGCGCTTCCGCAATATTATTGTATCATAACTTTCAAGCTATTGCAATCTCTCGCGTTGTTTTACCTTCCCTATTTACAACAATCATTGTGTATGATTCTTTCCTCTAAACTTTTCTGCGTATTCAGTAGTAATACTTTCCAGTCGCTCCAAACTTATATGTTGCTTTCCTAGCACCCTTTGTAATATTTTATATACTTCCTCGTCGTCATCAAAATCAAAGTTATATCTTAGGTCACTTGTGTTCCCTTCAACTGCACTCCACAGGAATTTCAATAATTCAGCCCGCATCTCCGCATAGTATATTTCTCTCTTCATTAGGTCAACTTGGTTTTGCTTTCTAGGTTTGTTCATTATTTTCTCCTTTTCTTTAAGGTTTTACAAGCACGCAATTCCCATGTTCTTTGCCTGTTTATCCAGTAGCTAATCATTTCGCTTTGACTTGCCACCCGGCAATCCCTACCGTGGCCCACATCTCCTATCTCATCAAAGTATATCCTGGGTCTGGATACTAGCTGCCCCTTGGGGCAACTGTTACTCCTTCTACACCATGGTAGCCGAGCTAATAGTAGTATATCACGATTGTTGGTTAAATGCAAACGCCCTCACGAATGAGAGCGCTTACATTAGTAGCTCAAAAGACAAAGCCGTTGCTAAGTCGAGGTTGACTATAGTATACCACAATTTTCCCCCTATTGCAACTCGTACTCTTGCGGTACAATTAGGACACGAATTATCCGAATTGTCCCCGTGAAGGGGAAGGAGTCTACGATATGCCACCTACCAAGAGAAAAATGGGTCAAGGGACTGTACAACCAATGGCTCTGTTCGCTGCTGATGGAACAGCTATTGACTTTGACCATGAACTAATTGCACAAGTACCAACCTCAATTCTCGTTCCTCACCGTGCTGTCCATTTAGGTGTCACATTCCTGGTGTGCTACAAATCGCCTGAAGGAAGTGAGATAGCCGACAATGCCAGCATTAACTTTATTATTAACTCAAGATACTCAATGCACTTGTCTTTTCTAGGTGCTGCTGGCGGTGACGCTGAATTAGCACTTTGGGAAAATACAACCTATACCGACGGCTCGCTTATCTCGCCACTGAATATGAACCGTGATTCAGGAGCTTATCCCGATGTGGCGCGCAGAGACGTAACTGTAACAGCTTACGGAACTAACCTGCTCAACATCTTCCTGCCCGGTGGTACTGGAGGCAACTCGTCAGGTGGAGTGTTGCGACTGGGAACTGAGTTTGTTCTAAGCGCCGATACAAACTACTTGCTGGAAAACATCAACCGCGCAGGTCAGGCACAGTCCATGTCACTTCACGCAGAGTGGTACGAAGCAGAACGGGCCGTAATCCCCTAAAATCATTCACAATCCCCTGCAAACAGGGGAAACCCCCTGTAAAGGGCGGGAATTGGACAAAAAAGGTCTTATTTATCCGAATTAGGACACAATCTCAACCTTGTAGCCAAGTTCCTTCTCGACCTCTTCCACAGTCATTTGTTTGGACGCGACTTCTGCATCGTATAAAACCGTGCGATATTCAGGTTTCCAGCACCAGCCAGAACCACCCAAAACCTTAACTATCCGATATTGGGGAGCTTCTTTACAAAAGCTAAATATCTCTAGCCGATCCCACCCTCCTTTGTAAATCACCATGTCAGTACCCTGAATAGTATCTCGTACTATTAATCCAACTTGACCTTCATTTGTTACAATCATCATCCCCGATTTCAAATCTTCCATTTTCATAAGCATTTCTCCTATCCAAACTGCACAATACAGTACGCAATCAGCCCGCATACTGCAACAATCACTACAATTATTAACAATACCGCTTCACCGCCCATGTCATTGGTCACAATAACAACTCCTCAAGCGACTTCCGCCTCTTGCGACTTGGCTCATCTGCCGCATACCCAAGAGGAGTGAAGGCAATTGGCTCTACCCCCTGCGGCAATCCCAACACATCCCTCGCTACAGCAACATCAAAAGCTGCAACCCAACAAGTACCCAATCCAAGAGCAGTAGCAGCAAGAATGAGATGATCCATCGCGATGGCAACATCCACCAACATATAATTAGCCCCGTCACACTTCCGCACCCAAGCTTCCTCCTGCACACCACATATGCAAATAACAATCGGTGCCTGTACGAACCAGTCTCGGTTGAATATACGTCTCAATTCCTCACCACGCCCCCGCAACACCAACAACCGAAAAGGCTGCCTGTTAGCAGCAGTCGGAGCTAATATAGCAGCTTGCAACACCCTCTCCAAATCCTCATCCGACACAGCATCCCGGCGATAAGCACGGACACTGTAACGGTTTGTGATAAGTTCTTCAAATGTCATTACCGATCCTTTATCAACGCATCAATATCGTGTTCAAAACTCTTTCTCTTTTTGTAATGCGTGACGATAGACTTTAGCAATAACTGCAATTGTCTCACTTCTTCAATTGACAAAGACACAAGTCGGCATCCTGCACTACCTCTCATTACTGATATCTCAATTTCTCTATCATGCTTTCCAGACGCAGATATTCTCATATCTCCAATGCTCGTGTTGGCACTGAACTCGCTTCCCCTTTCCCGCAATATCACAGGTTTAGATACGTTATTCATGTCTGGCATCACTGTGCTCACACTCATCTTTCGACCAGCATCTTTCGCAATAATTAGCAATGTGCATAATATCAACTGTGTAATCATCTGCCTGTTGGTGACATGTAATATGTTTTGCTATTCCAGAGATTATGGCTTCAAGACGACCAATTTCTTCTGCCAGCTCATTCTCAATGGGGCGCATTTCAAATATTTCTGTCTGTTTATCATCCTCCATGGTTTGAAATACGAACATTATGTAGCAGTTTTTGCACCTCATCTTGCGTTCATCAATCCATTTATAGCCCTTCGCACCGCAAAATGGACATCGCATTTCTTGTATCTCACTCATTATTCTCCTTCCTTTCAGCAAACATCCTCTGCCTCCTACATCACGTCGCACCTGCCAATATAGCTTGATCCTCTTCCATTCACAATACTCAATATAACAAATCACAGCAAGCGTAATCGGGATATACAAAATCGCTAACACAAAGAGTATCATAACTGTCTTATGTCGTAGTAAATCTTGGAAATACAAATGCCAAGGAAAATACCTAGAGCCAGTCCTAAAAGTACACCAGAGCGATAAATCTCAAAAATTGTTGTTCCGAAATATTCCATACTCACAGTATAACACAGGTTGCACAGAAAGTCAAGAGTGGGACAGTAGGGATCGGGAAAAGTGGTACGTGTAGTGAGTGACCACCCCACCACCTAGAACACATGTTCTACGGAATCGATACGCGGTCTGCATGGTGTGCGGCTCGCGGGCAGGACAGGACAGACGGGAGCGGGCAGGGCGTGGGTGTAGACAGGGCGTGAGGGCGTGGGTGTGGTAGTATAGCTGTCTACCGGGGTCGTTATAGATTGTAGGGTGTGGGCATGGCCGGGTGTGGGCGTGGGCGCCTCTGTATAGTATAGATAAGTAAGTATAAAGGGTTCGTTATAAGGCTCGTGGTATAGGGTCTCTGTGTCAGGACTCGTGTCAGTGCCGTGTATACTCGCATTGTGTCAGGACTCGTGTTGTGGTATCGTGTCCTGGTATCATGGGCTCGTGTCCTGGTATCATACATATATAATGAAGCAAGTTGACATTGTAAGAGGGAATTAGAACACATGTTCTACAGAACGCCTGTCCAGAACATCTGTGCTAGGCTGCGTAAAATTGGCGTAAAGGCGCTGTGATTGCCTTGTCAAGGGCTATACTTATATCGTATACTATAGATAGTGAAAGGAGCAAGACTATGACACAGAAACAAAAACTACAGCTTAAAATGAAACTCCAACGGAAACACATTACGATATTGCGATCCATGGACAAACGGATTAACAGCGCTGATAATCGACTTGTTAGAATGTCAGGTGTACGCTAATGACAACCCGTATGCTTTGCGTTTCATGCTACAACGGCCACGCAGGCCCAGATAGACTCTGCAACCGCTGCAGAGACCGGATTGACGGAAAAGGAGACTAGAACGATGATAACAAAGAATCAATCAATACATGTCAGTAATTTAGGATCGAAAATCACAAAAGCTGCAGACGATATCGACACATTGAAAAAGATTGAGAAACGATATAAAAACTGTGATGATTATAGAATAAGACTTGATGTTTCAATTCGTGAACTGAAATCATACAAGAATTCGATGGTGTCAGAGCTGCGTGATATAATCGCCAATTGCTAAATTGTCAACTTACCAGAGCCCTATTCGTAGGGCTCACGTGAGTTTACAATCTGGTAGACTCAATTGAAAGGAGAGCGATGATAGCAAGCATACGCTACAATCAGAAAGTTGACGGGCGGATCACGCGCAAAGTGAACCGTGAGAGAAAACGGTTCCGGTCCTCAATTAGAAAACTGAAAGTTGACAAGGAATAGTTCCCAGATATTCAGCCCGCGAATCCGTTCACGGGCTGCCTTCTGCGACCCATCGTAGAGAAAGGAAGTAAAATTATGACAATCAGCAAGGAAGAATTCAATCAAGAATTTACAAATTTGATTAGTACAATCGGTAATTATCGCGGTGTGATAAACATGATAGACAGTCTCAAAGTTTATCACAATTGCAATACCATTGATGAAATTATGGTAAAACTCAATTCGTTTGTTGAGTCCAAAGTTCACGAATTAAATCAACTTCAATCGTTGTCAATTGAGTAAACTTGACAACCAAACATCACGCGCAAGGGAAGAGTCGAAAGTGACTCGACCTTTGCGCGGTTCCGATTCTTCGCCTGGTCTCCAGCTTGCGAGGATTCCACAGATTCCAGATTCCCCGGTCTCAAGATTCCATGGATTCCGCTGTAGATTCCACAGATTCCACCCTTGCGAAGATTCCGCAGATTCCGACCCTTCCCACAAAACCCTTGCAACCCTTTGCAGATTCCCCGAAACCCTTCGCGACCCTTCCCGAGATTCCCCAGATCGTATTTTTGCGATGGTGAAACTTTCTGTATATAGGTCTTTAATGGATCGAGAAAACCCTTGCAACTTTCTGAAAACCATTCGCGGTTCCCTTCCAGTTTTTCATAATGCTATTATATTATATATACAGAAAATTCCACGAACTATTTTCCCGTGTTTTGGGAGCTATCGGCATTCGGAAAAGTCTAGCCCTTTATGGGCTATGCGCAATTGTAGAACATTTGTACTATTTAGACCCTTGGTGACTAGAACAAATATGCTAAACTCCGTAAGGCTAAACTCCACCGTAAAATCTGCGTAAAGAGACCTTACAGACCCTTGTCTAACCCTTGACAAATACCCCTAAACGTGTATAATGAGTATAGAGTGAAAGGAGTACAAAATGAAAATAGTTCTAGTAAGAAAATCAAACCGGCATAAATGGCTAAATGCAGGAGCGGCCAGAGATAAGAAAAACTGGGTTAGAATTGTCTACCTTGCCCAACGTGATTATAAAGGTTACCAAACTGCTTACATAGAGGTAAATGATAACACCAACCAATACGATATATTCAGACTTCCGCAAAATGCAGAGGTCAACCCGCTCCCTGATATTATCGGCAATCCCTCATTTGTGAAAGCCCTTGAGAATTTTTATACAACGGGCGCAATGCCGATAACCCCGCCGATAATTGGCAAAATGGTTCAGTTAGGTATTTTGCAGTAAAGTGAAACCCCTGTAAAGGGGAAAGGATAAGGTGATAAATGCTGAACCACGTTGAGCTAATAAAGCCCGCAACCGATACACACCCCCAGACTGGAGAAACTCAGGAAATGACAATTCTTGACCTGTACAAATTCCAGAGCAATCCGAAAGAGGTTATAGTGTGGGGCTGGGGAACTTTCAGAACTTGCACAGAACCCCTTAACAAAATTGTAGAAATTCTGGTATCAGACGGATTCAAGGCTATAGAGTGAAAGGAGTATAAAATGAATCAATTGCTAGAAAAACGCAGAGACTTTGTAAAATCCCGCGGTGGATCGTGGGAAGTTTCGGAGTTTGACGGGGAACTAAACGATATCAACCGTGAGATTATAGCCGCTTACAAAGCTGAAAACCCCGCTTGCCATTTAGGGAATGTCAACCTATACGAGTATAACAGACACCAAGTTATGACTCCCTGCGTTGGACAAATGGTATACAATTTTGAATATACTTTTGTCATCCCTGAATTTGACCAGGAACTGCACACAATGATAATTGAGTATAACAAGCTCCCCTATTCAAGCGGATTAATGAAAGTCATTGATGCAATATTCAACCGCATAGAAAACACCGGCGGCGTTACTTTTCAATGGGTGTAAAGGAGTTTACCATGAGAGATATTAACGAGTGGCCCTACAGTGGCGAAGGCAGCATAACCGATAATTGGCAAAATGAAGTTGACGCGTGGACTGAAACCAATGAAGAGAACTATTGGGATCAGCTAGAATGCCTGCCCCCTCGCAAGATGACCGGTTCAGTTTTCGCAGTCGGTGAACCTTTCAGCATGACAATACACGCCGTATTCGCAGAAATTGGGGGGCGATTCTTCGGCAAGAACTGCGATATAACCAAGTGGAATCCAGTCCGTTATAAGCTGGACATCATAAAGCAATTCAAGGTCTAATATGACAATTGACAACGAAGTCCTTATTGACGTACTGGACTGCTCCCAGTGCCCGGAGTGGAGCGACCCCAGAGCGTGCTACAGGTGCGCCGATGGTGATATTCCTGTAAAGGTATGCGAACACGATAACACTGTATTAGACGTTCGGGGCGGCCACCACTACGCAGCTGGTGAGGTCTGGGACGATATCGAGGAGTCTGTATATTGTCTGGACTGCCAAACGGTTATAGGCTGAAAGGAGTCTACAATGGATACAAAATGGATCGTTGGCTTTGTGGCAAATGAAAACACCCGTTGGATGCCCTACTTCGGCGCTGATGACCTCCAAGACGCGAAAAAAGCCTTTGAAATGGCTGTTGAAATAGGGGATTATCTAAAGGTCGGTATATTCAGAAATAAACCCCCATGGCGAGAACGTAAGCCACGTTACTTACACGATAATACTGACAAATCAAATGCCAAAATTAGAGGGCTTGAGGGACTTATAAACTCATTGCCCTCTGATTATTTCTAACTTCCACCAGGGGGAGGGGTCGCCCGGTTCTACACCGGACTTGATAACGCAAAAGCAGAAACCCTTACAACGAAAGGATATAAACCATGAATAAAATTAAAGAACTTCAATTTGACAAATACACAAAAATTATAGAAATAAACGACAGCCGGTTTATGGTTTACAAGATCGATAGCGGCGAATGGGACGATAAAAACTGTCGCCCTATTATGCGCGATACTGTGAAAATCAGCCCTGATTATAACCCCTCTGCTAATTTCACAATCTCGGCCCCCACTATCAAGACTCTTGTAAAGAAACTGGAGAAAATTGATTATCAGATTGTTAAGCCTCACAACGGGAGATAAACATGTGTACCAAATGCCTAAATTACAATAACCAAGAAACAGTATATTCCACTCAAGAGGGCTCAATGTGTGCTGAGTGCGCCGGGATTATAATTGATGAACTTAGTGAAGAACTAGACAAAGAACACACAGAACAGATATACTTTTCCGAAGAACTATTTGAGAAATTAGCAAGTGTTCAGCATGATATCTGGGCGGACTGGATGAAACAAACGCTTGATGAATATGCTATGGCAGCTCCTTGCATGGAATGTATGAGTGGAGAATCAATCCTTTTAAGCATTGGATGTGAATATGAAGATACAGAATACTATGCCACCTGGAAACAACTGATTAACACTCAGTATAAAAACCTAACAAAAGAGGAAAAGGAAAGTAACCGAGAGCGTGTCCGCAAGTTCTGGCATTTGATAAAAACCGAGGATACACACACCAAAAAATCATATCAGGGATTAATAAAAATCCTAAAGAAACATTACCCGGAAGTTTGGGAGAAAGTAGCTATGGCAGAGAATACACTGCTAAAGTTTTTAGAGGAGCGTTACGACGACGAAACTGAACCATTTGGAAATGGCTATAACAAGGGATATATGGGAAGCGGATAATATATCAGATTGACACAATTATTGAGAAGCACGGAAAGGAAAAATAATCATGTACAAAAATAAATTATGCCCACTTTGCCAATCATCTGCAATCATAAAAACGGGCGGGTACAACAAGCTGTATTATTGGGCTGAATGTACAGATCAAACTTGTGGATATGAGACAGGACATCATCCTACGAGGGCAGAAGCTGCCCGCGCCTGGATAGAGCGTGATATTAAAGATAATACTAAAATATTAGAAGATACGATAATAAATCTTCGTGATGAGATTAAGGAATTGAAAACCCGGATATCTATTGAGGAGAGATTACCAGAGGTGCATAATCGGGTATTGGTATTTATGTCTCCCGATCATGTACACACAAGACTTTGTCTTTATAACAATGGTTATTGGGTAGATGATGAAGGCCAAAGTGTCAATGGTGTAACTCATTGGCAACCTATATTAGATTGAAAGGAGAATAGAATGCCCACAAATAAAGAGATAGAGGATTATATGCTTCAAGAAGTTAAGTTTCACGCTGATTATAAAACTGGTATTGTTAACCTTACAACCATTGCTGAGGATGCGTATAACACCCTTGAGCCTTCCTCAACTACAGATATACCTGAACGTTATTTTGAGATTGCACTTGAACTGTTCGAGTGTGATGAAGCTAGTGAAAGGAGAACACAATGAACAAATGCCCCCTGTGTGATAATACTGGAGTAATGGATACAAAGCGGAAACCCTCACGCTATCTTTACAACCGCAATCACAAACTCGTTAACGTTTACTGTGTCCTGTGTGCTGAAGATAAGAACGAGGTCAATCGTGCCGTGAAAGTAATTGAGAAGCGGATCAAGACCCTTGCAAAGTTCGCAGGTCTCAAAGGGCACACTGTAAAGGACGCGTATGCAATCCGGCAGCTCCCTGGTGTGATAGAACTCGTAACTGCTTATATGAGAATATTAACCCTTGTCTGGACTGTCTGAATTCCACAGGGGGAATCGGGGTCGTCTGGTTCTACACCGGACTTGATAACGCAAAAGTAGAAACCCCTATAGCCGAAACCCCCGAAAGGAGTCCACTATGAAAAGTCTATATAAACCAACTGATAAACTATGCCCAGAATACACCCCCCCTGAGACCTTCCCCTACGGCGAATATGTAAAGGTTGCAGAATTCCCCGCAACCGCCGAGGGCGGGCGACCTTGCACGCTTTGCGAAACCCGAACGCCTGCAAGGTTTTATAAACTGGCTGTTTACCCTTCGCCCGACAGTATAGGAGAACTACAACACGGCGTAACTATCTTCACAGGCTCAGGACAAGAGAAGCTGATTGTGTCAATTGCCCGTGGAGTCGCTGATGGTATGCTAGTAATCAGCTAGAGATTCCAGTCTAGATTCCACACCAGATTCCACTAAAGATTCCAGCTAATCTGTGGAGATTCCCCCCCCCCGACCCTTCGCAGATTCCGGGTCAGATTCCAGTAACCCTTCCAAGATTCCAGAGCTTCCGGGCAATAAAAACCCTTGCGACCCTTAGCCCCCTCACGCACCTGGCAATAATCCTTCCCTCTTGACTTCCAAGTGCGTGATATACCTGTGGTACGTGTCTGGGTTGCAAATTGGGCATAATCGCTTCCCCCCACCCTTCTTCAACTTAGATTCCAGCTTCCGTGACCCTTCCCAAGTGCGGATAACTTGCCACTGGATTCCGGCTTTATTAACAGCCCTCAACAATCTCGCACCACGGTTAGACCGATGTTCCTTTAACCGTCTTGCGAAATTCTTGGTATAGCCGATGTAATGTTGCATGTGACCGAGCGGCTCTTCGAAGTGGATAAGGTACACAATTTCCATACCCTAATTGTACCGCAAATTGCAGAAATATGGGTAACAAAAAGCCCCCTGATAAACCCCTTGTAAAAAGGTGACTAAAACCCTAACTATCGCCTAGTAAAGCCTCACTAGCTTCCGCTAAAAGGGCATTATCACCATGCTCAACTAAAAGGTCATCTGTCGGCAACTCTAACCACTCTGACAAATCCCCCGCAATAGTAATCTGTACAGTATCATCCATCTGTACAAAACTGATTGCGTTTCCGCCTTCGTCTAATGCCCGTGCTAGCTTCTCAAAACCCTTTGCGTCTAGCTTGAGCAGGTTATAAAACTCCTTCTGAATTGCCCAACCGATTGCTGCTAATGGGACATAATCAAATGTCACCTTCTTGCGGGTGTTCAGGGCGGGGTGTAATTCCTCGCCAGCCTGATGTGATCTAATCCCTTTGCTTCTAGCCAGAGACTCTAAAGCTGCTACATCGTTCTCGGCAGATTTCTTAGCCTTGACCGCATCAACGTAATGGGACTCTGCTTGCAACTCTGCAAGGCGTTCTTTTGCTGACTGTGCTTGTAAGCGACTCTGTGCTAATTGTGCTATAAGTTCGTTCATGGTACTTCTCCTTTCACTAACTTGGATACTTCCTTATATATAGTACCACAAGTGCGCTCCCTTGTCAAGCGTGTTACTAAGTATTTATACCTAATTGCCACAATACTGGTGTAATGCTCTTGACAAATACCGATAATCGTGTATAATAAGGATATAAGATTACATACGATTAGTGAAAGGAGAATACTATGGAAGCAAATGAGATAATTGAAATGTACAAAAAGTTAGCAGAAGAAACAAAAGCACCAGTAACAACTTTTGTAGCTGGCATCAAATTCGTGTTTAGCAGCCGTTTCAAGTCAGGCACAAGAAGCATAATAGCACACTATGTTGCCAGCGAAATCAGACACGAAAAGGGCGCAGAAGAGCTCTTGACCACATGCCTAAAAATCCAGAGAGACCGATGAATAAATTCCACAAAGCACGCAACCTAGTGAACATGTCCATGGTCGCACCTGATGCTCGTGACAAAGAGGGTAGAATTCGCACTGCCAATGTGAGCGGATCAAAAGCCAAATCTTATCACGTAATTTTGCGACGGCATAACAGCAGGATAACAGCGGAGTGCAGACTTTCTACAGGAGTTGGCTTTCTTCCATGTCCCTCCAATGAATACTTGTGCTGGCACTCACTAGCTGTTATTATGACTGCCATTGAAGAAACCGGCAAGAAAGTTTCGTTCTGCCACGAGAAAGACAAAGCTGAGAACTTATCTAACCTGGGAGGACAAATTTTTGCAGCAAGTAAATGGAAGTCGGATAAAGTAAACTGGTTGGTAGTGAAATGATACTGTTTGACCTCACCCTGCTCACCATCGCCGTTGTCGCTGCCCTAAAAGGCTCGTGGAATACCGTAGCGTTCTGTGCGGGGTTCTGGGCGACTATGACAATGAGATGCAAAACGTATAGAGAGATAAAGGAGACCTCATGAAAAAAGACTTCATACTTAGAAAAGTGGACGATGAGAACGTTGTAGTCATCTGCAAAGAATACAACACCGCTTGGGCAATGCTATTTGCGGATTTCTTTTACACCTCTGCTGGCAATGAAATATACAGATTTGCTCGTGGCGAGAACGCTGACGGCAAGGAACTGCACGTTACAATCACGATAGAGAGAACCCCATGAACAAATTCTCAAAAGACATGGCTATGAGGCACCTGGAATCGTGGCTGGAATCATTCTTTTACGAGCTTGACGAAAACTATGATTACGCGAAAAGAAAGTGGTACAGTGGTGTATTCTTAGGCTTTGAAAGCATGGCTTGGGCTATAGGAGAGAAACAGATTGAGAAACTAGCCCTGGCGTGCGTGGAACTCGTGCGGAGAACGTACCGATGACAATCTGGCTGACTGCTGACCATCACGCAGGACATCACAATATCATTGAGTATACAAATCGCCCATTTGCTAATGTTGCAGAAATGGATAGCGAGCTTATCAGACGACACAATAAAGTAGTTGCCCAAAATGAAAGCGTATATATGCTAGGAGATGTAACTTTAGCTAACCTTGAGTACACATACAATTTCCTAAATCAACTTAATGGGACATTATACATTGTGCCAGGTGGACATGACTACTGGATAGAGAAGCACAATAGACTTCCATCATCAGTAGAACTAGCATCAAAATTGCAACCCAACAAAGTAGTCATTCTGCCCTCACTATACACACTTAAGCCAGTGTACACTCGATACCCTTCCTGCATCCTCTGCCACTTTGCTTTGCGCACTTGGCACAAATCCCACTATAACAGTTTTCACTTCCACGGACACTCACATGGTCAGCTTCCGACAGCTTATAACTGCCTTGACGTAGGTGTCGATGTGCATAATTTCTATCCTATCAGCCTGGATAAAGCCTCAAAGAAAATCGAGAAGAACAATGAAAACCTTGACAAAAACTAACAACCAAACTACAATACATAAATACCCCCCAAGACAGGAAACTGTCTGCGTGCCGCCTGCTCATTGTAGTGGGCGGTTGCGTGTACTGAATAGCTGGCAGAGAGAAAGGGGCTGCTATAATCAGTCTTGCTACCTTGTCTGTTGTCACGTAATGTACCCCTGACCTGCGAGCCAGACGCGCGCACGACCTTTCATGCACAACTTTGGCCCAACGAGAGCCTGCAAAACCGCGTCAGCTACATCAGTGGAACGTTTCAAGCGCTTGCGAATATCTTTCTTGCTCTCGACCTTGATAACCGCGTTACTCAGCACATCAAATTTGGGCGTAGTTAGTTCCCTCAATAATCTAGTATCTCGCGGTATCATTACTTCTGTACCACCATTGGGATCAAACATCTCCCGACCAAGCCACCACATCGCGGCACGTTTATTTTGGAACTTGAACTCCTTGGTTTTGTCTTTGAGCGCAGTCTTTTCGGCAGCGTTGAAAGGAAGTGCTTTATCAGTATACCCTTGCTCTCTTAGTCTATCCAATACCCCTACGCCAATTCCAATTACGTCTATAAAAGTGGGGGCGTGAAATGCGTCAATTATGCCTTTCAACCTTCCGGCAATTTCCATTGTTGCTGTCCCACTTCCCCCAGCTCCAAAAGACCTCGTTTCAAAAACCCTTGTATCGTCGTGACAAATTGCAATAACAGTATTGTCGCCACCCTCGCCGCCTAAGCCAATGTCGCACCCTACAGAAGTAACAGTTCCTCTGGGCGCACCATCGGCAATATCTCTTTGCCATTCATCCCACCTTGTCATGGCTTGCTCAACCCACTCCATCGGGATCAGAGTGTTAACATCAGCCTCTTTGAACTCTCCGAGAACATGGTTGTGATATTGCTGACTGTCCTCTCCCCACTGCTTGCGTCTTTGTTCAGCCCACTCTTCAGTCATTCGACCTGATTTGATAGCATCCTCACGCGTGATGTGAATTGTATGCCAGTCTTCGTATCCCAGTCTTCCCCGATGAATGTCAAAGAACCTTCCTGCTGGCTCTCCTGGCGTGCTGATTGCTAAGACTTTTGCAAATTGTTCGCCGCCACGACCTGACCCTGCAAAAGTCCCCTCAAATGAATCCCACACTTCAGTCGGGATGATTTTAGCTTCGTCAAAGACAAAAAACAGGTTATCACTATGCGCCCCCTCAAGTTTGGCAGGATCATCTGAACTAACCGCTAATGCCATTCCAGTACTCAATCGCAAACGCAACTTCTGCAATTCGTAACGATTGTCAAATGGCTCACGTCCAATTATGTCCCACCTTAACAAACGTGACCATTTGTGCAATTCCGGCCAGAGGTAATCCTCAAGCTGCGACCACGTAGACGCTGTGGTTAATGCTTTCCAGTCATTACCATCATTGGTAAGCGCAAAAGCCAAGACACACCACGCTGCGAGTGCGGTCTTGCCTAAAGTTCTTGGCCCACGTATAGCTTGGCGCTTATGGTCTGTCCAGTTCCCTAATATGTCTTCCTGATAAAAAGCTGGCCCATCGCCACCCGCTCTTTCCCAATCTATGCAATCATGGACAAAAGCGACCCAATCATCTCGGTATGTGTTTTGGAACTGGCTATACTTGGCTCGTTCAATTTGGGCAACACCGCCAACCTTCTCAACTAGCTCTTTAGCTTTGCTTTCCTGAAGGGAGTGCCACTCCTGCTCGCTTAAAAAGTCCTTCAACGTCTTCTTCATTGAACTCTCCTTCTATCATCTCTTGCCCCTCGCGGTCACCCAGTGTCCCATCTCTAATAAGTTCAACAATTTTGCTACGGTAGTCGTCCACCTCAATGCGTGTTTTCCTGCCGAACTCACCGGGGTATTGTCGTTCTAGTAACCAGGCGTTTGCTTGCCACTGTTTTAGTCCAGCGTTCCTGATTTGTTCTAGCAGTAGCAGTTTGCGTAGAGGGCGTGCACGCTCACTTTTGAGGAACAGGTCAAGGTACACTTTCTCATTTTCTAATACCTCTGCCATTTCCCCCGTATCCATCTCAAGTTTTGTTATGCGCTGGAACTCGTTATGCCCCCGCCGTCTCCATGAGCTGAGAGTGCCTGGCGAGATTTCCATTGCTCTAGCAGCATCGGCGTTGCTCAACCCAGCCCCTATAGCTTCGATAATTGCCTTTACCATGTCGGGCGAGCATTTGCCTCGTCTACCGTAGAATGGGTCATATACCATGAGATCAGCAAACTTCTCATAGTAGTACTGTTGGTTTTCGTCACCATCGCTCATTCCATTATCCATGACTTATCCTTGTTATAATCGTCAAAATGTGTTAGTATGATAATTGTAACACGGACGGTAAGAACTAACAAGAATGGAAATCTGAGGAGGAACGATGCGAAAACTAGCTGTATTGGTATCAGACATGCACAGTGGGCATAAGTTAGGGCTTTGTAACCCTGATGCCAAAATACTGAACACTGCCGAGAACCCACCGAAAGAGCAAGGGGTGTGTCTTGTAGAATGGCAGGAGTACCTGTGGGATGTTGTTTACTCACCAGCAATAGAGAAAGTGGTGAAATTGGCAGGGAAAGATGAGATCATTGTGAACATCTTGGGGGATATAGTGCAGGGAAGTAAGTTTCCGAACCACCTTGTTGCGTTTGAGGAGAGCAACCATTGTAAGATTGCATACTATAACCTGCTGCCCTGGTTGAGTATTCCTAATGTACACACGATGCGCCTGACAACGGGAACGCCCACCCATGAGGGGGAGAACTTGAGTGCCGCGGTAACAGTTGCAGATGTGATACGCAATGAACGTGAGATTGACATAAAGGTAGCCCATCACTTTGAGTTGAACATTGACAACTTTTTGCTTGATATTGCACATCACGGGGCGCACCCTGGTATTCGGCTACATACAAGAGGCAATATGTTGAGATATGAGATGGGGTCGGCGATTAGCGAGTATATTGAGAATGGCGAAGTGCCGCCTGATTGTGTTGCGCGGGGTCATTTCCATATGCCCGTTGAGGAAACTATTACGCGGTTTCGCAACGACGAGATGAAGAAGTTTACCTATCTGTTGGTTCCATCGTTGACAGGGATGGTTCCCCATGCACGCAAAGTGACGAAATCAATTTCTAAGGTGACTAATGGTATTTGTGCGTTAGAGATCATTGATGGGAAGTTGGTCAATGTACATTGGTTCACGAAAACTATTGATACGCGGTACAAGGAGAAGGTATGACCTGCATTGTTGGAATTCAAAATGACAAAGGTTGTTGGATCGGAACAGATTCGTTTTCTGGAAGTGCTGATAGCAAAGGAATAATGAAAGAAGGGAAATTTGTTAGATGTGGAAAGTTTACAATCGGATATACCACATCTTTCAGGATGGCGCAAATCATTGATAACTTGAACAAGAAACCAAAAACAATATATGAATTTTGTGAAGTTATACGTGACGCTCTCAAAGAAAAGGGATTTTCTGAAATAGATAACAATAAAGAGATTGGTGGCACAATGATTGTTAGTGACGGTATAGAAATGTGGCACGTTGGAAGTGATTTTGCGTATACACAGGACAGTCGCAACTTATACGCTATTGGTTCTGGCTACGCCTATGCTCTTGGGGCTATGTTTGTTACTCGCAATGAATATCCTAAACAGAGTGAAGATTGGATGTTGAGAGCAGGTCTTCAAGTTGCATCAGAGTGTATTCCAACAGTTATTTCCCCGTTTCATATCAGGAAAATTGAGGAGAAGGTGTAATGGAAACAGACAAGCTGCTTGACCTGCTCAAGTACCAAGTGCCACCAACGCGCCCGCCCGGTATTGGCGTAACGGCAATTGAGTTCGCGGAAGTGCAGGGATGCGTTCCTAACACTGCCCGCCGCTTACTTATGAAAACCGATCTTGTTGGCGTAACGATGTTAGTTGACACGAAACATACCAAAGTATTCTTGCCAGCAGAAGATGTAGAGGCTAATGAACATTACAAAGCGTGGATATAAGGTTTACCCTTGACATTAGGTTTAGTTTGTGCTAATATATAGATGTAAATGACTTTTATCAATTATTGAATTCAAAAAGGAGAAAGTATAATGGCAGATTTTTTAGATAACTGGACGGAGTGGGCAGATCAAGATGCAAGTGCAGCAGACAAGCGTGGAGTAAAGGTCAATTTTGGACAACTCACTATCAAGCCTTTTCGCTTTACCCACTGGCAAGATGACGGGAGTGGCAATCGAACACCTATTGAGGTTAAGCCAGAACAGTATGGCAACCTTCCTACAGGCAGTCGCAGTATGGACTTAGAATTCAGCATTAACGTGAAGGAATTCAATCCCTCATGGGAAAATCCATATGAGCGCAGGTGCAGGATAGGCAGTAAAGATTGGTATGCCACGATCAGACCAAGTATTGAGGCTATACTTGGCAAAGGCTCAATGGCAGAAGGCAAGTATAGCGGAACACTTGCTGACCTCAACGGGAAGTATGTTGAGACCAATGATGTGCCACAGAAAGAGAAAGACGGCACGGATAGCACTGAGTGGAACATGATAAAGCTAATAACGGTGTTCTCCAGTCGTAGCGAGTGCTTTGCCGCATGGCAGGAGCGTTTTGGTGGCAATGGTGAAGAGGCACCTACCGCTTCTGGTTTGGACATGCCTGATATTTACGATGAGGCTTCATGGCGTGGTGCTCTTGTTGACATCAAGAAGGCACTAAATACTGGACAAACAGTTCAAGAAGTAGCTAAAGATTATAGTGCCAGCAACAGACAAGTCTTGCAAGCGCTTACAGGCGAGATTAAGAAAGAACTTGATGCTGGCGTAACGGGCGTTGCTCTTGCACAACGTTATGATGTTCACGTTTCTGACATCATGGCTATCAAGAGCGCGTAAACTCCTCCCTATAAAGGGCTACCTCAGAGATGGGGTAGCCCAAAGGAATCATTATGATGAATGAAGAAAATGTTAGAATATTATGTGCCCTTTTTGTTTCTATCATTATAGGTCTTGTTATGCTAATAGCAATTACTCTTGTGCAGACCTTTGAAGGTAGTCTAGCAATGTATGTGGCTGGTGTCTTAACATGGCTAACATCATATGGCAGTTTGACATGGTATAAAAACTTTTTACAGAGGAAGCCACATGAGTGAATTCTGGAAGTTTCTGAACAGAGTAATGAACCTGGTTGAGGGAATGATATCTCATCCAATTATGGTTCTGCTTCTCGTAGGGCCGACATGCTGGGTGACGCTTTGGATTGCGGTACAGGTGGCAAGCAAATGATAAACGAAAAGTTACAAAAGAAGGTTGAATATATTATTGCAGGGATGGAAGACCATTCTTTCATTGAGATTTTGGACGAACTTCTTGATGTCAAAGATGACGATGGCAAGCGAATTTTCTCAGTTGAGATTCGCACATTTTACAACACTGGAACTAGAAATCGTTATATTGCAAAAGTTCGCAGACTTTATCCGTGTAATTGCGCAATAGAGACAGAATATCGCGGCACAGACTTGCCATTTGCTCTTTGGAGGGCTGTGACTGCAAATATTAACTTAATGGCCGCACAGAAGAATCATTTGAAGGAAAAGAAGTGATATTCCTAGACGCATCTGAGACACGTACCAATACCACCATGCCCGACATTGAGGGTGTTGTCTCTATTCCCGACCTTGAAGCTCTTACAGGTGCAGACATGATGCTATCGTTGATGAAAGCACCTGCAATTACAGAGGTGCTGATAAAACGACACGTTGCGAACGGTGCAATATTAGTACAACGTAAGCACGGACGAGACCTATCCTCAAGTGTCGGCGAGCGCATGAACAAAAGCCTTGCAAAGATGATTGAGGTTGGAACTAGATGTCCCTATCAGCGTGTCCTATTACATGTCGGTATAATGACTTGTAGTTCGGGCGATAAAGCGGTTATCAATAAGCAGCAGTCTCGCAAGCAATGGGTCTCGGTTCAAAGTGCAATTTCTAAGTGGCGTGGGCGCGGGGGAACATTCGAGTACATATCTCGTGCAACGTTATTGGAAAGATGGTGCAATATACAGCTACGTCAAATGCAAGAGTTCAAAGACAAACCGGTCAAGAAGTTCATGGCTGCTAAACCACTTGTGCAAGAGTTGGATGACTTCTTACAAGTGTTAGTGCCGGTGAACGATGGGCGAGTGCTACTTGCTTGTCTGCCTGGTATTGGGGCTAAGATGACATCTGTGTTACACAATGAGTTTGAACACGTGTACGAGGCTCTGTGCTGGTTGACTGAGCCGACTAATGCAACCACTGGTAAGCGGATCAAGGGTGTGGGCGTAAAGACTATTGAGAATGTGCGTGGGTATCTTGAGCTGGATGATCCATTCCGGTTGAGTGTTGAGCCATCGCCGTTCTTGCTGGAACAATGGGAGAATAGAAATGAGTAAAAGAGTAGAACTTGATAATGGGAAAATAGCATTACAACAAACAGGAACAAATAACGTTGATCTTGATGAGTATTTATATTATAAAATCAGATTACCACAGCTTCCTATTCGCGAAGAAGCCATGAACAAAATAGACTTTGAGCAACTAGACAAGACAATAATGACAGATGATTTCTTCGTGGACGGCATAGAAGTACATGAACTCAAGGACTATAAGGCTTATTTCAATCCAATTCCTGAAGAAATAGAGCCGAGTAAGTTCAAAATAGAAATAGTTGACTTGGGATCAGACTCAAGTTGCTCTTCCATGAGCAGGATATTACGAAGCAATCTTTCTGTTGCTGATAAAGTTTGGTTAAATCTTGATTTTGAAGGTGCTATACGGTTTGCGCTGGAGAGACAATTGCGAAAATGGATAACGAAACATAGTGTCACTGATTTCTGGTGGTGTACACTTCCCGCACCCATTATCAATAAACCAACTTGTGGTTGTAGTGCTGAGTGTATTATGCAAAAAATCATTAGGGTAAAAGAAACAAATACTTTCTTTACCTTTGCTCTGTATGGTAGTCATACTAGAAAAGAAAGAACATTAGTTAACTTTTGTTTCCAATTAGATATGCGTGTGTGTTTAGCAATCTATAAACAGGGAACAAAAACGCTTTATCAGGGAGACAAACTGTTTAAAAAGCGAACTGAATGTATTTGTTGCAAGTCTAAAAATATTACAGAAGTCCATCGTCATCAGTGCATTGAATGTAAGGCAGAGTGGCTATGAACTGGATAACCCAAAGCGGTAGTGCAATTAAGATAACCGATATTTCAGATGGGGAACTGAGTGCAATTATACTTCTATTAGAAAACAAGATGAACAGGTTGCAGACTGCGATGAACCCAGATGTGTATGCTATCTCGAAGGGATGCAATGGACACCTGGTTTTGTGTGACTTGCGTTCTCGGAATGTCAGTATGGTCAGCAAGGTTGTGGAACGACACAATGGTTGGTTGCGGACTATGTTACAAGAGAAGCAGAGGAGAGACGCATGAAGGTACGCACATTCATCAAGTTGCTGAAAGAGAACTTTCATGCACGTCTGCAACAGAAAACAGGCTGGGGCAAGAACGAAGTCTGGGAAGAATTCCTAGCTGCAATTGCAGTAGCGTTGGTGGACATGATAGATAGCGGTGAGGAAGATGCTGATTGACGATGAAACAAGACAAGCCATTCTGGATAATGATGAGACAGATCGACAGATGCTTGGGAATTTTATAGAAGGTCTGTGCAACATGAAAACCATGGCTATTATACTAGGAAGAGCGGTACAAATATTGTCAATGCGTATGCTTATCATAGACCCTGAATTTGCTACTGCAATAACAGCAGAAGTGAATAAGGCTTTCAAAGAATATGGAATAACGGAAGGAGAAAGAGGATGAATACTATATTGCCACCCGAATTTACTGGAGTAATGTTTATATCTGGTTACAGCGGAAGTGGAAAGTCGTTTCTGGCATCTCAAGCTGACCTACCTGACAACATAATCTACCTTGATTTCGAAGATAAAGGCAAGGGCATTGATACACAACTGCGCTTTGGTTCTTACAAAGCGTTGGTTCAGGATGCTGATGGTGATCCACAGACATTGCATAACCTATTTATCAATACCATTGAGGGGATACCACAGGACAGGTATACAGTTATGGTATTGGACAATTCAGCCCCGCTAGAGATTGCTATGCGCGTAGAAGGGGGGCGTGATGCAGATTTCTATGCTAAACGTTATGGGCTGAACGCTAAGAATATCAAGACAGGTGCTTTTGGTGGAGCGAAGGCAGTAGTCAATCCTATGATTGATGAACTATGTAGTCGCATATATGCCAGAGGGGTAAATCTCATTGTAGTTATTACTCATATCTCGGCTAAATGGGGTGTTGGCGGCAAGATACCTAACAAATACAACCCCAAAGGAGCTGCGCGGTGGGGCAATCTGAGTATTTGTACACTACTGCTTATCCCCGGTGACAAACCGCCTGTGCCTGATGCAATTGTCTGGAAAGAACAATTAGGTACTATCTCAATTAGCGATAATCTGTCACCAGAGCAGTTAAGTTCCATGATGCGTGGCGAGAGTGGGCACACAGTTAGCCGACGGTTGCCAGCACGTATCCCGCAATGCACAATGCAGAAGATACGCTGGTATCTCACTCATCCTGTAGATTGGGACAATCCTAACGACGATGAGAAAATGCGTGAAGAAGAGATGGCTCCGTTCGATGATAAGCTGAGCAAGGAACAGTTGGGATATATTCTGATGGCAGCTAAGATAGAGGAACAGAAGAAACGAGAAGAGGAAGAGCTGTTGAATATGCTAGAACAGAATGACCAATTGGAAAAAGCCAATGGGTTGGTGAAACATCTGGAAGACTACGATGGCATATTAGCTCCTGTGCCGGTGAAGAAGTTTCTGGCAAGTAAGGGGGCTGAAGTTGAGTTGCCAGTTGCAGTGAAGGTTATTAGACAATGGAAGGAGCAAAATTGATGGAACCGTTAAGCACACGAATGGAAGTACGCATCAAAAGAGTTATTGATCTCACCTACGATGCTGGTTATTATTCTGGCAGAGGATATGAGCTTTCTGATGATCTTAAAAAGAGAGCAATATCGGCAGACACTATCAAGGATCGCAACCTCGCAATCTCAATCCTGAAAGATGCGATTAGAGAACTTGAGAGTAGCAGTACGACTAATGTCAACATTAAAGCTGATGATGTTTCAGGAACTGTCATCGGTGTAAAGATATAAAAGGAGAGTAACATGGAAAAAGATAGTGGATTCTTGGAAGTAACAGCAATTAGAGAGTACACCCCTGAAGGAGAACCTGTCCACAAAGGACGCGTGAATGAAGAGACTGGCGAAGAGGCAGAGATGTATGCCAGTGGTAAGCGACTGATGCTCATTGATATAGTTTTCATTCAGGAAATAAAGAAGAGTGATGAAGATTTCACTCGTATTGAAATGAAAAGTGGTGTAACGTTTCACGTTGAGGAACGCTACGAGAAATTGAAAGAGGTGATAGCATGAAAGTTGGAATTGATTTAGGATATAATGCAGTAAAGGTGGTGTCTGACAGCGGGAATAAGACCTTCCCGTCTATGGTTGGCACCCCTGAACAGTCATCTTACGGCATGGGTGGGCGGACTACGTTCACTATCACCCATGAGGATAAGATGTATAACGTTGGCGAGGCTGCCATTGAGCAGTCCCGCTTTGCCGGACGACAGGAAGACCGTGAGTGGATAAACAGTACAGAGTACATGATATTGTTCCTTGCTGCACTATCTACACAGAGGACTTCTGGGTCTGTGGATATGAGTATCGTAACCGGGTTGCCGTTGGCGTACTTCGAAGCTGACCGTGAGAGTGTACAGGAACGCTTTGAGAAGGTTCATCACGTGTACCGCGATGACCGCAAGGTGCTGACTGTCAATGTGAGACACTGTTGGGTAGCCCCTCAGCCGATGGGCACGTTGGCATCTATGGCGTTCACAAAGAAAGGTGATATTGCCAATGCTGATATTGCGCGTGGACGCGTGGGTATCATTGACATTGGCGGACATACTACCAATATCTTGCACTCACTGAAGATGGAGGATATTAGAGCTGAAACAGAGTCCATAGTCATGGGTGGCTGGCATATTGCAAGGGCGATGCAACCCGTAATTGAGGAACGTTGCCCTGGTGTAGATTGGAAATCCCACGAGATCGAACAAGCTATCAAGAACAAGTCCATCAATTACCGTGGCGATACTATCGATTTGTCTGATGACGTGAATACAGTCCTGAACCAGTTTGCTAACCCGATATTGGCGAAGGTGCGGGAACTATGGCCTGGTGATGGTGCGAGGTTGGACTGTATTTTGATTACAGGTGGTGGGGCGCATCTAATTGGCAATCGTATCAAGAGTGACCTGAAACACAGCAAGGTCAGCATCATCGACGACCCAGTGTTTGCGAATGCGATTGGGTATCATAGATTGGTATCTGTCGGAGAGAAGAAGTAGTGCCCGACACCGCCTACAAGCTCACCTGCAACACGGTACGAGACCTAGATGTCATCACATACCTTGATAAGTTCACAGTTTCAGAACGCAACACGACAATCAAGTTGGCGTTGAGACAGCACATGGTGAGCCAAAAAAGTATGCTAGAGACAGTTGAGGAACTCGTTGTGCAGATATTGCGCGAAATAACAGACTTGCGGAAGTCGGGGGTTGCGGTAGCTCACGGTGGCAACGGAAGCGAACAAGACACATTGACAGATGCTGAGAGAGAAGAGATTATTGGTAATGTAAGGAGAATTATTGATTTTGGAGATTAGGATATGGAAAAAATAGATTTCAAAGGATTAGTAGAGCAGATATTGTTGGATTTCTGGGGTGTAAGAGAACAATACCGCGATGAGTGGGGCAGGCAGCAGCGCAGCTTTACAATTGGCAAGCATAATGATATAGCGTGGCGAGACTTTGTAACCACGATTTCGGGTACTGAGATACGCCCTGGTAATGGTATCAACAGCGTAATGGTCGAGTTTGCTATGGCGTTGACCATGGCACTCGTTACTGGGTTCAAGATCGAAGAGTTAGCAGTGGCCATAAAGGAAATGATGCCGAGTGACTTTGCACAGGATAAAGTAAAGAAGCAGTTGGCTCAGTTATTGGAGTTGCTGTAGTGTATTGCCCTTGACTAGCGTTTCCGAAAGTGGTGTATATATGTATAGACCGAAAAGGAGAAAACCATGAGTAAATCAAGCAGTAGCAGTAGTGGCGGTATCGGGTTTGTTGGTTTGTTAACTATAGTCTTTATTGTCCTGAAACTAACGGGTGTCATTGACTGGCATTGGGCATGGGTAGTGTCACCAATATTGATTTCATTAACTTGTGTTCTTCCCATAGTGGGCTTGTTCATTATAGTTATGGCACTCATAAAGGACTAACATGTGGAACAAACCCCCTGTGAAATTACCACCGCTAGGTAAAAAGTTAGAAGTCCTTGATGATGGCGTGCTGAAACGTGCCACATGGACTAGCAGAGGGTTCATGCTAGTCCAT
>Ga0209976_10000051_pt1 | contig 86108 bp, 131 predicted proteins | sample SumtaG_FD_182806 | JGI IMG/M metagenome (GOLD analysis project Ga0209976, IMG submission 182806) | Deep subsurface microbial communities from Indian Ocean to uncover new lineages of life (NeLLi) - Sumatra_00157 metaG (SPAdes) (version 2) | ecosystem: Environmental > Aquatic > Marine > Oceanic... | reverse complement strand
AGAGTCTGCCGGGGAGGGGGTTATGGGATAACCTATGGAGGGGGGTATGGGACAACCTACCTCTTCGTCACCGCTTGGGGGGTTATGGGATAGCCTACCGGTGGGGGTTATGGTATAGCCTGCCTGCCCTTCCTCTGGAAAGGGTGTTGGTTCGAGGACTAGCTTTCGATGCGACCGCATATTTGCGGCTTTGAGTTGAGCCGCTTTTTGTTTTGCAGCCTGACGGTTAAGTAAGGATTGTTCCTGGATTTCTCCGTCTGGGAGCAGAAATGATAATTCCCAATATGGCCCTTTGATCTCACTTGGCTCCCCTTGGTCGTCTTTTTTGGGGTTCCCTTTTTCATCTACCGTGTCAATAAACCCTAGTTCGCGCAGACTTCCCAGTGCTTTTCTGACCACTTTGATATTGGAGATTCCACAGCCGTCGTAATGGGTGGTCTCCCCGTTTTTATTGGTCATATCAACCCCGTCGGTGAACCAGCTTTGCGGGATGCACCCACGCTTTGATTCGACTCGATCATGCCAGCCGAGGATATGGCGAATCATAAACATGAGCACTCTTAATTCTGGGTTGGTCAACAGGTGCATGAACCGATCAATGATCACGTTGGGGGTTTGAAATGAGTTGGGTACATATTTATTTGTGGTCATAATTCTCACCTTTTCGTTGCTATTGGCCGTCGTTTCATTTTTTAAGGGCATTTACCCCTGGTTCTCAATGGTTTTGTGGTATACTGATGAGCATAACTAAAACAGTGATGGCCCTGATCCGTTTTACGGATTTGGAGCTATTTCTCTTTCGAGAGCGGCGCGGGTTGCGGGAAAAACAAGCAGCGCCGTTTTCTGTTTTAATGATGCCTTACTATCTTAACCGGTTTCTCCTACAATGTAAACAGCCTTACCGGTTCGAGTGCGGGCCCGCTTTTTTATGGAGCGTTGCCGGAACTCGCGTGCGCCCTCCCCTGCTATGTGTTTTCGGGGGGACTGGGGGGAATTTGGTTTACAGCTACCTCAACTCTGGGGTTGTCCTTGTCGTCGAGCAGATATGCGTGTAGCTCGACAACCTGTTTATCATTTTCGTAAACGACCCCTTCCAACGCATCCAGTACCAATTTCAACTTATTGTCCAGATCGCCGGTTTTTCGCTTGCGATAGATATGGATGGTAACCCGCACGTTCCCCTGGATTACAACCGCTCCCTGGCTGAGGGCTAAATACCGCGCATTATTGGCGTAGCGTTTTGCCTCTGGCACTTTGTAGAGTTGCCCACTCCTCCGATTGAACCGGTACATGTGGTTTACCGAAACTGGTAGGGGTAATGATAAGGTTACTGGGGGCGAAGGGTTCAAAAGTTTATGGCCTTCCTATCCGCGATAAGATGAAAGTTAAATCTGGCTGGTTCCTCCATTATACGCGAATTGCAGGGTTTGTAGGTTGCAATTCGCGTATGAAGTTCGTTATAGCTTTGTTATTCTTCGTAGTCGGGATCGATGTCTTTTAGATGCTTAACGGTGAGCATTTCTTTCACGACTACCCCGACATCCGTGAGCAGATACCGGGCGTCTGATCGCTCTCCTCCCTTTTCCAGTAGCCCTACAATGACAAGGGCACGTAGATACTCCAGGATTCGTTTGGGGTCTTCTTCCGGGAATTCCAGGGCAACCCTGTAGGAAGGCCGCCATCTCGTGGGTGCAAATAACTGTAACATTTGCAATCGAAATGGTGCATTTTTATCAGGGTACAATTCATCCATGTCGGCCCTCCTTAATCATGCGCTTGATATTAACGCGGATAATCGTCCAACGCGAACCCTGGCGTGGGAGTTTTGAAAGCAGGGTCGCTACGCCTGCGGCGATACGAAGAGCGATGATATACATGAAACGCCTCTCTACAGCAATTGCTGTGGTGCGGGAGGTACTGTCGGCGCAACTTGCGATAGACGCTGGGTGAAATCGATCATTTGCTGGACGGTTCCCCGGAAGGAAATTTCCGGTTCGCTCTCGACTGGCTTGGTCTGGATCACCGGCTGCTTTTTAGGGAGACTCGGTTTGCCCTGCCCCACCGGTTGATTGCTCACACCAGCCAGTTTTTTGTTCGCCGGTTTCTGCATCACTGGTTTCGCCGATTGTTTTTTGTTCGCCGGTTTCGCTGGTAAGGGAACACCGGCTGCCTGTAACACCAGTCGTCGCATAGCCGCCTCATTGCGTTTCCCAGATAGTATCCAGGCAAACACCAGTGAGGCTACAAGGGCGGTTCGCAATGTCGCTACGAGGACGATCAGCAACACCATCAGTGCTACATCACCCAAAACATAGAACAGTGCCAAGATCGATAACGCGATATACCGCATCAATTTCCAACAGCTTCCCACTACGATAAAAAATGGCATGGTTTCCTCCTGCTCATTCAAACGCTCACTTGTCTGTTTATAAATTTTACTACGAAAGATTATAAAACGCAAGCCCGTTATTGCATTATGCCCAAAAGGTTATATAATAGGGAGATAAGGACAGCAAAAGAACGGAGTTGAGATGGCACGGTATCCATATTATGAATGCTGGACAGATGAATGGAATAATGACGATAGGAGCATTGAAAACCCGGACGGCTCAATGCTTGAAACACGATTATTGAGTAGGGCCAAAAAGTGGTGCAGGGATACTTGTGATGCTAGTGGCTACGAGAACGCACAAGCAACCGTCATGCTCATTGAATCGCGCCATGATTCCCATTTTGTTTTTTCGACAGAAAAGCAATGCGAAGTAGGACAAGAAAGTGCGAATGATGCGATGGCAGAAGAAAGGGCTGAAGGATGAATGATAGGCAGAGAACAATATTTCAAAATTGGGTCAGGGACAATTTGTTCCTTATTGATGGAATGTTGCTCCATAAGCGCACAGTGCGGGCTATTCGAGACCGATTTCAAGAAGCCGGACAGGGTTTTTGGTGTACAGATGACGATGTGCGGTTGTCTATGATCAGTTTGGGTTTTCAGCCGACAAGTGATGATATATTATGCTCATTTATTCCAATGGCTATGGACAACACCCCCGCCGTTGGGGATGATAAGTGATGGAGGATGTGAGGATGTTCAATCGAATCCAACTAGAATGTTATTTTTGCGGAACATTGCTCACTGGCGGGGGTGATACATTTGGTGATGTCGGCCAGGAGTGCTGTCAAACATGCTTTTGGGAATATCAGGATGTTTATGAATATGCGGCCCAGTTTGATTATGGGCTAGCTCCACATTACCACGATACGATCATAACCGGCTCTGTGATTGGCGGTACCGTGTTTGAACCGTTACCTGAACCGGCTGAGGATGGTCGGTATTGGATCGAAAATCGCAATGCGTGGTTTTCGCCTGACCCAGAATGCTCGACGATGGGATTTTATGACTTTAAATAATGATGCATAATGGGAAGATAGTCAAAGACGGCAGAAGAGCGGGAGAATGGCATGTGTGAGCATCAGGATGAATTCACCGAAGCAGAACTTCTATGGTTGGAAAAGGTACTGATACAGGCGAAGGCAACGATTGTTTCATTCCGCCTGTACCGGACGGAGTTTGAGTCCATGCGTTGCCTGGAAGAGCTAGAGATGATCCGCCGAAAGGTGAGAGACTGGCATAACGCGGTAAGAGATGAGAGAGAGGAACAATCCGAATGAACGTAGATGAAATGCGCCGAATCCCCGACAAACATACCTGTCGAGCGTGGGTGGCCTTAATGGTCATAGCGCGGGAGACCGCCAAGAGCAAAGGGTTCCCTCCTGGGCAGAACACTTTGCTGGGGAAGGATGATACTGGAGTGAATCTGTTAGATCACTGCTGGCGCGAGTTAGGGCTGGATATGATTTATGTGAAGGCGTTCGCCCATGCTCCCCAGTTGCACAAGGCAGTGACTGTGTTACGCCAGGCCGGGTATTTGTATAAACCCCAGAACTGGCAGCACCGGCGTGATAAAGGCGGAAGGATAGTTCCGCGCTTGCGTTATGACGTTACCCGGAAGGGATTGGCGTTGGCGGAAGAACTACAGGCCGGGCCGGGCACATGGCCGGACAAGGTTGAATAATTGTTGAAGCATAGGTGCGGCTTGCCAGCGAAACCGGCTATCCCTTATGCTGCGGATGATGATTGAATTCTAGGAGGCGACTATGTTGGGAATACAGAATGAAACTGATTGGGCAAGGCTGTTGGAGCTATTGGAGATGTTACGGGAGAACGCCCGGAAAACCATTCGGTTGCGGATAGGATCAGGGTTGGCCCTGATTGAGATGAAGGGATTATTCCCGCATGGCAGTTGGCTGAAATGGATGGTTGAACATGGGCGTGCGGGGTATGGTAGTGTTCGTACTGCGCAGCGCGACATGGAACTGGCGCGGTCAATGGGAGACCGGCTTGATCTGTTGGCCGATCTGGATGGTCTGAGTCTGACATCGGTATTTGAATTGTGTCGAAGTGGGGCGGATGAACGGGCGATTGATACCGCCATCGCCTTATCCAGGCAGGGTATGCGGGTAAAGGCCGCTCATGCTCGTTCGCTGGTAGTCTTGTATGAGACCCATCCAGACCTGGGGGAAAAGGTGCGCGACGGAGAGATGACCCTGATCGCGGCAACCGAATTGACAGGGGCGCTCGACAGCCACAATGCTTCCGATAGTGTCACGGCCCTGGTAAAAGCCCACTGCCCTTCCGCCCCAGTTGTGGAGGCGTTGTGTGTTTTGGAGCGCGAAGCCCCGGATGAGTTTGAAGGTGTTGTTCGCTCCGGTACGATCTTTAACCCGGTCACCGAATTTTCAATCCCCCTGAAAGACGCCAGCCAGAATGATGCTATCGCCCTGGCAAATACTGCTAAGATCGAACGGATAGCCCGGCAGCACGAGCATATCCGTTCGGCGCGTAGTGGGGAGCGGGTTGCGTCCCTGACCGGCACGGCCAGGGAAATCATCAGTCAATTGCGTGAACTTCTTTCCGAGCAAACAGGGGAGGTTTACCGGGTATACGCCTACCGCGACCCGATCCCTGATCCGGCCTAAATCCCTCGTCGTAATTCCTTGCAATAACGCCCCTTCCACTGGGGCTCTATCTTTTTCCGTTTTTATGATATAATTTTATTAAGCGTAAAATATAACGAGAGGACAGGCACATGTCTTTTGAGCAACATTGTATTATCGCATTGATGGGACACGCCCGTATCGCCGGGAAGGTTACTGAGCAAGAAATCGGCGGGAACGTTTTTCTGCGTGTCGATGTCCCCAAAACCGATTCCATCGAAGCATTCACCAAATTCTATTCGGCTAGTGCCATTTACAGCATCACGCCTGTGGATGAGGTTACCTGCCTGCGGGCCGTCGCTGCTTTCCGTGAGCGCCCTATCGAGACCTGGCGTTTACCGGAAACGCCCATGTTGCAGAAGCGTGTAACCGATGCCGATTGGGGGTATGACGAGAGCTATCACGAACACGAGGATGAAGATAGTATAATCGACAACCCTCCTGTGGATACCCAGATTACTAGCATGATGATCCAAAAAACCGATGATGACGTGCCGATCTTCTGGGTTTGTCTCACTTCTACGGAAACTAAAGTTCACGTCCATCTGGGCGAATTCCATCTCTTTGCGAGTGCTGGTTATCGCTCCGATATGGAAGCAATGGAAAAGGACGACATTGACTCCTGGTCACCACCCATTCCCGTCCAAATGGAAAAACAGAATGGGGAGTGGGTGGTCGTTCATGTTTACCCGCGTCCTGTCGGTTCGAAGAAGTCCAGCGAAAGCCCACTTTAATTGCCGGACTGGTCGGACTGGCCGGAGCAACTGTCACCGGGGGAGTTATTGCAAGGAGCATAATGATGAATGAGAGAGAACTCAAGCGAGCTAAAGTTGCGATGAAAGCCCTGTGCGACGGCGAATCGGTCGAGGTCTTGGGCTATTCCTATCATTTCGATAGTGAGGGGTGGGTGCGGAACACCAACGTCGTCACTGGGCACGAATTTAGAAGCGAGGTTGGTGTCAATGTACTGATGAGGGACTTGTCCAAAATCGACGACGAAACCTATATCCGGCTTCAGGCAATTCAGGAAAGGGGCATTAAATGAAAGCGTTACATACGATGGTGGTAGACAAGCTCAGCCCTGAGAAGGTCACGGTTGTAGACTGGGACGAAGATGGAGATAGGTGCAACAAGCGAGAATTGGGCCGACGGAAAGCGCAGCAATTGGTGTTTGAGAGCCACGTTGCTGGTAATGGGGTTTTCTCAGAACCGATTAAAGGCACGTCGTTTGTGCGTATTTTCATCGTTGATACGCGAGAAATCGAACAAGCGAAAAAGGCCATGGGGGAAGACAATGGAATTCGTAGTTGATCCAACCCAGTTCCAATCTGTACATGTGCCCAGCTTCGAGGATGCACGCGCCGATTTCGCGCCTTATTATCGAAGTCGGGCAACCGTTGATCAGGCCATTGCTCAGGTTGCAACAGAACTGAGCAAGTTGGGTGCATATATGGTCGGGATTACTGAAGGACGTTTCCGCGAGGAAGAGGTATCGCGGGTCGGATATGAGCTTCGGTTTAGCCATGCTGGGATGATGGGAATGCTTCGTGTAGCCGGGTTGCCCATTGCAGGCGGTGAAACTCCGGCAAAGGTGATGAGTGTGCGGGTCCAGGCACTCCTCAATGTGAGAGACTGGCTCAAGGCAGCCATCACTGCCCAGGTGTTCTCTCCGGGCACAAACCCGCTTCTGGCGCATTTGCTACTGCCGGACGGAAAAACGACAGTGGCCGAATATATCGCCAAACAGGGGACGTTGCCGCAATTGGCTCCGCCTGAAATCGAAATTGAGGTGGAATGATGAAAGTACTGACCATTCGTCAACCCTACGCCAGTGCGATCATGAGTGGCGTGAAAACTTATGTGACGCGAACATGGCATCCAGGCCGGGTAGATCAATTCGCAATCTACGCGGCATTGGAACTCGACCAATTGGCGCAGGACACTCTTCTTTGTGAACGCCTGTTTTGGCCGACGCAACTACCGGGCAACGTTATACTTGGGATTGTCAAGGTTGTTGATGTCACCTATGCCGAAGAACTTTTTGATGAGGTCAGCCCCCTGGAAAAAGCTATTGGCCGTTTCGAGGATTACTATTTGGCCTGGAAACTCGAAGTGGTTTTGAATTTCGGTCAACCTTTTTTAGCTCCGGCACATGAGGAACGAAAGTTTTTCTGGGATTGGTCACCCCCGCCCACAAAAGAGCAAATGCAGCATGTGAAAGACTACCTCAACTTTTTCCGAAACTCAGCTTTCCCGAATGCGAGAACTTTTGAGGATTAGCCTGCGATTAAAGGCGTCAATGTGACGTATTTGCAAGGGAGTACATCTTGCACCAACTTTCTCTGTTCGACTATAAGCCACCGCCCTCCAGCCCTGCGCCGGTAGCGCCGCCACGAAAACTGGCCCGTATAGCCGGGGTGAGTGAGGCCGACTACATCCCGCACATTTTGCGTGGTTATCAACGTGACGCGGTAGAGGCGGTCGGAATGGCCTATGAAGATGGGTATCGCGCACCCTTGATTGCACTGGCAACCAGTGGCGGGAAGACGACCATCTTGTCCGAGTTTTTGGTTCAGTTTTTTCTTCCGTCACAGCACCGGGCGCTGGTCATTGCTCATACCGAAGAGATTATTTTCCAGTTGGAAGATCGTATTCGCAATCAGTTCAGTGGTGCATTGGATGTTGAGTTCGATGGTTCTCCTGGGGTTGGGGTAGTGATGGGGGTGATGGATGCCCCGGATGCGCGGGTGGTTGTTGCGACTCGGCAAAGCTGTCATGCGAATCGGTTGCCCCGGTTATTGGCGCATGGGGCGTTCGATTTTCTGATAATCGACGAGGCGCACCATGCTGTTTCCAACAACACCTATGGCGCGATTGTTGATACCTTGCGGGAAGCTAATCCAGATTTGCAGATTCTGGGAGTGACGGCCACTCCGAAGCGGACTGACCGGAAGGCGTTGGGCGGTATCTTTGATACGATTTGTTATTCCTGGTTGATTACCGATGGGATACAATCTGGTTATCTTGCCCCGCCAGTTCGGGTGGAAGTTTCCACCCGTGTCGATGTTCAAAAGGTAGGCATTTCGCGGGGGGATTACAATCAGAAGAAACTGGTATCCTTGCTGGAAACCTCCAATTGGTTGGAATTATCCCTGGATGCCTACGCTCAGTATATCTTGCCGGAGAACCGCCCTACCCTGGCCTTCCTGCCCAGTGTGGCAATGAGCATCCAATTCGCCCAGGCTCTTCAATCGCAATACGGGGTTATGTCGGCGCATATTGATGGGACTACGCCGAAAGATGAACGGCGGGATATTTTGCGCCGGTACAAGGCCAATGAAATCGTCTGTGTCGCCAACTTCGGGGTATTGACTGAAGGGTTTGACGCCCCGCACACTGGGGCGATCTTCCTGGCCCGGCCAACTCGCAGTTCGACCTTGTTCACGCAGATCGTGGGGCGGGGGTTGCGCCTTTTCCCCGGCAAGGAGTATTGCTTGCTGGTCGATCTGACTGTGCGGGATACCAAAGCCCTGGAAGTCGGCACGTTATTGGGGGTCATGGAAGAATGCACCGGTTGCGGGGCGCAGTTTTTTGCCGGGCTATCCCATTGCCCTCATTGCGGATTGGAAGTTCCAGAACCGGAACCGACCGAAGAAGAGCAGGAGGCGGAACGGCGACGCCAATTGCGTGAGAAGTATCTGGGCGAAGGGTTGGTGACTGCCCCCCGGACAATGTTCGCTGATTCTATGGGAGCGTGGTATATCGAGCCGGACGGGTATTGCTCATGTTCATTGGGTGATGCCGGATCGGTGGTGATCGCGCCGCCGACCGAGGACGACCATTATCGGTTGCTTCATATCCCCCGGTCGCAATATGATGAAGTTGTCGTGCTGGCACGGGGTGATGATTTTGCTGCTTTGGTGATTGATGCGGATGCCTATATCGATAAGGTGGCTGATGCGGAAGCGCGGAAGCTGGTGGATGGCGGAGCCTTCTGGCGCGAACAACCAGCATCGACGGCCCAGAAGGATTTGTTGTCGCGGAAACTGGGCGGTCACTCATATCTGGATTGGATGACCAAAGGTGAAGCGGCTCAATTAATTACCCATCGGTTTGCGATGGGGCGATTGCGCCAGATGGCGCGGAAGGGATAGGCAGAATGAGTGATAGGAACTATACCCTAACATTGAAACAGTGGAACGAATTACAACCGATAGCGCAGTGGCAGATACCGCCCTGGCATATATGCCCATACTGCGACAGTATTAAAATGGTTCGTCAATTTGATGACCACCTTTGGCATTGTGGTAACTGTGGCGGCGCATCTGAGAATAACGATGTTACCGAGGTATCGACATGAACCGCAGGCATAGATTGGTCTACGAAGACCCCAATCTGGAATCATTCACAGATGACGAATTGCTGGAAGCCAACCACGATATTACCATTGTGATCGAGAATATGCAATCGTTCTGGGAGGCGTTCAACCTCCGCCAGACACGACTGCTGACCGAATATCACCGGAGGCAGGAAGAGGAGGCATCATGAGCAGCAAACGGAAATGGTATAAAGTAAATGACCTTCGATTTGCGACCTATGACCCCAAAACGGGTGAATATTCGGAAGTAAAACGGCACGACTTCCGCGTCTATTTCACCGCCACATATGTCGTAATGGTTCGCAAACTATATTCTATCCGGGAATTGCTGACTTGGAGCAATTGATTGCCCTTGATCCGCCCCCCTGATGGCGGGCCAATACTGGTGCTGTCGAAGAAATCCAAATTCGGTGGCCGGATGCGCAAGGGGAAGGCCGGGCGTGTGATGCCGGAGCGTGGCGGCGGGGTGGTCTATTAATTGATGTGGGAGCGTAGCTCAACGGGAGAGCATGTGTTGGGAAAACGTGGCGCGTCACCGAGTACCATCTTGGTTGGGGGTTCAAGCCCCTCCGCTCTCATTTGAAGCGGCTTTTGTGTATCCTAGCGGGAGGCATTTATGCGTCAATGGCAGTTGATTATAAGCATTGATCCTAGCGATTGGTTGAGCATTACATTGTGGACTGCAAATATTAATGGCTTCGGAGTTTGGGGTTGGCGCATTAAACGCCCTTGGAAAATCACGCGCCTGGATTAAAGCAAGCGGCTTTTTTGTTCCTATGGAGGTGAAATATGAACCGCATAAAAATGTGTCCGGTATGTGATGCGCAATGGGAGGAAGCACCATGAGCGAACAACCCACCTTAACCGATAGCGATTTACTCAAAATGACATTGGAATACCTACTGAAGGCCGCCGCCACCATCGATGAAACGGCTGATGAATTTGAGATATGGCCGGATCGATCAAATGAAACGTATATTGCTCATCTGCGTAGGGATGCCGCCCATTGGAGATTATTTTGCGCCGACATCGAAGAAAAGCAGGAAGGGACATTCGCGCCGACAATCCGTCCAGCCATCATCAATATCAGTTACCGTGTTGATCCATGCGACAACCTGGAACTGGTGAAATTGGATTCGAGCTATCGCCCACATTTTGGCCCCGACGTGGAGAAATTCAAGGCGGCAAATATCGAGCGGTTGGAAACGCGAGATGGTCTGATCCGCCTCTGCTATTCCAGCGATTACGAGATCGTCAAGAATGAATACATCGCTGCGGGGTCAGATGTAACGGAAACGCTTCACCATCTCATAGCACGCCGGATCGAGGATTATAGCACCCCGTCGGCAACGCGAAGAGGATGAAGACGATTATCGAACGACACGAACCAAAGGATTACAGCCATGAGTGATGAAACGATCTCTATGAACGTTGCCCTGACACGTTTGAATAGGCTCTATCTGGATATGAAAGCTGCCATGCTGCATCCAGGAAACATCAATAGACCGAAAATTATCATAGACATCGATGGTAGTGGCTATGCCGAAATCAGCTATTATGACGGGCAACAAGGGTTTCATTGTTGCTGGGGGAATTTATCTTTCATGCCCAATGCCATCTACGAGGCAGCCAAGATCGCATTAGCCAGACGACAAGGGACAATGCCATGAACTTTGATAACGACTATGATGACGACGATGATTTCAATCCCTGGTGGACATATACTGTTTCCACCGACGCCGTTTTTCTTGACGATTTCGACCACACTCAAGCCTACCGACGAGAACGTGACCGGGATACATGGCGAGAACGCCAGGACAACCACCAACGCCGCCAGGTACGCAACCAACGGGATCACCGACCCCAGTTCAACCGCCTGTTACAGCGTGGCCGGAATTCAAGCCACCTGGATCGGGGGAACTCATGAGCAATGATATTCCATGTAAATAATCTACCCAATCAGGAGAAACAGATCATGACCGATCAGAATGAAGCGTTTGCGGAATTGGAAGAGAAAGCACAGGAATTAGCCAGGATCGAGGCTGAAGAGAAAGTTAAAGAGGCAAAGGCGCAATTGGGGTACATTCGCGATGAACATGTCTTGTTGCGCCAGCACTTGGTTTGGTTGGGGGTTCAGTTGCCGGAAGAAACCGATGCCACCAACCGCTATATCGAAGTGGGGGGGATTAGGTTCCAGCGAGAATCTGAAAAAGTGATAGCGGTCTCTCTCGGCAAGCAAAGCGTGACAGTTCGGGCAAATATCCATTACAGCAAGAAGGATGCTGTGGGGATACAGCTTAGGCGGCAGGCGCAATTATTTCAGATCATTCAAGACCTTCGCCGGAACCACGAGGAAGATGGGGCGGCGGCCCTGAGAAGCGAAACCCTTGCGAATCTTCGAGCGGAACAGGATCGTGAGAAACGACTTATAGCCGCAGAGCGTAAGGGGCGTGAGAAGGTAGTCCAGGAACTGTTCGACAAAGCGATCTTCATTACCTTGCAAGGTGGAGGCCTTCTGCCTTACGACGGGACCGGCTACGAAGACGACGTTCTCTCCATCAATATTTATAACGACAGCTTTGCGGTCAGTCTTGTGTCAGGTTCGCTCCCCATCTCGGTGGTTGAGCGAGGCTATGACCGAAGCGTGCGCCTATATCGTCCTGGTCAATGGGAGGAGTATCTGGACGCCATCTACACCAAACTCAAATCCCATTTCGATGCCAAAGAACAGGCTGAAGAAGAAGCCCAGCAGAAGGAAATGGAAGCGTTTGAGGCGATCTGCTTTGAACCGATTGAGATGACCATGAAACAGGTTGATGCCTGGGCTGAGGTAGCAGTCAAAACCATCCTCAACCCGCCGGAACCGGAAGCATCGGAAGTACCGCCAGAGGAAGAACTACCCGTAGGTAAGACCGAGGAAGAAAAGTTTCGAGAGGCTGTGCTTTTCGTTTTTCGGTATGTGAGGCAATTGGACGACGACGAAGCGATGGAGTATTGAGTTGTGGCCGGAGGCAACAGGCGATGATAATCCAGAGTAAGAAGCCGCTACCAGCGCGACGTGAGCACGATTACTATCCCACCCCTGCCCCGTTTGCTGAGGCCGGGCTATCATTGCTTCCAGATGGGTTTGCCCCGCGTTCAATCCTTGATCCTGGGGCTGGCGCGGGGGTATGGGGTAATGTGGCACGCGCCCGTTGGCCTAAAGCGATGATAACGGGGGTTGAATTGCGCGATGAGCCGCACCCAGAAGCATATAACGGTTGGGTGAATATGGATTTTCGCCTGTGGATGGAGGCGGGCATAACGTATGATTTGGTGATGGGTAACCCTCCCTACAAATATGCTGAGGAGTTTGTGCGCGAGTCTTTAGTAAGGTTAACTCACCGGGGGTGGTTGGTGTTTATGCTGAGGTTGGCCTTTTTGGAGAGCCGGAAGCGGTTGAGGTTGTGGGCGGACTCTCCGCCGGTAACGGTTGCCGTTTGCGCTAACCGCCCTAGTTTTACCGGTGACAGAAAGACCAATGCTACGGCGTTTGCATTCTTTGTGTGGCAGCAGGGCTATACAGGAGATACCCAGCTACAGTGGGTGTACTCCGGCTGAAAGGCAGACAGTGCCAATATTTAAACAGGTGGACGCTATTATCGTTGGACGGACAACCCGGAAGTTTGGGTCTTGGAATTTGAGGTGGTGAAAAGCAAATGACTAACTATAACTATGATACGCCCCTGTTCAAAAAGCTGGAGCGGCTATTCGCTTCTGCCAGGGAAGAGGTGTTCGAGGACGGGATGGATTCTTTTTTCTCCAGAGATTTGCAGTCCCAGCTATCACTGTACGGCGATGTCGCCCTGGAAATGATCTGGCATTTGATCTGGAAACGCCCCAACCCTCTGTCCCCAACTGTTATTGGCGAGACGTTGCGGTGGGTTGGCCGGATGGAGGAGAAGTATTTACACCAACGGGCGTTGCTGGAAAAGTGCCTGGAACACGAGTCTCATTATGTGCGGGATGGTGCAATATTGGGTTTGGCTTCATTGGACGATCCAAAGGCTATAGGAGCATTGCGACGGGCGCAGGAGCGGGAACCCAGTGGGTTGCTCGGAGAGAGTATTGAGCAGGTGATTGAGCAGTTGAGGCAGACGCTGGGTTGGCCGCCAGGATATTTTGACGAAGTGATTGGCTCATTGGCCGACGAGCCGATGGATGAGGTGAGGAGACCACTGATGATTACTATTAGCGACTACCAGGACAAAGCGGCAACTACGGCTGTGTACCCCAAAGAGCGCGGGGTTGAGTATACCACCCTCGGTTTAGTCGGCGAGGCCGGGGAGATCGCCAACAAAGTGAAGAAGGTGATGCGTGGGGATTATGATCGTGACGCATTGCGAGAGATGCTGGCGGGGGAAATCGGTGATGTGTTGTGGTATCTGGCTATGCTGGCCGAGGAGCTAGGGATTGACCTAGGCGATATTGCCCAGGCCAATCTGGATAAGCTGGCTTCGCGTAAAGATCGGGGAGTGATAACCGGAAGCGGGGATGATCGATGAGGAGTGATAGTGGATAATGGTCTGATCGAGCGGATTAAGCGTCACATCTCCCAGGCGATGGGGATGCCTGGTACTGTTCGGCTTGAGTGTCGGGTTGATGGCGAGAGCTATGTTAGCGTTTTTGACGTTCAAATCGGGCGCGATTATGAGGCAACAAAAAAAGACAGCCTGGCTGCATTCCGGGGTTGGCTCACTAAATCAGGTCACCCTATACCCGAATGGGTACAAGACGACGGGAGTGAGGCGGAATGAATAAGGCACAATTTACTGAATGGCTGAGATTCAAGGAAGATCGGGGGAAGGCTTGCGAGGAAGCCTGTGATTGGTTCAACGAACAGCCGGGAACGCTCAAGCAGATTTACGAACGGTGTGATGATTTCGGCTGGCTGAACTGGCTCTATGAAGAACTTGGATTGAGGGACGCTTACAGGGCGGTAGATGAGCCAGCCCATGAAGCCTATCACACGGCAGAGCGCTCACTTCATGAGGTCTACCTAGCGGGGTTGCGCTCACTTCCGAGCGGCAATTGTACAACAATGCCAGTATCGATCCATGTTTCTGGCGTCGCTGAGGGGTATCTGTACACACGCGACTACGTTGCGGCGGCGGTTGGTAATAGAGCAGCAGCAAGGCAATCGCATTGGGAAATCTACGTAGCAGCAAGACAACCGCATTGGAATGCCTATAGCGCTGCTCGTAAACTCCCCTGGCAGATGGTCAGGAAAGCGTTGAAGGTGATAGGGGAGAACTGATGGCTGTTGAAACGATCACACCGGACCAGTTATCGCAATTGGAATATCTGGTGGGCTTTTTTGAGGAGATGTCCCCGTTTATCGAAAACATGAAATCGGCGATGAAACCCATCTTCGATACCGTTTGGGAACATTACCGCGCCAATTATTTGAACACGAATGAGCAAGCGGCACATAACCTGATGCTTGGGATGTCAATGTGTTACGATGCCGGGCAATCCTGGAATCTATATCAGGCCCCGAATGCATTGAAATATGTGAAGCAATATATGATGAGGAATGATGGGCTTGCCTGATTCGGATGAGGAGACAAAAGAACTGGAAAAGTCCCTGGCGAGATTTTGCTGGGATGCCCCCCTGCCCCGCCCGTTCGCTTACTGGGGCGCTCATGGGCATTCAGCTTTTGTCCGATTGATCGCAATGGTTGAGTTCTGGTATATGCAAGATGGAAACCCACGATTAAAAATATGGCTGGATGATGCCAGAGAAATTTTGACGAAACCATTTCCCCCAGGTGGCGAGTAACCCGCGCTTTCTTTTGTTGCGATTATAGTATATAATGTAACAAAAGAAATGGTATAAGTAAGGAGCAGTTACAGCGATACTGAGGAGAAGTTCTATGATTGATGCTCGGTGCGATAATTGGGAAAAGGTATTCGATGCATATATGCGCGGGTTGCATGTCAGGGAGATCATGCAGGCGTGCAGCATTGACGAGATGTTGGCGGTGGAAATCGTGGACGCAATTTATGAATTGGCTGACCAGAGAGTTTCGCCGGACGAGTTACGGCGCTGTGTTTTTGAGCGGTGGCCGCAAGTGTTTGCGAGGGCGCGATGATTTTTGAGGCGATGCTTGTTGATGATTCTGGTATGCAATTTGAAGCCCTGGTGCGATGGAATGATTTTAACTGGCCGAAGAAAAACAGTGGATGGGACGTATTTATGTTGTCTGAGAACGTGCCTTCTCATCGGTTTTTGCACTCGTATTGTAGATCGGAGCAGGTTTTGTTTCCAACGCTTCGGAAGGTTGGCGAGACTGTAACGTGTTATGTAAGTAAGCGCCCTGTGTGGAGGCGCGGGCATACAGTGATCGCCAATCAAGCCATTCCTGATTGGTGGGAGATTGAACAGGAAATATATCTTGACGACAAACTGATTCGGAAAACGCAGTTTAGTACGCCTAGAGAGGGATAACAAATGATTTTTGAAGCGATGGTGGAAATTGGTAACTTGCAGGGTGACTTTCAGGTCGAAGTGTTTTTAGAGCGATACGATAGCGACCCGTACTTTCGTAAAGAGGAAGCCGAAATCTGTCAGTGGTGGCGTGGGTTTATGTTGCCAGAGAACTGTCCGCCTGGATTTGGTGACCCGGCCCACGGTATGGCGATTATACTTTGTGACCCTGTTTCCATTTTATTCCCAACGCTTCGCTGGGCTGGTCATGAAATGCAATACACCGTATTATGCGCGGATAAGTATCCCGATTTCCGGCATGAATTACGCATTGATGGAAGTCTGGTCTATACGAATTAACGAAAACTATCCCCGGAGATTTTCATGGCAAAAATTACCCGGCTGAAACTGTTCGAAAAGCTGATTCTCTCTGGGATTCTTGACTTATCCATGCGTGATATGTTCTTTGTTGAGGCCAGTGAAGTCCAGGATTGGATCGATGCGGCTACCATTGATGATGATGAGGGTTGGGATGCTTCGGAGTATGAGCGTTGTATCCCTCCGACTGGAAGCCTTTGGGTGGAATGGTCGGGGATAAACCCGCATACGGGTAATTTGTGTCGGAGCGGCTATTCGGTGTATAAATTGTCTCCAGAAGGAATCGCCCAATTCCCGGAACTTCTCCCGGAATCAATGGTGCCGGAGGCTGCCCATATTTATATCGCCCGACGGTTCCTGTCTGAAAGCGATCAGTTGATGGCAGTTGATGCTTTTTGCGTTATCGCGTTCGATAAACATGGATGGTTTATCCCTCGGCCAGGGACAAGGAACGAAGTCGGGGTTGTGCTTGGCCCAGACTACGACGCTGACCAGCAGGAGCTAGTTGTTCGGTTTTCAGTTCTCAGTATGCCAGTGGTATTCTGGGCGCTCAGTCATATTCACAATCGTCGCGATGTGGAGCATGTCACATCGCCGCGCCAGCATCGACGACGGATGGAACGTAAACACGGGTATAGCCCACCTGATTTCTATGTGGTGATTATCACGGAAACGCGCAAGCGGTACGATCCTGACGGAGCGGCACGGCAAGCGGTTAAACGTAAAAGCGTGGGCAAAAAGGGGCATTTCGCTTGGTATCCTGATGAGGAAGGTCACCGGCTATTCGGCAAGCATACCGGGCTATATTGGAAATCTCCACACGAAGGGGATGGGAAAGCACAGCCCTTTAGAGTGCATAAAATCAAGAAAGAAATCGTAACCAATAGGGAGTAAAACAATGTCAAAGAAGAACGGTAAAAATAGGGTCGGTTTTTTGCTCGACGAGACAGGATCAATGCAAGTCAGGCGGGATGAAACTATCGTGGCTGTCAACAACTATCTGGCTACTCTTCGCAAGGAAAAGGCGCGGGTGACATTCGCCACCTTCGATACTGCTCAGGGTGTGAATTTCCGTCATGTGGATGTTCGCGCCAAAGACATCAATGACTTGGACAAGGCTACCTACAGCCCCAATCAAATGACCCCACTACATGATGCAGTTGGGAAAATGATTGGCGAAATGGAACAGCACGCCAACTCCGGCGACAAGGTGCTGATTGTAATTGTCACAGACGGCCAAGAAAACGCCAGCCAGGAATTCGATCTGCCCAAAGTCCAGGCACTCATCAAGAAACAGGAGGCGGCAGGCTGGGCATTCGCTTATATTGGAGCGACAGCCGAAGCCTGGGCAGGCGGTGCGAGTTTGGGAGTTGCCGTTGGCGCGATTTTGAATGTCGGCGGCCACCAAATGGTGGGGGCTATGCGTGCGCAATGTACGGCAACGAGTGAATATTTTGCTGGTAACGTAACGGCTCAAAACCTCTATGCTCACAGTCGGCATCTTGTCGAGGATGATGAGGAAATCGACGCATAGGGAGGCAGCGATGGTCAAGCCTACAGCAATGGACGACGAGAGCGTAGATGGGGAGGTCGCCTGGATCGCTTGCCCTCACTTGGAGGCTTCCGAATCCGGGTGGGTACAGGCTGAAGGGGCTGGGCTGGTAGTTGACCTTGACCCGGGGGGTTGGGTAAAATTGATCCTATGCCGGATTTGCAGTGAGGTCGTGACGGCGAAGGTGTTGAAAACCACATTGCAACAGGGCGTTGTCAGGGGTGTGGCTGAAGGCATGAAAGGCAGGCGTTGGTGATGGTGGTCTATGTGGGCAGTGAGTCAGGGAAAGAAGAGGAAGGCAACCAATGATCGAAACACTCGCAATTATCGCTGCACTCGTAATCGGCGTGCTACTGCCCATGCTGATTATGGCGTGGGGGGGGTCCTAGGAAACGCCCCGTCATCTGGGATTGGTCGCGCACGCTCGGCGGCGATATTCCATATGCAGGTCAATTAAAACCGCCGTGGCCGACATACGGGCCGATGATTGAATTTCATGTACCTAGCTTATCTCGGCGCAACCAGGGTTATGCGGTAGTCTCCCCCCAGTTGGCAAAAGAAATAGCCGAGCACGTGCCGAGCGATGAGGGAATCATCGGTTCCCTCATCAGAATGCCGGTTTTTACGTCTTCATTCGTCAAGAGAGGCGGGTATCTGGTCGGCTATGATATGAAGCCTTCAAAAGAAGTGCCTGAAGAGATGCGACGGGTTATGAACGATACGATTGAAAAGCTACTTCGGAATGGCGACGCCGGGGAGTGCGAGGAGCAGCAGGACCAACTCGGCAAAGAAAAGAAGGATTGAATCATCATGGGCCACATCATCACCCCATCCATGGAACGTGTCGTCGCGGCTATGAAACACCACGCCCAAACCGGCTATTTCGACGGCCACACAACCAACGCCTATTTCGACCATGCCAAATGCCTTCATCCCGAAACTGGCACCCTGCTGCTGTTCACCAGGGATGTCGGCTATCACTCCTGCGGCTGGTTTAAAAACCCGGATTACGAGCGTTGCTATCATCTGTCCCTCAGCTTCTGGGATAAGGAGAACCCCAGGCCCTTCGAGCCACGATTGGCAAGAGTCTGGTGCAAAGCCTTTTTCGGCGATTGGGCCCGCTACATCTGGGAGGAAGGCATGTGGAGGAAAGCACTCAGCGCTGCCGAGTGCCGCCATTATCGGGTCATGTGCAATCCTGCCTGGGAGCCGATCATCCCCCGGAAAGAAGTCTACTCGCGCGAGTTCACCGAGAAGGGATGGCAATCCTGGAGCGCACAAAATTATGAAAAAGGTGAGCTATGACCAGCAAAGAGAAAGATACGCTTCAGAGGATCGATGCACGCATTAGGCAGGCGATAGTTTGCCCCCATTGCGCCGGTACAGGTAAATGCAATTGTTGCGAGTGCAACGAAGATGAAGCAGGGTGCATGGATTACTGTGAGAAATGCGGTGGTATGGCGTTGTTAGAAATCACCCCTAATATGAGGCGGTACCGAGCCTTCCAGCTTGCCGGGCAGCGATACGTTTGCGTTAACTGAAAGGTGCTGATATGTACAAGATCGAGTTACCCGAAAACCTCCGAGAAGTATTTGAGCAACTGAGCGGGATTCCTGTCGAGCAATGGGATGAGGAAAACGATCCCCGGCGAAGCATTTGGGGCAACCTTCGTGAACAAGCCAAGTTGGGAGAACAACAGTTGATTGAACACGGGATATTAACCCACGTTCGTGATCTAACTGTTGAATATCAATTAGCCCCCGTTATGATTGAAGTGGCGCTCCGGGATTATGTCATTACAGAAAGAGTGCTTTGGTTCAGAGACCCGACGGCACGAAACAATCTTCCAAAGTTTAACTGGGAAGGCATACGGTGGCGGGGGTATAAGGTCTATATCCGTGCCCGCCCTTCAACCTTTATCACGTCTTCTGGGAAGCTGATGGAAGTACCTATTGGTTTCGGGGTGCGGATACCTTCTGCCCCTCTTAATCCTGACGAGGAAATGCCTCCTTTTTGGCACGAAGAAATCACGATCCGGTTGCATCCCGTTGGGGTGGTAGTGCCGTTACTCCCAGGAGGCTCTCTTGACCCGGCTTCCGTTGTCAAGCTAATAGAATCGCACATCATGAGCGGGAAAGCGCAGGAAACGGTTGCAAACGATCAAGATAGCGAGGTGAAACATGAGTGACAAATACGCCATCGCAACTTGCCCTTACTGCTACAAACCCATGACAGCCACGAGCTTGCCACCCAATATCGAGTGGCGGTGTTTCAATTGCTTGGCAATGGCAGAACTCCTTGTCAAACCGCCCATACCCGTAACCCCCCGCAATTGGCTGATAATGCCTCGCGTCATGTGGCGACAACGCCGGTATCTAAAACAATGCGCATGGCTTCTCCGCCCTAGAGAGTTGGAACGCTGGTGACTTACAACGGGAATGAACCCGCCTGCGTTGCTATCATGGGTGCGGTCACTCCCGGCTTGATTGCTCCCTACCTCGCATGATAGGATGAGGAAACTGGATAAAGTATAAATATTGGAGAGAAGGGGTACACATACAATGAGTGATCGTCAACCAACTGATGTCGGGTCGGAACCCCCGCTACCCCAAGACAGGCGCAAACAACTTCAAAAGGAAATTGAAGCCTTGGGGCAGTCCCGTCGGGCTGATATGACAGTGCCTGAATCGTATCAAGTAGTCGCCCAGAGTTTGTCCCTGGAAGCGTGGGGGGAAATTGTAAAAAAGGCTGTACAGCAGGCTAAAGACGGCGATGCAGATGCGCGGGATTGGCTGAAGGAGATATTGGACACATGGCCGGTATTTTCTCGAAAATGATACCCTATAGAGCGCGAAAGACCCTGCAATGTTTAGACTGAAGGGGAAGTGGTATGAGAGCAAAGAAGCGTTGCGGCGCAAAAAAAAGGAATGGCAAGCCTTGTAGGACGTGGGGAATGGCGAATGGCAGGTGCCGTTTGCATGGCGGCGCGACCCCCAAGGGCCTAGCTTCCGCCAATTTCGTTCACGGCAGGCATGTCGAGATACTGGATGGGGAGTTTCGTCGGCGTTACCAGCAGGCGATTAATGACCCGGATTTGATCTCGATGAATAGTGAGATTGCCCTGATTGATGTTCGGATCGCTGAGAACCTGGAACGATTGATGGCCGGGGATGGACATGCTGCCGGTTGGTTTACGGACTTGAAAGTAGCGGCAGATATGCTTGAACGTGCTATTCGCCAGGGGGACAGCGATGCTTTTGCGGATATGGCCCATTCGTTGCTGCTCGTAGTTCAGCGAGGCCCTAATGAGGGCGAGCTATGGCAAGAGATGCTGGATTTGATGGAGCAGCGTCGGAAACTGGCGCGAGAGGAACGCCAGCATCGTGTGACCATGCAATTATTCGCAACCGTCGAAGATCAGATGACCCTAGTTTCCCGGTTAGCCTATTTGGTAAAAGCTCATGTTAAAGACCCAAAAGCGCTCCGAGCAATTGCAGCAGGGCTTGATAACATCCTCGGTGCACCAATTACAGCAATCACTACTGGAGGCGGCGGGGGGGAGTGACCAGTTTGAAGCTGACGACGGTATTCTCCGCTTCGTCAGGGAAAAGCTGAAAGCTGAGCCTGCCCCATATCAGGCACGGGTATTGCGAGACTTGCTTACGTATAAGCGTGTTGTGGTCAAAGCCCCGCGAGGTGCTGGGAAGACCACAATCGCTGCGTGGTGTGCGATCTGGGCGTTATATGCCTTCCTGGATGATACGAAGGTAATCCTGACGGCCAGTGTGTGGCGGCAGTTAACCAAGATGTTGATGCCGGAAGTTCGTAAATGGTTGATGAGAACCGATCTCTCCCCTACCCCGATGATCCTGGGCACGGAAGTACGTATCCCCCCTCATAAGGAGCTGTTCTGCGTTGCCAGTGGTAACCCCTGGAACCTGGAAGGAGTTCATGCCAATAATGTTATGATTATCCTTGATGAAGCTAAAAATATTGATGACCCGTTCTTCGATGCTTGGGAGGGGACACTGAGTACCCCCGGCAACCATTACACGCTGATGATCTCTACCCCTGGGCGCATGTCTGGGCGGTTTTACAATATTTGTCGTCGAGCGCCAGGGTTTGAAGACTGGCGCTCCATCCACATCACTTTGCAGGAATGCATTGAGGCCGGACGGATTACACAGGAATGGGCCGACCAGCGTAAACGCCAATGGGGGGAGGACTCTCAACCGTACCGTAACTACGCCCTGGCGGAGTTCCACGATAGTGGCGAGGATAAGGTGATCCCGTTGCACTGGGTTGAAAAGGCAAATGACCGGTGGCGTGAATGTGAGGGTAAATATATCCCCCCGGAATTGGAGGAAGGCGAAGAGCCAGAACCTCCGCGCACGGCCTATGGTGTTGACCCGGCCTATAAGGGTGCCGACAAGACGGCGATTTGCAAGATGGTTGGGCGGGTCGTCTATTGGATCAAATCGTATGACAAGCAGGAGATCATGGAAACTGCCGGGCGCGTCGCTGCGCTTGTCGATAAGGACACCCCTATCGCTGTTGATGCTATTGGCGTGGGGGCCGGGGTCTATTCCCGGCTGGCCGAACTTGAGTATGCCGTTATGGGGGTAAATGTATCCAGGCGGAGCAAGATGCGAGGGCGGAACCGGGAAGAGTTTATGAACCTGCGAAGTGCAATCTGGTGGATGATGCGAGAGGCATTAGACCCGGACAGTGATGATCCAATTGCCCTGCCCCCCGACGACAAACTTTCCGGCGATCTGTGTGCGCCTTCGTGGGAGTACCGAAGTGATGGTAAGATACAGGTAGAAGGGAAAGACGGGCTGAGGGAAAGTCTGGGACGAAGCCCGGATAAGGCTGACGCCCTGGGGCTGACACTGTACGCGGCCAGAGCAGCGCGGAAAGTGGTTTTCGTATAACGTATAAGAGGAGATATATCATGGATGCAAGTCGTGAGCAAGTTGATGAAGCTATTCGGAAAGTGACCGGCGATCAGGCATGGTTGTACAGTTACGATCCTCCCAGCGTGTCCGTCACCAATGGTCAGACGGTGGTTGGTATCGCATTGGACGGGCTTACCCAGTCCGCAGTCGTTACCGCCCTGACCCCTGTAGCGGAAATACTGGGTCTGGACGCCCTGCCCCCGCCCCGAAAGAAGCGACAAACCCGGCCAGCAACACCCGACCCGGCGACCGGATTCCAGGAAACTGGCTCGGTTGAAACCGAAGCATCAGATGGGGTCGAGCCGGAAACTGACGGTGAAGGCTATGGATAACTCGGATGGCCCATGCATTAGGGGGTATTTCATTGTTTGGGGGGCCCCGACCAGACTGATCTGCAAGGCGAATATTTCACCCCGGAAACGAACATCGTTATCCTAGATGAAGCAATGCCTGTTTTTGTGGATGGACTCGATCCAGAGTCCTCAAGAACTGTTCTCGTTGGTATAGCCCGCGTCGTTAAACGCGATGCAGTTGGGCTGTGGGTAGAAACTCAACTTGACGAGGATGCCCTGGTCAGAAAAGGAGTCCAGGGCTTGATAGAACAAGGGCAGTTACATTATGCATCAATGAGTTTTGTCGTTGATAGCGTGGATGGGCAAATTACACGCTGGGTTCCCACTGGGATCACCTTGACCCCATGCCCTGCCGAACCCCGAAATACTGAAGTGATTAAGGGTGAAAATTGGGCAACCGGCGAAGCTCAATCGGAAGGCTAACCCCCTCACAACCTCCGATCATTCTGTCGTAGTGCTTCACTGCGACTTGAATGCTGCGCGGAGATTATTCATACTTGTAAATGAGTGTAGTCTTTCCCGACGAAACTCATTGCGCCGTGTGAATACTCCGCGCACCGTCGCTAAGAAAGCGCATTTTGGTGCGTTGGGGTGTACGACACCTGCCGTTCACTTGTCTGTGCATGGTAACCGTCGTACCCCCTACTGGCGATGGCCGTCTGCGCGATAGGGCCAAGTCCTATACCCCAGACGGCAAGAAACGCGGTCTCACACCGGGCATATACTCAAAAGACAAAACACGCACCACGCGAACCAATGCCATTTCCCGGCGTTCCCCTGGTGGACGGCATGGCTCTTGCGGTGTGTTTTTGTTTTAGAGGAGGCATTGCCCGGTGGAGAACTTGCGTTAAATATCCAATCTGATGCTTTCTTTTATAATCGTTTTGTGGTAAGATTATAAATAAGGTTGGTCGGGCAGGGTAAGCTGGTATTGGACGATACTCTCAGAAGCGCAATTTCGCGTAGACTTGGTCAATTGACCATCATCTGGTTAAAGAGAACAACAGACTGATTGCCCGGCCAGTTCTTCAGAAAAAGGGGCTATGAAATGCCAACAAATCAGATTACCGATCATCAACTAAAACTTGTACGCGACGCTATGGCTTCGCTGGACAGGGAGATATTCAAGCGCCAGCCGGACTTGAACCATAAAGCCGCGCCGTTGGCTCTTGACCATCTCGGTTTTCTTCGGAGCGAGATGGTGAGTATGCTTCCAGGTATCCCCAAATCCCCCGACTCTGAATCGCTAAGGATTGCTATTGAGCGAGGGGGAGACAGCATTAAGAAGGCGAAGGTTTCCTTACGGAGGGTTTTGGCGCGAAGAACCCCTGTCAATGATAGGGATTATCGCCGCCACATGATTATGGCGGTACAGCAGGCAAGGCTTGCGCATCGATATGCTCTGAATTTTAAGCGCAAACAGCGCAACCCTCGCCTATCGCGGCGAAGCGTGATCCGAGCGTATGAACGACGTGTGAAGGTTGTGTCGCCGGAGCAGCGCCGAATGGCGAAAAAGCTACGTTTGTTGGCGCGGGAATGTTACAAGTTAGCGGCTATTTCATCCCCCCGACAAGCACCGGACAAAGCAATTGTCAAGAAAGTGGAAGCCAGGGCAAAGAAGCTGGCTAATGGGCTTAATTCTCTTTGGGTCACTTATCGGACTCAGGCAATCGAGAATGCTAGAGATCGGTTAAATGAGGGCGCCAGGGAAATACGGAAGGTTTATTCGGCGCGTACTCAAAAAGATCAGGTTAAGCAATTTGAAAGTGCCTTATGGTGGATTCGTACTGCTGGAGCCGGACTTGATTTTGAAGCGAAGCAGGTCTTACGGGGCAAAAAGTAGGGTAATGAGGAGCTAGCCAAATGACATACATGGTCGTAAAGCGAAGCAAAAAGTTTGCAGTCCACAAGCGTGGCGCTGATGGCAGGCCGGAGGGAAAGGCAGTCCATACGTGTAGCTCTCAGGATGAGGCTGATGCCCAGAAGTCAGTATTGGATAATGCGATGAAGCAATCGCAGGCGATCTCTGCCAAGTACGGGCACATCGATTTCCGCCCGATCCAGTCAATGGCACATGCGGCCAAGCGCGGCTTGTCGGCGCTGAAGGGCAATGAAGGGCTATCGGTGAGCCATCATGTCAAAACGTTGGCTGGCGATATTGCTGAACGCCGGACGGTGACTCCTCGCGCTATTGCTAAGATGGTCAAGTTCTTCGCTAAGGCGGCCCCAGATGATGATCCCGGTTGGAACAACTCTGATGCGCCGTCAGAGAAGTGGGCGACGTTCATGTGTTACGGGGGTGTCCCCGGTGCTGTGTGGGCGAAGGCTGTGGCTGACCAGATGGAGCGCGGCGGGACGGTGGTGAAAACGATCAACACTTCCGACGCCGGTAGTGTCGGGTTTGGTGTCTCGGATGATGATCGAGCCGATCCTAAATCGGCCTTGCATAATGCCCCGGCCAAGTTTCTCTTGGACTCCCCGGTAAACGTGAAGACAATCAATGCGACCGGGTATGTGTCTGGCGTTGTTCGTAGACGTAACGGTGGAGTTATCTATCACGTCACGTTGGATAATGGCGGTATGGTGACCTGTACTGCTGGGGATATGGCGCATCGCGGAACGGCCATGAAAAAGCGCGATGAAATCCTTCAACTACGGGCGATGGAAACCCGGCTCCGTTTTGTGTTCGATCAAATCAAACGTGGTCGTCAACCGTTCCGCCCGGTAATTCTGAAGCGGTTGCTTCGTGATATGGAGGGCATGTCCAGGCGTAAAGAACTCAAGTGGCCTCAAATGCCAGCGTGGTGGAAAGCCAAAAAGCTGGTTGGGCAGGCTGCCGGTCATGTCAACAAGCGAAAACTGCAAGATGCAGCTTATGCTTTGCGCGATGCAATTAGGCTGGTTCATTCGCTGCAAAAATTCCCTTATACATGGAGTATGCGATCACGGCAAGAGCGGGTGGTCAAGATGTTGGAATCACGCCAGGCGACCCTGGCCGGTAAAGCGGTTGACCCTGTTCCCACCCCTACCCCACCGATCAAAGCTCTGGTCCAATACGGTCAAGCATTCGCTGACCAGTGTGAAGATACCGTGCCTACGGTAGCAGTATTGGAAGAGGCGATGGTGACCACTTACGATTTGGTGGAAGCGGTCGGTCGTAGCGAGGCTCTGCCGGACGAATCGTTCAAGGCTTTGGCCGCCGCTACCTATGACGAAGTGGATGATGAGAGTGCAGCAGCTTGGATGCGTGGTATTTTAGCAGCGATCCCTGGAACGAAAACTGCGGACGCCCCTATCGTCGCCCCGGAGGGTCAGACTTAGGACGGTGATATATGCAACTGCCAGGATTTAAAAGTTTGTCGCAACCGTTCAGATCGCCGACCCATGCTGAATTCACCCCGCAGCGCTATGCCCCCAACCCCAGGACGTGGCAAACCGCCGCAAGGCATGATGTTGCGGTTAAAGCTGATTTGCAGCAGGCGTACAAATCCACGCCTTACAGCCAGTATATCCAGGACTTCATCACCTCTGGGGGATCGACGGAGGGCAATTATAGCGATGACCAGATTGAAGGGGCGTATCGCGCCAGCGTCTATCTGTTCTCAGCTATTCGGCGTGTAGCCAATCTGTTCTCATCTCTTCCCATTATCGGAGAAGTGCGGAAGCAAGGGCAATGGATCGAGTTGCCGGATTCGCATTTGCTGAACAGATTAGCGGGAGCATTCACCCCCCGAATGCTATATGAACTGTATATCACCTATGCACTGCACGGTGAAGTGCTGATATACAAGCGCCAAACCCTAAAGGCCAAACTCGCCAGTACGACCGGACGCCCGATCTCGAAATTTACTGATGGGGCGGTGTCTGGGTTCAACTTGCTTTTGCGTTCCGATTGGGAATTGCGTGAAGACCCCTATACCAACGTTGTGCATGGATTTGATCTTTATGTTCCCAACGCAGAAATTGGTGGCGGGGTCCACATGTTCTCCCCCCAACAGGTAGTGTACTGGCATGATTATGACCCCCGGTATCGCAATCGGGCGACTTCGATGGCATCCCTGGCAATTAACAACGCGGTCACCAACGCAGCTATTGCGCGATGGGCCGCTCATTATTTCATGAGCGGGGCGTTACCCATGTTGATGGTCACTCCATCAGAGGAAGACCCGGCCCATTATACTGAAGTCGATTTGATACGCCACAAAAATCGTTTCGAGCAACTTTGGCGCGGCGTCTTTGGCAAGTTTACTGCGCGTGCTGCTTTCTTTGACCGTAAATTCAATGTCCAGGATGTGGGGGTCACGGCGGATAAGGTGACTGCTCCAGAACTGAACCGGGAAGCTCTGAACGCAATAGCCAGTGTCATCCAGATCGCCCCTGATTTGATCGTTCCTCCTGAAAGTGGTAGCGACAATGCCCGGCATAAGCATCTGATCCTGCAAGCCTATGTTGATGCGGTAGTGCCGGTCGGGGGGCATTTCTTGAGTGCTGTTAACGACAGCCTGGGGTTGGGCGACGAAGCTGGGTTACGGTTGGTCATCGACGAAAAGAATATCCGGGCATTCGATGTCGAGCGGCAATCCCGGTCGGAAACTGAATTGTCAATCTTCCAGGGTGGCGCTCAGGACCTTGGAACTACGCAGGAGCGGTTGGGTATCGAGCAGACCAAGCCTCTGGCTAACTTCGTGATGGTTAACGGTCGTTTCCAATCGGTCGAGCGGATTTTGCGTGATGACAAGATCATCAGCCCCGACCTGTTGCAGCATCTGGGAACAGCCTGGGCTGAAGGCGCTATCAAGCGAAACGAATACCGTAGGTTGTTGGGGGAGTTGCCAAGTGATGAGCCGGACGGATACAAATACGAATTGGTCCCTGACCCGTCTGCCCCCCCGCCGCAAGGTGGGCAACCTCAAGCCTCCCCGCTTGCGCTCCCTCCGCCAAAGGTGGAAACATCGGCAGAGGGTACCGAAACTGAAGCGCTGGGGGAAGCTCCTAAAATGAATGGTACCGACGCGGTGACGGCTGCTACTAATCCAAACCCCTCACCTAATGGTTCACCTCCCCCTACTCCCCCCGCAAAACCGGAAAAGACAGCGCTGGAATCGTCACCGCAGGCTGCCATTCAGGAAGGGGAGCAGAGTACGGAGGTGGAAGAGAAGCAACCGGAAAAATTCAGCCCCCCAGAGTCGGAATCCCAACCGGCCTACATATCCCTACGGATCGGCGAGGATTCGTTGATCCAGACGGTCGCGGCCCAGTTGAAAGCAAAGCTGGCCGGTACGGTGGATGAGAAGCAGTTGTCGCGGGTACATTGGGTCGCCCCGGAATTGTGGCACTGTACATTGGCACATACCCCAGATTGCTCCGATGATGCGTTGGGGCGGGTGGCTGATCTGCTGCCGGGGAATTGGAGAGGTATAAGTCTGCGGATTGATAGCGTTCAGACATTCCAAACGTCGGAAGGGTTGCAGGCAATTACGCTCCGAATAGAACCTGATATTCCCCTGATGGCATTGCAGAGCCGCGTGAGGACGGCTTTAAGCGTCGAACAGGTGAAACCCTCATATTTCAGCCAGGCGGAGCAGTACAAGCCGCATATCACGTTGGCCTATGTTTCCGGGGGAGTACCCATCCCCGACTTGGAAACTCAGGCGATTGTTGCCCCCAATGCAATTACAGTCGGGCGTGACAATTACCAGATGGTACGAGTGATCGAAGTGGCTGACGCAGATAAAGACGGCCACCCCGATACAGCCAATGCCCTGGAATCCCGTGAAACCTACGCCCGGATAACTGAAACACGCCGCCGCCTCCTACGAGCGCAGATGCGCCACTGGAACGCCACCTCAGACATTCCCGGCAATTTGCCGAAGGTGCTGGTAGAAGAAGTGCAGGAAGCCATGGACTCCGGCATCCCAGGCGACATCCTGGAAGCCACAATGGAGGCAATCAATGACGGATACTTTGACGATCATACGGTCTTCATCGAGAACCCGGTACTGCGAAACTTGAAACGCAAACACGAAAAGAAGCAAGGGAAACAGGAAGCGGTACAACCGAACGCGAAAGAAGAACTGAGATCATGGAGAGCATTTGCTATGAAGCGGGGGACGGCCAAATCAGATATTCCCTCCGGTGATATTGCCCCCCGTGATGGTGCCACCTTCAAAGTATCCCGGCTACCCCTGGCTATTGAATTGCAGGTACGCGAACGGTTGAAAGCCGTCGAGAACAAACGCGACATACATGTCGTATTTGATGAAGCCGGGCAAGACCTGGCCGAAACGACTGCCGTCCCGGAAACGGCTGAAGACGGGCTGGTCGCCTGGGCAGAACGCCTGAAAGAATCCGGTGACGAAGACCTGCTGGCACTGCTCGACGATGAACCAGAAGAGAGCGGAAACTGAGGTTTCCCTTTCCAGAAGAAGTATGATATAATCTAGGTAAGCGTAAGTTATATAGAAGGGGAATGACGATGGGAGACCAAATGAAAAAACGCTGGCTTGGAACCACATTACGCCGGGCGACGATCAGCTTAAAGAAAGCGTATGTCGCCCTCAATTCCGCGAATCCAAACATCCATGTAGCTTCGCGGAAAGCGCGTGTTGCCACTGAGGAATTGCATGATATAGTTACCTACCCCGGCGAAAAATATCCCAGATCAGTTGATATGGCTTATCAAGTCGCCGCAGACATTTACCATGATCTAAGGCAGCCCTGGCCTGGGGATACCTCCAATGCTTTTGCGCGAGAAGCGAAGCGCAAAGTAGCGAAGGCCATTAACTGGATTGCAATTGCCCGTACAGAAGTCCGCCACCGCCAGAAAATTTCCGATCTTTTGGAGGTACGTGCCTTGAAAAGATCGCCGCTACTATGCCGCCACTATTGGGATGGACCTGATGACCGAAGTAACTGCTAAGGCTATTCCCGGTGCTGATCGCCTTAGAGCCGTTTTCCGCCGCGTATTGGAAGGCGCGGGGAGATTAGCCGGGCGGAAGCCAGAAGAGCCGCAGGCGGAAGCCCAGACCCGCCAGCAGCGTACTGTGGAGATGGTTGAGCGTTATCAAACCCAGTTCAATGAACGGGTGGATGTCTTGGCGAAACGGGTGACCTCAGGGGAGCTTCCCCTGCGCCAGTTCCGGGCGTTAATGCTCAATGAAATCCGTTACAGCCTCTATACCGGCGCGGCTGCCGGTGCTGGTGGGATCGGTTACCTGACCCCGGAAGATATTCAGCGCGTGGATGAACATACCCGCGCCCAGGCCGTTTACCTGGATAACTGGATCGCCCAGTTGGAACGTGAGCCGGTGGAAGCCCGAAAGGAATCTCGGATTGCTAATCGCGCTCGGATGTATGGCGGCGCGGGGACACAGATAGCCTATGAGACGATGGATAAGAATGTCCACCGAAACTTCCCCGACCTGCCCTTTTACCCGAAAGATAGGACGGATTGCCGGAACAACTGTAAATGCGGGTGGGTCTGGCGGTACGTCGATGCGGTGAAGGGCAATGCTGATGTGGACTGGCAAATGCAACCGGCAGAACATTGCCGGATTTGCATCAACCGGGCGAAGGCATGTAACCCGCTCAAAATCCGTGATTTCAAGATCATCAATATGCCCCCGATGGAGGGGCTTGTGAGGAGAGACTGATGAATGCAGCAAAGATGGAAGACAGGCTAGGCAAGGCTTTAAGAAAAGTTAGAAGGGCGTATAGCTCTATCGACAGTTCTCGGAAAAGCAATCTCGAAGAAGTCTTGATCGATCTGAAGGGGGCGGAACCCCTTTTGAAAACCATCCCTCGTAACATTTCCGAGCAGATGTCGGCTTTGATCGAGGTCGCCTGTACTATGCTGCACGGGGGTGTGCGCGAAGTTGTCCAACTGATGGCTCGTGGTTTTGCAAAGGATAACAGTAGGTATCGGAGGGCGGTTTCTGATCTAAAGAAGAACTTAGAAGAGATTATGATAGCTATCACAGATGCACGCATGATCCTTCGTCCACTGCTGGGATGACCACCTATGACTGACACGAACCAAGTATCATTGGAAGCGTACCGGCTGTCTCTCCGCCCGTACCAAGTCCACATCCTGCAAGATACGGCTGGCGGAGAAGTTTGCTGGATCGCATTGCACCCGGAGTTGCCGGGCTGTCATGCCCAGGGAACTACCCTGTCGGAAGCACAAAACTTGCTGGCAACCCTGCTCCCAGAGTTCATACAGGCGTTGCTGGATGACGGGTTGGACGTGCCCCCGCCGGATACTCAATGCCGTGAAGCAATCATGCGACCACTGTAATCAAAGAGAGCGCCATTACAGCACTCTCGGAGGCATCCTACTTCCAAGTTCTGCCTGGGTTCAGATACCTCAAGCAGTACACACCGCACACACTCGCAAACCTAACCCAAACGTTCACACTGTCCGTAACGAATCGCCCTCACGATAGTATTTCTGCTTGCAGGCTGTGGAGCAGTACAATCTCCTGCTGTTCCGCGTGCGGAAGGGGCGGTCGCAAGCGAGGCAGCGCCGCCGTTTTACCGGGTTCCCCTTACCTGTCGGACGACCTTCGTCCTCTACCGGTTCTGGCTGTTCCCGTTGGGGTTGTGGGCTAAAAAAGGCTCACCGCTTTCGACGACAAGCGCTTCTGACTTTTTGAGACTGGCCGCTACGTCAACCATCCCCGCTGAAGGTGCTGGGAATGCCGGGTCGATGTACCACTGATCGTTGGTAAGTTCCTGGTGGACAAGGGTGCTCCATTCGCTCCGTCCCATCTGGGACATGGCCTGTTCCCGCTCGGCTCTTCCTCGCCCCCGGCCATTCACTTTCATCAGTTGTTCTTTGAGCGCGGTAGCGTAAGCCACCCTCCAGCCAGGATGCTCTTCCGGGTGTTGGTGCGTTTGATCCCATTTGTCTTGGGCATCCTGAAATGCCAGCCGGTTCGCGTGGCGCGTGCGCACCGTATTGAGAATTTGTTCTTTGAGGATGTAGGCTACTCCCAGAACGATCATCGGCGGGAGAATAGCCAGGAGCCAGTCGAAGGCGGTATCTGGCGATGCTAGCTGAATATTGCCGGTCAGGGCGATAGCGGTAGCGGCGGCCATCCCGGAAAAGAGAATGCCGCGACTGGAACGGCTTTTAGCGATGACTGCCAGCGCAAGGCTGAAGATCACCTGGGCCGATTCCGCCAGCAGCACTACGGCGATCCCGGCTGTAGCAACACCTTTGTCGTGGGTTTTGCTGACCGTATCTATCCCAATCGTATTCAAGTTCATCGCGGAGATGTAGAAGGCGGCTGCCAGAGCCAGTGTTGCTAGTCCGGCCACGATCAGTTGAAGCCAACCGGGGAACTCCTGGACAACGGCACGTTTGTATTGTTGCCATTGCGGTTCCCCCCCCATCCCTTTCAGCAGGTTATCCCGCGTCTGGGCACGGGCTTCCAATCTGTCACTTTCTGATAGGCGGTACAGTGTCGCATTTTGCATTTGCATGGTATAATCTCCTCATAGGTCTTTCTGACTGAAATCTGAAGCGCATTCCTCTTGGGGGGTGCGCTTCCTTGCGTTTACTGCTTCTCTATTATGCCACATTATCTTTCGGCTTGCGCTTTCGCCCAATAAGCAGGCATGGCAAAGATGATAGCCTTTGAAGGTCATATCTCCACAGATACAAACCTTCAATTGAAAATCGACCCATTTCCGGGTATCAGGATGCAAGTGGATATTTTCGCTATTCGCAAGATACCAACCGCGTGTATCCGGTTTGCCCAACGCCCGCCCCATGCCACGCCAATCGGCCAGCATTTCACGTCGCGCTTTATCAGGCATTGGCAAGTATTTGATTTCACCACTATCCCGGACATAGCACCAATGTTGCCAATGGTGATCGTTCTTATTCAAATGATGATTGAAGGCCATCAAATATTCTTTATCATGGATATGGCGGGGGTCTACATTTTTGTAGGCAAATCTCCATACATATTCTCTCCACTCAGAGGGGGAGAACTTGCTCAAATCGTGAACGATACCGCGCCAATATAACCCGTCCAGCCAACATTCCAGCAACACAAACCACTTATGGCGCATGATGTATTTGAAGTATTGCCAATGTCTTCTCATCGTCTTACGCCTTTTGATTCCGCTATCTCTGAGTCGCAATTATCTGGGTCATCAATCCACACAATTGCAATTACGACCATTGAATGTCCACGTCGCTCGGTTTTGTCAAAATCAATCCGCAGAGAACTTGGAAATCGAGAGCGTATGACATCCATAGCACTGGGGATAGTATCTTCATCAAAGCGCCCAGGGTGAATATATTCGATAGTCAAATGAATTACATCTTTCATTATTCTGCTCATCCCATCATCCTCTTCTTTCCAACTCCTTTTGAATACCGCTTACCACCTGTTGCTGATTGTGTTTAAGTTTATCAATCAACGACATCAGCCCTTCTATATGTTTTTGGGTGTCGTTGGCTCGCCGCTCTAAGAACTCCACCCGTTCTCTCAAATCATCAATTTCGGCTTTTTGGTACATCATCATGCCCTACCTTTATAATATTCGTTCACCTTGCGTTTACTGCTTCTCTATTATGCCACAATTGCAACGGTATGACAATTCGTTGTACACTAAGGCATGACCAAGGAACAAACTCCACGCATTACGGGCTTTACATGGAGAAATAATGCCGCGAAGAAAGCAACTGAAAACCATTGTCCTGAACGCCAATCAGCCGACGACCTTACGGGCGGCTCAGGCACGGATAGCCAAGTCACGAGAACGATTGAGGCGGCTCCCAAACAAAGTCATGCAGCGTACTGCCTCCCAGATACGAATACGTGTGATGGGGCCGATGTTGCGGGAATTGCGCCGCTACCCTCCCCGTCAAAAAGGCATGAAGATGCGCTGGAAAAGTCCCAAGCAAAGGCGGTATGTCTTGATGATGTTACGCCGGGACGCGATTCGGCGCGGTACCCCTGATGACATCAGTTATCGTCGTAAAGGTGCGCTCGGCAGGGGATGGAATTATACCCTGACAGCCGGGCGCACAAAGTTGAAGTTGCGGTTGGGCAATACCGCCATATCAACCTGGGGGAAGGGGGAGACGCGCTACTATATTTTTGTGGTAGGAGGTTTCGGGTTTGGGAAATCCGCCCGGTCATCCCGGCGATACCGGCAACCGATCCAACCGTTCCACAAAGATCGAGGTTGGAAACCGGCTTTCCCTACCATTCAACACTACGTAGGAGAGGCCCATGCATTATCCGGGGAAGTGCTGGCTACGGAACTTGAGGCGGTCGCGCCATGAGTAACAACCGCAGTTCCAGCATTAACGACAAAATTTCCAAAACCCAACTGCGGTTGCAGATGGAGGCTATTCGACGGGCTTATCTTCAAGAATTACGCGAGATTGACAAATTGGATTTCGATCGTCTTCCCGCCGCTTTGAAGGCATATTTTGAGTCAGTTCGCCGGGGGCGGTGGCAGGCTGTCCGGGCAATAGAGAGAGCGTACAAGTTGAAACCGGCCAAGAAAACCAAATAAAATTGGGGGGTTGCGCAATCCCCTTTGTTTGTGGTAGGCTGAAATCGAGTTTGTTTTTGGTCTGCGTACAAATGTGCCCCGACCTGTATTACTCATACAGGTTGGGGCTTTTGTTTTTTCAGGAGGCTCCCCTATGGTTGCACCCCCCGGTACAATGGTTCATCACCCTGGATTACGAGTCAAGGCACGACCGTTAGGCAATGGCCTTGTCGAGGGTTACCTGATTGCCTGGGGAAAATCAACGGATGCGGATTTAGAAGGTCAGTTTTTCACCCCCCGAACTGAGTTACGTCTGGACTATTTTCCTGATTACCCTCTGCTATTTCATCATGGTTTCGACGGCAAGTTGGGTCTTGATCCAATCGGGAGGGTCAAGACATTGAAGCGTGATGATGTTGGGTTATGGGTGCAGGCGCAAATTGATCTCGCCAACAAATATGCCCGTGAAGTCTACGGGACGATCAAGCAGCATCAGTTCGGTTGGTCATCGGGAAGCATTGACCATCTGGTGAAAATTGCACCTGACGGAGAGATTTTAGTATGGCCTCTATTCGAGGGAAGCATTACGCCCACACCGGCGCAACCGCATAAAACTACGGTACGGGCAATGAAGGCAGTCTTGCCGGAATCTGACCCTGTGCATGTTTACCTCGCACAGATGGAAGGCATATCTACGAAGTCAACACAAATTGAAGGAGAACCACCAATGCCACGAAAAAGCACGTTGCAATTTGTTCGCAATACCCTGAAAACTTATGGGTATCGAGCTACTGAAGAAGATGTGGAGGCTATTGCCGCCGATCTTGATGAAGATGATACCGTGATGATGGACGGTCTCGACGAAGACGACGACGCCGTGTCGATGGACGGTCTCGACGATGATGACGACGCCGTGTCGATGGACGGTCTCGACGAAGACGACGACGCCGTGATGATGGACGGTCTTGATGATGATGAAGACGCCGTGATGATGGACGGTCTTGATGAAGACGACGACGCTGTGATGGCCGAACTCGACGATGATGAAGCGGTCGAAGCTATGATGGCCGAACTCGACGATGATGAAGCGGGAGAAAAAAGTTTCCGTGCCATGATGAAAAAGTTGGCCCGTCGTCGTCGATCAAAGGCGCGTACAAAGACACGGGGCCGCAAATCCTACACCGAGAAACTTGAAGACCGTGTTGCCCAATTGGAGCAGATGACCGCTCCCGGTGAAGACCAGGTAGGGCAGGGGCGCGTCCGGGTTGTCCAGGATGCTGCCGACCAGCCAAAGGCGTACAAGTCAGCATTCGTACAATATATCCGTTTCGGTCTGCCCAATATGAACGAAACCCAGCGTTATATCCTGCGGAGTGGCGAAAGGGATATGGGGAGCGCTGATAGCCATCGCAATTCTGATGGTCAGGCGATCAAGGCGCTCAACACCAGCACATCAGGCAGTATCGGGTTTGCTGTCCCTGACGATTTTGTGCGCGAACTGAATCGTAACATCATGGTCGATGCAGTTACTGCGGCGGAATGTAAAGTTCGCCAAACGTCAAGTGATCGGGTTCTGATCCCTGATCTGATTACGTCTGATGGCCGTCGTGCCTATTCAGGTAGCGTTAGTTGGCCTGGGGAATCTCCTGCCAACCAAGCAGCTTCAGCCATCTCGGAAATCACCTTGGGGCAAATCCAATTGCCTATCCATGTATCGCTTGTCAGTACCACATCAACTCTATCCGCGCTGGAAGACGCCGCCTTCGATCTGCAAGAGATGATCTCCGAATCATTCGCAGAGGCCATTGCCAAGGAATATGAGGAGTTGATTTGGGGTGGTGACGGCCAGGGTAAAATGTCGGGGATTGTCAATGATACCCGCGTCACCGGATCGGCCAGCACCGCCGTTTCCAGTGTCTCCGGTTACCTTGCCAGTGGGAAAGCCGCGACCATGGATGACCCAGATGTTATTCGAAGTATGCTGCTTCAGCTACCGCCCGGATACCGCAAGCGTGCCAAATGGTTCATGAACTCCAATACTGCCGACATCATTGCTCAGATCAAAGATGCTAACGGTCGTTATCTGTGGGGCGATGACCAAGGCTTGAACCAGGGCATCCCCGCATCGCTTTTGAACCGCCCGATTGTCTACAACGAATTCGCTGACGACATCGCCGCCAACGCTTTCCCGCTCATTCTGGGCGATTTGAGCCGTGGCTACACCATCGGCAAGCGGATAGAATTCAGCATTCGACGGTTTGACGATAGCGCCTATGCAGTACAGGATCAGGCGCTCTTTTTAGGACGCGCACGATTGGGTGGGCAGGTAACCCAACCGGCTGCGATCAAAGTCCTCAAGATCGCCACTAGCTAGGAGTACAAACACAATGGCTTACAGAACACTGCATGACGAGACACAAATCAGGTTGCTGGGGCAAGCCCTGAGCGGAAGCTATACCCAATCATGGTCAAAGGTTTTTGCTGACGCCGAACGGATTGTCTACATGCTAATTTCGCACGCATCTTGCGATGTTGAGGTAGATATATCTATTGCAACAGACAGTTCCGGTACGAGCGCGGAAGATATTTTGACCGCCGCCGTAACCGCCGATACCGCCGGGCGTATCTATACGTTCGAGATAGATGCGGCCCAAATCACTGCCGCGAAAAGGTATGTCAGCCTCAAGGTGACCCTGAGCGGCGGGACATACTCGCTGGTCGAAATCAAACGTGGTCTCCGCAACCAGGGGAACATCACCCAAGATAGCACTTGGGATACTCAGACATCCCAGCTTGGATAGGAGCGTGACCCATGAGTAATGTAAATATTGCAGGACGGCAAATGGGCGACGAAATGGGATTACGGGATAATACCCCCGTCCCGTTGGAGTTTCATTATGAGGCGCTTGCTTCATTACTGTCAAACGCCGGGTCGCACAACCACGTCGGCTATTTCGACGATTTCCTGGGCGATACCATGAAGGCGGAATGGGCAACCGATTTGTCCACTTCCTCGACGGCTACGCTGAACCAGCAAGCTGCCGGGGCAATCCGGCTCACTACCCATACCGATGACAATGCCAATGCGACGCTTTGTTTGGGGTTACATTGGCTGGTCAGTTCCGGCCCGATCATCTTCCGCGCTCGTGTTAAGCAGATCACTGCGATTACCTTGCGTGGTGTTGAGATCGGGTTGTCCGATGCCCTGTCCGAAACCAATGGTCAGGCGTTCACCTCACATACCACGCCGACGGCGGTAGCCGATGACGCAGCGTTGTTCGGGTTCAATCATGACGATACGTCGGTCATCTTTTCGGCGGTATCGGTCAACGGGGGAGGGACAGAACAAGGCGATGACCTGACGGCTGCTCCCTCTACGGCCTATAGTGATTTTTCCATTGTGATTGATGCAGCCGGGAATGCCTATTTCTACACCGGTCAGACTCCGACGCTGGTAGCGACACATGCTTTGGCAGTGGCGACTACGGCGCTGTTGACCCCCTGGATCAGTATCACCAATCTGACCGCAACCTCAGCCAGGGCAATGGATGTTGATTACGTCGTTATTGGCTCGACCCGGTAAGTTCAAGGAACAACGGCGATGTTGTCTTACGCAAGGTATAACGATTACTTGCGGATGAAAGTAATCGACGAGACTACTCCCAATGCGGCTGAGGTACGCAAAATCTCAGATTATCTTCGCCGGGCAACCCAGTACATTGACCGGGTAACCCGGCGAAGGTTCTCCCCGCATTATGAGGTGCGGAGATTCCATGTGCCGATGGAGTTTCTTGATCTTCGTTTGCACACTATGTCAGATGAAGACCTGGATGTCCGGTACGATTTGTTACAGGCAGACCGGGTGCAGGTGACGATGGGTACGGTTGTCGATACCCTGGAAGAGGTTCCTGGCGGAGGGATGGCAATATCTGACGTGACGATCACGGTAACTGACGTGGACGGGAATGACGCTAATGGAAACCAGCGTATTTCTGTCGGGGATGTGCTGGAGATTGCCAATGAAGCCCTGCTGGTTCGGGAGATCGACACCAGCACCAATGTCGTCACAGTGAAACGGGCGGTCTTTGATACCCAAGCCGCGACCCATGCGGCTACGACCACTATCAACAAACGGAACCTGAATACGTTGGTGGGGGGGGTGGATTACCACCTGATTGAATACAATGTACAGCCAAAATGGGGGATTCGATTAGTCTGGCCGAATTTATGGTCAGGCGGAATCCTGACCGGCCTGACAAGGTACTCTCCATCTATCTATATCAGTGGATGGTGGGGGTACAACGAACAATATGAAGATGCCTGGGTGGATACCCTGGAAACAGTTGAAGCCGGAGGAATAGTCGCCGGCGATACGGAACTAACCTTCGACGACGTGGACGGTACAGATGATGTAGGAATCACCCGTTTTGAAACAAACGATCTGCTGCGCATTGAGGATGAATTGTTGTGGGTGGTCAGCACTGACACCGATACTAACAAAATCATAGTTCGTCGGGGAAGGCACGGCACTCTGGCAACGGCGCATTCCGCAACCACACCTGTATACCGATATGAAGTCCCATTGACTATTCTGGAATCGTGCTTGGCTATCGCTAAAACATGGCTTGATGCTGACAGTAGCGTCGGCGGTCGCCAGGGCGTTTCAGATATGTCTACCGGAGTTGAGTTGTCTATTCCAAAGGACATCGCCACGATCTTAGAACTCCATACCCGATCAATAATGTAAGGAGTAAGTGATGAACCCGAAGTTGAGATCAGAAATCAGAGTAGTGATAAAAGCGGAAATAAGGGCCGCTAAGTTCGGGGGGCCAAGGATGAAGAAAGTCTTTACGAGGTGGAAGCGTTATTCAAATCTAGTTAATGGCGGTCGGCGTGGTTCCAAACAACATATCCGGTTCATACTGAGAGGGTTGAAGGAGGATGACCGAACGCTTCAAGAAATAGACCCAAACGCCACAGCAATCCTCGTCCAACACTCAAGGCAGGTACAGCGTGCCTATGAGGAGGTATTGCGTTGGGGGCCGGAGACTAAGATGGGACAACGCGAAGCTGTTTTTGCGGCCCGAAAATTGACCAAATTGGTACGGGCCATGCGGGTAATGAGACCTGGGCTATGACCCCATGACGCTCATCCTGACAGTAGCGTCGGCGGTCGCCAGGGCGTTTCAGATATGTCTACCGGAGTTGAGTTGTCTATTCCAAAGGATATCGCCACGATCTTGCGTATCCATACCCGATCAATAATGTAAGGAGTAAATGATGAACCCGCAATTAAGAGCAGAAATCAGAGTAATGGTAAAAGCGGAGATGCGTGCCATTAAGTATGGCGAAAAGAAAATGAAAATGGCCCTGCGAAAGCTAAACATCTTATATGCTTTGGCTAGAGGGCCCAACGCAAGATCGGATGAGGAAATCCATCGGATACTAATCCAAGTGCTACCGGTAGTTGAACAGTTGCTCTTGGGGTCAGGGCTTTTTCCAAGTTCAAGCACCGAGCTTGTCCGCTATTCAAAAGAGGCTAGAAATCACTTCCAGCGCAGCTTAAGGGCGATACCGGGAGAAAGTCGGGCCAAACCCGAATATGCGAAAGGGTTGCGGTCCTTGCATCTCCTTTATCGCCGAACACAGCAAATTTCTGGGCGTAAAAGATAACCCCATGACGCTGATCCTGACTGCACCCCAGCGACTGGCTATCATGGCAAAGGATTCGGATACCCGTTTCGTGTTCGCTACTGACAAATTTGTCGCGACATTAGACGATTCGCAGCGTCCGGCGGCATTGATTTTAGTGGGAAGCGGGGATTACCCCCCCGTCGCGTCCCAGGTGGAGAAGCCAACCGAAATCTACACTATTGAAATCCATGGGAAGAAGTTCGGGCAAGGCGCTGTAACTGATGCGGAAGCGGAGACGGAAAACCGATCACTGACCGCGTCGGTGATTACCTATTTCATCAAGCGGTCGCAGTTACAATTCAGCAATACTCGTACCCTGGAAGCTGCGGACTTGCCTGCGCTGGCGGGGGTAGAGTCGTTTCGTTTACGCCGAGATGTTCTAGTCCCTCTGGAAAAAGGAAACGAATCTCCGTTCTGGGGATGTGTAATCACTGTGACAATCGTAACGATCGAGCAGGCGTTGGAAGTCTTAGTTTGATCGACATAGTAAGGAGATAAATCACAATGGCAATGATTAAAAAGGGTGGAGCACACGGCCTCTGGAAAGTGCTGGTGCAACTGACCGGCAGTGACGGCATTTCGTATGGGATTGCCGGGTCAGGTATCGCTGACGGGGTGACCACACTCCCCCTCGTATTGGATTACCCCAAACAAAGCAACATCCCATTGCCAGATCGCACCACCATCGATTTCACGGGGGGCGATACTTGGATCACATCGTTTCAATATGGGATGACTTCGCTGGGATCGTTTGAATTCACGATGCAGGATTTGGACGCAGATTTGATAGCGTTGGTCACTGGGACTAATGTCAACCAAGTGACTAACGACGAGTGGACGGAATTAACTGAGGACCCGATGGCCGAAGATCGCCCACAGGTATCCCTGATGTTCATCTACCGGATGCAATCGTTCGAGGTGGCAACTTTCGGGCAAACCTATTATATCCAGACAGTTGTCCCACGTTGTTGGTGTGCACCGAAGGGCTTGCAAAACGCGCCGGCATTCCAGTCGGCGGGAGACTATGCGTTCCAGGTGACACCCAGTAGCGCTGGGCGAAGGCTGAACGGAGAACCGTTCTCCACCAATCTGGGCGCGACCAACAATACCCTGAGCCACTACCATTTAATATCCGCCAATCCGCTTTACATGGCGACCCATCGGGTGACTGGCACTGACGCCAGCATTATCGGAGCCTATGAACCAATATCCTCAGTTGTGGGGTCGGCTGGTAGTACCAAATGCCATCTGGTAAAATATGTGGTGGCGACGGATACCGCAACCCAAGGTGTGGCTGACACGATCACGACAGCCACCGCTACGATTGCCGTTGGAACAGCGCTGACCGTTGCTGCGACTAACGTCCTTACCGCGCTCTACGAGACGGCCTACGTTGCCGTATAGGAAGGATCAATTATGAAATCTGAGGAAATGGAAGCCAAGGAAATTGGGTTCGAGGACATAACCGGGACGTGCAATGAAGCCGGGAATGCGGTAACATGGCCGAAACGATATGCAACCGGCGCATTGTTCACCCGGCAAAAAGGGCAACCGCTCACTACTTGCCGAATAGGGACCAGCCTTTTTTATCTATTGCCTATCGGGGTTGGCGCTCTCCCGCCAGAAGAACGGGACACGATTGTTGCCTGGGCAGAAGGCCAGGAGAAAGCGGTTAGCGTTCGTAAACCTGCGGCTGGCAAAAAGCACGATGCGTAAAGACCATGCCCCGGCTTTCGCTGGGGCATAAGAAAAGAGGAGAAACATATGCCACTACAACGAAAGCCAAGCCGAACTAACAGCGTCGCCTTCCTGCACGGGATGGTTACCGGCGAATTTGCCGCTTACCGTACCTATGACACCGATCTGCAATCCCAGGCGCTGGCACGCCGACTCTGCGAATATGAAGGCGTGGATTCTATTTCTACGGATGACCAAGGCAGACGAGTCTACATCGAATTATATGCAGACTGCATTACCCTCACGCAATCGCTCATATTCGACTGGCACGAAGATACCCCGGATGATATTCAGGGGCTGGAGCAACTGTGGAATATGGTCATTGGAATGCGCACCCCGGAAGAATGTTTTGCATTCTTCAAAGAACGCATCGGCAACCACATCCTTTACGGGCGTACAGCCAGCCGCAGCCTTCCCGATGGGGTAGCAGGGTGGCGACAAGCTCTGTATGAAGCCCTGGTGGTATGGACGCCTCCCCCAGAATGGAAATTGGAGGCCGAGCTAACCCCGGAAGAGGCGGCAGACCCTTTCTCAGGGAACGCCGCAAGCAAGTCCGAGTAAACTTGGTCGGCTGGCTTCAAGATGCGGGAACCGCGAGAGAGACGTATGGGGTTGGGGATGATTGGAGATTCGATCACCCCGTAAGCGTAGTGCAACGAGGCTGGCAGCTATATCGTGCCAGCAAGTATTCTCGTATCCCTACCTACGACGAAGCTGTAGCACATGATCCCAAGTGGGTATCCGATCTAATGCTGATGCAGGAACTGTATGAGTGGACACACCGGGACAATAGCAGATGACCCCCTGATTTTAGGGGGTTAAAGGTATGGACTTTTTTTTAGAACTGTGTTATACTGTAAGCAAGGCTAGATTATATAGGGAGTGAGAGCGATGCCAGTAAATACGATAGCGATTGCATTAATCGAATCATTGATTGATTGCTCCAACTATAGCGAGGAGACAAAAGAATTCACCAAAAAGGGCGTTGCTGCAATCAATGCGGACATGGGAGAGACCGCGCAATTTTGCGTCGATAACGAGTTGCTAACTGCACTCGAATTTGAGAGCATGTATAAGCAACTCGCCGATACGATCACCCAGGCAATCGTCTGTAGAATGCATAGCGAGCGAGAGACCGAATAAAAGAATCTATCCCCCACCGCCCCACGCCCGGCATCGAGCAACACCGCCGGGTTTAAACGGACGACGAAAGGAACTATTATGTCCAAATCTATAGGTACAAAAATGATAGAGTGTGGTGTGGATTGGGGAAACGCTCCGAGATTTACACGACCATTTAGATCAATATGCCGAGTATCTGGCAATAAAACGATAGCACCGAAAGGAGAACAGAAATGGCGAAATTTATAGTTTGTGTGAATGCGCCAGGAACACCCCCGGAAAGTGAACCAGGGGAATTCGATACCCTCAAAATTGCGTTGGATTCGGCCAGTGAGGATATTGACGTTTATATCGAAGATGGCTGGGAATGGGAACAGTGGGTGGATTACCCCCTGGCTGATGATGCGCTCCTGGTTGGAGAATTCCCAGACGGGTTACCCGACGGGTTGCAGATTCAACTGGGGCAGTTAACATCGCCCTGGTCAGCTACCCCCAATGTTGTTGTCAGCGTTATGCATTTCGAGTAGCTATCATGAAAATCGTACCGAACGTTTAGAAACAGGAGATGAGAACGAAGATGAACAAGACGAAGCAGTGTAATGGATGCGGCAAAGATACACCTATCGGCATCATTCATGACTACGAGAGGTATTGCTATTGCTCACAATGTGAGAAGGAACGTAACGACCCACGTGCCAAGCCAAAGGTGGTTGAATATATCGGCGGCGTTAGGGGTATACATCCTGGTGCTAGAGACGGGGCTTTTTTCCTGGAGAGGTGTGGTTTTCAACCGCAAGACTGGCGTGGGATCATTGTCTTTGTCCGCGAAAGCGATAGCTCTCCAATGGGAAATATCGCCATTATCACAACTGATGGAGTCGTTGTTGTGGTAAACGGGCGACATGAATTGGAAGATTTGCTGTTCAATTGCCCCGACTTCATGGAAAACCCCATCACCGAAAACCTGCCAGGCACCATTGATTCGCTGCATCCAGAGCAGTACGATATGGCTCTAACAGCTTGGCTAACACGGGATTTAGACATATGAACCGACCGGCAGAACTATGCTACGAAGCCACACCCGGCGAGGTTATAGGAGATCGCAAACGATTCTGGGTGTAAGCCAAACGCCACGTGGTAGCGTGGCGCGATCTGGCTGAAATGGGCAGGATTGCATCCTAAGAAAATTGTACCATAACAACCCCCATAAACATAAAGCCCAGTATATTTTTACCGGGCTTTATGTTTTAAGGCCGCTTTGGGCTTTCAGGGGCTACTACCGGAATACTATCCCCCGGAAAAAATCGAACTTATATTTGAGCTTATATTCGCATTCTTCCTGTTCGGCTTGATGCTGGTGATAAGCGTCCAGCGCCGCCAGTCCCTTTTCAGTTACCCTGCACGAGTCTTGCCAGCGCCGGGCGCGGAAATAGCCGGTTTCTATCAACTTGTTACGTTCCAGGCGCTTGAGAACTGATCCCGGCTCATCGACAGAATAGTATGGGATCAGGTGTTCGTCGCGTTGTTGAATGATAGCCACCAGTGCATCCGCTTCAGCCGGAGTCAACTCCCCTCGCTTATCCATCGAGAACACCTTCCTGGCTGGGGGTTGATAAACGCAATTGTAGCGCTTTTGTTACGGCTAACACCTGGGCCGCTTTGGACCCGTTGACGGCAACACCGAGGCGGGAAGCCAGTTCATTGAATTTCAATGACCGGAATTGGTGGATCAGCAAGGAACTACGCTCCCCGCCCCATGTCGCACCCATCTTCATCAGGCAGTGCCAGTCGCCGGGAACCGTCCACTCATGAATTGCCAATTCCCCTCTCACCGCATTGGCGATCATGGATTTGGCGAACGGTGCGTTGTAGGCCAACACAGATTTCCCTTCTAGCAACGCCTTCACCTTATCGGCGATGTCGGCGAAGCGCGGGGCATGGAGCAGGTCGGCCTCGCTGATTCCATGCACAGCTTCAGCTTCCGGGTGGATTTGAGCTTCGGGGAAAAGCATCGTATCCATTAGGGTAACCCCTGCCTGGTCGATGATAGTCAATTTCACCGGTTCGTCTTTCTTGATGTTTATGCCGGTCGTTTCCGACGAAATAGCCACAAAGTCATCGCCAATCGCTGCCAATTCAGCCTTCAACTGCACCAGGGCTTCGCTGTGGTTGAGTTCCGGCTGCGCCAATTGCGACCAGTTGATGTATGTCTTGTGGGATTGGGTAATATCAAACTCGGTATCGGGACACAGTTCCATGATGATGGGGTTGGTATCCCGTGCCGCCAGCAGTGCATCCATATCCACCTTCAGAAATTGGGAGAATACGGTTGGCGCGGCCAACGCTAACTTTGCTAGCTTGAGTGCGGTGGCCGTTTCGTCGGCTAGAACCAGGGACGATGTGGGGGTAATGCGATAATACCGGGTATCCAGAGCAATTTGCTCCTCCCCAGCCTGCTGGAGCAAGGCGCGAGCCTTACGCTCCAGACTTTTCTTTTCATTGGCGGCGGATTTCTTGGACACCAAGGCTTCGGCTATTTCCGGCTGGGCTTTAAATGCATCTTCCAGAGCCTTGAAAGCCTCCTTAGTTTCCTTTTCGGCTTTGTGGGCTTCGTGCAGTTGCGGCGCTAAGGCACGCAAGTCCTTCAATACGGTTTGTTCGGTCATGTCATCTCTCCTGTTAGACGCCATAGGTCTCGCGTCGTCGCTTGTCAACACAATCTTGCACAGATACAAATCTCAGTGTTTCCGCATGGGTGATCTCGCTTACCCTCAGCCCCACTCCCAATTCGACCAACTTGACTGTCACTGGGAACTCGGCGGAAACTTCGTCCAGCGTATACCCGCAATCCTCGATGGACTGGATATGCTCACTCCATAACGAAATGCGTACTGTCTCGTTATCTCCCAACACTACATCAGCAAATGCACGATCTTTTTTGCGAGGACCGCGCCTCCCCCGTTTGAAAATGGGGGAGGACTCGATGCGGATGATGTCTACCGGTCGAGCTTCACGCGGCAGTGTTGGGAGGTTTTCTAAAAAGGGATGTCTTCAGGCGACAACCCTCCCTTTGCGACCACAAAATTGTCGCCCTTTTCTTCCCAGGTTTCGCTGCGAATATTCAGCCCGTAGGGGAGTTCGCGCTGTTCGCCTTTATGTTTCGGCCAGCTTTTAACGATTTCCTTCCATTTCCCGCCAACGGAATGGAAAGCAGTTCGGTGTAATACCCGGACGGTAACCCCGCCAGATGGGGAGGTATGATTGCAATGCAGTTCCGTGTACTGTCCCCGGTAGGTGTAATGGGTGGCGGTCAGGGCCAGCTTCCGCTCGATAGCCAGAGCGCGGAGAGCAACGCTGGCTTCATTACGGTTGGGGAAATCGCGCCATGAGGGTTTGCCCAGGATTTCCAATGCTTCCTGACCGGCTTCCTCAATATCCCCGGCATCAAAACCGTAGCACTGCGCTTCCTCATTCAGCGCGTGTTCATCGAAATCAGTCCATGCCTCAGTTTCTTCGGTCGGGGCAGTCTCTTCCCCGGTCGGGGGAATCTCTTCCGGCGGGGTAGGGGGTGACCCGGCAGGGCGGGTGAACGCTTGCCAGATAGCTTCCAGGGCATCGGCCCGTGACGAGAACTTTTTCAGCGCATCCATATCAGAACGCGATTCCATCCCGACTAGTTCCTGCACGCGCTTGGCGGGGCAGTCCGGGTCTTCGATTTTCTCCCGGAATTCCAGGCACAGTCGATCTAGTGCCGCCAAACACGGCCAGGGTAAATTCGCCAGAGCTTTCTTGGCGGCAACAACATCAGCAAATTGACCCCACAGTTCCAGGTCAGTAGGTTGCCGGTCGCCCAACTTGTTGCCGAAAGCTAACCGGGCGATACCTTCCGCCGGGTAGTCGGGGTTGCCGAGGAATTTGCGAAAATCAACCATCATCTGATCGACGGTAGTTGGGGACGGCCACGCTTCCGGGTCTTTCCCGGCGGGTTTCCCGTTTTGTTTACGACTCTTCTGATTCCCGCCGCTTCGGTTTCCGCTCGGCTTCTGACCGTTTCGCTGGACAATCCGCTCCCCATTTTCATCCAGGTCGGGCAGATCGCCGCGAGGGATCATTAACAGGTGGCAGAGGAAATACTTGGTCGCCAGGGAATGTATTTTCGCCAATGTTTTCTCATCACGGACAGAATATTCCCCGCCCTGCTTGCTGCCTTTCTTGGTGGTCGTATGTATCCCTTCGCCGACCCAGGGGCACCGGATCGTTTCGCCGGTTTCGCAATCGATGATTGCATATTCGTAGAATACCAAGAATCTGGTGTCATTTTCATCGATTTTGGTGATTTCAGGAGTAAAAGCCAGACCATGCTTTGACATTAATGGCTGGACTTCTTCGTAGACTGCATCGACACTGGCATAAGCGAAACCCATACCGTGTTGTTTGTCCTTGCCTACTATCCCCAGATCGCCCATTATCGCCGCCAGTTTCACGGCGACCTTGGCGCTACTTATTGCGGTTGTTGCCGCCGGTAATTCTCTTATGACCATGACGGGTCTCCCTGTAAAATCTGTTTGATGCTACCGGATGGGGGGATGGAATATCGCCGCCGAACCACCATTTGGGCCGCCAAATATTGCCGTTCGGCCTCTCGGTATTCCGGGCTGCTTTTCGGGTGTTGTCTCATTTCCCGTGCGGCTACTTGGAGCCGAATGCGGGGGTTGCCTGGATATTTCATTGGGTTCATCATCCCTTTCACTATCCTCCATTTGAGGTGCAGCAATCAAGCCGCAATGAAAAACCATTGACAGGAACGATGGAGCATGTCATACTGCATACAATCTTGGATTGCCCGACGCGATCCTATCACCGATATTCGCAAAAGGTACTGTTGTTCGCAGTGCCTTTTTTGATTATTTTGAAAGACAATGACTCTTGCCTTTCCTATAGCTATATCATATTATACTTCTTAGAATATGTATAGTCCCAATCCCTCTATTTTTGGGAGGCAAGTATGTCGAAGAAAACTACCAGAAGATTGTCCGTTTGCCCAGATACGCAGCACCGGATTCGGGAATTCTGTCGTGGAGCAGGGATAACCTACGATATGGCGATCCATTATCTCCTGGATGCAATCGGCCAGGGTCGGGAGGACATTGAAGCCGGGATGAACCTCCGCAATGACATTGATGCCTGGGAACGACAAAACGAGAAAGAGGCATAGCATGGCTGCTGAACCGACTGAACTAGACTGGCGTAACATCGACGACCTGGAAGTGTGGGAGGACAATCCAAACGAAGGAGATATCGGAGGAATCATCACCTCAATTTTGAGGTTTGGGTTCCAGGACGAACTGAATGTCTGGGCCGGTGAAATAATGGCCGGGAACCATCGTAAAAAGGCGTTACTGGTTATACGAGCAATGCATAATAGAGGGGAAGACCGGGAACGCATCGATACTGCGATCAAGAAAAGTAAACGGTTGCGAGTCGATGAGGGCATATGGCAGGTATCTGTCTGCGATATTTCCCACCTGGACACGCGAGAAGAAGCGATTGGATATGCATTGGCCGAGAATCAAACAGGCCGCCGGGGGCGAGATAACCCCAATGCCCTTATCCCATTGCTGGAAGCCTTACGTGGATGCGATTTGACGATCTACGAAGCGACCGGATTTGATGATGATTTGCTCAATGATGCTATTGAGCAAATGAAGCGTGACGGAGACTACACTGGCGCGTTCGAAGACAAAAAGACCGTTGACGACACCTCCGACGACTTTGATGGGGGTGGGGCAGATTTTATGATCTATGTATCTTTCAAAGACGAAGACGAATTCTTTCGAGGATTAAAGGCATTGTCCCTTGGGGATCGCACCGAACGGCGCGAAGGCACGCGCTATGCCGCCCTGGATGGAACTGAGTTGCTGGCCGACTGGGAAAAGATTGTGGGGCAGGGCGATTAATTCTCCTCCGTAGTCAAAAGGTAAGCATATGCCATACCAAGCCCTTCTCCTATATACAAGTACCCCATTTCCCGATTGCCAGATTCAACCTCAATCATCCCCTCACTAACGTATTCCCAGATGCTCCATTCCAATTCGCAGGCATCCGGGGCAGGGGTATATTCAATATACTCTACCACGTAGGCGTAGCCCAGAGAAGTGTTCATGCTGTTGATGTAATCACTTCTGATCTGCCCCTGAATATCGAGCCAATCTTCATCGACCTGGCAGAAGTATCCGGGAGCATTCTGTTCGCCAAAAGACATTCCCAGAACGAAGCCGAGGAACAAAGCAGCTACGACCCCCAGGCCGAACCGCAACCAGGGATTCAGCCACCAGGGAACTGGTTGGGGTAGGGCGTCAGTCTCCATCGGGGAGAGGTCATCTAATTTCGCCAGCCATTTCTGGGCCTGCGGGTGATCCATAGTCAGGAGAATTTTCCGAGCAGCTACATATTCCTTCGCCTGGATGAGTTCTCGTGCCTGCTTCATTTTCTTTACTGCCGGGTTAATCGTTTTGATTGCCATATGATCTCCTTTATTTCTATCTTATACTATTCTCTGGGGCAAGCGCAATCCACTGCGTGGTGACAACACCCCCCTCCTAGGTATAGAATTAAGGTAGGACTTTTGGGCTGCGCGTTTCCGCCCCGCCCGTGTCGTGCATTCGATGCGGGCCTTTCTTGTTTACGGAGGACATGGTAGATGTCCGAATCTATTTTCAGTTTAGAAATCCCCGACGCTGATGATGCTGTTCAGAAATTAGGGATATTCCAGGACGCCCTCGGCGGGGTAGGGAACCTGCTTGAGGCCCTTCAGAAGTCTGGTGGAATTTGGGGGGCAATTGGTGGTTTCGGTGGGGATTCGCTATCAGCTAAAGATAGCCTTGATGCAATCAGTGAACTCGATTTCCGCATTGAGGACGTAGGGACCAACCTAGCATTACTCCATACGGAAATGGCAAATGCCCCAGACCACATGGTTCAAGTCCTGATTGATCGCGAGAAAGAGCTAAAATCAGAACTGGGCGATCTGATTTTAGTCCAACAAGAATACAACAAAGAGCTTGCCGAAACAGGGCGTATATCAAAAAAACGCGATATTGGCGGCATGGACGATTTCGGTATGGGCGGCGGGTTTGGTATGGGCCCTGGCAGTGAGATTTCTGGAATGCTCCAATCTCTCTCCCAGTTCGCTGGCTACGACTCCGGCCTGGGCAATGCCATGAACGAAATGTCCAATCTTATGTCAACCGGCGATCAGCTTTCGTCAACCTTCAGCAACATGTCACAAATGGCCGGGCAATCCAACAACGTACTGGGCAAATTTGCCAGTAAGGGATTGGGGGGCCTGAGCAAAGCGGCAGGGCCAGCTACGGCAGCCATCGCCGGTATCAACTTGGGTATGACGGCATTTGACGCGATGATGGGGAAGTCCACAGCCGCGATTCGTAAAAATCTAGAAGCCCAGCAGGATGCGCTAGACCTGGAATTGGAGCGAAACGATCTTCTGGAGTCCGGTACTACAGAATCCCTTACAGATGATATTCGGGGATACGAAGCGGCCAATGAGGATGTTAGAGAGTCTATACGAGGGGCTACAGATGACATCGCAGAAAACACTGGGTCATGGGATCAGATACGCTCTGTTGTCACTGATTGGGCTGGCGGAAGCCACGTCTACGGTGATGCAGCCGAGCAAATACGCGGCTGGAACAAAGAAATTGCTGATAATAATGCTGCAATTGCGCTGCGTCAGGAGATCATGGATGATGTGAAAGCGCGTGAGGAAGCGGAAGCGGCGGCCAGGCGGGTCGATGATGCGGAACGCGATCTAGCTGCTACCCGTGCAGATGCTGAAAGCAGCATTGCCGACTTCGCCGAGGAATTGGCCGATACTGCCGACGACTTTAAATGGGAAGATGCCCGGACTGGCCGGGAACGACAACGGGCAGACGAAGCTGCCGCCGAAAGCCATACGAACGCGCTTTCTGACATCCACGATGACTACTACGACCGCACGGAAGAGATGGCCGAAGAACATGGCAAGAATATGCTCCAGCTTGAGACTCAGTTCCGGGAGGAGATGGCCGCCATCGGGCCGGAACTGGCAAGCCAGGGCGCGGAACTATCGGCCCAGTACATGGCCTCTCGCACCGAGGAACTATCCATCCATTTAGAATCGATGACTAAGGCGGAGACCGAGTGGCAGAAGCAACGGAAGCGGATGCTGGAAGATCACCTAGACGCATTGAACGATGCTGAAGCCAATAACAACGTGGTCGCCTTCCTGGAAGCACAACGCGCCCATGAGAAAGAGATGGGCCGGGCTGAGGAAGACAATGCGGAACAGGTATCGGAAGCTGAACGCGAATTCGGCAAGAGCCGCGAGGAGCGCCGCGTCGCCTTCGAGAAGGAGCTGGCCGAACTGCGCACGCAGTCGGATACTCGCAGGCAGGAATTGATTACCCAGTACCAGAAGGATCGGGAGCAGGCGAAGAAAGCCTATAAGGAGCAACAAGAGCAAGAATTTGAGCAGGCGCAGGAGCGGCTGGATGAAGAGAAGGAACGCTACGAGGAAGAACAAAAGCTAGAAGCCGAACGGCGCAAAGTCGAAGATGAAGAGAAAGCACTGGATCGGGAGCGCCAACTGGAAAAGATGGAAGAGGGGCACCAGAAGGAAATGGATTTGCTCGAAGATCGGGAGCGTTCCGCCCTTGACATCATCCAGTCTGGCGGCCAAGCGCAACTGGAAATCACTCAGGATACGCAGCAAGCCCTGGTAGACATTATGGGTGCTGGCGCACAGTCGATGGTGCAAATCTTGCAGGATATGTTCTCTAAGGCGAGTTCCAGTGGTAAGGGTGGCGGTGGTCGTGGCCGCCGTCGAGTAGCGGCGGCTCGTGGAGCGCTCATCGATGAGCCGACGCTGCTGGTAGCCGGTGAAGCTGGGCCGGAACTGGTCATCCCATTCGAGCCGAGCCAGGGTATCCCCAGTGGGCTTGGTGGCGGCCCGGCTTATGAGTTTAATTTTGGGGATGTTAATCTGGGGGGAATCTCCCATACTGAATTCAGTGAGGGGATGCGCGGATTTGCGCTCACCATAATTCAGGCGACGAAAGACGCCCCCAAGGGTGTTCGTGGGCAAATTTTCTAAGGTGATAAAATGACCATATCAGGATACCGCCTTTCAGCAGGGCACATTGATGCAGACAAATTAACCGCCACCTATGCGATTGAAAACTGGCCGCGCCAGAACGATCAAGCGCCGGGCCGGGACTGGGTGCGTCCCGGCAACGAAGCAGATGTGGTGATGGACTCCGAGGAAACGGTCACATCCCTGTCCGGTTTGCGTGGAGGGTATGGTCGCCCGAACTTCACTTGGGTGTTTACCGGGCTTACCCCCTTACAGGTGCAATTCATTCTGGACACTTTTTTTGCTGCGCTTTCTTATAGCGGGTTGGTGACCGCTCGTACTTTCAGCCGTAAGAGCGGTCAATGGGAATATTATCAGGCCACGGCCCAACGCGGCACGATCAAGGAATCTACTTCGCCGGTTGGTGGTGGGTACACGCTCACTATTGATTGTGTGCTGGGCACCCAAATCTATGTACAATTGCTCTACGATCAATTCAGCGTTGACGAGGCTGCGCCGATCACCTCCCCCAGAACAGCAGGGCAGGGGACATGGACTATTGTCGATACTGGAAACGACCTGTCCGTCAGTTCCGGTTCTCTGATTTGCGCCGGGACCAACAACGATTACAGCGATCCGGCGTTGTGGACAAGCCAGATGCCCCGCGAAGCCGGGACGATGTTTTGCTATACCTTCCAGATAACCTCCGGGTCAGGGGACATGAAAATCGGGATCGATCAAAATCAGACTGGTGTTCTCGAATCGGGTATCCTCATATCCTCCCTGGCGGTAAAACCAATTATCAATACGTCCACACTTTCTACCGGGATCGCCACGCTAACGGCAGCTACAGATGCCAAACTTACAGTTGTGCTGCGGGAGGCGGGAGAATTCATATTCCTGGACGGGAACCTTTTGTTTGTTTCCAACTGGGGGGAGCAAGTCGCCTACGGTGTTGTCCAAACCTACGATGAAACGTACAAGATGACCGAAGCAGAGGTGCGGGTATTGCCTTGGCCAATGACGGCGGAGTACGATATAGCGTCCCTGAATCTCACCGCCCATATCACTGATGCTGATTATGTTGCCTCCGATGTGCGTGATCTATCACCGGGCGATGCGCTCTTTTACCTGACTTACACGCTTCCCGGTGGCCCCATTAGCGGAGATAAGGTCGAACTGTATTTCCGCAAACAGGATGCCAATAACCATTGGTTGGCCTATGTGACTTACACCGGCTCACAATGGGATTTCAAGCTGGATAGTGTTGTCAGTGGCACGCCCACCAACCGGATTAACGCAACGGCAGTCGGATCAACCGATACGATTATCATCCGGTGCGAAGGCAGCAAGCACTATGCCTATACTGCCACCTCCGGCACGGTCACCCAACGGGGCGCGGAAATTGACGTGTCCTACCTGGAAGCAGAAACTTCCGTTTCGGTGTCGGCCACCAATGTGACCCCGACCCAGTTGACAGCATATCCTATTCAGAGTTCCGCCTATGCTCGTGTCCCTTCGGGATAACCGCCCGGCATTTATGCCGCTTTGTCGTATTTGAGGAAGTATCATGGCCCTATCTGCAACTGACCTGGCTCGACTTTTATCCCCCCGGCATACCGTGGACGCTTATCTGAATCGGTGGCCGTTGAATCCGGTCGCCACTGCTGACATCAATCAGGTATCGATTACGTATCCGGTAGCGTCGCTGACAGTCGATAACACCAGCGCTGACTGGCTTACGATTGTGAAAAAGGGGCAGATGGTACGGGTGGTGAACAGTGTCGGGACGCATGTTACCACCGGGATTGTTCGTAAAGCGCCAGCATCAACCACGCTCTATATCGATGCTAAAGCGCAAGGTGATCCTGGACGCGCTCAGTTGCAGGCGCTGGCCTTGGGCGACGACCATGTTATTACGATCTATGATTATATGCCTCCCTGGACAATGTTTTCTCGCATTGCGGCGGGGGTATTTTACAAAGAATTTGATTGGGACTTTGATAACCAAGGCGATTACCCGCAACCGGTTTGCAATATGGGTGCGTGGAGACAGGCATTCGTTGGAACTGATGACAAGGCCACCTTGACCTTTGACGCCAGCGCCAGCTATGACTGGGTAGCCGAAAGCCTCACCTATCTATGGGAGTTACCTGCTTCCGGGGCAACGCTTACATCCGGCACACTGTCGTCCTCCTCCATTGGCGTTGAATTTGACCCCGGCTTCTATCTGATGGCCTGTACTGTATCAAACGGAACGACTACGCGGAGAGGGGTGCGCCCGGTTTGGATCAATGAAACCGCCGGGAGTAATGCTCCATTTTCGACCCTGAATGATCTTGTGTTGACCAGCGACCGCCAGGATTTGCAGGGACGGCAACTGAATCTAGATGTGTACGGGAACCAGTTGGAAAGCGTATTTATGGATGGTGGTGCGGTACTGCTCAGTGATTATGGCCTGTACAATGGTGAGCCGCTTTCATCCGGTTCTGGGTATGTAAATGCCTATGCCGGGTTCATTACCAGCCTGACCCGATCTGGAACATTTTCCACCAACAAACTATCGGTGGAAACCACCTCCCTATACAAACTGATGGAAATCATAGCCTGCCCTCCGCAAGCGATACGTGAATCCGCTACCCCGGCCAACTGGACGGAAGTGGTCACCAATTTAGCCACCCCCAGTTTCGTGGTTTGGTATCTGATCCATTATCATTGCTATAATGCGCTTTCCTTGTTCGACTATCACAAGCTGCCGGACGCCACACCGGTACGGAAAACAAAATGGAACACCCTATCTGCAAATTTGGGAGCGCAGGTGGCGGAGGTAGCCACTTCGGTTTCCGGTAATGTGGGCAGCGCTTCTGATGGCTCGATTTACTTCCTCCGCAATCCCGGCGTGGAAAGCGCAGTCTTTAGAGAGGCTCTGGATACTCGGCTAACCTTAACAGAAGATCATATCAAGGAACGAATCGCCTACCCCCAGACATATCGGCCTCGTGTAGGTGAATATACAGCCTACGGATTTCATATGGACGGCTCAGATGTCGCCGCCTTGAAATCTATTGCCGGGGATGGGGCGCAAGGGCAGGGGACGGACAAACCACAGGGGCCCGGTTTATTGGTAATCGATCAGGATGAATTGAATGACAAGGCCGGTCATTTGATGGCGCTTGACAATTCTCCTACCCCGGATTTGCCGCTTCCGTTAAGTCGGAATCTGGATGTGTTTGATCCTGCACGCGACTGGAATACGTGGTTCGCCTTAAATATAGATGCTGCCTATGATCCGAGAGGGGTGGGCTTCGCTGGGAATGCATTGGCCCTGGCTGTAGATCGAGAATGGCGACAGTTAAAGGGCAGCCTGACCAAACATCTGAATGTTACCGTGCGCCCAGAAACAGCCGGGCTGCCGGGAACAACGATTGCCCTGAATTCATGGAGTGGGGCAGGGCAAGACGGCGTTCTTTGGGGGTATGACGTGTTCGACTCCTACGTCCTAGATTTCCAGGTAGATGAATTCGGAAACTTGGAATGGAAACCGTCGAATGGGAGCGACTGGAATGATTTGGGTGATGTGACCGGCGATACTGGGGAGCAGGGAGATTGCGTCGATTGCGATACGGTAGAAACCCCTGACCCGGTAGACCCAGGTGATCGCCCCGGTGGGGAAGACTGGCCTTGCCTATCAGCAGCCAATATCGCGGATTATGTCGATTACTTTGCCGAAGAGCTTGCCAGTGCTATTGATTCTTCCACTTCAAAAGTTCAATTCCGCCAAACGATGGGCGCAGCCCTGGTCGTCGTCATGTCTCCCAGTTTGGCCTATAACGATTACCTGACCGATTTGACTGAAGACTATTATGGGACAACCGCCTCGGATATTAGTACCGCTTTCGATGACACATTTAGAGATCAACTGCGCGATGAAATCTACTGACTTCTGGATTCCGACGGGCAGTTGTCCGCTTCTGAGTACGCTGAACTGATGGATTTACTCACTACTAAAAGCGGGATAGCTTGGAGTGTCACCGAAGACCTGTTCACCTTACTGGGGCAGGGCGGTCTGAATGCCGCCGCGCAAATCCAAGAGAACTCCACCGAGGATTGTACTGGGGCTGGATGCGGAACATGGAAACATTATTTCCTATTCAACACAGAGGGGACGGATACTGGACATTATACCTATGAAGACAATTCACCTACCTGGTCTATAATCCACGGTTCCTACACCTTAGTGGCCGGTACACCCAATGACTCTGGTTACGATGGCGAGGTGCTTTTTCATTTCGATGCTTATAAGAACCGAGTTACAATCGATTTGGATTTTGCCGCCACTACACTTACAAAAATCTCAGTGTATTTCAAGCTAGTCTTTGGTCTAATACAAGCCGGGAAATTTGACAAGCAGTCGATGGTAGTCAGGTCTACGGCTGATGGCGGGGAAGCGGAGCGCATCGACAAATCGTTTGCGACGGTCGATAACACTGGCCCGGACAATTTTGGAGTGTGGGCGTGGTCAGGATCGACCACCAATACGACCAATATTTTTGCGGCACTCGCTTCCGCCTATCACGTTACCAATGAAGCGGGGGTGGAATCCAGTCCCGGCATAGCCATGATCCAGAAAATTATTATTTCGGGCGAAGGTACGTGCCCGTTCGATGGATAGTCATTGCGACTTACATTCTACGGGTGGTTTTGTATACGATATATACAGCCTGCATGAAATCCATCCCGGCAAGTTAGTTTCGATTGCCGGTTTTTAGTTTTAGGGTAGGGACCTGTGCTTGATTTGCAAGAACTCTATGGCGAAATTGTACAAGGGCTTGCCGATTTGGTGAACGCTGCTGTACCTATTACAAAACCAGGAGTTGTTGGTTATCTGGACAGCAGCGCCAATTGGGTGATCCCTGTCCCGTCTGGCGGCCCGCGCATTTACGTGACCGTATCCGGGAATGCGATTGAAGCGATTAACACTGGCGTGCCCCTGTTTGGCGGATACCCGATAGTCGTCACCTTCCAGGAAGGGCGCGAACCTATTGCGTCGCGCCCGGAAGCGCACGAAGCGGCTGAATACATGGGAGGGCAACTATCCCTGGGTAGCGCCCCCCATAGCCATCGCTGGGGTTGGGGTAATGTCGATTTGGTGGAAGGGCTGCGGATGGAACCGGGGCTGGTTTTACCGGATGCCGCTACCGGGTTGCTTTGCAATGTGACCGCTTTTTACTATCTGGCTGGTGGGGAACGGAAGTATTCACCCCCCGCCAATATCACCCCCACCACGCCAACGGGAGTGGACACGCATTACTGGGTCGTCGTCGGCCTGAATACTACGCTTCCGACTCCGGTAATGGCGGCGGTCTATGGAACGCCGAAATCAACCGGCAGCGCTCTGACTGCTTCTGAGGCCGCAGACATCCAATTCCCTGGGATTCCATTGATGGGCATCCGCCTGGCGTATGGGGCGACCGCATATGATCTCCTGGTCGATTTCATTGACATTCGTAACTGGACAAACGATAAGCCTCATTACGGGTTCCCCGATCCGGTTACAAAAGATTTGGTTATCCGATCTGGACGGACGGTGGTCGTTCATGGGTTTAACTCATCAACTGGCGAGATCACGAACTTTGGCGAGGTTTACGATCTAGAAGGCGATGGCCGGATTACCGCACCTGGCGGAACCTTCGGAGATCATATCGCTGGAAATTACAGTGTCTTTGAGAATGACGGTTTTTTACGGATGGAAGGTACGGCCAGAGTCCGGAAAGAAATTCAAGTTAAAGCTGAAGGCCTCAAACTTGGAGCGACTGCCCCTACGCAAGCAGTTATAGGCAATTTCTCAGTTTTGCAATTTGCCGGAGCCGGAACCACCGATACCGTTTACACTTCGTTTCATATGCCCAACGACTGGGCAGTGGGAACTGATCTGACAGTGCATATCCACTGGGCCCCGGTGAATGGCAACGCCGGAAATGTAAAATGGCAGATGGATTGGAGTGCGGTAGCATCGAATGCGAATGAGGTTATCAGTGGTGCGGGAACCAACACCTCGGTTATAGATGCCGCTCAAGGTCTACAGGATGAATTACTGGAAACCGGTAGCATGACTATCGCCGGGGTAAGCCTGGCGGAGGAGGACACCATTGGGATAAGGATGTTCCGTGATCCTACCGATGGTGACGATACTTACGGTAGCGCTGCCTCGTTAGTTATTATAGAATTTGCATATTTGGCGGATAGATTGGGGAACCCAACCTAATGGCTACTCAATACATAACTATGGGGATTGATTTAGCAGGACACGCCAATTGTCTTTTGCGCATCTCCGACGACGCACAAAAATTGGTTTGCGATGATTCGGCAATAGAAAACTTCGGCGATGGGAGTGTGGCAATACCGGGCGTAGTTACGATTAGGGGGATAGGTGATGGGGAGTTGACTAATTACGATCTCAAAGTAGGCGATACCGAAACGCCTACTTACGGCATGATTCAAATAGGCAATGCCGCCATTGGGAGGACTTCGTTCAACGTTGGCAATATCGATCTCGATGGCGCGATACTGTTCAGGAACATCGCCGGCCCTGTGACGGGTAAAATAGAGTTCATTTTTACTGAATCAACTGGTGGTACAACCCGCTTTGCTCTACCCAAATCCGGGATCGGGAACGCCACTTATAATCCACGCTCCATGCTGATTGCTGGCCCAGCACCAGCCGACACAGATATGGTTACGGTTGGATATTGGCAAACCGCGAATAACATATTCGACAACCTCCTCTGCGACACAGCCGGGAACGGTGCTGATCTAGGGGTACAAAATGACTTGGAGGTTGAAGGCGATATATTTATTGACAGCCTAAAGGAGAGTACGATAGGAGCGGGGATTACACTTGGTCATAACGTCATAATCAGTGGTACATTAACTGTGGACGGTGACCAAACTGGAGCAACCGACCATGTTTTTGATAGCTATGATGACATTGTTTTGTTGGGAAAATGGAGAAACGGGGAAAAATTGCCGTTTGCGAGAGGGGACATGCTTAATCGAGACAGATTACTAAGAGATGCGATCCTGCAACAAGATATAAAGATAACCGACATCAGAGCAAGGGTCGCCAAATTAGAAAGATGCAATGACTAGGGAAAAGCATATGATGACCAAAGTAGAACGGGAACGGCGGTTCAATGCCGAACTACAAGACCTGCAAACCAAGTACGGTTTGAACTTGCAGGCTACCTATGCAATTGAAAAGTTGAACCCTAGTAAGGCCATGTTGACCGCCGGAATTATTTTGGTTGAAACCCCCGGCTGGCAACCGGTTAAAGAGATGGACGACAGCGAAGGACCAAAGCAGGAGGAACAATAATGGGTGCAAGACATAATTTCCTGGCCTTATATGACTTCAGTACGCTGACCATGGTTTCTGACGTGGTAACGGCCACTCAAACACTTCATACCATTGCCGCCGAATCCGGGGTTGAGGATGAGTTAAAAACGATCACGGTAGGTTTCACTGACCTTGCTGTGGCCGGAACAACCGTCCGGCCATTCATCGTCATTCGCGCTGATGCCGGGGATACCATCACAATCAAGCATGAAACAGGCAACATCTCCCTGGCAAGCGAGAACGATTTCCTACTTGATTCGGGCAAGTTGTTTGAACTCTGGTGGGATGGCACCTGGTGGCGCGATACTCAGGTTAGTAGTATTTCGGACGGAGCGCCCGCCGGGGCTACCATTGTCGTTGGTGCCGAAGCTGGCGATGTAATCAATGTCGCTATTCAGTTGCTCGATCACAACGGCAACGATTTAGCTATCAGTGCTGCTGTGATTTTCTATTTAGCAGATGACGCTAATGGGATTACCCCCACTACGGGCGCACCAGATGACATATCAATTGGCACAGATGGCGGTATCCTCCCATACGTGGCAGAAATATCTGGGCTTCTAATCAGTGAAGCAGATGGGGATATTGATATTGATATAACCGAAAACAATACTCCTACCTTTTACCTTGTTATCAAACTTCCTACCGGGAAGTTGGTAGTATCTGACGCCATCACATTTGCCTAAAAGAGGGCACCATGATAGGGGTGACGTTCTAGGTCACCGTAACGAAGGAACGAACTATGACGAGATTATACAGCGTAATCATAACCACAATCATCCATCCTATTCTGGCCGAGGTTACACCGATTGAGATCACGTTGCCGGAAGGTGCGCCCTGGTATGCGGGGATTGGGATCATCATGTCGCTTTCCCTGGCGTGGGGTATTCGACGCTGGATGGCAGCGTGGGCGGATAGAATCAGCGCCGATGCCAAAGCCAAAAACAGCCACGTGGAAGAGAAGTTGCAGCGCCTGGAAATTGACCGCCAAAACGATAAAGAATTGTTCGGCTTGCTCAACCAGATGCTGGAAAATGATAGAAGGCGCACCGACTCCTTCATTGCTGCAATCACCGCTAATAACGAGGCGATTGCCAATCAGACCGTATCGCTGGAGCGCAATTCCGCCAGCATCGTGCAGCATGGAACGACCACAGAATCCTTGCGCGGAGCAGTAACTCAACTGGAAGGCGTTGTATCTGGGTTCCCAGAGGTTATTCAGGCGCAGCATAACCAGCAGACCGGCATCCTTCAAACTGTCATCCAGGAGATTCTTACTACATTGAGCCAAAGCCTGGAACAATTAAGGCTGGTATCAATCTCAAACGGGATTGCTCCCAGCGTGCTGGAAACAGATGCGGCAATTTACGGACAATCAGGGGGCACCCCTACCGCAGATAACCCGATTATTCAGCCTTCATAGGAGGGCAATCGCATGAAAGAACTTCAGATCAAAGTCACCACAACCGGAAGCGCCGGTAGCGCTACCGGCGAGAAGGAATCCCTGCGGCGAGTGGACGGTCTCATTTACCGCATATCGATCAATTACCATGCGTCAGCTCCGGGGGCGACCACAGATGTAGTTGTGACGCATACACTGGCGAATGGGCTTGAAGAGGAATTGGCAAACGTCCCTAACAATGCCACCGACATTGATGTGCTGAACCGTATTGACGAAACTGATGCTGCCGGGGTCGCCAGTGGAACCAAGACATTTCAACTAGTGACCGGCTCGGTTATCACCGTCTCTGTCACCGGATGCGATGCATTGATCGATGCCGTGAACGTTTCTATTCAGATGGTCTAAGGGGCTATTGCAATGAATCGCGTTCAAAAACTACTATTGCTGTTAAGGCAAGGGATTGTCTATCAACTGGTTGACCTGTTCCCTGAGGACTTCTCTGCGGGAAGCGTCGATGGGACACTCTCGAATTCCGGGCACACCCGTGACGTGACCGACACAGAGAACAAAATAAGCATCTCTGGCGGTGAATTGCTGATTGCTTCTGGAAAGGCTGCTCCGGCGTGGGGTGATCCTCGCTTTAGCTACGAGGAGTCATTTGCGCGGGTGGCGGGACGCACGTTGGCGGCACAGTTGCAGGCGACGGGATTGCAGTTGGTGCGGTTCGGGTGGGACGATGATACGTCGGGCGATGCTGGCGAGGCGGCCTTTGATATTGATGCGTCCCGCAATCTTGCATCCTACGATGGTGGCAGCCTGGGTGCAGACATTCTGCAATTAGCCAATGATACTGCCTACGAACTATACAAAATGCTTCGGGAAACCGGTGATTATGGATATGCTTCTGGTGGTGAGTTTGGTAGCATTCCTATTCTGGTATCGATCAACGACACTCGAAATAATACCCCTCTCTATCCTGTTTTACTGGCTAATAATCCCACCGCCCTTGCCAATCCCAAGATCGCCATCGCCGATATGCCGGTGTCCGTGCCGGTTGCCAGCGACACGTTTGACAGTGTGGTGGCGGTGGACAGTGGTGACAATGGCCTGGATGGGACGCATGTTCTGGTTGGCCTGAATGGAAGTGCGGGTCAATATGGAGGAGATGGACATACAGATATTTATAGCGCTGCGTTGATTGTGTTTTTTAATCCCGTGAATGGAACGCTTATTCAACGCCTGCAAGTTCCCAACGCAGATATATGGGTTGATGCAACATTTCACCAATTTGTGGCATTGCGTGCAGACGCTAACAATCGCGTGTTTGGATTTAAAGACCTTACTGATAATCGAATTAGTGTGTTTTACAGAGCGGGTGGAGTTCAGCAGGCTGTTGTGATTAGCGGGTTATCGACGCTTAACGAGTTTGGAATTGCAACTTCGTGGGACAAGGGGGTAGATGAATTCCGAGCTTTTTTGGATGGCTCCCAGAGTGGCGCGACCCAATCGGGTTTAGGCGTATGGGTAGGGGCGTTAGATTCGGCCAAATCGGTGGTAGGTGCAGATTCAACTGCTCCTTCTGTGCCCTGGAAAGGCCTAATCGCGGATACTGTTTTGGGAAACATTACGGCAACCCCTGCGCAAATCGCAACCATTGATGCCGCTTTAGCAGCCGAAACACTCACAAGCGCCGACCTGGATACAATCTTCGGCTCTGGCAACTGGGCATGGTGGAAGAACAACGAACTGCATACCACCAATGGGTTGGTTGCTCCGATTGATGTGGCCGGTTCCGGGGCTGGCCTGACATGGCTTGGCAACACCCACGCCACCGATGACAACAAGGCGTTTTCGACGATTATTCCGGGGGCGGACGTAATTGACGATGGCGATTTGGGTTCCTCTGATGGCTGGGACGAAGGGACGGGCTGGGCAATTGCAGCCGGGGTCGCCACCAAAACGGCAGGGACTGCATCAGATTTAGGGCAGACGGTTGATCCCCTTGCGGCGGGAACGTGGTACAGACTGACTCATAAGGTTGCCAATCGCACTGCCGGAATAATTACGCCAAAATTCGGCACAACACCAGGAGTAGCCAGATCAACGAATGCTACGTTTGTTGAGACTGGTGTGGCAAATGGTGCTGCCTTTGATCTGAGCGCTGATGCGTCATTTGATGGCGACGAAGACGATGTGGTTATGCAACCATTGGTGCTTGCCGACTTGCTCCAACTGACCGAGCAGAACCGCGCCTTCGCATTCCAACCGGTCAAGTTGACCATTCCTGATGACACACAAGCAGGTGTGGCGGCCTGCTGGGATGACTGGGAAAATCCGGCCAACGGTATCATCGCCTATTGCAACCAAGTTGACGCCAAAATTTACCTCATTACGTATGTCGCCGGTGTGCTAGCCGTAGTAGCTTCGGCGGCCTTCACCTATAGCGCTGGAACGCCTGTGTGTTTGTATCCGATCAAAGATGATCTGACCGTCTGGAATGTCAAGTATGACGGAAATGCCATCATCAAGGCAGCCACGATCAATGACGCCGGTATCATTTCCAATACGCTGCATGGGTTGTTCCTCCCAAATGGCCCCTATGCTGAAGATTACCGGAGCGTTCCCAGTTTACGGGCAGATTTATTGAGGATGTTATAAATGCTAAGAGCAACGTTTTTGACACGGTGGGACGGCAGCGCGGCATTTATCCCTCTGGAAGAGGGCGAAACCCTGGAGTCTGTCGTCAGGCAGGTGGATGTGATGCGTGATACGACCGCCCTTGAGGACGACTACCCAGAGGACGAAGAGGGTGCGTTGGAAGCTGGTGTCGTCGATGTGAAGGCCACATATGACGAAGAGGGCGTGTTACTTGGTTGGAATGTCACGCGGAGAGCATTGGAGACGGTAGACCATCGCGTGGGCGGGTTCGTTTGTCAGAGCGCGGCTCCGCCTGGCAGTCCTCCGGGCAGCGTGGTGGTGGTCATCCAGACGACGCAGGCCATGATCGACCTCATTGACGCACGGTTGCAGGCTGATGATCCGCTTTACATGCGGATTGGTGAGATCAGGGAGGATGCCTAATGCCCCCAATAAAGAACCTACAGCAACGCAAAGGGCAAATACGCGGGGCACTCATCTCCCGTGCCGCTCAGTGGCGCAGTGAAGGACACAGCGCCGTTGCCGGGCTGGTCGATGATCTGGTGCATCGCATCAATGAGGCGGAAACGTATGACGAACTGGAAGCGGCGATCCGGTGGTTTCACGCCGAGGTCGAACAAAATCGTTAGAAAAAAAAGGAGAAATCTCATGAAACATCTGATGCAAATGCTGATCGTAGTGGTGCTGTTGATGCTGGTGGTGACGCCGGTCATGGCACAGGACACCGAGGAAACAGTGACGGCCCTGCCGGATGACGCCTATGTCATCGACGGCAGTGTGATGGATAACCTCTTTATGATCGCCATGAGTATGGTCGCGGCGGTGTTTATGCTCTTCGGCGGGGCGTTGTATGCCTTGTATCACAGCCAGCCGAAGTGGGGCCAGGCGGGTATCCAAATGATCTTGGAAACCGTGCTGCCCAAACTGGAAGAACTGGCCGCCAAATCCACGACTAAGATTGACGACGAGGCTGTCAAGGAAATCCGTATTGGACTGGAAGGGATTGTTGGAAGAGAAGCCGATCCGGTTCCTTCGGGAGGGTAGGACGATGCGCCAGCTTGCGCTACTACTACTCATCCTTCTGCTGGTGGCCGCCTGCCGCCCAGTGGCGATTGTGGTTACGACCACGCCGGAGCCGACTGATGATCCGGTCTGGCCGACCAACACGTCGGTGACCCCTACCCAGGAAGCGGCTACCGGGACACCAGAGCCAACCCGGTATAGCCGGAATTGCAATCTGCCTCCGGGTCAGTTCGAGATCATCAATGCCAACCCTTGCCTGGATAACCCGATACTGACGGAGTATCAAGAGGACATTACCGAGGGGATCACGGAGCAATATCGCCCGGAAACGTATTCCATCTACCAACTGCATGAGAACGCCTTTGGCCTGTTCGGTGATGAGCATCACACCTATCCTATCCCTATCGAATATGATGATGGTTATGTGTTTGGGGTAGGGTTTGTGGCCGGGGAAGTTGGTTACGAAACCAATGTGACGGTACATGAAGAGGCCTGCCTTTCGATCCAGGCGTTCGCAGATTACCGGGTTGAGGATGCCGAATATGCCGAGCATCGCAACAACTACGCGATGCAGGCGACCATTACCCGTCAGGACGGAGCCGAGGTTAAACTGGGCATGGTCTTGCTTCCAGAGATGACCGGGGCTAATATTGACCCCCTTCTGGACAGTTCGCGTGACCGAGCCAGGCGCGTTTATGGTGCGATTGGTGCTCGACATTGGTTATGCGACCGCTCCGGCAGGATCGTGGATACGATTGGAGAGCATCAGCGTGGCGATCACCCCTGGTGGATACTGCGATAACGAATTCACGAAAGAGATTTAGACATGTACAACGCTAACCAGTCAAACGACTATCTCCCTGGGACATGGAAAGGGCTGAAGCTCTCCGGCAACGGTGGTAGAAGTGTTTCGATCACCTGCCCTGAGTGCAGCCAGTTGGCGGTGTTGACCGACCACACGATTTCGCCGGATGGCAAGGTGACTCCGTCGGTCGTGTGCCCGAAAGAAGGGTGCGATTTCCATGAGTTCGTCCAATTGGATGGGTGGAAATCTCAGTAACGTAAGGAACAATCAGGGGACGGCGACAACGATCTATCCCAGATTTGCAGGCTCCTCGCATGGCCTGTCGGCAATTTGCCAACGTCGTTCCCTGTTCCATTAAGGGCATTGCCTATGGCGTATCGACAACGATTGAAGCGGCTCAAGAGGAAACAGGTGACTGTTCGGGGGCGTTTCGTGCGTTGGGGGGTGGATTTGGATGGCAATCGCACGATGCTGGTGCGGGACATTACCGATTGCAACGGCCAACTCCTCTGCGATCATGCCTGGATGCACTACAACCGCAAGCGCACCGAATTGAATGATGTGAAAAGAGGAACCCGGATACAGTTCCGGGCGAGAGTTTGCCCCTACCATCGCGGTCAGTTGGGTTTGCGGAAACCGACTCGGTTTAAGTACCTGGGATGACGATCCGCAACCGGGAGAGATGGTAGAGGCATATCTAATCAATGTGACGTGCGAGACATGGGGGGCGCGGTAGTAACTGCGTCTTTTGTGGTATAATAACAGATGAACATCTGGGTTCGCCTTCGTGCGGGGTAGGATGTGTGTGGGAGGTGGGCTTAGAAGCAGCCATCCTTAAAAGAGTGGGGCCGGTCTGTCAGGTGACGGCTGATAAAATCAGTGCGGATATGCGGAGGGATACTAGGGAAGCATATCCAAGAGGTTGCGACGGCTAATAAGGCACGGTATCCAGATAAACCCTTTGGCGTAATAGCACACCAAAAAGAACCCGGCTTATGCGCCGGGTTCTTTTTTTGACGACCTCTGCATCCCCTGAAAATCACCGATCCCTATGCTTCCATCCGGGCAAAATATGTGTGCGACAATAGATAACATAGAAGGCGTTGCAGCGATAATGTTCTTTATTATATCTATAGCCAGATCATAATCATCGGTGTCATTTTCGACCCAGCGCCGCCCACAAAGACGGCATTTATAGATTGCCTCCCATTTAGCCATGCGCATTTCTTTATTTGCCCTCCAACAGCGCAAACAAAATGTGGTTGCATCGGCCATTCTTTCTAGCCTGGTTCCACACCGCCCGCATTTTTCGCCGCGTTTTAGCCTCATCTTCTATCCTTTCTATGTTGTGGCTTGAAACAATTGGTGGTATAATTGAGTTGCCAGTTTCATCACAGAACACAAAGCCTCGATACTATGTATTGGGGTTTTGTGCTATAATGTCTATGTGCCCACACGGGCAACTAATTGTTCAGAACTTGACCGGTAGGTGGTAGAACCAATACCGGGGGAGGCGGACACCCCGCCAGACTGCCCACACATGAGCAGCAAGCGGGTGTTTTTTTATTTCTCTGATATAACGCAAACCGCCCAGAGTTACCCTACCCTGAACGGTTATTTGCTATGATCGTTTTAAGCGATCACTATCGCTTGCCGTCTCTTTGCACGCCAACGGCATTTAAGTTGGGAAATCAGTCTAATCAGCGCACGCTCTATCGTTAAGCTACCGTCGCATAAGAAAGGTTATGTACATCAAGAGCAACGGGTGAGAGTTGAACTCACATCTTGCAATGTCTGTTTCCGAACAGTCGATTTGACGATAACGGCGATGCTCAGTCTTGAGTAAGAATCTGAGCTTGGTTGTTCGGTCTGGTGCCTCTACCTGTTGGGCTACCCCGCCACGTTTGGCGAGGGCAGGATTCGAACCTACACTTTAAGACCGTTCATCAATCTGAGACTAAGCCTCAGTTTGTACTCAACTACCATTGTAGCCTATTGTTTTCCGAAAAGATAGGTGAAAATTGGTTCACCGACTTTTTGATGGTCTACCGTAGCGCCGTTGGCTTCCTCGCGGGCGAACTTGACCGCTTCCTGTAGTTTGCGTACCCGTTCCAACAGAAGAGCGACACGGGCGGTGGGCATCGCACCGGAATATTTAACCGTGTGCCAGCGACCGATAACCACATCTTCGGTGTAGACGTCCACCTGTGCCGGGTGCTGTGGCGTCGCCTCAGACTTAACGTGGTTGCGTAGCAGCTTCTTGGTTTTGGTGGTTTCTACCGGTTCGGTTGCCCAGACGTTTTGGGCGGAATCCAAGCTCCAGATTTCGGAAGCATCCAACACCGGCAACTTCTTGATGAACGTATGCAAATCGACCAGTTGCTTTTCGAGGAACAATAGATAGGTGACCGGAACATTTTCCACGATGACATCCCCATCTACCACGACATCAGCCGCCGCCGATTGGTTGGCCCAGTCTTTGGTTGCGGTCACATCAAACAACTTTGTCATGATGACGATAATCGCCTGAATGCCTTCCTCCGCCCTGACTTGCACACGGGTTGATTCCGGTGGCAACTGGTCGCCATCATCATCAATCGGGCGATAGGTGCGGGCGATACCAGCAAGGAGCGCTGGTTTCTGTAGCAACTGATGCGCGTCGGTGAAGTCTCGGGCCGCCTGGCCTTTCGCATACTTTTCGATTGCAATGATCTGGTTCAGCCTTGGCATTGTATCCTCCTACAGTTAAACGAATGTTCAAAGATTTGAACTAGAAAAAAAGTATCATTCCCCCGGCGTCAAAAACCAGACATGCACAGCATCGCCTCGATCCATCTTAACACGGATTTTACCGCGTTTGTGGTCGTTCTCAAATGTGAACATCATGATCGTCCTCTTCTTCCGGGAACCGTTCGATGAAAAACATCTGCGAAAAACGGTCAATCTGTTTACTGGCTTCAGCCGCTCTCAATAATTCATCAGACGGCGAGAGCAGCCTGTTCGGGTAACGGTTTGTGGCCCATTCGCTTTTCCACTGAACAAATACTACCGTCCGCGATAAACCAGGATAGCCGGGGTCAATACCATAAAACGAGCGCGGCACAACCCAGGGGGGATACTCTTCATCCATTGGCTGCGTTTACCAGCCATTCGTGGCTGAAAATGAATGACCTGAACTGGCTTGCGCTTGTTCTTTGCCCACGCCACGAGTAACCGGGGCAACATCACTGCAATTATGAGTATGCGTGTCACGATCATCGGTTTAGCCTCTCCAGCCTTCTATATCCTGCCCGTCTGGTTCATCAATCGGTACGATCTCTTCTTTAATCCCCAAACCTGACCCATCATCCTTAATAACGATGGTTCGCTTGATGACATGATCGTCGTTCAACGGCGAGTATTGCGGTCCTAAGTCAACAACTACGCGATGGTTAGGTCCTGCGATTGCATTCCCCTCACTGCCCCAACTGGCTATGTTTGCATAATCGATTTCATTCTTGACACGTCCTATGCTCCAGAGACCTTTTCCCAGCAACGCATCCAGGTTCTCTAAGGTCAAGCTGCCTTCTGTCAATTTTTCATGGATAATCTGCATAATGCCTTCGCCTACCACATCGTCTGAATAGAGCACGTGGGTACCATCAATGATGCCTTGAATATCTTCATTCATCGCCTTCGCTCCTTTGCTCATCATCATGTTCAAATGTCAACGCCCACGCTTGGTAGAGTTCGTTGGGGCGCAGCCTCAAGGAGGCGCGAGCGCCAGGGGCAGAACTTAAATGTGCTTCAGCTTTCATGGTTTCTATGTAAGGCGGATCATAGAAACCGCACCATGTTTCTAGAAACCCGAAGGGGTGTTCAAACCCCTCTGCGATTATATCCTCATAGGACATATTTCGCACATCTTCCCATTTAATACGCCACACCTTAATCCGCGCCACTTGTTTCTTGCCGCGTCCGGGGCATACGGCGTAGGTTTTCCCACACTGCCAATGCAAGCGACCATTGCGGAAAACCTGATATACGCCACGCTCCGGGTATTTCCCTTGCGTCATGGTGCGGACTATCTCATCGCTCGGCAATGCTGGCCGCCGGGTCTGGGTTTTCTTTCCGGCCAATATCTTCTCAATCGACTCCGGTTGAAATTGCATCAGCTTCGCTCCCTTGTTTTACCAGTCGTGTAACTCATCAATCTCGGCGCGTTCATCGTCACGTTTCATCCGATAACAATCATCGCATAGGCCCGTCCGATGCAAATGCCGATCATCGCCCCCGGCGACGAAATGTCCACAAAAGACACAAAACCCGTTGTCGCTGGCATGTTCGGCACATAAAATGTATTGCTCATCGTCTATCTCATATGTGCTGGCTACGTCATCACACCCGGACTCAGAACATCGTGGCATTGGTCGGGTTTCTTTATAGCCACAAAAACATTCCAATGAATCGATTTCGGTATTCCAATCAGGAGTTTTGTTCATCTCACGTCCGCATTTAGGGCAGATCATTTTGTTTCGCTCCTTGTTCTAGCTCGTTACTCATCGCTCGCCCTCCAACATTCCGGTGGCCGCAATTGTTGCCAAATCTGCAACAGTTGCGGTTTACATTACCCAGTTTTGTCACTAGATAAAGATCGAATATATCCCTCGCGCACATCAATAGCTTTGCGAGCCACTAGGAGGGCTTCGCAAATTTCTAATTGCAAAACAGCATCCTGATGCTTGCCTGATTTTATCGCCTCCCGGTATTGTGTTGGGTCAAGTAGGGGGCCGATGCCCGTCCAATGTTCAAGGTGCAAACGATGTTCGGTTATGTGTGCCTCAAGTTCACTGGTATCAATCATTGCCAATGTTTTGCCAACACCTTGCAACATAATGATTATGTGATCCATCGTCGTACTCTCCAATCGTTCGGTCATTCTGGACTGTGGCTTACGTTACCCTGAGTGATCCATCGCAGAAATCTTTCAGTATCTCTGCCAATCGTTGAACATCTTTGCGTGTTAATTGCAGGTCGATCCCTTCATGATAATCCTTGACAAGATCGAAACAGATAACATCTGGTTCATCTTCCCAAATGTAGATTTCAATGAACCCATCTCCCTCTAGTTTGAGATCGTGACTCTTAATTGTTTCAATCATCACTTACCGTCCCATCCAGTTGTTCGACCCACGCAACGAGAACAGCCGCAGCCTGGATCAATTCTTTGCGCAATTCAATCACTCGCCCGACCCCTCCGCCTGAGAGGATTTCATATGCAATTTCCCCAACCTCTTCGGTCAGAATTGCCAACCATGTATAGTGTTCGTGCTGGGGCGGGCCCCACAATTCGTCTTGCCGTTGGCGTTCGGCCATAATGTCATGCTGGATTTTGTCACTCATCGTTAAAAGCCTCAAGGCACACCCAGCAGAACCAAATTCCATTCCATCGCAATTCGATTTCCTCTGCCTCTCCACAATATGGACAACCATCGAGGTAGTCTAATACATCACTCATCGCTCATTCCTTATACTTACTCTCTTTGGTATCATTCCAGGTACTACATTGGGGGCATTTCCATGCATCGGCTCGACCTAACCCCATTGTCCGCAATAGGAATCGGCATTGGAAACAAACATATCCATGCCGAAATGGATAGTGGACAGGATAAAAAAACTTGTTCGCTTCCGAGTCAAACATAGCCAATCGTACACCGTTATCGTCCTTATTCATCGTTCACCTCGATATAAAAATCGTCTTCGGATAAACCTTGTTCGGCCAATCGTCGCTTGGCATCCCCGGAGACGGTGACCTTTGTACCCGTCCCAGGAAGGGAAACACGCGCTTGGATTTCATCAGTTCCCTTTGGCAGCCAATGCCGGAGCGCATAATCTGGGGAAGCGTATATTTCCCCCCAGTGTAGTATGGCCTCGACTGTCTCATAATCATCATCCCAGATTGCCAACAACTGTTCCCAGGGGTGTTGCCGTTGATATTCCAACCCGGTCTCGACTGCTTCTCGCTCAGTATCGAAGCGTGGGTCATCTTCTCGTGGATTGTCTGGATGGCTAAAACTAAAGGGCATTGGTCACTCCTCAGTCGATCTTGGCGCAGGCTTAGGGCGCAATATCTTGACAAGCTCAAAAATGGGTATCAGGTCAGACAGCACGTATACCTCGTCGGGGTCGAGGCCGATGGTGCGGATCAATGACTGGGCTTTTCGCAATTCCGCCAAAGTGGATTCATATTCATCGCGTGCTTCATCCGCTAAATTCTTCATTTGGTCATAGGTATGTTGACCGGCCATCGCTCTTCTCCAATCGTTTCGTCAGTCTGTGTGCCACATGCCCATTTCGGAATTTTCCTTGTCGGGGGTAAACCACGCCTTGTGAGATTCGATATAGTAGCTGCCATTCAAAGTTGGCGGTTCTGGCAACAGATCGAATACCGTGCTTCCCACGATACTGCCGGTGAGGGATAGGTCGTGTTTGTGTGGTGCGAGACCAAACCAGGCCGTTCCGCGATCTTCGCCCATCAAATCCCAATGGCATGATTGGCAACATTCCTGGCCGACATCGCCCCAGGTGTCTATTCCGCCGGACAAGGGCGTACCACAGAGGAAGCATCCGAGCGGAATACGATTGAACATGCCGTATCCACCTCTCACCACATCCACCAGGGTAGACCAACCTCGATAGCAATATACCACGAGAACGGCACCAAGACGGCAAGTACAGCCAAGATTATCACATACTGTTTGTTGGTTAAATAACGTCGTTTCATGTCTATGGCACCTCATCCCCGACGGCGGTGGGGGTTTCATCTTTCATCAAATCGGATGGGAGTATTACGCAAGCCAACGCTGCCCCCATCCATCCATAGGCCGTGACATATGCATCATATGTCACAAGGTCTATGTCCGCGAAATCATTATCCTCCGCATAATTTCGCATTTGTCGCCAATACGTTGCATTTGAACGGATAAACCGTTTAATGTCAGCAACGGTGGACAAATCATAGTCTCCTCGATTTACCGGTTGTGGCTTTTTCTGCATCGTCTCATTCCTTCCTTGTCGCCTCGCCGGGGGTTGGGTCGGCAAGTACGTGGATATTCCTCACCATGGCGCGAGGTATTTTTATCAAATCCGCAGCCTTATGCGTTCCTACTGACTGAGCCAAAATGACACAATCGTCTCCATCATGCAGTAGCCACCCAACTGATTTCATTTGGGATGGGGGCGATTGAATATAGCCCTCGATAACATCTCGGTTATGCCAACCGACCAGGCTATCCGCGTCACCCCATTCGATATGTGCAATCTGTAATTTGGTTGCCATTTGATCTGACATCATTTCTCCCCTAATAAATGCCACACAGAACAAATCCTGGCTTTTTCACATAGATCGCAAAAACAATCGTAACACAACACATCGCCATATTTGATAAAAGGTCGGATCATGTGCCATGCCCAATCAGGTGCAATAAAATCATGGACATCCCGACCGCAGATTTTACAAAACGCGGGGATGCATCTATATCTACGTAGCAATAATTTCCACCGCAATCTCATTTTACTCCTGTTCTGTCGCCCCAACGATCAGGTCGGCAATAATATTAAACACATAGCGCCAGTTTCTCTGCCTATAATGATTGAGTAGATTCCATTCGTCCTCAGTTAAGTCGTGGGAATCAGCGTCAAAAAACTCTACCATTTGCACCCCAAGCGCACCGGCCAACTGGCGTAAGACATGCAGGCTGGGTTCTGTCCTCCCGCGCTCAATATCTGATAGATAGGACACTGAGATGCCGCACGTTTCAGCAACATCGCTCATGCTATCGCCAGTGGCTTTTCGTATAGATCGTATCGTTTTACCCAGCATGTCACTCATCTCTCACTCCCCGGCGTCGGGCGGCTTTTTCAATTCTTGCCGCCCGTCTTTCACGATGCCCAAAATTCGCTGAAAATCATCAATGACCCGCGCCATATCCACCGCATCTATGGACACATAGATCAGAGTATCCGGCGTGATTTTATGGACATATCCGTCTGAAGCGCGAACAGAAACGATGCGATTCGACTCATGATTGTGTTGCCAGCCACAAGACGACAGGAACCCACTGAAAGGAATCATCTTGCGCATATCCTTTTGCCATCGTTCGCCAGGTTTGAAGTATGTCCGAATTGTATCCATGCCTCTGGCTGGATGTGATCCCCAGACTGAAGCCGTGTAAATAGCTGAATAGTTTCCGGTCATCGTTATTGGGTCCAAATTCAAATCGGTTGCCATGTACGAAATAGGCACACGCGGAACCTGATCCAATTCTTCGATTATCTCTGTCAATGTGGCAATCTGTTCAAGCAAGTTCATGCTGTTTACTCCCCCGCGCTGTCGTCTTTTCGAAATCTCTCAAAGTATTTCGGCTGTAGCCACACACCCTATCTACTTTTATTTTCATACCGACTTCGGGTCACGAACCCTCGTGCCCTATTAGGCAAATTCCGGCAATGATAATACCATCTCTAAGAGTTGCTTGGATTGCACCGCATGAGCCGCCGCATGAGCCGCATGAGCCGTCGAATGAGCCGCATAAGCCGCCGAATGAGCCGCATAAGCCGCAGAAGCCGCAGAAGCCGCATAAAACGCCACTTTCGCCGCATAAGCCGCAGAAGTCACACGAGCCATATGAGCCGCCGCATGAACCACCGCATAAGCCGCATCAGGCACATCCGCCGCATAAGCCGCATAAGCCGCATAAGCCAACTCTTCATCGGAAATTTCCCCCTGCATCCATTTGCGCTTTGCCGCGATTGCTGCAAGGCTGCGAGGGTCTGGGTTATCGATTAATGCCAATGCTTGTTCTGCACACCAGCAGCCGAATTCGTGCAGCGTATTGGTGATGTCTACCACTGCCAGATGGCGACGCTGGGAGCAGACCAGCTTATCATCATCCTGGACAATCTTTCCACCACACTCGACATAGGACAACACTGCTCCAGGGGCATATTGAAGCACATCTATTATATCAAGGTTGGCATGGAAGCCAAATCCGCAAAGAGAGATGTCTTCCGGTTCACACGTCAGCGCCAAACCAGGGATGATGGGGCGAGCATCGCCATAGCTCAATGTTCCATCAGAAAAATGCCACGCATAGATTGTGCGGAGGTCGTCGTGTTGCGTTTCGTCGGTCATAGGTTGCCTCTGATATATTTTCGCCCAGGGACGAAGATAGGATATTGCTATCACACCGACCTCGGATCACGAATCTCTCGCCGCCGTTACGCAGAAAGCCGGTTCTTTGATTGGTTTGTACAAACCATACCGGCTTCGGGTCATGAACCCACGCTCCCCTTGCACTGAGAAAGCCGGTTACCGGGCAATGGTACGAGCATCACGCACCCATGCAGCCCTAATCTTAGCGGACTACCCTCCATTTGTGCTTTGCAGTTAGTTCATGAGACTATCCACTCCGCTCCCTGCATCACTATGGGCCAACCCGCACTTTTTGGGCATCGGCTACGGGTTGTCTGCCGATGGACACACTGTCAGGGTTAACGGCTACACATGATTTCCCACTTTTAAGACCGGGTACAACGCTGTTTAAGAGCATCCCGTTGTTTCATGTGATCTTTGTCCAGCACCGCATATATCCTTGCGGCAACTAAAGTATACTATAGGCCTCGAAAAAAGTAAACCCCCGCTCTCACGAAGGACGTACAAGGTACAATAGACGACCTTCGTACTTCTGTGCTATGATAGAAGGGTGGTCAATAGGGGATATTTCACCACGTGCTAAATCAACTATCTGTGCGTACCTGGTATCCCCAGGCGGCCACAAATGATCCGTAAAACATCCGGCATTTTCAACATGAGTAGAACGAGAGCCGTCCGTCTATGGGGAAACAGGAGAAACAACCATGTACATCAACCGCATTATCCTGCGCGATGTCCGCAACTTCAAACACCTAGACATCACCTTGCGCAATGACTGGACAGAAAAACCGCTTAAAAGCGTCCTCCTCACCGGGCCGAATGGATCAGGGAAAAGAACGGTGATGGAGGCTATCTTTAAGTTGTGGGCGAATTTTAGGAGTCGTCAGTCACCGCATTATAGTCCTGGTTCGAGTCCATATAATGAGGAGATTGGATTATCAGCTATTGAGTTGCGTAATTTTAATGATGAAATCCAATCCTCGCTATGGTTGTACGCTACCAGTAATGGTGATTTAGAAAAGGACTTTTTAACTATTCCACAATTAAGCGACTGGATTGCTGGAGACGCCAAACCGAACGAACCATACCTACAAAGAATGCCCAACATAACCTATGTAACTGACAAGATGCGTCTGCCCAAGATAGTGGACGATAGGGTTGAAATACAATCCAACCCCCAAACTACACAATGGCAAGAATTTCTCGAAGGACTGATCTCATATCACAAAGAACTCAACCCTGATGAGGTCGCCCGTATGATCGAAGCTGCGAACAAGTTTCTTTGGGACAAAGAGCTTTTCCTGGACACCAATCCCCTGAAACTCATGGTTCGCATCGGCGATATACAACACCATTACGCTGAATTGAGTTCCGGGGAAAAGCTGGCACTGCTGTTACTATTCACGGTCACACTCTGGTTGAGGCCTGGTGGGATTATCCTCATCAGCGAGCCAGCTATGAATCTGCATGTGTCTCTACAACGGCAGCTTATTTATCGAATAAGGGAAATCGTAGAGGAGAAAAATGGACAATTAATCGTCACTTCGCACTCGCCGACCATGTGGGAAGAGTTCAACGAGCGCCAACGCATCAATCTTGCTGAGGAAGACCAACACGACCAAAAGGATGGCCGAGAGGATGGCTAAAAAACAAAAAACAATATTTGGGAAGCCTGTTGTTTATCTCAATGCTGATGAGAACGAGGAGAAGGCACAGGATGAGAAACCACGCCTGGGATTGCAGATCGCCAGGGATTGGAACGTTATGAACTGGCATTGCGAACTGTGCGGTTGCAGGTTGACCGGGAAGTATGTAGAAATAGTCACGCTTCAAAAAGGCGAACATGGTCTTGAGGCTAATCGCGACCTGAGGATTTGCCTCGATTGCAGCAAAAAGCGAAAGAAGCGTCACCCCGATAATTGATGGACAGGGAGAAATTGAAAATGAACCCATACAAAAGAACCGTGAGTATCACGGGAATATCCGAAGGCTGGCTCATGGACCTAGACCGTGTATTTGATAGTGATGATATTGAGATCGATTGCCGGGCGGCTGCATGGGCCGTGAGATACAACCGGCCATTGATGAAATCCATCTTTTTAAATCTCGAAAAGTTGGGGCTGTTTGAAGGCGGTCGGCTCAGATCGGTCAGCGATGTGCCCTGCCCCACCGGTGATGATTGGTGCGTGGTATGTGAAGGTGATGGACACCTGGACATACGCGAAGGGCTACTTGACCCCGATGCTCACAATTTTTGGGTGAAGCTCCCTGCCCCAATTCGATTTGTGTTAGGGGATGGAGATGAGATGGCAATGGAGTTGTACAGGTATCCCAGGACAATGCTGGCGAGAATGATACTGATCCGGGGGAAAAACGGGATAACGGGATTAAGCAAGCGAACGCTTGCCATTTGGAGTGGCTGCAACAGATCACTGACGAGTGCGAGGCAGAAATTAAACATCTGGAGGAGTTACTGAATGAGTACAACGATGAATGAAAAAATGGAGGTTGAACGCGCCCGTACTGCCCTGGTAGCTCTGGCTCAGGGTGAGACAATCAAAGTCCTAGGGCGTGCTCTTCGGATCGACAGTGATGGTAAATTGAGCAACGTTAATATCGCTACTGGGCACGAGTTTAGTGGGGGCGCGATGGGGTTCAATGCATTGATGATATGTTTGGGGAAAATCGATGATGAGACATATGCCCGGTTTCAAGCAATGCAATCTAGGAGTCTGTCTCAGTTATGATTTATGCATTCAAGCCGGAAATGCGAATTTGTTTCCTGCCAGAGTATGAAACCTTTGGGGTACACTACGAGGATAAATCGTTTGAAACCCTATCGCTCACCGTATTTGTGCCCTGGTGGGCTGCTTCAGACAAAATAACCAGCTTGATGGATGAAGCTGGTCGTCGCTCACACTTTATGTTTAATAAAACGAAGCCCCCCTATGGTGGGATTATCGACCTGGGCTTTCCAATCTGGGGCTGGTTCGAAATCCGGCGCGGAGATTTCCATTGGCAACTCTTAATATGTTCAGCAGAACAACGTTATGGATTTGAGGTTTGCTCAATTGACCACCTGTTAATGCTCGTATCGGCGGTACGCGCCTGATGTCCCAGATCGTCCCCTTCCCATCCAATCAGCTTGATGCTCTGATCTCCCACCATCACGCGCTTCTAGCGGAAGATTCTTTGCCGCCGTCACAGCGCAGCAGCCGGGCCAAAAACTATGGTCGGGGCATCCAGGACTTCATGGCTTACATGGTGGACACAGAATCGCCCTACCCTACCAAGACGACAATCGAAGCATGGCGCGACGACATGTTGGCCGGGCGGGTACTGGCTTCAACTGGTAAGAGATACGCCCTCCGCACGATAAACGTCAAATTGGCGTCGGTACGCCAACTGCTCCATGCCATCGCCGATGACGTGCCCGACTTCCAGATGAAAACGGTCTTGCGCGACTGGGCTAAAGCCAAAGACGCCAAAGCCATAATCCAGCAAGATCGGATCGAGCGGGATTATGGTCTCAGATTGACCCTGGCAGAATTACGTCAGTATATCGAGGGGATACCGACCAATCACATCAAGGGGTTGCGTGACCGGGCGCTCGTCGCAGTCATGGCCGCAACCGGGCTGAGAGTGACCGAGGCGGTATCCCTCACAGCGCGAGACCTATTTCAGACCTGGAACGATAAGGGACAGCGCGGAGTCTATGTCCGCCGGGGGAAGCATGGCAAAAGTCGGGTGGTCGTGCTGAACAAGTGGGATAGCTGGGCGCTGGCCTACGCTCAGGCATATATTGACCAGGTCGGCCTGGAACCACAACTATCCCCGGATCATGCGGTATTCTACCGAGCGATGTGGAACCCACGCTCAAAACGTTATTCTCATGTTGACACGCCCTTGTCGGCCAGGGGCGCACAACGATTGATCGGCGCGTATGCCGCCCAGCACGACGGGCAACCGGTGAAACTGGCTGCACATGATCTACGGCGCACCTACGCCAAGCTGTGCAGGGATACCGGGATGCCCTGGGAGGCCCTGCGGGAAAATCTGGGACACTCATCGCTGCAAGTGACCGAAGCCTACGTGGGTATGGAAGTGGACTGGCAGGAGCGACAACCGGGATGGAGCATTTGATCGCTTTCAATATTAAGCATTATTTAGGAGATTTCACTTGTCTCTCTTTAAAAAGTGTGTTATACTGTAATTAGACGAAGGTTATACTATGGAGCAAAAACAGCATGACCTATAAGCAACGATGCGCCCAGTTGGATGCCCATTTCGCCCAATTGAACAGCGTCAACAGCATGACCTATAAGCAACGATGCGCCCAGTTGGATGCCCATTTCGCCCAATTGAACAGCGTCAACAGCATGACCTATAAGCAACGATGCGTCCAGTTGGATGCCCATTTCGCCCAATTGAACAGCGTCTCCCTCGAAGAGCAAATTGAAGAGGCTCGTGAAAATCTTGCATTTGCTGAGGAGCATAATGACGGCGAGGGGATAGCTCGGTTTGCGAATGACCTGGGGTGGCTTTTGTGGAGCTTAGACGAAGCCAACAGCTAACCGGCGGCACATAGAAAGGAGAACAGGCATGACTTACCAACAAGGATGTTTAACCAGGATCATAAAGTTAGCCGAGATTCTGAAAGCAGACAACCTCCCCGCGCATCATCGTGGATTGCATGAATATCTGCTGAAGTTGTGGGTTGAGCGATACGAGCAAGCCAGCTAGCCCCAGCGACGGGGATGATGCGACAAGAAAGGATGTGAGGATGAATGAGCGAATTTGGACACCAAGCAGACGCACGAGAGAGGCCGAACATCCCGAAAAATCGGATTGGGACATTGCATTGGAGCGTTACGATAGAGCCATTCTACAAATGATCGGGGCCGTCAATCGACTAGATCAATTGTTGATTGATTGCGGATTATTGCCAACCCCCGACGAGGATGATGAGAACCAAACAGAACAGGGAGAACAGGCATGACTATCAATATTCGCCCTCTGGATGATCGTTTGCTGATCGAACGTTTAGCAATAGGGAGATGAATAGGATGAACAACGAAGAACTGGTTTTTTTGTTGCGCGATAGCGTCGAACGCATATGTATACGCAAAATCTCACACGGGGAATATGAGGAGTATGTTGAAATCATGAAGGATGGCCCCTGGGTAGAATTAACCTGGGTAAGGGATAAGACTTTCCTGATTTTAAATGCTACTTATCCAGGATTACGATGCAACTCTGAGGTCACAGTTGCTAAGATTCTAGACATATTTCCCTCACCCAACAACAACAAGGAAGGCAGGGTATGGCAATGCTGGACGATGATACACAAGTTCGCGTACAAATTGGTGCTTGGCCGCCAGTTGAGACTACATTAGGTAATTTGAAAGAAAAACTAGAAGAAATGCATTCCCATTGGAATTGGAACCCCAACTATCCACATCTATCTGCCTATCGAATCGATGACACTGGGGTCTGGCTAGGGTCAAAGCAAATAGCCGCATATATCAGCTAATTAGCCAGCTATGCCACCTGATCCTTCTATAGAAACGCTGCCTGCGCTACCTGGGCAGCGTTTTGCGGTCTTTTAACCAAGGAACGGTGAGAATATGCCTTTTGAGCCAGTACGGGCTTGTATAAGCCGGGGGGAGACTGCTCCCAGCCATCTCCGGGGAATGCCAGTTGCCCTACGGGAGGTTGATAATAAGTGCGAGTTTTCCCCTTTTGGTGAGGTGGACGCCCAGTGTAAACTCGGTGACAGGTCAGTACCCATACTTGCTTCCCATCCTTACAGCTTCCGTTTATCCATTTTAGCCGAGGGTCTGACCAGGCACTGGTGAATTGATGTTTGGTCAGATAGCCTTCCCTCCAATATTGACCACACAGTAAATCTCGCACTCGACAGGTAGCAATCTTGGTGATCTGCACGGTAACCGCATGGGCTACTTGTGGCTTCTTATGGGAGTAAATGTGGTAGATTCCGCCCACCTGATATTTGGAGTACCATTCGGCCCAATCCCCGCGTTGCCGGAAATGTTCAACCTCACGGACTCGCATCTGATTGTGGATCGGGCGTGACAAACGTTGTCGGGGGACAATGATCTGCGTCCGCAAACCGCCGGTATTGGGCGATGTTAACCAGAACCAATGAGGATTGGCAGTACGAATACCGTAGCCCAGAGGAGTATCCCAGAGCGAACTCCCCCCCGCCCCACTCCACTTCAGCCCCCAATATCCGAACACAGGAACGGGTGGATGGTTATATGCCCGTCGCCAGTCACGGCGTTCGGCGAAAGCCAATAAATTTTCCGGGGAATCGGACAGATAGAGGACGTGACCATTATGTCGGAACACATACCATTTCACGCCGTCACCGTACACATCGATCAGATCAACCGCATAGGGCGTGGTCAGGGATACCAGGGCATCCCCTATTACCTTCAGATTCTCTACTTTTTCTCGTAGCATATGCTCTCCTGATTTTAAGCCAAACTATCGATTGCAAAAAATCCCGCATGGCGAATTCATTGTAGCGGCGTCGGTGTAATAGGGCTTGAGATCGAATAAAGTTGGTTGCCTTCGAATCTCACGAATACTCATTTGTTTACCTGCAAATTTTATGCCCGAAAACATCACCGCAAATTTGCCGCGTTCATCCTGTATGGCTTCTTCTAATGCTTGTAGTTTGTCAAGGATTTCTGGACATAGTACCGCCATTGCTTTGACCTCGCTTTTGCGTTTTTGGTAGCATCCCATACATCCCCCTCGCAACATATAAACAGGGTATTGAGGCATCAATCTATGTTTTTCGCAAATGCGATCCACCCCGGCCTTGTCAATCCCAGCCTCACGCAAAGGATAGCGTATGGACAAATTGGGCATATTTGTTAAATTGCCCACCCTTTGGGCTGGTGGCTCGTCGGCCCTTAACCCAACGCACAGAATAACTTTGTAGTATTTTGCAAAGCGACCCAACCGTTTGTTTAGAGCTTCGATTTTGTATATGCGTGTGCAAAATCGGCTGCCAAATCCAGGAAGATATTTTGTCCGGTGAATGTAATCCGGCAAAGACTCGCTTGGTGTAATTTTGATAATGCGCCTGCCAGTAATCCGCTCAAACTTTTCAATCTGCTCATATAATTCTGGAAATTCCCATCCGGTATCAGTGAAAACCGGAATCGAATTGGGGAATGCTACCGCCAGAGCGGTGCTGTCTGCCCCACCACTGAATGCTGTAAATACTAAGGGGGTATCACGACGTTCGTAAAGTTCGTGTTCTTCACATAGATCAATATAGCGTTGACTCAGCATATATCCCCCTAATCATCATCTTCCGGTAACGACGGAACAGACTCAATGTTGGCACGCTGTCCCCCGCGCACATGATCCACAAACAGCATCTTGGGCCAGTCAACTTGCACTTCGATAGATTTAGATGTCCGGCCTTCGCTGTTTTTGGTGATGTTGAACACCACATAATCTGCCTTGCCTTTTTTTCCATTTGGCATAACTTCCAACCCTGGACGCATGGTGCCGAACCCCTTGAACTGGAAAGGGCGCAAATTCATCCCGGCGTCCTGACCGATGGATTTTCCTGTCATCGCTATAGAAGCATCGGTTTTCCGTACTTGCGAAGTGGCAATGGGTATACAGCCCATGTTGTGCGCCAGTGCCCGGATGCGGAGCATAATATCTTCGAGCGTCATCTTCCCTCGCCAGCTTGGAGGGGGTGTCAATAATTGTAGATAATCAATCACCAGATACTGGATGCGCTGCTGCATCACAGTGCGTAGAAAGTGGATGGCTTTGTAGGTTGCCGCCAGGAATTGGATGGCATCAGCCCCAAAGTAATCCAATGCCCACAGTTTCCCCGGCCATCGCCCGGCCCAGTCCAACTGCCGTAGGCCCTGGTCAAGTTGATCTTCGGTTAGGTGACGGCCAAAGTGTCGCCCCCCATTCAATGGCTGTCGCTCTTCCTGGAAAGCCAGATCGTCCAATAATGACTGGGTGACCGTTGCCCCCCCCCACCGTTGTACTTGCCGGTCGGCCAATTTCCACCAGGGGATTTCTGGTGACAATAGCAGGCAGTTGAATCCGTATTGCCGGGCGGTATCTATGATAGCTTCCAGGAATGAGGTTTTACCCATCCCCGATAACCCCAGAAACCCGTAGGAATCTCCCACTGATCCGACCTCGAACACCCCCCCCAGATGGTGGAAGGCTGAGAACGGGAATGGAACGGGGGACTCTGAAGATTTATATGCGCCACGTTTCCTCATAGCGTAAAGCGCGGCGGCGTCGTCAGAGGAAAACAGAAGCCGTTCGATAGGAATATCATCCCATTTTACCCCATACCCGGAGAATGAGAGTGCTTCGGCGATATGGGGGGCTGTCTCCAATGGACGCTCGGCCCAGTCGCGCAACTGTTGTTGACGACGATCTTCAACTCCCTCCCTGTCAACCTCTTTAACATAATCATCCCGATAGCTTTCCCAATGCAATCCCAGCCAGCTACCGACATCGGGCCAACCCCAACTGGAGTTGTTACCACAATGGCAGATATAAATCCCCTCATTGCTTTTCTCATAGGAAACTCTAGCACTTGGGTTCCTGTCATCGTGAGACGGATTGAGGCAATTGAACCGTCCTTTCCTGTCGCCTTGGGGGACATGTTGTTTGACTTCTTCCAGATAATTTTCCCAGGCCTGTTGCTTAGGCGACATGCCTGACGTATTTGGTTGTTCAGATGATTTCCTGGGGGGAGATTTCCGCAGTGGTTGCTGCGCCGGGGTAGGCTCTGCTGGTGTTTGGAAAGCTAGGCGGGGGCAGGATTTTAGCTGTTCAGTGAACCGCTCCTGGTCAAACTCGCATTCCATCCAGACAGCATTGATGTCATTCTTCTCATCACCGCCGATGTCGTATGGCGCAAATTCAATCCCGCTTTCATCAAGGATCGCGGCAATTTTGGTTGTAGCTTCCCGGCCAGTTTGATCGTTGTCAGGGAAATAAATCAACCGGGTCACCCCGAAATCATGCAAATCGTCGGGCAGAGATTCCGGGACGGATTTTTCGCCATCGAACCAGCACAGGACATTGGCATACCCGGCGGCACGATAGGCGAGCACATCCGGCTCGCCGGAAGCCAAAAATGCTAGCCCCCCTGCGCTGGCGATGGCCTCCAATGTTCCTGGGAGCATGTAGTACAGCGTATAGCCCAATTCAGGCTTTTCCGGTCGCCATTGGTATTTTGCGCCCTTGCCATGGTTGTGGGCCTTGAAGCGATGGACCACAATTTCATCCGCTTCACGACAATCGTAAACGGGATATTCCCAACCGCCGGGAACTATCTCCCAATGGGCGGCATGGGCTGCCCGGTCGATACCGCGTTCTTTCAATATTTCATGTAACATGATCTGTTCCCCTAATTTGTTCGGCTTTTAAATGGGTTCTGAGTCTCCCGGTTGCATTTTTAAACTCGTCGGGATAATCGGTATAATGCTGTTGCCAGTACCGGGTGGCTGGATGATCCTGGTCACGAGCGACCCACTGTCCATACCCGTCATAGGTGTAGACAAGATCGTTGTCAGCCAGCCACTCGCTTCCCCATTGAATCAGGGCTGTTGTTTTTTTAGACTTGGTGATATTTTTTACATGTGCTTCTTCCAGTTCCTGCATCCGTTCCAGACACCACAGCGTTCCCTGTGATTGGCTCTGGGTTGCCTGCTTCTGGCGGGATATGTACTGCTGAGGATTCCCCCAGGCATGATCGACTGCACCGAAAAGCTCTTTGTAGCGCTTCAATGTGCGTTCGTGTGGTGGTACGTAGGCGATTCCCAACAGGTCGAAAAAACTTTCTTCGGTAGCGATCACCAGTTTCCGATCTTGATACCAGCCATACCCTCCGCTAAACCGGAACGGCGCTTGTCGTGCCAGCTTCAGCATCAGCATCTTGTTCAAATTAGCCGGGCCAGTTCGCAGATAATAAATCCAACCACGATTTAGGCGGTCGCATAAAAATAATTCGCATTTCGCTTCCATAAAAACCATTCCCCGATATTTCTGTCCCCAGCGTGTCCGGCCACCGTAATCAGCCTTTTTCAATTTCCCTGCCTGCACCAACTGATCGAGAAATGGCAGGAGTGCGGGTGTGGGGGTAGCGATAATCTCAATATCTTTTACTTCGTTGCGCTGTCGGCGGACACTGCCCCCGACCGCTACCCATTCGCAGTGTGGGGATATGAGTTCAATAAACTGTTTGGCAGTTGCTTGCGCTCTGGGTAATTTCACGACTGCCCCCCTACGTATCGCTCAGGGCTGGGATCACCTATCGGAATGATTGTTTCTGGGTCATATTCGTATCCCCGGCTGTCCAGCCACAGCTTGCGCGATAGTACGGGCATGGTATAAATCCCCGGCATGATCTCATGGGCGGGCGGAGGCGGAACTGATTTCACCGGTTCTGGTGGCGTAGCCCCGACCCGGCGCATTCCAGCCTGCCACCCACCTTTGTCTGCCCGAAAGCGGCAAAATGATTTTTGGATGTCGGCAGGAATCTGAGGTAACCGGAATTCACCATATGATTTCCTCTGCCGCCAACGCACCCAACCACGCACCTCATCAGCCGTTGCCCCCGGATCGAGCCGACAACGGCCCCATTCGCCCTTGATTGACGTGCCAGCAAAAAGGTGGCGTAAGTCCCACAACTTACCGGTCGCTGCCGGGGGGATTTTGTATACCTGAGCCAGCGCGTAGTAAAGCGGGTCTTGCTCAGGTGTGGGCGGTTGGTGGCGCTTACGTTTCGCACCGGAGGCTTTACGTGGATCGCGTTCCTGCAAAACTTGCAGCACGGCCTGCTCCTGTGCCAGCTTTGTGGGGTTGGGAGTTCCATTGGCGTGGTGCAAGACCAATTGATCGACCACGCGCTCCTGGTCAGCCAATACCCGTTGCCATACCTGTAAATCTGTTTCGTCGATGGGGGCGGATTTGCGCGCCTGATTGAGCTTTTTTGTTGCTGCCCCTTTGGTTGCTGGAGAGATTTTAATGGTTGTGCCGTCACCCCCCGCATCGGGGGGGGGAGGGAAATGTGTTTTATCTTGTGTTTTTTGTATAGGTATCTTTAATATACTTAAAGAGTCTGCCGGGGAGGGGGTTATGGGATAACCTATGGAGGGGGGTATGGGACAACCTACCTCTTCGTCACCGCTTGGGGGGTTATGGGATAGCCTACCGGTGGGGGTTATGGTATAGCCTGCCTGAGATCGGAA
>Ga0209976_10000050_pt1 | contig 87838 bp, 81 predicted proteins | sample SumtaG_FD_182806 | JGI IMG/M metagenome (GOLD analysis project Ga0209976, IMG submission 182806) | Deep subsurface microbial communities from Indian Ocean to uncover new lineages of life (NeLLi) - Sumatra_00157 metaG (SPAdes) (version 2) | ecosystem: Environmental > Aquatic > Marine > Oceanic >... | reverse complement strand
CCTAAAGTTGAAGAAATAACAGAAGACGTTACACAAGACATTATTGATAGTGTATCTGATGAACAAAAAGAAGCCTTAGAGACATTAAATGATTTTCTAAAAACTACAGATAAACAAGGATTACAAGCTCTATCAAAGTTTGCCAAAAACCCTGAAAATATGGTAAAGGGTGAACTTTTAGGACTTTTAGGTAAGGCTGGAATTCATGGTGCTTTGGCTGTTACAATCATAGGTCTAATCATCGGTACGCCACAAATCATTATGGCTATTACAAAACAATTGGCAGTGAAAGGTGGTCCATTAAACCAAGATTTCCATAGATTCTTTGAGGAAGAAAACCAGTTAGGCCTTGAGAGGGATTTACAGTATAGACGAGCAGTAGGGTTAGATGTTATTATTATGAATGACAACAGAGATTATTTACTAACAGATCCTGGATTTGTATCTAATAGTTTGGTTGATGTTGAAACAACTAGAAGTATAAGAACATCAAGTGCAGCAACACAGTATGGTTATCAAAATGGGATGTAGGATATAATTATGGCAGAAGAATTTGCAACATTCCAATTATGGCAGGCAACCTCTCTTGCATTACCTGGATTTGGTGATGCACTTGATACTAGGAAATTCCAGAATACTACTACACTCAAACTAGATTACTGTATTCCTTTAAAATGGTCTAAAAAAAGAACAGACACAACTGGTGTTCAAAGTGAGGAAAACGTACATCCAGATACTGGACCTGCAGGAGCTTTGGTAGAAATACAATTTACCGTAGATAGAAAAGTAGCTCCAGCACCAACAGCTCAAAACTTTCTTCAAACATTAATCTTGATTTATGCAACACAGAATACCAACAGCATATTTAGAAGAGGATTTCTAGGACTCGTAAACACTGATAATCCTGAGCTTAACGTAACTACACCTACTGCAAAATTGGGATATAGATTATTAGAATATGGTCAGATAGATCCTATTGATTTTAAATCACGCCAAAAATACAGGGTACTATTACAGCTTGAAGGTAAGGCATCAACATTAGAAAATGTAGTGGAGTCATGATATTTGTCTGCAATTACAAAAAACTACAAGGTTGAATACATCAACTTTACCTCATCATATGTTTTCACTAGTTTTACAGACATTACTGGTTTTGTCGTATCATTAGATGATTTTGTTTTACAATCTACTGGAAAAATATCTACTGCAAAATTTACCCTAAATGCAGAGTTTGGGGATTTTATCACTAACAGTAATGGTGGAACTACTCCATTAATCAAACAGTTTGATCTTGTTAGAATATCCATACTGGGAGATGTTGGAACCATGCGAGAAAGCCAGTCTAAAATATTTGAAATTACAACAGACCTAGCACAAAATGCTTCGCAATCATCTTACCTTTTACCATTAGAGGCAGAAGGTAGGGAAAGAAATCTTTCAGGAATACCATTTGGTGGATTCTTTAGAACTGCCACTCATGATGAAATGGCCACAAAGATAATATCTGCAAATGCAGAACAGTTAAACTCACAAAGCTTACAGCCTACATTTGTAAAATCATCTGCTGGGGACATTCCAGACTTTAATCCAAACATTTGGGATTTCACACAGGTAGATAATTGCTATGATGCATTCTTGGAATTACTTGAGAGTCTAAATCTTCCAGTATCTGCAGGAGGTGGTGGAAATAGATATGCCATGATATTTGAGGATGATTATACTGTTTATCCTGGCACACCAAATCTACCAATTGTATTTGTAAAGATAGTAAAGCAAGGAACTGTTGGCACTATATCTACAATACAGCAAAATGATGATTTCCCAATTATTAGCATTGATAAGATAAAACAGCCTAGTACTGGAACACTAGTTGTAGCAAGGGGTAGACCAAAGACTTCACTACAACCTCAAAACTACGCCTTATTCACTTCACGACTAGAGTTTTACAGGGGAATAAAGCAATACGATAATACCATAGATTATCCTGCAGGCAGTTTTGTATCATCAGGCAAGGTGAGTGCTTGGCCACAAAGATACCAAGCAAATACAGATACTACAGCAGGAGATTCACCACCATCTGCAAGCTGGGATGCAATAGATGTAGGTGATTTTATTGGCATATTACAATATTCTCCATTTACCGTAGACAAGGCAGGACCAATTAAAAATGGATTTGCAAACCCTGATGGTCCACTTGATCCCGATATGATAGGGGCATTATCTATTCCTGATCATAATTTAGTAATTAATGACGTAAGGGGAATAGGTGATGCCAAAATTGGAACATATAGAAATTGGGTTTACTTTAGAACAAACTCTCCTAATCTTGCAGATCTAACTGTTAGTCAAAAAAAATATCTTAAATCCAATATAGCCAATACTATTTCTGGATGGTATGATGGATTTACAGTACTAGTAGATACAAGTCTTGGTGCATTACAAGGAGTATTTGCTGGTAGTGATTCTAATGGTGTTACCTTTGCAGATAACATGGCTATATTTCGTGCAGCCCCAGGAGCTCCTGTACTTGATGCAGGCTCAACATTTGCAGGAGAATGGTTTGTAATAAGAGAACATGAGGACTTTGATCAGTGTGCGATTTATGCGGAAGCAAAAATCTATGAATGGAACGTTAATTTTGCAACAGACCAAGCAAATTTTGTTTATCCTGGAACTGATAGAAGAAGAGGCGGTGTAGGTTTAACATTTGCTTGGCGTTCTACTGCAGACGCATTTCTTGGAAATGAATGTTTTCATACTCCTATATCTGTTCAAAATGTTACAGGTCTTGTTACATCTAATCTTCCTGATGGCGAGCCACTAAATGATCCAAACGGAGATCCATACAACGAAAATTCTGCAATAGAAATAGTATTTGGGTATAATCAGGAAAAAGAGACACAACTGGAAAGAGATGTTTGGTTTAAATTTTTGAAGGAAATTGTAACTCCTGATGGATTTTTAGAGGCATTTGTAATTAATCTTGCAACAACAACATTTAACATATTCACCACTCCAAACTATACCAATATGGGCTGGTGGTTTGCATGGCCAAGTCCTTACCCCTTTAGCATACACAATGGAATATCTGAAAAAGTGGGGGACTTGTATGGTGGCACTACACTTACAATTAACAATCACAGATACTTTGACTTGTTTAACATACAATATACCACAAAAGGCAATCAAGGATGGACTCATCCGGATTCATCAGACTTGGCTGAGATTACAGGAGTAGAATTTCTATTCAATTTTGATATTACAGTAGGTGGAAATAGAGTTCCATTTAACGGAGATATACCATTTGCCTACTGGTGTATTGATAAGTTTGGTACTGTCTGGAAATCTCAGAAAAAAATGTACAGACACATGGGAGAAACCCAGTCCATTAAAATAGAATTTGGTGATTTATCTCCTGTATTTAGGGGAAGAACGCCACTAGGCATTGATAATGTTCTTGAGCAAATCATAGTAGGAGAGGTAGAAGTAAACGAGGTATTCTTTAAAGAAAATGTAATACAGCAAGGATTCCAGTGTGAGACACCATACGATGAGTTTGGACGGTATTCTCCTAATCTATTTGATCAGATAATTAAACCAACATTCTTTGATATATTTTCAGGTGGAAGTAGTGAGGTTAGATTTATCGGTGTAATTGATGCATATGGATTTACTAAAACCCCTGTGGCAATATCTGCACAAAACGCATTATCCACTACAAGAACTATAATCCCACAGTTTGAGGACTATCAAAATATTGTAAATGTTGAACAGCTTCAAAGGTTTGCTGATGCAAAGGCTCAGGTAGAACAATTCCAGTACGAACAGTACACAATAAGTCAGGGTGGAATAGCAGATGTTGATCTTGAGAATACAATTGCATTATTTGATCCATTCCTCATCAATGAATCTGATGGTGGAAATGATAACACTAGAAACTTGGCTATACGAGAAATTCATTACTCTGTACCTAAAGACAAAGCACTTGTAAGGAAGTTAGTAGGTGTAAAGGTAATCGAATAATGGCAAACAAAGACCACTTACCAACTAATGAAGAGAATACCAAAAGACAAAAACGTGATTTAAAGAGAATTGTATCAACAAACTATCAGAGTGCTCCACCAGTACTCACTCAAGACATAACAGATACTGGAACTGTAGCTAGAACCACAGGCGAAGTAAGGGATACTGATTTTCCAATACTCGAAAACATTGAAGATTTAACAGATAACCTTCAAACTGCAATATCTGCAGGTACAAAAACAATAAAGATAGAACTTGGAAAACAAGAGGCTCAATTTCATAGATTACTTTTAGATGATGATGGAGGTTCAATCACTGCTTTTGTCATTGATTTTATAGGACTAGCAAAAAACAAGGCACTTGAGTTTATAGCTGATATTGAAACCCAATTTACTGGAACTCCAACTATTACATTCAATCCTACATTAGATGCCCTTCCTCCTGCCTTTGGAGACACTGGTAGTAATAAATTTAAAATGCTAGTATCAGCCATTGATACTCCTGTAGTTACCTCTTATCAGGTAATTAATGGTGAGGGTGGCAGTAGTATTGGAGCATCATTTCCCATATTATGGCCAAAGGAAAACCTCACACCTGGAATAAATGAAACTGCTACTATAGATATTAGTCTCACAACAGGTAACGCCAAACAAATACAATTCCCTGCAGGTGATATTAATTTTGCAATTAGTAATCCTCCTTCTGGTGTAGTGGCTGAGTCTGTAGTTGTGACTTTCATACAAGATGTTACTGGTGGACGGTCACTAACTACTGTTGATGGTGCTATAAAGAATGGAACTTTAATGGATGGATTATTAGACAAAACAGAAAACAGACAAACCACATTTAGATTCACAACACATGATCTAGGTGTAACGTATCATGCTGAACTAGTAGATTTGAGTACTGGAGCCACTATTACATCTCTAAATGATCTTACTGATGTATCTATTACTTCTCCGGTTACAGGTCACTCTCTAATTTTTAATGGTTCAATTTGGACTGAAGCAAATGTTTCACTCAGCACAATTATCATAGATACTACAAAAAACTGGAATGCTCAAAACATTACAAACCTAGGTGATTTATCCCCTACTGGCAATAGTATCAAAAATCTAGGAAATGCTTCAAATCAATGGAATAATCTTTGGATAGACATTTTAGAAAATCAAACAGAAATTACAATCAGTCCACCAACTCTTAGCATTACTGCTCCCGTCATAAATTTGGGAGGCGATGATGATGATGCGATACATTTCATCGGCAAAGCTGCAACTGATTTGAACATGTCTACATTTGATATTGAGGTAATTGACCGTTTAACATTCATGTTTAACGCCAGTACTTTTGGAACTGCACTAACCCAGAGTTTAAAAGGATTTTCATCACTACTCAATGGAGTTAGACTTAATTTATTGGTGGGGGCTGTTCCAGACCCTAACGGTTCTTTTGTAGTAGCACTAGAGGAAGATCCATTATTTGAAGTTGAAAGTGTAAATAGAAATTTAATTCTATATGAAACAGATTTCAAGATATTTCATGATCCTGCTGGAACAGGAGAGACACTATTTGGAATTACTAAATCATCAAATTCAACAAATCTTGATGACACAGATAAAATCTTTCTAAGTATCAACGGGGTTACGGTAATGGATATTGTATCTGATGAGATAGCATTGGGTAATAGTGTATCCATTAGTAATGTAGACCAAATAGGATTTAGAAAAATTGGTAATCTTATTGAAGATAGTGATACAGGTGTTAGATTTGTAGTTAGACCTTTCAATATATCGAATCCTGATTTGGGGGAATTTCGTTGGGCTAATACTATTGAGGGGGTAGGCGATGCTACAAATATTTTTGCAACACTAGATAACCTTGGATTTAGTATCAATACTGGGTATCTCCAAATGGGGGAAATCGCTGTGCCTGATAATCCACCAACAGCCACCGGTAGACTATTCTTTGATTCAGGTAATGCTAGTCATCTCACAATTAAACGCGTAGGATCTACTTTTGATTTAGAAGCAAACTGGTCTACATTTCTAGCTACTACTGATGTTGATATGGATACATTCAGTATTTTTGATATAGATAGTCTTCAATTCATAGGTGGAGCTGTAGATGGTATTGTAGATTCTGTAATAGGCATTACTACCATAGGTAATACTGGTTTACGAATACAAGTTAGAGAAGATGGCAAATTTCAAATTAATGAAGATACATCAACTGTAATTCCATTTGAGATTGATACAGACACTGAACAAATTAGTTTTAATGATTACCCTCTTTTACTGTTGAATAGTGCAGGAGGTGGGTTTCTTCAGATAGAATCTACTGATGACTTTGCCACTTTTGATACTAGTGTAAAGCCCATGCTCTTCTCAATAGCAGGTACAAACATTCTACGTATTGAAGATGATGGTCTTGCCATTCAAGATGGGAAAAACGTTGCAGGAGTCGGTACACTTGGTATGGTAAATTTAGGACAAGGTATAGAATCTACTGATGCTACAAACATGACAATAGTATCAACTGCTACTATTTCATTTCACAGTAATACAGATAATTTTGAGTTTGCACACTTTTCAGCAGAAAATCCTACAACTACTCCCATTCCATTTTTATCAATGGGTCCAGGAATGATAATACTAAGTTCTATAGTACAACCAGGAGATAGTGGGGCTGCTACTGTTGGAAGAATATTCATGGATTCTACTAATTCCAATCACTTGTCAATTAAGAGATTAGGTGTAGTTACTGATTTAGAAGTTGGAGATGCCTCAGCTTGGTCTACATTCATTGCAACACAACCTGTAGATTTTAGTAATGAAGATGCAATTAACGTACGCCACCTTCTCTTTGTTCCAGCATCTCAAGTTCCTGCTACTGCAGCAGGAATTGGAGGACTAACAAATGGTTTACAATTTAATGTTCCTGCAGGGGATGCTTTTTTCTGGTTCATAAATGGACTCCAACAGGCAGATTTGTTTGTAGGTAGTGGTGCTGGTGATGCTGTTTTTGAACTGCGGTCTAGGAATGCTGAGAAAGTACCAAGATATAGAATTTTTAATCTTGATGCATTAGTTTCCGCAGGTTCAGAAATAGGTCAATATGAATTTTATGCGAAAAATAACAACAATGATACCACTTCTTTCGCATCTATAAGCGCGTTTGTTGAAGATGTTACAGACGATACAGAATATGGTAGTTTACATTTAAATGTAGAAGTTGCAGGCACTGAGGTTACATTCCTATCTCTTAATGATGCTAAAGATGGGGTTGTAAAAATATACAAAGATCTTAATTTTAATAATTTGGATGCACGAAATGTAAATCAGATTCTCTTTCAATCTCCTGGCACTAATTTAATTACAACTGATACAGGAATGGTAGCTTCAACTCAGGGATTAACAGCAAATGTTCCTTTAGAAAAAGGATACATCTGGGGATCAAATAATATTCCAATAATGGGGGTATTTCATCAATTAATAACAGGTAATACTGTCCTTGAAATTTTTTCAACCACTAATGGTTCTGTTCCAGAAATCAAAACTTTTTCACTAGATTCTACTCTTACCGCAGGCGTAGCGATTGCAACAATGGAATTTGCAGCTAAAAATTCAGCATTGGTTGATACAACTTATGCAGGATTACAGATAGATCTTGAAAACTTTACAGATGCTACAGAAGAAGGAAGTTTGTCTTTACTTGCAACAACTCAAGGATCCCCAGTAACATTCCTATCCATTAACAATTCTGCAGATGGAAAAATTACAGCTTGGCGTGACCTTACAATGGATGCTGGTAGGGACATTACAATTAGTCTAGCTGATCTAACTACAAGAGGTGTTATTCATACTGCTACAACCTTTAATTTTGCAGTTAATGGTGCTATCTGGCTTGATGATACAAGCGGTAAACTAATGGGTAGGGAAGGTGGTGCAAATTTCCAATTGTCTGCAGGCGGTGGTGGCGGTGTTGATTTACTACCATTAGATAACATATGGACTGGAAATAACACGTTTGCATCAGGATTTCTTGTAATAGAACAAAATACCGATAATACCATAACTGTACTTAAACTGATCAGAAATGATGAAACAGTAGGCGATGATTCTATTCTAGCTGACATTGAAGTTTTTGGAAAAAATGATAATGCAACACCTGAAGAGATTCGTTTCAGCAGACTTGATACTATTCAGGAAAGCGAGACTGACGGTGCAGAAGAGGGCAGTATGGGTTTACGTCTAATACATGAAGGTGTTGAAACGACATTTATAAGAATTAATGATGATGGAGAGGGACTAGTTAGATATTTCCGTCCTATCAAGTTAGAAGGTGGTGATGCAACATTTATTGACTTTAGAACTCCACAATCACCTGTATTAGTAGGAAATCCACCAGGTACAAATGATAATCGTATATTCAGTGATTCAACCAACAGCAATAAATTATCTGTAATAAAGAGTGATGGTAATGTTATTCCTCTAGAGAACTTTCCTCTTAACTTTCCAGAAATTTCATTTTCACCAGCAAATTCGACACGTACTGTCTTCTTTGCATCACTCTTTAGACATGCAAGAAAATATACTCTAAACACAAATATCACATTCTCTTTTATTGATGAACCAGCAAACAAAACAGCATATGTGAATCTCATAGTAGTACAGGATAACACAGGTGGTCACACAGTTACACTACCTGCAGGAACAGTAAACAAAGATATTGTAGAGAGTGGAGTCCTACAAGGACCAAATGAGGAAACAGGTATAGTAATCAAATGGTCTTTTGGTACTTTTTACGCATTCCTTGAGACTGGAAATAGGGTATCTGGAGGTGGAAGTGGTGGAGCTAGTGCTCTATCTGGTTTAACCATAGATACATCAAAGGACTGGGAAGAGTTTAACATTACAAACATAGGTGATATAATCCCTAATGGGGATGGTGCTAAAGACCTTGGAGATTCAGATCACATATGGGATATACTATGGGTTGAAAAACTAGATGGTGGAACTATTGACATTAATTCTTCTACATTTAACATAAACTCTGGTACATTTAGCATAGATTCTGGTACAATAAACATTGGAGATACATCTGGTGATGACATTAACTTTAAAGGAAGAGCAAACTCTGATCTGGTTCCAGAAACAACTGCCACACATGATTTAGGAATAGATACTTTCAACTGGCAGGATTTATGGGTTCGTAGAATACTCAGTGATGGCAGTCTCATAATATCCCCCGATGGTAATATAGAATTACAATCATCTGAAATAGTATTGGGTAATTCTACTGCGCAAAACATCACATTCACAGCACAGGTTAAAAATGCAATTACATTTGAAAATGTTGGAACACCATCCACAGTAGCATCTACAGGTAAATTTTACTCTAAAGTAGTAACTGGTGTATCCGTTCCACATTGGTTAGATTCTAATGGTGTTGAAACACCTTTGATAGGAACTGCTGGTGGAAGTAATAATCAAATATTTGAAGGTAATACATCGGTTACTGTAACTGATACAGGCAGTAATGGAAATGTTATAACACTCATTGAGGGTGTTCAAAAATACAGTATAGATAGTAACAGTATAGATATTGCCAAACTTCCAATGCGTGGAATTACCGAAATTGACTTCTTTGAACCTGCAGGTGCTACAGGTGCTACACTTGGGCAAGAAACAATAAATGTTTTTTCATTAGACCTCAAAGGTGCTACTAGTGAATTTAAACTAGAATTTGATGGAGTTATAGCATTTGGAGTAGATGAAGATAAAACAAATATTTTTTCCAGAACTCCAGATGTATCATCTGCAAAACTATCTTTGTTTAGAGCTGATGCTAGTTCAGCAATTGGTTCTACAGTGGGAGAAATACAGTTTAGGGGAAATTCACTTTCCCCTGCAATTGAAAATCAAGAATACGGTAAAATTGAAGTAGACATAACCAATACTTCCTCAGTTACACCGTCAAGTATCCTGAGATTTTGGCATCAATCTAATGGATTTAATGTAAATATTTTATCTCTTACAGAGGGAAGACTAAATCTTACCAGTCATGTTGATGGTACTCCTACTTCACAAATTGCAGAGATGCGTATTATACGAGAGGATAGCTCTCCATCAAATGGTGTCACAATAGGCGACCTTGATTTTATAATTTTTGATACTCCAGCTTTCACACCATATGTAACACTTAGAGCTATAGCTAAAAATATTGACCCTGGAAATGAAGATGCTGGACTATTCACAATCAAAATACAGACTGGGGGTATTCTTGAAGATGCTCTTACAATTGAAGGTAGTACAGTAAATAATTCCAGTGAATTTCTAATCAAAACTGCAGTAAACGGTCCTTCAAGAATAGAACCTGATACTGGTAATATGGGTTATTTTGTAACACCTGAAAGTGGTCTTGGCACAGATATTGGTACATTTGGAACTCTACAAACACCTCATTCTGGTGATTTAGGTTCAACACCTACTGCCAATACTCTAAATGTTGCTTTTGGTAACTTTGATGGTGCAATGGGTTTTGACCCTGTACAGGAACTATTTTGGATACGAAAAAATGTGTCTACTTGGAAAAAGTTTGCACCAGTTTAATCTAAAAACTATTAATAATCCAAGTTCAATTGACGATTAATGAAATTACAATTATTCTTACTACTTTTAATTTTACCAATGATGATAATTACTCCATCTACAGCTTATGCCGCAATTCCAGAACTTGATGAATTGTGTGCAGAAACTCTAGAGAATGAAAAACTTTTACCTATAGACTATTTTTGTGAAATTATTCAAGAATACGAGAATAGATTAACAGAACTTGAAATAATACATGAAATTGTAGAACCTGTAATATCTGAAGTAATTATACCTGAACCCTCTATCATCATCGAACTATATCCAACAGGTGACTGTGATGTATTCTGTATAGTAGATAGAGTAAACACATTAGAAACTGTCATGGAGGATAGTGTTTTAGAAAACAGAACTGTGGCAAATTATATTGAATTTTACACTTCAATGCGAGATAGATTGTATGACATAAAAGACATGATAAATACTTGTGATTACTTACAAACACAAACCCTCTTAGATGAACTTGAATCTGATTGGATTACGATTTCAAATGCATATGGTATTAATTCATAATATTTTTTATCATAACAATCCCTGACAAATACTATAACATCATAAAATAAAAAAGGAGGGAAAAAATAAAGGGATGTGTATGGTTTCCCATACTATCAAAGGTTTTCATGACTTTGAGATTTTACCAACTATGCAATCTCACATAATCCACCAGTACCATTCCAGATGGTATAAGATGGACAACGTGATGACGACCCTTCATCAATTGGTATGACAAAGAAACTTACAGTTGCAGTTGTATCTGTAAAGCTCTCAAATGATGATAACACATCTAGTGTGTATTCACCAAGAACTTCATTATCTACAACAAACCATGATTCATTAAATGAACCAAAGTTGTCTGTAAGTCCTGACCATTCCTCAATAATCACCCCTAAAGGATTAGTTAGAGTAATACTCGTCTGAGCATTTCCTACTCTTTGATCCTTTTCGGATGCAATACTTGAATCAATGACTGTAAAATCAAACACTATTTCATGCTTGTATTGTACATTGTGAGCCACATTTGATATTATATCAAGTGTGTCAGGGTCAAAGACTTCTTCATGTATTGTTGGTGTATGATCTATTCTTCCAACTGTTGGAATATCATGTCTAGTAATGTCTGCACCTAGAGAACTTTTTGGCTCTGAATAATTCAGATCAATAACGTTTGCCAAAAGTCGATATGGTCCATCACTAGTTAGTATCAGTATCTTATACTGTACATCACTAATTGGATGGCCAAACACTAGGATGCCTGATTCTGGATTCTTTAATGAGAATCCACCACTATTGTAGAACTTTACTTTAGATTCTACATGATGGGAACGCCCATCTGCAGTATCTAATGCTACCATATTGGAGCTTCCAGATATAGACAGGAAGATCTTAGAATCAACACCACTGCCATCAAGGGTTAATTCCTGTGTATTACTATCAATAGCATATGCACTAGATGCTAATGTTACACTCAGAAACGCCACTATGACTAGAGTCGTTGTTAGTTGTTTTGCTTTTATTTTTTTCACCTCCAATGGAGGGGTTTCAAAGTTTAGGTTTGTGTTCATAAGTGTATTAAGTTAGTTCACTTAATTAAGTTTATTAAAGTAAAAAAAGTTTATAAGTGTAATAAATTACATTCATGCATGACTGATCAAAGAACAATCTCATTTGGTAAGGAATTACTAGACCAGTTAATATTAGATCATGAAAAATTTATAGCTAAAACAGATGTCAACGTATCTTTCTCAGAGTTTGTATGCTCAAAGATAAGATTACAAATGAAAAACGATATAACTAATCCACCACAAGAATAACAGGTGAATGAAAATTAAGTCAGCAAGGAATGACAATTGTAAGTCTAAAGGGGGGAGTAGACATGGGTGATTTAGAATACATTGAAGGCAAAGTTCTAGATGGAGATTATTTTCAAAGATCAGGAGCTATTGATAATCTAACTGATACAATAGAATTTATTGTACCTGATGGGAGAAGGGCATTTCTAATTGAAGCAAAATTAACAATGAAAACAAACTCAGGTGCTGCTTCAACAGGTAGTGTAGATGTCACCGTAACAGTCACTGATAAAGTGGTGGCTGATTTGAAAATTGATGGTGCTGTAAAAAGTAAAGCACAGATAGGAACTTCAGCAAGAGCATCAACTCTTGCATCAGGTGGCGGTATTGGTGGAAATGGTTCTGGAGTTTCAGGTGGACAAACTTGTCCATTTAATGTAAAAGGATTATCTCTAGTGGGTGTTGGCTCAACAAAGAAAATTGAAATTGAAAATGTTTTAGAAAATGGAAGTGCTTTTGCTGAATTTTCAGGTTATTTAGTATAAAAAAAGATTTTACTCCTTTTTCTTAGGAGTGTTTAGTTCTGTAAACTCTTCATCGTACTCTTTGTCGATGTTTTCCTCTACAGCTTGTGTTAGGTTTTGAATTGTTACATCCTGGATAATCTGCTCAAAACATACAGGTAACTTTGCAAGACGGTCTTCTGCTATTTTTCCATCCTCACCTGCATCTGCATTAACAGAGTCATTCCACATATCAAGTCTTACGATATAGATTTTGGCAAAATTCAAGAGATCTTCATACAGTCTATCGCTGATGGTTAAGGAATATACCTCGATATTGCCCTTTTCCATTTTTTCAGGAAGCCAGTCTTTATTGAAACTTAGTGTAGAGTTTTCTAGACCAAGTTCTTTTAAGATCTGCTCTTCAATCTCAATTTTCCCTTTCTTTATCAAACGGACTTGAATATTGTTGTGAAGTAATGCCATCTTTGCTTGTTTGCCATATGGTTTTAGAAATCCATGGACAAGTGTACGCAATTCTGCATCTTTTTCTTCGTACTGATATAACATTTCATCATAGAACTCTTTAGGTAAAAAGAGCTTGATGGTTTTTGTCATAAGTGTATTAAATTAACACACTTAATTAACCGTATCGAATTTATTTATTTAATACATTTTTTTAACCATACACATTTAAACAAGTGAATTAATTGTACTACATTGTCTAAAGTTAATCTTAACGCATCCAAATCTTGGAAATTAACATTAACTGCTATTCTTGTCGCTATTGTAATGAACGTCTTTGCAGGACCATTAAACGGATTAGGATTTATTGTAGATGAAGCAACTTTAACTAATCTTGTGTATATGGCATTAGGAATTGGAGCAACAGGAGCTGGTCTTAAAGGAATTAAAACCAGAAATACTACTCCTGCAGTAAAACCTGCATCTGTTCCCGCAGAAAATATTATACAATTTCCTACAACTCAAACAGGCAGCACAATAACTGAAACTACAGCACCTGTTACTGAAACTACAACTATTCCAGTATCTTCAACTACACAAACTGCAACTTCAACTGTAGATAAAACAGGAATTATAGCCACAGTATCTGCAACACAAACTGCATTAGAACCACCAGTATTGGGACCAATTGGAAGTAAATTCAAGACTAACTTTACAAAAGATCCTCAAAGAGGAAATGTAATATTTTATGGTCAATCATATCTATGGGTACAAATTGAAGGGGTTAGAAGTTATGTTACTGCAATACTAAGGGATTCAAAACTTAACGTTATACAAATAGATCAAAGCCATGAGAATGATGAAGATGGCGATATTTCAACAACAAGATTCGAGTTATTTGCTAGAAATGGTACACCGTTACCAAGAGGCAAGTATCACTTGGAGTATAGGGGAGACTCCGGTTCTAGTGATAGTATTGGCATTTCAAATGATGAATTTGAGATTGTATAATCATGGATTCCCACTTAGAACAAAAGATTTTTGCTGAATGTCGTAGAATATCAATTGATGCTAATCAATGTGCAAACTACATAGCTGATGATGATAAAGCAGGAGCTGTTCACAACTTGGAGGAAATAGTTCAAAACGCAATAAAACTTAAAGACTCTATTAAATCCCTAATAGAATAATTGCTACCCATATCTAACTTTAAAAAACTTGGTCTATCTTCTGGTGGAATAGCCTTAGTAATTGTCCTTATCCTTGTAATCCCTGCAGAAGAGAAAACAGATCATATGATTGAAATAATCCAGGAAGAACTAAAGCAAAACGAAATATCCATGGCAGTATCTGATGAAAAGATACTTGCAGAAGAAAAGGAAATTATACTAATGAAAGAATTACTACAAGAATTATGTAAGGACTCTAATCGGTGTTAGTATTTGTTCAAAGAAAGCTTTTGATATTGCTGCAGGAAGTGCATTACCTATCTGTCTTTTAGTGCTTGTTTTTTTGCCGTAAAATTTGAAATCAGTTCTAAACCCTTGGAGTATTGCTAGTTCTTCATTTGTTAATCGTCTTATCTCCTTGTAATCATTTTTGAATTGGTGATATTTTGTACTCATTACTGGCTTGTCTGTGAATATGTAATCATTTCCATTAACTATGGTCATTATTGGTTCATCAATACTGCAAGAGCTTTGTTTTTTGTTTTTTCCATCAAATCCTGTTGGAGATACAAACCATAACCCATTATCAGAACCATCCGTTAGAATTGTTGGGTGTGGTTTGTCTGTTTTATAGAGATGTATTTTTTGTTTCCAACACTGTTGAGTCTTATCTAGGATAATACCATCTATTCCTAAAGCGTCTTTAATTGATACCCATTTCTTCATTGGTTCTTCAAATAGTGTACTTGATGGTATCTTTGCGTGAGTTGGTTTTGGTAGTGGTAGATTTGTAAATATTCTTCTTATCCTTGTTTGTGGTACTCCATAATCTGCACAATTTATCAAGAAATTTTTCTCTTTGTGTACTTTGAATAGATCTTGGACATTCTCCATGAAATGATATTTGCATTTGGTTATTTCTCTAGCTTTTAGGAAATTGTTTACCTCGCACAAATCCATAGTTCTGTTTGTCTTTGCCCTTGAGAACTCTGGACATGGGGGACCACCAATAACACAGTCTGCTCTAGGTAGTGATTCCAAATGATCAGAGACTAAGCCATTAATTACTTCAGTATCTGGATGATTTAGCTTTATTGTTTCGCAGCAATCACTATCTCTTTCAATAGCTAGTTTGATTTTGCCTCCAGCTTGGATTAATCCATCTCCTAGATTGTCAGCACCTGAGTATAGGGATATTGCAGTAAACATTATTTTCTATAATTCATTAAAAATTCATAAAGCTTGTGTTTGTAAGTACCAGATTTTAATTCAGATTCCCACACCTTACATAGTTTGAATCCCCCAATCCTATACAATTGATCTCTATTGGTATCCTTTTTACTTTCTTCAGTGTGGCCTTTCCTTCCTAGCTTGCCTGATTTTTTACCAGGTCTTGGCTCTTCCTCATACTCTATGATTAGTTTATTATTATAATCCAGTAAATCAGGGCAAATTAGGGTATTGCCATCTTTTTTCAAATCTTCCCAAGAGTTTGATTTAGGTGGATGGTGATACCCAATTTCCCAAAATTCTATTGCAGTCTCATAGTCCCCATCATCTGTTTTAAATGAAAATGGGAAATCAAATAGATCACAAATAGCCTTTATTGTTTTGTTTATCTCCTGCAGATTATCATTATCTACTTGCCCCATTATGCTGCAAGTCCTTTTGCTGCATGATACTTGGCTTTGTAAGCTTTGTTTCTTGGCTTTGATCTTAATTTCATTCCACAGCAAGGACAAAATAGACCATCAAAATCCATGAAAACCTCACATGGCATACATCTCTTTTGCCCATTTCTATACCGTCCACGACTTCCTGCAAGTCCTACTGCCTTGTATCTTGAACAGATTCCTTTACAGGTCAAATGTAATATCTCCTGCAATTCCTACACATTCCACCAGTATCTGTTCTATCCCCACAATTATTAGTACAGAGAGGACAAATTCTAGTTCTCCATAATACGGAAACATATGCATTCCTACTGGCAAACTCTGTTGGTTTACCATCTTGTAAAAAGGTGATTGCCCCCTCTATCATATGATATTCAGCGAATGGTTCTATCCATTTATGCCAATATTTGGTCCTACCACAGTTTGCAGGAATTATCATTAGTCTATTTTTATTATGCCTCTTCCATTGTTGATAGTTTTTCTCTACAAATTGCTCATGTAGGGTATGGGGATGATTGCACCAGGAATCCTCTAACCACTCCTGTTCTAGTGCATTGTCTTGTAGTGTGAAAAATTTATTGAATTTTTTATTTTTATCAGTAGCTGCAACATCAAGTTTAGGACGAATATTATATTTATCACAAAGATCAATAACTAACTCGTTTGGAGTCTCAAATTCATCATCTATTAGAGATGGTTTGAAATGTCTAGGGATTTTAGGATTCCCACCATCAAATGATAGAAGCTCATTCATGACAATCACATCCACAAGTCCTACCCTTACATTTACCATGAGAGGAAAAATAACAATTGTAGCTAAGCTTTTTGTCTCGCATACCTAATTTTTTAACCTGAATACTCATCTCATTTTCCTCCTAAGCTTTGGTTCCTTGATTTCCATTTCACATTGAGTACAAATCTTTGCTGTCTGTGTATTTTGTTTATTGCAATTTCTACAGAATACTGGTTTTGATTTAGCTTGGGTAGGAATCTTTTGTTTGTGTACTACTTCCTTTTTCTTGGAATAATCACTATTTCTAAAAAGGCTCATGATGTAAGAGACACTCCTATCGAAATTAAAACAAAAGTACTCCAACCTATGAACCATGCTAATCCCAATTGCACACCTCTACTACGATACCATGAATATTCACTCATTCATCTTTCACCTTACTATAATCATCAGTGTAATAGTCGTCTTTCTTTTTGGAAAATATGGACTTTACATTTGGTCTATTAGTTGTCTTTTCATCATTTTTGTGGCCTGTTTCAGCACATCCACAGTGATCTCCTACATTTCTAATGAATTTTCTAACTAGTAATGATTCTGCCACACATGAGCCACATTTACCTTGATCACATGGATTGCAAGGATTCATCGTAATTTAGTCATCCTTCTTTCAAGATTTAACAAACTTTCAAGTTGTGCAGTCCATTCCCTATATTCATTATCTGGACATTTTTTAAGATATGATTCCCAAGCATGTAATGGTCTATGATATGCAGGAGTAGCTAGAAATGACTCATCGTTAAAATGATCTAGTGTGTAAACAGGATTTCCATCACCATGAACTTTAGAATATTCATCTATTTGATCCTGTAACCAATCCCCCACTTGCATTTTTTCTTTTCTTAAAATATCAAGGAGTATATCATATGATTTTTCGTTTACTCTATTACTAACTGTTTTAGTTCTTTCTTTCTTTCTTTCAAGCTTTAAAGCTTTAAAGCTTTTATTATTATTATTATTATTAGATAGAGTGGAAATAGAGGTGTCTTGTTTGTGCGTGGAGTGGAAACTCATTATTTTTTCTCCATTAATGGTTCAGAATATACACTAACTATCTCTGGTATTTTTTCTATTTTAGATGCAAATTTCCTGAGTTTTTCCTTCTCATCTAGTCTTTGTTTTAGAAGATATTGTAATTTATCACTAGAAAGTCCCATTTTTTCTACTACTATATCATTTAATGTGATAGTTTTATGCTTCATGCTATTATCTCCTGAAATGCCCTACCCTTTTCTGTAATTACAAACCAGGATTCACGTGGTTTTATCTTATTTTTTCTACCAAAGACCTTCTCATTATGGACAAATCCTTTCTCTACACAGTATTTCAAATACTTGATAAATGCAGATTTGTAGTGAATCTTTGATTTTTGGTGCAGTCCCATATATCGAACAGGGGACTCTGTAAGTTCTAAAATATCTAATATCCCATTAATGGACAAACCAGTACGCAATATGCTAATCTTTCGGTTCTTACCCTGCAATTGCTGTAATGTCATTATACAACACTCCAAGTATGGACTTCATTACCTGTTACTTTACAGATTCTTTTACCTGCATCACCTACTAGACCCATCTTTCTTAACTCGTTAGTTCTACCTGTAATACTATTGATAGGAAGCCCCATAAATCGACTAATCTCAGCATTTGATGGAGATTTTAGATATTGAATAACATCAAGTACAGCTCTTTGCCTTGATCCTAGTTCAGGCTTTATTGATTGAAATGCATTAAGAGAAGTATCTATACTCATTCCTTAACTCCATAATTTTTCTTATAGATTAAGGCAGTCATTTCCCATATCATTCCAGGATGTGTGTCTATTTCAAAATCTTTAACAATACTTTGTACTTGTTTTCTTATTTTCAAAATCATTAAAGTATCTTCAGAAATTATATCTTTATTCAAATTACCTAACTCTTCAAGTAATTTTTTACCTGACATTGGTCTTTCTTGTGCTTGTTCTAGTGTTTCAGGTTTAGGTGCATCACTCTTACAATTACCATCTTTATCATAGTGAGCTTTTCTTTCAGTTGTTATTTGCCACTGTAGTTTATCTGCAAATCTCCCCTTGTAATCAGTTAATCTTCCTATCAAATCAATATCACATTCAGGACATTTCTTAGTTTCCCCTTCTTTTGCAGGAGCTGTTATGAAAACCATTATTCTATTTTCTCCAATTTGAGTAAAGTATTTTTCTTCTCTGTTAGTTGTCTTGAAGGTGGTGCTGATACAACATCAAATCCAATTAGTGCAGGAGAATTACCACTTTCTATTTGCTGTGTTAGCTGTTCCCCTAGTGTTATAGTTTCACCATTAGGTAATGGCATTACAATATGTGCCATGAATATTTCCTCAAGTGAGTAAATCTCAGCTTCTTTTGCAGATAGTAATGCCTTGAGGTAATGATAGAAATATCTGTATGATCTTTCCTCATCATATATGATTGATTTCTCATATCTACTACCAACTTCCTTCTCAATGAATGGAATTTTGATTTTAATCATCAAGCTTGTTTTTTCATCTTTTCTAATAATAAATTCAAAGAAACTACTATCACCTGTTCCCTGAGTTAATCGTTTTTCTACAATACCAAATTTAGTTAATAATTTCTGTACTTCCATCATTGTTTTGATAGAGTTTACCTTTGTACTCTTGTATAGGTTAGAGTCTGGAATCATGCTGGAGTTTCCCTTTGGTCTACAAACTTGAATCCAAGCTTCTTAGCCCAAATATCCCTCTGCTCAAATACTTCAGTTGCAATATCAAACATGGTCTTTTCCTCTATTACCTCAGCTACATCCTTTTTATTTTTAAAAACTCTAGTATCCATATTACCAAAGATTAATTCTAAGGTGAAATCCTTGTATCCTACCAAGTCTTTAGGGCTAGTAACATCACCAATTCTAATTCTTTTAGAGTAGTAAGGTGGTTTTTGCTCTTCAGTTGACATCTTTTACCCTCACCATATCATGTTTATGCTCCCCCTCTGTTAGGGGAATATTACAAAAAGGAGGATATTGCTTTAGATGTTCCTCCATTGAATCAGCATATCTTGCTACCATATTGCAATCATCAATACTACACTCGTAACGAATCATTTCTTTTGCTCCATGGCTTTTCTACATAATTTAGATACAGTCTGTGAAAAATTAATACAAGTACCTTCTTTTTTATTAAATTCTTCTTTGTGCCTTAAAATTTGGTTATGTAACTCTACGTCAAAACTAACTGATCTTATTGTAACCATGAATATAGTAAAGAAGTACTTGGTATTAAGTATTATTAAATTGTAATATAAAAAATAAGAAATAATTAAAGTATGAGAAAATAAACTTTATACGTTTAAAACAACACTAACTAATAGTAGAAATAATTACCCCTAGTACTTGTCTGGACTTGAAGACCATCCAATTATCTATGTTTTGGTTGCAGCTATTGCTGGTGTATGCACAGTTATCGCTGGAATTGTAAAAAGACAGCCAAAAAAAGATACAAGTACAGCAACACATGATCAATTTCGAATAGAGTTGGATGAAATCAAAGAAAGAGTAGCCTGGATAGAGGGGAATTTAGGGAAAAATTGATAGGAAGTAATGTAATTCCTGCAGTGTTATTTTACATATTTTTAGGATACATATTTGTCAGTGTATCCCATGATAAATTATTCCTAATACAAGCTTCTCCAATTTATGCAATATCCATACTATCTATTACTGCAGTAGGTGCATTATCACTAGTTTACTATTTCAAAAATAACAAAGCTAACAGACTAAAAACATTCTATACTTTTATCTCACTATCTATCATGTTCTATGTACTAGCAGAGATTTCATGGGCATGGTTAGAATCATTACACATCAATCCATACATGAATATTCCAGACGTATTTTATGCACTATATTTCATATTTGGAATACGAGCTTGTATCTCCCTTTTCTGGTGTAGAATACAATTAATTCCAAAATACTACAAAATAATACCTGCAATTATCACATTATTAGGATTATTATCATATGTTTTACTATCTTTAGAACAGTATGGAACTACTACTTTCTGGTTTGGCTTTATGATGATGATATTGAGTGCATCTTTACTTGGCTGCGCTACCTTGGCCACACTAACTGTAAGAAAAGCACCAAAACTAGGATTAATTGGGTCCTTATTTGGAATAGCATTTTTAGCAAACTCATTAGGTGATATTTTTTACTATGCTGCAGAAAACACTGGGTCATATGTAATCACAGACTGGTACAATATAGTATGGGCTGGCACTCCACTAATACTAATTTATGCCATGATTAGACATAGATTCCTATACGGTGAAGAAGATGCAGGAAAGACTAAACAAAAAAAGAATAAGAAATAACAGGCTATCAAAAACTCAAGCTGAAAAGCAATTACTATCTGATTATACAAGAAAACAGCTAAAACGAGATTTAGTGGCGTGGGAGAACAAAGAAAGATCACTACACAGGAAATAATACTACCTAGTCAGATAATTTAACACCCGATATTAAATACAAAAATTGTAATGATGTATCATGAAAAAAACATTTGACGTAAAAATCTACAACATACACAAAGACGAGGAATTTAAAGGCGAAATAGCCCCTCACATGATCTTTGAAGCAGTTACAGCAGAAGTATTTGATGAGGCAGAACTAGCAGAGTTTGCAGCCAAGATAAGAAAGAACCATACTGCAACTTTAACTGTGGAGTATTAGTTCATACTAAAACTTATAAAGTAATACTTTGTAATATCTAATACATGCCAATACTAACAGGAATTAAAAAAGATAGGATAACAATATCCATAGATATTGAGCTTTTAAAATGGGTTGATAAACAAGTCAAAAGTAACGATGAAACCCCTTCAAGATCATACTTGATAAACAAAGCTGTAAGAGATGCAATGAAGAGGATAGATGAAAAATGAGTGTTAATAATACTAACAAATATACAAAACAAAATCTAAGATGTGTTGATTGTAGATTAGATACTAAAAATTGTAAATGTGATGATTCTATTGACAAATGGCATTTTGTAGATAAGGAGAAATTACCATGAGAAAAAAACAGATTCAAGTATTAATTCAATATCATTATTGGGGAACAGGTGATTGTAAACATGAAAATCATGCCAAATGTTGTCAATTTATGATTAATGAAATTGCAGAATTAGTAGGTTATACAGGATATAAAAAATCAAATAAAGAAAGGAGTAATTAATTTTGTATAAAGATAGTTATACAGAACATGATTTTGATTTATGCCTTGATGGTTTATGTAAGTGTGAAAGTTGTTTAGAAAAAGCATATCGAGATTGTGATTGTAGGGTTAATCAACTTGGATAACATTTTGTATATGAGGGATTATACCAAATGATACAACCAACTAGATATTTTTGTTATTATTGTGATTTGTCAGGTAATGATGAAAAATTAATTAAAAGACATATCAGGTCATTCCACCAAGTAAAAGATATTAGAGAAATTGATAGACGAGAGATTTTAACATTAGGATAATGTTTGTACTTATTATAAGGAATTATACAAAATGACACCTGAAGAAGTATATCTAATATCCCTGGCAAACAAGAACCTTAGATCAATATTATCTGAAACTCAACCATTCTCACAAAAATCTCTAAGAGATAAGCTAGGAATGATCCAATCAGAAACCTCGAGATGTGTTCATATTTTATTGGATAGAAAACTAATCAAAATATCTCATGGAAATGTTCATGATTTAAGAAAGAAATCTATCTTTTACACTACTATCTATGATAAATTCACATATGAAGCAAAAACTGATAAGATAACACTAACCAGGAGAAAAGACCATGCCTAGAGTATGTTATTCTTGCGGAATAGCTAAAGGTCTAAAATCAATCTGGGTTGAAGATTGCACATGCCATGAAGATATGGAAAAAATATTGGGAGTTCCTAATCATTCAGTTTGTAAACCTTGTTTCTTTGAAACTTGCGCTATAGAGTTTGAAGGCATGCCTGCAAATGAAGCACTAGAAGAACCAAAAGATAGTGCAGATTACAAAAAAGCTAAAGAGTATGAAGATAACTGGGATGATTACAACTACCACTGGAAGCCAAAAATGATCTCAATTAGGAAGAAATTATGAAATCAACTAAACAAGTCAAAAAACTAATTGCAGATAGATACAACGATAGAAAGAAGGGAATCTCTGTATCACTATGGCAACCAGAATCTGGTGATGACCAGGATAGAATAGTAATCAAATTCCCTAGAAACTTTACTGATTTTATAGGATTAACACATCTTAAAGACACCATTTTAGACAAACATGGATTTCATGTGGCTCAAATAATGGGATTTATGGAGGATGAGAAATTATGGATTTTATTAATCAGGGATAGAAGAAAATAATGAAATCATATGAAGAACTATTAGGAATATATTCTGGATACCTCAAAATGGTAGAGGTCCTAACTGCAAAGATAACTCCTCAAACAGACATCAAAGAAATACAAAGAGCCAACAATTGGTCCAAAGCCTACAGAATAAAATGAAGTACAAAACATGGAAGAAAGGAACCATACGTGGTTGGACCTACAACATAAAATACCTAGTTAAAGGAAAATGATACAGTATCACCTAGATTAACAAACATAACTACTAATCCCCTATCCCTAAAATCAGGGATAAAGGCTTGCTCGCCACTAGATATATCCATACATGCATCATTAATCTGCCTATCTGATAACTCTAATCCAGATGTATGAAGAATAACAAAACATTCACTACTACTATCCTCTCCACCATACACAGTAGGAAAGACAACTACCAGCAGGGGTAAAAGCAATAGTAAATGTTTCATTATACAATTATACATTACAATCTAGTATATCAATAAATCATAACGGTTTTAACACATACAATACCACAAGCTACAATTGGAAATTAAAATCCCAACACCACAACTAATTGAAATATCAAAGCTAAAACCATATCCCTTTAACGTAAAGAAACACCCAGAATCACAAATTACCAATCTAATGAAACTAATGCAGTGGGTAGGATTCAAGGATCCAATAGTAATTGATAAGGATGGTGAAATAAAGGCAGGCCATGGCAGATTAGAAGCTGCAAAACGATTAGGAATGGAGAAAGTACCATTTATTCCACTAGAAGGACTAACAAAAAAACAAATGAAATTATTCATCTACATGGATAACAAAATCAATGAATCCCCTTGGGATAAAGAAAATGTAAAACTACTCTTTGAGGATATTCCCAAAAAAGATATTGATTTCTTTGAATTATCCGATGATAAATACGCACAACCAAATACCTCCCCTGATGAAAAACCAATACCAACACCACCACAAAACCCAATATCAAAACTAGGCGACATATTCCAGCTAGGCAATCATAGAATTATGTGTGGGGATAGTACAAATCAAGAAAATATCAATAAACTACTAGGAAATAACAAACCTAAAGCAGTAATCACTGATCCACCATATGGGCTAGGTGGCTATGCTGGAAGATCAGGAGCCTTTAACGCAATTATAGGCGATGATGATAAAGACATTGAAAAGTTCTACGCAGTAGTGGATAAATCAATCCCTGAAATCTACATGTGGTGTTCTTGGAAATACTTTCAAAAATCAAAACATGTGCCAAGAGATGTAATTGTATGGAAAAAGAACAACTTTGGTATGGGAAGAGGATATAGAGGACAGTATGAAATTTGCCTATATTATGGATCTTTTGCAGGTAGTGATAGCGATGTATGGGAAATAGCTAAAGATGATGTAAACTCTTACCAACACCCAACACAAAAACCAGTAGGACTAGCAATAAGAGCCATAATGAACAGCACAGTAAAAGACGACATAGTATTGGATTACTATCTAGGATCAGGCAGTACTCTAATTGGTTGTGAACAAACAAACAGAACATGCTATGGGATAGAAATAGACCCAGCCTACATTGATGTTATAATTACTAGGTGGGAGAACTTTACCGGTAAGAAAGCCAAAAAGGTATAGTTTATCTATCTTACCACTTGGTTAAAATCTAGGCGTGACTGGTTTAACGAAAGAAAAGCAAAAGACAATCAAGGATACAATACTACAGTATCCTACTAAATCAGACAGGGATATAGCAAAGATGTTAGGAATATCACACCCTACAGTATCTAAATTCCGTAATGAAAACATGGTAAAGATAGACTCTGATTTTATAGATGCAGTAGCCGGTAAATTCATTCAAGAGTTTGGTGCAGCCTCTGATCACTGGAAGAAGCTAATAGAAGAAATTGAAGTACTAAAAACAGGTAAAAAGACTGTAATTAAACAAAACCCTGAAGGGGGATATTTTCAAACTAAGGTAGATTTAGAGCCATTAGATAAATTACCTATGATAAAAGAACAAGCTGATTTAAGAGCAAAAATACTATTCCTAGCAGCACAAGGCGAAGTAAGAGAAGTAATAAGGATATTGAGAAAACGTGAGCTTCCAATCGCTAATTAAAGATGCAGCACAGATAGGCTATCAAAAGCCTAAACCTGTAAGCAATGTGTTATCCCCTACATCTACACTAGCCATACCAAAGATATTCTATTGTGAATGGATTAAAGACAAGAAAGAACGTACAAAGGTACAAAAGAATGCGCCTAACTGCTGTTTCAATCATAGAATTGGCCTACCTACTAGAAAATGGGAGGGAGATGATGAGAATCCTGAAGATATAGAGGTAGCACTAACTAACACCAATAAAAGACAGATTGAAAATTACATTAAACACAAGAAGTACTCTGAAAACAAATGTAGAGGCTCAGGCACAACTGAAATTCTAACTATTAGATATATGATCTTCAAGTATGCGGTCCTAAATTCAGTAGAGAATAGAAAGTGTGTAATTGTTCCAGGTACATCAGGAAAACTTACAGTAGAGATTAGTACTAGAATAAAGGCCATATGTGATAAAATACCACAAATCTACAGTGTAATACCAACATCACTACGTCCTATGGAGTTTAATTTTGGTACTGGTGGCAGAATTGTATTAACATCAGCTACTGCAGATGCAATCAGAGGATGGGAAAACGTGGGGGATATTGACCTAGAAGAGGTAGCACACTGGGATATGGTAGATGATATGCCTGTCTACAATTCATCCCAAGCTGTTCACACTAAAACTCAGTGTCATGTTATCCACAGTACAACACCAAGACAAAAGAGAGGATTCTATTATAATCTAGTATGGGCAGAGGACGCTAAATCAGACTTTTACAAGAATGTCACCAATTGGCGTGAAATAGTTGGTTTACCTGTCCCATTGATAGAAGATTTACAAAAACACGTTGCAGAACGTGGAGATATTACAGAAAATGATTTGATAGCCATGAGGGAACAGCTTGTAAAATTATACCATTCAGACCCCGAATACAAGGACTGGTATAGAACGTTTTCTAGACAGGGCGTGAAAGTATTCTACCATGATGGAGTGTTAATCCCAATTGAAGAACTAGTTGATGTGCCTATTCCCATATTAGACATTAACAGTATAATCAGTGATAGTATTACCTTTAGACCAGAATATGATCAAGAATTAGATAATCTATTCATTGCAACAAATGCACGAGCCATAGGTGAATTCCAGGAAGAAAAGTTTGATGTATTAGACTTACGAGCACAACTAGCTAATTTCGATAGAGATCAGGCATATGATAAAAATCATCATGGGGAAGATGATGGTATTGATTTAAGCCTAGATTAATCCTAGTAACTAAAACTATTAGATAGTAACACTATTAAATGGTAATTACTATTTGATAGTATGGATATAGAAAATGATGAAGAATATCAACAAGAATACGCTTGGGGAAGATGCAGAGCCTGTGGACTAATGGGTAACTGCTCAACTGATGATGGATATTGTGGAGATTGTAACTAATGAGTGAAAAAACAACAGAAAATGTTTATGAATTTTTTATTAATGTCTATGAGAAAACAGCTTCTCCCATTCAATTAGAAAAATGGAAAGAACAAGCAAAAGAACCCATTACTGAATGTATTGAATTTAATAGAGAAATTTTTCTTAGAATGCGTAAAAACTTGCTAGAATTAAAAAAACTACCTGATTCTCCTGAAAAAGTTTCCAAAATAAGTTTCCAAAAAAAGTTAATGCGTCTCAAATTGTCAGAGATTGGAAGAATAGCACGAGGGTATAAAAAAAATTGACTGATCAATTTCTATTCTCCTGCACTTGTGGTAATCATTGGGTAGGCAAGAAAGAAAAGGCTCAATGTTCAGTTCCTGGATGCTACAAGACCAATACAGGCAAGGAGTTGAAATAACTTAGTAAAGTTAATAAAGTGTATTAAGTTAATTAAGTGTGTTAAGTTATGAAAGTTACTAAAGAAGCCTTACTAAAAATAATAGATTCATTCGGAGAAAAAGGAGAATTTCCGCCATTATATGATTCTGATGATCTTAAAACTAGAAAACAGATAGGATTGATTGTTGATGTTTGGTTAGATCCAGAAAATCAAACCGAATTAAAATACAAAGCTGAATTATTCGACAAAACCTTTGTAGAAGGAAACACCGGCATAAATTTTGGGGAAACAACATGACTGATGATGATATTATAAAATACGGTACAGACGACTCTTGGGATGTATCACAGTTTAAAGAAGCAGAAGAACTAGTAGATGTTTTCAAAGACCACAAGTTAAACTCCCCATATGATCTTGCAGATATAGTATCAGACATTATGACAGCACATGGTCCTGATGGCCACACAGATGGCAGTTATCATATTGCCTTGGTTTTGTGGAGATTGTTAAAGAAATGAGTGATAGAAAATGTATCTGCAATCATTGGGCTAACAAAGAACACATAATAGATTTACTACAACCAGGTGATGCCAAAACACCTTGTACAATCTGTGCTTGTTCAGGAGTGTATCTACCATGAAAGTCTGTAGAATGTGCTGGGCATTACTAGATGATCAGATGGATACCTGTAATTGTATTACTGGTAATTCAGATGGAGTATTCTTTAAAGACGTAGGTGAAGCCATTAATCATTTTGTAAATCATGAGAAGAGAATGAGTGCTGCATCTAGAAAATTGCAAAAACTAGTAGAAGAAGAAATCAATCACTGTTTACATCCTAAATCAGAGCCTGCAGATTTTATGTATCAAGGTAATAGAAGATATGCAGGAAAACTACTTCAATCCTTATTAGACAAAAGCAAGAGGAATGAATAATGAAATATTGTTGTATAACTTGTGATAAAAATTTAAGGAATTTAACAAGACTTGAATCACATTTATCTGATGGGGAAATACATAGGATTACTACTAATTAATCATGAAAGATCTTAACTCTATCCTCCCAAAGATACCTGGTATGAAATGGGGAGCTCTTACAAATATGCCACCAACTAACGCCTCAATAAAAGAGATAGACCGACTATTACCTAATGATGGAAGATGGCATTCAATCCTTGGTAGTAAAGAATCAGTAGATGTAGATGGTATTACCATTAGAAAACACAGTAAGGATAGATGGACCTAAAAGATTTAATTGAAACTTTAACATTATACAATCATAGATGGCTAGAACTCAAAATATTCAATATGAGCAGACGTTAGTTTGTGTAGTCATTTGATGCCATCAATCTACTATTTACTCTCACCACCTTTTAATCCTAAAACATTAAAGGAGCAGAATCCAGGAGATTATAGAAATGCCTCTATCAAAACTTGAATTAACTGAATTTCTTGAAGTAACAAACAAGGCCATAGTAGATTTGGCTCAAGCTGGAACTAGTGCTGTGAAATCAGAACATCTTGAACTAGGTGATCACATTAGCGATGTTGCAAGATATTTAGAAAGACTTCAAGAACTCATAGCATAACTAATTAATATCAGAATTTATTAGAATTATCATGAAATATTTACTCTTAACAATACTTACAATAGCAATCATTTCTAGTTCTAGCTTTGCATTTTCTGAAGAACGTCTTACTGGCGGAAATCCAAATTTACAAGATGAGGATAAGGAAGCAGATCGTGTTGTTGGTGATCCTAGTTCTGGCGAAACTTTTAGCGACACAGTACAGTATGATATTGATACAGGAATACAAGGTCAACAAGTTTTCATTGGATCAGACTTTTTAGTAATTAATTCAGATGGAGATTATTACGGTATCTACAAGGATTTCAAAGTCAATAACGGTGTGAATACAGGATATTACACATTTACTATAAAATCACTTAAAACGAGTTTTAGTGTTAATAGCTTTCTTGATAGATTGTATAGTTCTACAACTTTTGATTCAATAATATTATTTTACACTGATGGATCTCAATCACCTGAAACCTTGAATAATTGTAAAATATTAGAAATGTCATACCAAACAGTTCAAGAAACTAACAAATTTGTATTTGATGTGTTTTGTTGGTAGAATTACCCTAACATGCAATTCCCAACTCCTAGAGACATATCAGGCAGAAATTATGTACTAACTGGTTTTATTGATCCAGGTGGAAGTATTGATGATTATTTCCTAACAGTATTGAAAACCCATATCCCAACACACCATATCCAAGTAATTGGTGCAATGCATTGGCTCCTTGATGAATCCCAAGGAATAGACTTTGCCAAGATTAGAAATGATATTGCCAAAATACATCTAAGAAATTACTTTAATCTATTAGGTTGTGAGCTGAATAACTTTGGCAGGGGGGAAGTACAACAAATGCGTAGGGAATACCACATCAACATGTATGGTGTTAATACTTCAGGTAAAGTAACCAGTGAAGAGACAATAAAGAAAGCCAAAACACTAGACAAACACCAGATGGTAAAATGGACCAACTCTTGGAGAAGTAGTGGAAATATCACATTTCCCATAGTAGAAGACCAGACCCCTGAAATTAAGAAAATTATAACACAATTGGATTCCTTTGTTGTAAAAAAGACAGATGGCTCTGGTGGTCCTAACTTTAGATATGGTGCAGAGGGAACACAACATGACGATGGAATTATGTCCTTACTTGGTAATCTATTTATCATTAAAGAGAAATTCTTCAATCTCAATGGATATGGAGCAAGAGCAATGGGTGCTAAGAAAATAGAGGCAGATGCACCTGATGTACTAAACGAGGAAGAACAAATTGCCACACCTGGAAGAACATTAGGTGCAGTGAATACAGAGAATGCGTATAATGATCTATACTAGTATAATAACAATATTTTAATATAATTTCCATTTATGATTTTTAATGACAAAATACTTGGGAACCCAGAAATTTATCTTAGATCCTAACGGTCCTCCTATTTTTAATGTAGACATTAATGTTGGGGATATAGTTGAATCAGCCTCTATAATTTCTACTACTGTTCGTTCTAATGGGATTAGAGAAATCACCCTTGGTACAACACAAGACACTAGTACTGCTGCTCAGGCATCTGTAACTGTTGATTACGTTACGGTAGGTAAAGATATTGATGAAGTAATTGATGTGCCATTAACATCAGTTAGAACAGTAATCAATGTCCTTTTTGTCCCCCTTAGCATTATTGGAAATTCTCAAATTGTAGCTATTGTCACTATTTCAACTGTTGCTGCTGATGTTAATGGTTACACTACACGAAAATTTCTATTAGATGAAGATTCGGATAATCCTATATACGATGCAACTGGAATCGTAGATGGTTCATTCATGGTTGTAACTGGTGAATATTCTAAACCACATTCGGAAACTCAAGGTGCAAAGGATATTGTATTAATCACAGTTTCAAAGACCGACCCATAATTAACAATCTTTTAATATAATTCCGTTTATCACATTTCATGACACAAAATCTATTTACCCAGAAATTTACGCTAGACCCTAATGGACCTCCTATTTTTAATGTAAATCTTATAAGTCCGGATCCAGTAAAGGCTGCTACCATAGTTACCAATACTCTTCGTGCTGATGGAGTTAGAGAAATTACCCTCGGCACAGTTCATGAAGATGGTACAGATGCCCAAGAATCTGTTACTGTTGATTATGTAACTGTAGGTAAAGATATTGCAGATTTAACAGATTTTCAATTAACATCAGCTCGTACTGTGAATAGTGTTTTATTCGTCCCACTTTCTATTACCGGTAATTCACAAACTATTGCCATTATTACCCTCTCAGTTGTTGCTGCTAGACTTGCATCTGTAACTACACAAAAGTTTCTATTAGATGATCTTGTTGATGATGAACTAATATCTGCAGTTGGAACTACAGATGGTGCATTCTTGGCTGTAACTGGTGAATTTTCACAACCAAACAGTACCGTATCTCAAGGCGCAAAAGAAGCTGTACTAGTTACTGTTTCAGCCTTTGTAGTACCATAATCATATAAAAAAATAAAAAAAATTAATTTTCAGGCTTTACTGTTCCTGAATCTTTAGGTTTTGGTGTTTCTTTAGGTTTTCCTGTACCTTTTGGTTTAGGCTTTGATTTTTCCTTTACCTCTATACCTTCAGGAGTGTTTGCAAGTTCTCTAGTAAGGGTTTTGAATTGAGTTTGTAACTTACCAATCTCCACCTTATCTCTGATCTTTGCTCTTCGGAGTTTAGTAATTTCTCCTTCACATGCCCTGAGTTTTTCTTGTGCTACATCGCGAGTAGTTCTTGTCATGTTAAATTTCTCTTTGAGAATGTAATAAATATTCTTTTATATCCTAGTCAATGAAATCTATCAATAACCAATACCATGGACAAAACAACCAATAAACCAACCAAAAAGACCAGATACACTCTCAAGGAAGGTGAAAGCCCAACACAATTTGCAGATAGGGTGTACAAGACTGAAGGTGCAGAACACTTTGTAGAATCACCTGAAGTAAAGAAAAAATTAGAAGACATACGAGGTATTGGTGGAATATCCCCAACTGAATTTGCAGAAATTGCAGGAGGTGGAGATTTAGAACATGATCCTTTTGTATTAAAAAACCTAGGTAAGAAAGTCCCAAGAGACCACGTACCAAGATATGAATCAGAACCACGTAATATTACATTCAACAATGATGGTATGATTACTCAAAACAAACAATTCACAGCAGCAGAAAAGAAAAAGTTTGGATCATTCATTGCTGAGAATAAAGTACCAAAATCATTTAACGGTGCATTTACTGCAGCAAAACAAAAAGGAATAGGTGGAGTATTTCTCTGGCCTAAATACTGGCAAAACCCATATCAATACCAGGATTATTTAATTTTACAAGATAACTATGCTAATACTATTGCAGGACGTATCCTAGATGTAATTGTATATTTTTCAGTAGCTAATGGAATTAAACCAAAACTAGTTCTAAAGAACCCATCACAATACAAAGATGGTAATGCAAGGGCTAAAAAACTAAAAGAACTCCATTGGCTAGTAGAGGTATTTGAGGGAATAGACAAAGCAATTACTGAGGGCAATGATCCGCTACCATACCAATCCTTTGATTCAGAGCAAGGCGACACATATCTCCCAATTTATACAAAATCCAATGATGTTGGTCCAACATATGATACACCACTACAGGCAAAATGGTCTGCATTTATGACATTAGCATTAAACTTTGGTAGAGGGGCTATGGTTCCAAATGTAGATCCTGATGATGATACTGTAACTGTTCTAGTAGACGGTAAAGATGAAGAGCTAAAAAACATACCAAAGATTATGCAGATTATTCACCCAAGGGATTTAGGGTTTAATCACGTTGATCCAATGACATGGAGATTAAGAGGAATACAGGTGTATAATTCCAATTGGATTCTAAAACCTGATCAAATGTTATTCATGGAATGGAACCCACACAATGCAGTATATGGCTCCATGTACTATGGATATTCAGCATTACAATCAATGATGGGCTCAGCCAGGACATTACGTAGAATCATCGAGGTAGATTTCCCACTAATTGCAAAAACTAGATGGAGTGGCATGTATTGGATATTCTTCAAAAGAAAAGGTGAAGGACTAACTACTGCACAAGCAGAACATACAGCAATTCTAAAAGCAATAAAGCTTGATGGAATTAACGTATCCTTAGAAGATAATCCTACTGAAGATGTTAATGTTCAGAATATCGATTTAGATCCAAAAATTATGGAACTAATAGAGATGTGTAAATTTTTAATTCAATACATGATGTCTCAGGTATCCATGCCACAAGGATTACTCTTTGGTGAGCAAGACCTAAACAGAGATACCCTAAAAACTGGAATACAAACTTTCACTAAAGGACCAATTAAGAAATATCGTAGATGGTTATTACACACTGCAACACAATACTATAGAAGAATGTCTGCTACTGTATCCCCACAAAATGAGAAAATTGCCAAGGCATTAGAAGAGGCTGATCTTATAGCTACTGTAGATGAATTCAATTTAGAGAGTCCATCAGAACTTGCAGCATCATTAGCAATGCTTGAGAATGTTACTGGTCCATGGACACAAGAAGCAAAGGCAGAACACCTAGAACAGGAAGATTTAGATCAAAAGATAGATCCTGATAAAGGACCTGAAGATTTACCACCAATGCCTGGACAAACTAAAATGAATATAGAAAATGAAAAAGGACAAAAATTCCAGGTGGATAATAAATAATGCCTGATTGCTGTGGTAACAAAATGAATATTCTACCATATGACGATAATAACACAAAATGTGCAGTCTGTGGGGAAAAACATAGAATATTCAAATGAGAGCCATAAGACCATACATCCTAGTACAAACTAATCCACAGAAAATAAACAAAGGACAGCCAATTACTATCTCTGCAAGACTATTTGATAAAATAACAAATCAGCCATTATACGTAAGGAACATCTATCTTAACATTATTTCAATGAAGGACGGTCACACAGTATGGCCTATTGAAGTAGTAAGGAAAGACAGCTACAAGTTTGATATTCTAATTGGTACAGATGATATGAAACAAGGACACAAGTATTTGGTACGAGTTTCGAACAACAGGAATTTATCCCCATTAGGTGCAACAGAGTTTGAAATAGTAAAGGATTCACAAATTCCTATAATATTATTCCCTATCCCACTACCAGTAAGGCAACCAAATGATTCACTAAAGAATAGAGATATTGAGAAATTCATCTTTAGAACTCAGATGGATGCCAAAGTTTGTCCATTATGTTTAGAACATCAAAATGAAGAATTTCTACCTACACAAGAGATTCCTAGAATTCCAGTACATTTCAATTGTAGATGTACATATGATGTAATTTTCAATGATACCTTTGAAGCCTCCTTTGATGAGGTAAAAGAAGTGTACAGAGTAGCTAATCAACATAGTAATATAATTAAAGCAAACAAAGCAGTACAGGCAATATCATGGATACAAAACAGCAAGTAGAATTCTTTGCAGATGGATTTAATCACAAGCACTATGAAGGTGCTGCTAAACAATACGAGGTACTAGAAGAGTTAGAAGGGCATGGCAAAGGATTTTTCATAAAGGTATTTTTCATTAACGATGAAGTTAATCTCAACAAATGGCAGGTAACATGGGATGGAATAAAACAAGATATTTCAGATGTTGTAGGGGTTCCTATTGTACTGCAGGAAGATCTTAGACATCCGAATTTCGCAATACAAAATCTTTATGCCAAAGGGTACATCATAGATTATGTCCTCAATGAGGATAGGCATGAGGCATCGGTCATAGCCAGAATCCTTGACCCTAAAACAATAAAGCTTATCCAAGAGGGCAAACTCAAATTCGTATCTCCTGCAGTTGTTGCAAGAAATAACCTAGCTATCACTACAACTAAGGATGGCGTTGATTTACTATCAAGATTTATTGCATTACACCTAGCTCTTGTAGCCCAGCCAGCATATGGTAAACAAGCAAAGATTCATGGAACATGTACAGGTACTGGACAAACATGCAGTGCTAAGTTAAGACCATTAACTGCTGAGATGGTAAACAATCTAAAAACAGCACCACTAACTCAAACCCCATTACTGCTAAAGAAGTTACAAGCTAGTCTAAACAGATTAGACTCTGAATTCCACCAATTGGAAAGAAAAGCCTCACAACCAGAATTTAACGGTAAATGGGGATATTGGATTAAAGCTAAAGATATGGATGTATTTGTAGCAATAGATCAAACAGTAGATGTGGCCATAAAAAACCAGTGTGGATGTAATAAAATTTAACAACTTTTTTAAATTAGGACTTGTTTTGTATTGTATCGGCATTTATCTGAGTCTCACCGATTCGGGTCATTGAGCTGGTAGGAAGGTGAAACAAATGAGAATTGAAATTGAAAAAGACTTTTTAGAAAAAAACATGGCACACTTTGCTGCAAAAGGTAATGAGGATTTATCTGGTGAAGATAAGGACAAATATCTAATCATAGATACTGATGATGATTTATTTACAAACCAGGATGAGGGTGAGATATTTGAGATAGATGGAGCAACTTTGAACTGCTCAACCTCCAATACAGGATTATATGTCCAAACAGATCATCAACCAAATCCAAAACAGATTGCAGCATTAATTGAAGTGGGCGATGTAGACGCATTACCTCAAGTAATAGAGGTTATCGTCAAGAAGATGAATAGAATAAAGTCATTGCTTGAAACAGTGAATACTCTATAATATCATGGAACGAAGTTGGTTAATCTGTATGTTAATAGGAAAATATGTGGCATTAGGTCATACTGATACTGATTCATTAAGGTATCAAATAGATCAAGACTTGCTACAATCATGTTTTACACCTATTGGACAAGAATCAGGGGATCTAAATCTCTTAGATGAACTAATCGGAGAAGCCATGATGTTTGTAATTGGTAAAGGTATCAATAGAAAACAACGCAGGGGATAAAACCCTATTTTTTATTTTTGTTAAACTGTTCTATACTACTAGCTAGCATTAGACGAATCATATCACTCCTACTTCTCAAAGCATTACCGGCTATCTTATCAATACTTTTGAGCTCTTTTGGAGAAACATAACTCTGAACAGGCTCTAACCCCTTTGTCAAGGACTTGCTCATAATGTGTTTACAAGTTGTTCATAAATTAAAACATATCGGTTATAACATTGAATTCAATCATACTTGTTGTAATGAGTGCTAATCAACCAACTTTTGAAGAACTTTCAGCAAGTGTAAAAACTATGCAGGGTGAATTGGCAGATTACAAAACAAAGGTAGCATCTTTTGAGGCATCTAAAACAGCAATGGATGATGATAAAGATCACAAAACAGAAGCATCATTCAAGAAAGCAAATGATGATTTGAATAAAAAAGACAAAGAACATTCTGCAATGCATGAAGAAAATGAAAAAGTAAAAGATGCATTCAAGAAAGCAATGGATGAGAAAGATCCAGATAAAAAACATGAAGCAATGAAAAAAGCCATGGATATGAAAAAAGACCATGATGAGAAAACATCTAAAAAAGCAGATGACGCCCCTAAAGAAGATAAAAAAGAAGTAGAGGCAAAAATCGCAGAAACTATTATGAATAAAATTCCATTAATCGAGAAAATCTTAATCGCAGAAAAGATGATAAATCCTACTAAAGTAGAAGAAACTAGAAAGATTCTCCTAGCATCAAGTATGGAAGAAGTACAAGCAAAACATGATTTACTTACTCCATATATTGCAGCATTAGGATTAACTGAAGGTAATAACACTAAACAATCATTTACAGGAATCCCATTCCAAGCCAGTACAATTACTACAGATGTTACACCAGACAACTTGTTTGAAGCATCAGTAGATGATATTGACTTTGATAAGGTCAACACCAGTAAAATCATGGAGTTGTATAATTAATGGGAGATCCAAGACCTGGACAAATTCCAGATAATGTATTCATTTCTATTCAACAAATCAAAGTAGGTGCAGAAGTTGTTGCTAATGCTGGTGACTGGTTAATTAGACACGTTGGTACTCCTACAAATCTATGGTTATTGGCAGGAGGTTCTGATGATGATGTAGATCTATCTGTAAGAGGATTAGTTCAAACCAGAGTAGATATTGATACTACAGGTGTTCCTGCAGGTGAAGTAACTGTTGAAGCTTTTGAATCACCAAGTACTATTTATGGTATAGCAGAAGGTCCAATTCAAGCAGGTAGCTTAGTTAAACTAGGCAGTGATGGACAAACATTCATTCCAGCAGTAGCTGCAGATATTGCAGCAGGAAAAGTTGTTGGAAAATTCAGTAGAGTGGCAACAGATTCTGCAGGTAACAATGATGCAGTAGCATTAGATGTCATTATTATTAAAATGGGAGTTGGAGCTTAAAATGTCTAAAGGAGATTCTAACAACACACTTCTTACTTACAGTTCCTATCTAGGTGCTGTACTTGAAGGAGATCAAACCAGTCTTGTAATGAATAACCCTGGTATTGAATACCATATTGCAACAATAAAACAAGCAAGTTTAACAAGAAAGGTTACAAATGAGAAATATTCCACTTATGAAGCTGATTTTGGTGTAAAACCAGATGAAAATTCAGGTTACATTAGAACTGCAGCCGGTCAAATGAGCAAAGTAAAATATGCTTTACAATTCAATGGTTCACTTAACAAAGAACTATTCATTGATGCATCAAAACAAAAAGCCAAAAATGAATTCATTGCATCATTAGGAGCAGGACCAGCAAAAGGTATGGCTGCTATGATGAAACTACAACAACTAGAAGCATCAGTTCCACCAGGAACTCAAGGTAGTGCTGCTGGTAAAGTAGGACCATTAACACAAATTCCATTTATCCAAGACGTACTCGGTATCCCTAACGAACAATACTGGATTAACGAGTTATTTACCAAAGTCGCCTTACCACAACTCCACGCAGAACAGCCTGAAGTTGACTGGATTGCACCTCTCTTAAACTTGAGACCTGCACAAGATGTCCAGAACTTAGAGCCAGACTTTGATTCACACTTCTTTGAAGCACTTCGTACTGAAGTTCCATTTATCATTCCTAGAGAATATAGAATGAGAGCAACCATCGACCCATACAACTTGTATGCAGATGCTGCAGCAAGAGCATTAAGAGAAGGCAGAGAAGCCAAATCATTATTAGCACTATCCGGATTACCAACCCAAGGTACAATTGGTGATCCAAGTACAGCAAACCCTGACGGATTCCCAGCAAGTCAGAACAACACCAAAGTAGAATTGGAAGGATTGTTCTCCCAACACTGGAAAGATACCAGACTCATGATTGATTCTGTTGTTGTAGCCCCTCAGACCTTTGCAAAGTACGAATCAAACTTTTACACTAAAGGATTTGCACCATACGCAAACATCGAAACATGGGGATTAGTTAATCTCCCTGGATTCAAGAGACCTATCAGATGTGCAATTAGTCCATTCATGCAAGAGAATAGATGGTATTTCTTCAACGGAAGATACTCTTTCACTGGTGAAGGACCACAAGTAACTGAGTCATGGGCTAAACCAGAAAAGAACTCTGACGCTGGAGCATGGAGAGACTATAACGATATTGTAATCTTCAATCCAAACAGAGCAGGATTCAGTGTAACTATCGAAGGAACAACTCCTGATGCTGAAATCACTACTATCGAGGAAGCAAGAGCATTGATAGCACCACCAACAGATGTTCTCGAAAACCCACAATAGGAATATTTTTCACCTACCCTTTTCATTTTAATTCTACTTGTCTAACGAAAATACCATAAGTGAGGCAATAAACCTCACAAAGACACAAAGAGGATACATTCCACTAAATAATAGATTCAAGTCATTTCCTAAAGACAGTGAGAATACACCAATCACAGATGAGAGATTCTACTTTAACAACTATGCAAACCAAACACTAGAACATGCAACAATAGATCTCCTATACCCAACTCCTAAATGGCTTCGAAAGAGATTGCAAAAACAACACCTTATCGGATTCTATCTTATTACAGGTGATGGTAAACTCTTAATTGGAAATAATAAATATCTAGTAGGTTCTGAGGAAAAGTAATGTCTGCAAGAAATACTTCAACATTTGGTCAGTTAAAGAATATTTCAGAAACTACCCAAGGAGTAATTACTGATGAGGATATTCTTGCTGTTCAAATAGGATCAGGTGAATTAGTTAATGTTACCCATCAACAGTTCTTTGATTTTATTGGTGGTGCAATAGACCAAACCCCATGGGTTACAGATATTGATGCAGCAGATAACATATTATTCAATTTACAAACATTAAATTTCAAAAAAAATAATACAATAGTTCCTGATAACACTAGTGCATACATAAATTTTCAAACTGGGGCGTTCGACCCTTCAATGGTGTTTAATGTCCCAGCCAATCAATTTTTTAGATTTACAACTCTTGGTGTTGTTTCATTTGAAGTTACACATAGGGCTGTTAATATTCACCATTCTGCACTGGAGAATGTTGCATTTATTACAATGAAGCCCGAATTTGTTGGTAATACTTCTTTAATAGATATATTCCCACATCCTGATATTGTTAATAATGCTTCTCTGCTAAAGATAAGGGTAAGAACCGTTGATGATGATGATGACTTTGCACGTATTACTTTTATTGGTAATGTGGTTACTGATGAGATAGAGCAAGGACAAATTGATTTTTCGGTAGCTAATGCTACTGGTACTGATATTGATATAATGTCACTAGTTGGAGGTACTACTGCTGCTGATTCTGTAATTAACGTGGGGACAAATGTCAATTTTCAAGACTTTCAATTATTAGACGTAGGAACAGTTAATTTTTCACTTAATACCATTAGTAATCCTGCAGACACTACACCATTCATAAATTTTCGAGATGATAATACTAAAATGATTTTTAATGTTCCAGAATTTTATTCGTTTTCATTCGTTGCTAATGGCGTAGAACAAATGAGCATTTCTAATGATATAATTGTGTTTGATGAGCACATACTAACAGATGTATCTTCTATCATTATCAAAACTAGTACGTTTGTTCCCAGATTAGAAATGCATGCGGTTAGTGAGACTGACCCTGCTAATTTGGGAGATATTCTTGTAAAGGGAGGTCCACTTGCTGTGGACTTTACAAATATCGTTTTTAGTTCTCTAGATACAGGGGTGGGTGTAGAAAAAGGACAAATAGATTTTAAAGTGTCTGCCAATAGTTCATTTGTTTCTATGTTGTCATTGATTGGAGGTACAAGTGCTGCAACATCTGAGATTGATTTCCATGGTAGATCTATGGCGACTAGTATTAACATGAATGAAAAGGATTTAGATAATTTCGGTATTCTTAGTAAGAGTGGTTATCTTGCAACACCTAATGTTAATGACGCTATTAGGATGACTGTCAATCAAAGAATTTCGTGGGATGCTGGAACTCCGACAATAAGTAATTCCATAATTGGTAGTGCAGGTAAAATAGAGTTTGATATTGGTCTCGCAAGTGGAGTAGTTTTAACAATAGATGTAACTGGTATTTTTATAGCAGATGATAAGGATATTAGATTTACTACTAATATTGGTGGTCAAATTGGCGGTACACCTCTTGAAAAATTTGCATTTTGGGGTGAAACTCCTATCGTTCAACCAGTACATATTGCAGACGTAACTGGTGGAGCAACAATAGATACAGAAGCAAGAGTTGCAATAAATGCAATTTTAGCACAACTAGCATCTACAGGATTACAGGCGGGTACATAATGAGTAAAGTACCAAACTCCCTAAAGGAAACAGAATATAATGCAGGAGCATATCTATCATTAACTGAATTTGTAGGACACTATGGATTAACTGATAATGATATTGAAGCTATGGAAGGAGCTCTTGTAATTAGATGGAAGGACTGGGTGAATAATGCAAACAGAACAGTAGAGACTGCACTTTACAAGTATAATGATAATATCCCAATTCTAAAAACATCAGAGTCTTTTACATATGCAAAATCTATGGCCTTACATTGGGCGCAATACGAAAAGGCAGCAGATGAAGGAGCTCCAAACACTACAGCTAAAAAAGAAATTTGGAAGATGGATAAAGAACAACTAATAGAAAGTTTGAAAGCACAGCCACAACAAACAACCACAAGGGTTGTAATTTCTTCTGACTTTACAGAGGACGAAGTTCAGTTATACTCACAAACTCACGGAGTAGGGGATCTGCTATGACCACAGTTATCACAATAGAATTAGATGTGCGTGTAAATCCAGAAACAATACTTTTAGATATGCCCATTGTGGAGGATATATAATGGCACTAACACCAGAAATATATCTAAAACCATTACAAAACAGATGGCGTAGAGGACACTTTATTCCTGATGATGTTCATCTCCCTACAAATCCTGTTCTTGAAGATGTAGATGTTACATTAGAGACAGTTACAACATTGGGCGCAATACACAAAGAAGATTTTGATACTATACTGTTACAGTTTATTACAACAGGTCCTTCAATTGATTTTCAATTTTTTGGTTCAGCAATGGATGATGAATCCCATGGTACAGTTAATCCATACATGATGCCACCTGAAGATGATAGTAGAGAATGGATGATGTTACCTGCAGGAGAATTAACCGTACCTGGAGATGACTCATTGGCTAGACTCATCAATGATAGATATACCTGGATTATGATAAAATACAAACTCACAGGAGCTGCTGGTGATAGTGCATTTACAGTAAGAATAAGAGCTGATTAACTAAAATGTCTTCAAGTATGGATTCGCAGTCTATGGATATGGTTCCGCCAGGTAATGGTGGTAGCCCTGCATTCCCATTAACTGCAAAAGGGGATTTACTAACTCATGATGGAGTATCTGAAGCAATCAGAACAATAGGTGCAAATGATACCGTATTAACTGCAGATGATACTAATCCTTTGGGATTAGCATGGAAAACTCTTTCTGGCGGTAGTCCAGTTGTTACAGATGCCGATGCAATTTTAGGAATATCAGGTGACAATTCCATACCAAACGCAGGAGATACTATAAAGTGGAATGAAAATGGTATTTTTGGTGATGTATCTAAAATCGTTGAATTACCTTTAGGAAGATTCAAACTATCAGGTGCTATCTTTGTACTATCTGCTATAGTCTCAATTACTTTAACTGGTGGTGGTTCTCAATCAGCTTCTATTAATTGGCAACAAAGTTCTACAGAACTTGGAACATACACAACAATATCTAATCCTAATGGTCGTCAAGGTACATTCCACACAGGAAACACTACCACATCAACTAAAGAAAAAGCTACAGCTATTATCGATGCTAGATCTGCTGATGTTTTTGTTCAGGCATTTTTAAAACCTGATGGAGCCTCTACTGCTACTGTTCATAATCTTTCAGCAGAAGGCTCTATTGATTCATTTGGAACATCTGCTGTTGCAAATACTCCACTAACTACAAAAGGTGATGTACTAACTCATAACGGAACTAATGAAGTTAGACTACCAGTAGGGTTAGATAATCAAGTACTTGTAGTAGATCCTTTAGAGGCTTCTGGTCTTAATTGGGTTCCAAGAGGATTTGAAGTAATAGCTGATGAAACACTTGGAGTAGCAGCATCTACTTTTGATGTTTCATTTCCAGCTAAAGAATTTCTATATGTTGTATTATTTTTAGAAGCAGATAGTGGAAATCTTAATGCTGAATTTAATTTCAATGATGATTTGGGAAACAACTATGCCTTTAGACGAGATGAGAATTTCGGAACTATAAGCACAGAAACCAATGCAGATAGAGTGCCACTAGATCCAGCTACAGTAGATGAACATGTTAATGGCACGATAATTATTTTTAATCAGCCTAGTATAGAATCATCATTTTTAACTGATACCGTATCTGTTATCGGTCTTACAGCAGCCAGTTTACCAACAACACAAAGAATCAAAGGCACTTGGTATGATACTGCTCAAATAACAAAACTAAATGTAACAACTACAATCAACACTTTTTCAACTAATTCAAGAATTATAGTATTAGGGAGTCACGTATAATGACATTAATTACTAATCCAGACCCAACAATTTTTTCATCTACTAATGATTTTGATGCAGAGGTTAGAGCCTTTTTCGATACTACATTAGAAATTGATTTAACAGGTAAATCTCTAAGTATTGGTCAAGATGCTATCGGTAGAATAATGTCTATTGATGTTGATCCTTCAGTAACAATAACTGGTCCACAAGTTACACTAGTTCAAGAGGAATTTTTCAATACGATGTCTATTGATACTATCATTGGGTTACTAACCCCACCAGTCATTACAGCCTATCTATCAGGTTTTGATTCAATAAATCCTTTAACAGTAAACATACTTGCAACAGATACTCCTACAGACATTACTTCTTTAAATTCTTGGGTTGCAGATGTATCAAAAGATTTTATAATATCTGACGATGATATTGGCGAAGTAGAATATACAGGAGATATTGTAAGAACTATTCCAATATCTTATTCTCTATCAACAACTACAACAGGCGGTTCTAATAGAGATGTATTTGGAGATATTATGTTAAAACCCTCTGCTGGAAGTTATGCAGAGATTCCAGGATCTAGAGTATTTACAGATGATGATTCCAATAGTAATGTTAAGAATATTACTCATAGAATTATGATAACATTGAACCCAGGCGATAAATTTAAAATAAACATAGGTGAAGTAAATGCAACTCAAAATATGATTGTTACAAATGCAGGGATAACTATAGGATAATATGAAATGACTGATGCTAAAATCTACGATGCACATATTTTATTTAGATACCATAAAGATGAAATGGACTCTGATATTGAATTAAGAAGAAAAGGAATCAAATCTTTATTTGCAGAATACAATGAACTTAGAGTAATATCTGATCCTACTCAAGAAAATTTACTAGCTGCTAATCATAAAGCATGGGAGATGTTAAGATTAAGTGAAGAAATTATTAATATAGAAATTCACACTGTAGCTGCATTAGCAAGATTAGATGAAATTCTATACCCTGATAACGGATAATAATTAATTGTCTTACAAAGAAGCATTTAGTTATCCTTATAAAATAATTAGAGTGAGGAATAGATAGTATGTCATCGTCCATGGACTCAGTATCAATGGATATGGTTGCCCCACAAAATGGGAATGGAGCACAACCAAATCCAATTGAAGAGATAGGTAGAACAGAGCTACTAGCAGATGCAGAAACTGCAAACTTGGTATTATCTAAAACACCAAAAAATATTCTAATTCGTTATTTTATTGTTAATGTAAATTCTATACGAGTACAGTGTAGATTTAATGGTGATATTGGTAATAATTATGGTGAACTATTTAGTGAGAATTTTGGTACAGCCACATCCGTTACAAACGATGACGACATACAGATAACAGACAATTCAGCTAGTGCTGAAACTGCAACAGGTGAAATTATTTTTAACAACATACAAGATGAGATAAAAACAGGCAGAGTGAATAATATCTCCAGTGGAGGTCCAACAGCAGGATCTGCACCAGATTACAAAGTTAATGCCTTCAAGTGGGTAAACACTGTTGATTTGATTGATACGATAAACTTTTTTGTAGATTTAGGAGGCGGTGATATGGGTATTGGAAGTTATTTTATTGCCTTTGGATGGGATTAAAATGATAGAAATCACAAATACAGAAGAACAGCCAACAATAGATGAGAATACTAAAAATGTAAAACAGTGGTTTGCAGATAACAATATAGACATTACCGGCAAAAAATTATCAGTTAGCACAGATATTCTTGGACGAGTATCTAAAATTAAAGTTGATGTGGATATGAACACAGATAAAATTAATGCCTTTAAAACAGCATTTTTTGACATGTCATTTAATCAGGTCTTGGGGGAACTTCACAGCCTTGATGCAAGAACAAACGCATTAGAAAGGGGAAATCCAAATAACTAATCATGGAATTCAAACAAGGAACAGGTAATGTTCAAATCTTTGTAAAGCCAAGACAGAACGGTATTGTAATCCCTATGGCTACCTGGACTGCACAATATGGAGAGAACACACCAACTAATGGAACATACTCTCTACTAGCAGAAACTGCAGACAAGACTGACTCTATTACTATTGCTTCCTCCAGTATAGATGCAAATGGAATGTTTTTCACACTACCAAGCACCATGTTTGAAAACTCCCAAGTAAACTGGACTGTAATATTGAGATTTACACTACAATCTATCACTGATCATTCCCTTTACAATTTTAACATTAAAGTCTCAAAAGGAGATTCAGTGAACTCTAGATGAGTCTTTTACCCATTAACATTCAAGACCATATTGAAAGAATTGCAACTATCTTTGAGAAAGATACCACACTATTTCCTGCACCAACAGATGGCAAAGCACTAGTAACTAAAATAATAAGAAACAAGCCAGCAATAGAACAGTCTGCAAATAGTGGAATTGTCCCATATATCCTAGTTTTTGAATCAGACCAGCCAATTAGATTTTTAGAAAAGGCAGGCAGGGATGGTAGGAATATTGCAGGTGGAGATGTGTATGAATCCGAAATTTATTGTGTGGCAATCACCAAGGATGAAATTAATACAGAAAGAGCACAAAAGGCAATCCACAATATTACACAAGCCATGAGAACTGCCTTGGATAACAACAAGAGACTAGCCAAGCCTGGAACTTTAACTGATCCCATATGCAGAACTCATACTAGATTTGAAATTAGATACTTGCTAAAAGGCACTATTTCACCTGGAATGGTAGCTAGAAATATCATAGTTAGACCGCAAACATATATCTCTCCAAGGGCTGTGACTTAGTATGGCTGACATTGGAGATTTTACCAAGGCAATTAATGCACAAAATGTACTGTTAGAAGTAGGAAATGATAATGAAGTTGCTACACTATTCAATATTAGACATTCCAGTGAATCAATTATAGACAGGGTAAACACAAGAGCAGGACCTATTGATACTCCAACATTTACTCTTGATGAGATTATTGCAGACTGTACTATTTCAGAAGACTTGTATGATCATTTTTTAGCTCAAAGAGTATTATCAGATAGAGGGGCATTACCTTCTGAAGCTTTTAAAATAATTGGGCAAGCAGCAGCAGTTTCTGGTGCTGATGATACAGAACTTACAGGTAACTATATCTTAAGACGATTTGAAGATATTGCACAAGAACAAGGCAGATACACAGTAACACTAACTATGAGAGTTACACCAGCTTAATGCCTATCAAAATAGATTCCTCTACAACAATAACTACACAGCAAAATCAAGAAGCTAAAAAAATTATTGATCAAATGCTTGATCAAAATCTTGAAACTCTTATGAATAAATACATGATTCCAGAAGTAAAGTCTGCAGCAAGAGCTGCCAATGTTCCTAAAGGGTTTGTAGATAATATCAAATTTATCCGTACAGGAGATAATGAAGGGGAAATAATCAACACTTGGGGATCAGAAGAATTACCACTAGCATTATGGTTTAACTATGGCACTGTTGATCATGGCTCATTAGGACCATGGCCTCTACATTGGAAGTCAAAGTCAACTGGCAAGGACATTTATGCACAGTTTGTAAGAGGTGTGCCAAAGACATTAGCTATGGAGATAGGAATAGAGTTAGGAACAAAAAGATTAAAACTTGAAATACCTAAATATGTCGAGGATAGGTTAGTATGAGTATTACAAATGATATTGCGATTATTTCATTCCCTTTCAAGCTGGTTGCAGGTGAAGGTGAAGGCACTACTGAAACTCCTAAAGTTGAAGAAATAACAGAAGACGTTACACAAGACATTATTGATAGTGTATCTGATGAACAAAAAGAAGCCTTAGAGACATTAAATGATTTTCTAAAAACTACAGATAAACAAGGATTACAAACCCTATCAAAGTTTGCCAAAAACCCTGAAAATATGGTAAAGGGTGAACTTTTAGGACTTTTAGGTAAGGCTGGAATTCATGGTGCTTTGGCTGCCACAATCATAGGTCTAATCATCGGTACGCCACAAATCATTATGGCAATAACAAAACAATTGGCAGTGAAAGGTGGTCCATTAAACCAAGATTTCCATAGATTCTTTGAGGAAGAAAACCAGTTAGGACTAGAGAGGGATTTACAGTATAGACGAGCAGTAGGACTAGATGTTATTATCATGAATGACAACAGAGATTATTTACTAACAGATCCTGGATTTGTATCTAATAGTTTGGTTGATGTTGAAACAACTAGAAGTATAAGAACATCTTCTGATGCAACGGAGTATGGATATGTTAATGGGATGTAGATAGATATGGCAGAAGAATTTGCAACATTACAATTATGGCAGGCTGCATCTATTGGATCACCTACATTTGGTGATGCACTTGATACTAGGAAATTCGAGAATACTACTACACTCAAACTCGATTACTGTATTCCTCTAAAATGGTCTAAAAAAAGAACAGATACAACAGGTGTTCAAAGTGAGGAAAACGTACATCCAGATACTGGACCTGCAGGAGCTTTGGTAGAAATACAATTTACAGTAGATAGAAAAATAGCACTAGGAGCAGGAGATCAAAACTTTCTTCAAACACTAATTTTGATTTATGCAACACAGAATACAAACAGCATATTTAGACGAGGATTTCTAGGACTCATAAATTCTGATAATCCTGAGCTTAACGTAACTACACCTACTGCAACTTTAGGATACAGATTATTAGACTTTGGACAAATAGATCCTATTGATTTTAAATCACGCCAAAAATACAGGGTACTATTACAGCTTGAAGGTAAGGCATCACTATTACCAAATGTAGTGGAGTCATGATATTTGTCTGCAATTACAAAAAACTACAAGGTCGAATACATCAACTTTACCTCATCATATGTTTTCACTAGTTTTACAGACATTACTGGTTTTGTCGTATCATTAGATGATTTTGTTTTACAATCTACTGGGAAAATCTCTACTGCAAAATTTACCCTAAATGCAGAGTTTGGGGATTTTATCACTAACAGTAATGGTGGAACTACACCACTAATCAAACAGTTTGATCTGGTTAGAATATCTATTATTGGTGATGATATTGGAACACTCAGAGAACCACAATCCAAAATATTTGAAATTACAACAGACCTGGCACAAAACGCATCACAATCATCCTACCTTTTACCATTAGAGGCAGAAGGTAGGGAAAGAAATCTCTCAGGAATACCATTTGGTGGATTCTTTAGAAATGAGACACATGATCAAATGGTAACTAGAATAATATCTTCAAATAATGAACAATTAGTACCTGGAACAAATTTACAACCTGCATTTGTCAAATCCGATGATGGAGATATTCCCGACTTTAATCCAAACATTTGGGATTTCACACAAGTCGATAATTGTTATGATGCATTATTAGAAATCCTTGAGAGTCTAAACCTTCCGGTATCTGCAGGAGGGGGTGGAAATAGATATGCCATGATATTTGAAGATCAATACACATCATATCCTAATACTCCACTTCTTACAATAATGGACATAAAGATAGTAAAGCAAGGATCTGTTGGTGCTATATCTACAATACAACAAAACGATGATTTTCCAATTATTAGTATTGATAAGATAAAACAAGCTAGTACTGGAAGTCTAGTTGTAGCAAGAGGCAGACCAAAGACTTCACTACAGCCACAAAACTATGCGTTATTCACTTCACGATTAGAATTTTACAGAGGAATCAAACAATATGACAACACCATAGCTTATCCTGTAGGCAGCCATGTGTCATTTGGTGCAAATGTTGGTGGCTGGCCTCAGAAATATTTATCATCTGCTGATACCATACCTGGAACTCAACCTCCATCTGCACCTTGGGCTCCATTAGATGTTGGATTTTTTATTGGTGATTTACAATATTCTCCATTTACGGTAGACAAGGCAGGACCAATAAAGAACGGATTTGCACATCCTGACGGAACATTTGATCCTAGTACAATTGGGGCAATAGCTGTTCCTGATCATAACCTTGTGATTAATGATGTACGAGGAGTAGGTGATGCCAAAATAGGCACATATAGGAACTGGGTTTATTTTAGAACAAACTCCCCTATCCGTACAGATCTAACAGTTAGCCAAAGAAAATATCTTAAATTCGTTACAGGTAGTGAATTTGGATGGTATGATGGATTTACAGTACTCGTAGATCCAAATGTTGGTACATTACAAGGAGTATTTGCTGGAAATGATCCTAATGGTGTTCCCTTTGAAAACAATATGGCTATATTTCGTGCAGTATCTGGAGCCAGCATATCTGATGCAGGTACTGCTGCTGCCGGAGATTGGTTTGTAATACGAAGACATGAAGACTTTGATCAATGTGCAATTTATGAGGAAGCAATAATCTATGAATTTAATGTAAACTTTTCAACAGCCCAAGGAAGTTTTGTTTCTCCTGGAACAGATAGACGAAGAGGGGGAGCAGGTACTACATTTGAATGGCGTTCTATTGCTGGCGCATTTCTTGGCAATGATTGTTTTCATACTCCAATATCTGTTCAAAATGTTACAGGTCTTGTGCCCTCCACATTACCTGATGGTGAACCATTAGATGATTTCTTTTTTGTTCCTTACAATGAAGATTCTGGAATTGAGATAGTCTTTGGGTACAATCAGGTAGATCAAAATCCAACTGAAAGAGATGTATGGTTTAAATTTTTAAGGGAAATTGTAACACCTGATGGATTTTTAGAGGCATTTGTAATTAATCTTGCAGTAACTACATACAATATCTTTACTACTCCAAACTATACAAATCTGGGATGGTGGTTTGCATGGCCTAGTCCATTCCCATTTTCCACACATAATGCAATATCTGAACAAGTAGGAGACCTTTATGGTGGCACTACACTAACACTCAACAACCACAGATACTTTGATTTATTCAACATACAATACACCACTAAAGGCAGTCAAGGATGGATTCATCCAGATTCATCAGACCTCTCAGAGATTACCGGAGTGCAATTTCTATTCAACTTTGATATTACAGTAGGTGGAAATAGAATTGCTTTCACTGGTGATGTACCATTTGCTTATTGGTGTATTGATAAGTTTGGTACTGTATGGAAATCTCAGAAAAAGATGTACAGACACCTAGGAGAAACCCAGTCCATATCAATAGAGTTTGGTGATTTATCCCCAGTGTTTAGGGGAAGAACACCACTAGGCATTGATAACATACTTGAACAAATCATAGTAGGAGAGGTAGAAGTTAATGAAGTATTCTTTAAAGAAAATGTAATAATGCAGGGATTCCAATGTGAGACTCCATATGATGAATATGGACGGTATTCTCCTAATCTATTTGAGCAGATAATCAAGCCCGAGTTCTTTGACATATTTTCAGGTGGAGGTAGTGAGGTTAGATTTATTGGTGTAATTGACGCATTTGGATTTACCAAGACTCCTGTAGCAATATCTGCATCTACAGAACTATCTGAACAAAGAACTATAATCCCACAGTTTGAGGATTACCAAAATATTGTAAATGTTGAACAACTACAAAGATTTGCTGATGCAAAGGCACAAGTAGAATCATTCCCATATGAACAATATACCATTACTCAGGGTGGAATAGCAGATGTAGACCTTGAGAATACAATTGCATTATTTGATCCATTCCTCATCAATGAGTCTGATGGTGGTAATGATAACACAAGAAACTTGGCAGTAAGAGAATTACATTACTCAGTACCTAAAGACAAAGCACTTGTAAGGAAGATAGTCGCAGTAAAGGTGATAGAGTAATGCCAGGAAAAGACCACCTACCAACAGGTAATGAAAATTCCAAAAGGCAAAAACGTGATTTAAAGAGAATAGTATCATCAAACTACCAAGCTAGTCCTCCTGCAGTAACTAACGAACTTACAGATATTGGTGTTACAGCTAAGACTGCTGCAGAAGTTACAGATACAGGATTTCCATTACTTGCAAATATTGAGGATTTAACAGATAATCTTCAAACTGCAATATCTGCAGGTACAAAAACCATTCAGGTAGAACTTGGAAAACAAGAGGCTCAATTTCATAGATTACTTTTAGATGATGATGGCGGTACAATTGATGATTTTATCATTAATTTTGTAGGACTGGCAAAAAACAAGGCACTTGAGTTTATAGCTGACATTGAAACTGTATTTACTGGAACCCCAACTATTACGTTTAATCCTCCTTTAGATGCCCTTCCTCCTGCCTTTGGGGACACTGGAAGTAATAAATTTAAAATGCTAGTATCAGCCATTGATACTCCTGTAGTTACATCTTATCAGGTAATTAATGGTGAGGGTGGCAGTAGTATTGGAGCATCATTTCCCATATTATGGCCTAAAGAAACCCTAACACCAGCACCAGACGACAATCAAAATATAGATATTAGTCTCACAACAGGTAACGCCAAACAAGTACAATTCCCTGCAGGCGATATTAGTTTTACATTTGTAGGAGATCCACCCAACACAGTAGGGCAGTCCGTACTTGTTATGTTTATTCAAGATAGTATTGGTGGAAGGCAATTCGATACAGTTGATTCTGCAGTAAAGAACGGAGGATTGATGAATGGTTTGTTAGACCTTACAGAAAACTCCAAAACTGTATTTAGATTCACAACTCTTGATGGCGGTGTAAAGTATCATGCTGAACGTGTAGATTTGAGTGCTGGTGATACTGGTCAAGCACTAAATGATCTTACTGATGTGTCTACAGTTGGTGCAGTTTCTAATCAGTCTTTAATTTTCAATGGCACTATTTGGACCCCAGCAAATGTTTTACTAACTGACATTACAATAGATGATGCAAAAAACTGGAATGCTCAAGACATTACAAACCTAGGCGATTTATCCCCTAATGGCAATAGTATCAAAAATCTAGGAACTAATACAAGTCAGTGGAATACACTTTGGGTAGACATTTTAGAAAATCAAACAACTATTACAATCAGTCCACCAACTCTTGACATTACTGCTCCCATCATAAATTTGGGAGGCGATGCTAATGCTGAAATACATTTCATCGGCAAAGCTGCAACTGACTTGAATATGGGTACATTTGACATAAATAATTTAGATGCATTAGAGCAAGAAGAAACTGGGCATATCCTACTACATACTTTTGCAAGACCTGAACCATTAGCAGATGATACTGTAATTGGAGAAATCAGATTCAGAGCATTTGATGGAACACCAGTAACACCAGTACTAGAAAATTACGCCATGATTAAGGGCGTTATGGAAAGTAGGACCAATACAAGTGAAGATGGCAGGCTTGAGTTTTGGGTTGTCGAAAATGGTGATCATGTCGGTGTCAAATATGTAGATATAGATGGGGACTTGAAACAAGTACAATTATTTAGACCACTGTGGATGGATAGTAATACCATTTTACTAGATTCGGATACTGATGTATTCATAGAGTCCGTTACTACCAATGTTATGACATTTTCAACTGGTAACACATTACGACTATCAATCACAAATGATGCAATACTTCCAGCAGTTCCAATTTCAATGGCTAATCTAAACAAGATAACCAATCTTGTAGACCCAGATGCTAATCAAGATGCTGCCACAAAGAAATACGTTGATGATAATGTAGTTGATCTCTCACAATGGGCTACCTTCCCTGCAATTGATGGTATTGATTTTGCTACTTTTGATGGTTTTGCCATAGACAGATTACTATTCATGAGTTCTCCTAGTGATGTTGGAGTTGGGGCTGAAATTTTTAAAGGATTCTCATCCCTTACTGGTGGAATTAGAGCTAATGTAATAGAGGATGGTTCCTTTGAAATAACCAGTCTATTTAATTTAATTTTTACAGCTACTAATAGTGGTGGTCTTGCTGGTTCTAATGTTGTTCGTGTAGTTGATTCTCTTTTCAGCGTAGATGAAACTAGTGGCGGAACATCATTTGGTATAGTTAAAACTACTACAGCAACAGCACTTAGCGAACCAACAGAAATCAATCTCCAAATTGCTGGAATTGATATTATGAAAATTAATTCTTCAACGGTAGATTTAGCAGATGACATATCAATTGCAAATGTAGACCAAATAGGATTTAGAGCACTTGGCAATGTTATTGAAGACAATGATTTAGAAGGGTTAAGATTTGTAACTAGACCATTTCTTGCAGGAGTTCTTCCTGTAGATCCACCACAAATATTGGGAAGATTCTCTTGGGCTAATGGTATTCTTGGAGTAGGTACGCCAGATGTTTATGCAACATTAGACTTTGATGGTTTCCATATTAATGACATGTATCTCCAATTAGATAGTATTACTGAATTAGAAGCTGGCGGTACAGCAGGAGATGATGTTGGTAGACTATTCATGAATAGTGAAAACAGCAACCATTTTTCAATTGTAAGAAATGAAACTATAATAGATTTAGAAACTGGTGGCGATGCCTCAGCTTGGTCTACATTCATTGCAACACAAACTGTAGATATTGACAGTAACGATATAATCAAAGTAGACAGGCTACTATTCACTGAGGATAGTGGTACATTTACTACTCCTACTGTTGATGTTGGATTTGTAAGGACAGATGCTTCTTTAACTGCAAACATTACAGGAACACCAGGAAGATTTAGGTATGATGTGGATGGTGTAAGCATTCTCACAGTTAGAAAGACAATAGTTGAGGAAGATATTTTATTCACTTTAGTTTCAGAAGTTATAGGTGCAACACCTCAAATAAGGGCATTTAATGAAGATCCATCACCAGTAGTTGGTAATGTAATTGGTACTTTGGAGTTCCATGGTAAAAATGATAATGCAACTCCTCAGAGAATTAGATATACTGATATTGAATCACATTTTGAAGACATTACAGATGGGGCAGAACATGGTAGTTTGCATTTTAATATAGAAGTCGAAGGAGCATTTACAGAATTTCTATCCCTCAATGATGCTAAAGATGGGGTTGTAAAAATATACAAAGATCTTAATTTTAATAATTTGGATGCACGAAATGTAAATCAGATTCTCTTTCAATCTCCTGGCACTAATTTAATTACAACTGATACAGGAATGGTAGCTTCAACTCAGGGATTAACAGCAAATGTTCCTTTAGAAAAAGGATACATCTGGGGATCAAATAATATTCCAATAATGGGGGTATTTCATCAATTAATAACAGGTAATACTGTCCTTGAAATTTTTTCAACCACTAATGGTTCTGTTCCAGAAATCAAAACTTTTTCACTAGATTCTACTCTTACCGCAGGCGTAGCGATTGCAACAATGGAATTTGCAGCTAAAAATTCAGCATTGGTTGATACAACTTATGCAGGATTACAGATAGATCTTGAAAACTTTACAGATGCTACAGAAGAAGGAAGTTTGTCTTTACTTGCAACAACTCAAGGATCCCCAGTAACATTCCTATCCATTAACAATTCTGCAGATGGAAAAATTACAGCTTGGCGTGACCTTACAATGGATGCTGGTAGGGACATTACAATTAGTCTAGCTGATCTAACTACAAGAGGTGTTATTCATACTGCTACAACCTTTAATTTTGCAGTTAATGGTGCTATCTGGCTTGATGATACAAGCGGTAAACTAATGGGTAGGGAAGGTGGTGCAAATTTCCAATTGTCTGCAGGCGGTGGTGGCGGTGTTGATTTACTACCATTAGATAACATATGGACTGGAAATAACACGTTTGCATCAGGATTTCTTGTAATAGAACAAAATACCGATAATACCATAACTGTACTTAAACTGATCAGAAATGATGAAACAGTAGGCGATGATTCTATTCTAGCTGACATTGAAGTTTTTGGAAAAAATGATAATGCAACACCTGAAGAGATTCGTTTCAGCAGACTTGATACTATTCAGGAAAGCGAGACTGACGGTGCAGAAGAGGGCAGTATGGGTTTACGTCTAATACATGAAGGTGTTGAAACGACATTTATAAGAATTAATGATGATGGAGAGGGACTAGTTAGATATTTCCGTCCTATCAAGTTAGAAGGTGGTGATGCAACATTTATTGACTTTAGAACTCCACAATCACCTGTATTAGTAGGAAATCCACCAGGTACAAATGATAATCGTATATTCAGTGATTCAACCAACAGCAATAAATTATCTGTAATAAAGAGTGATGGTAATGTTATTCCTCTAGAGAACTTTCCTCTTAACTTTCCAGAAATTTCATTTTCACCAGCAAATTCGACACGTACTGTCTTCTTTGCATCACTCTTTAGACATGCAAGAAAATATACTCTAAACACAAATATCACATTCTCTTTTATTGATGAACCAGCAAACAAAACAGCATATGTGAATCTCATAGTAGTACAGGATAACACAGGTGGTCACACAGTTACACTACCTGCAGGAACAGTAAACAAAGATATTGTAGAGAGTGGAGTCCTACAAGGACCAAATGAGGAAACAGGTATAGTAATCAAATGGTCTTTTGGTACTTTTTACGCATTCCTTGAGACTGGAAATAGGGTATCTGGAGGTGGAAGTGGTGGAGCTAGTGCTCTATCTGGTTTAACCATAGATACATCAAAGGACTGGGAAGAGTTTAACATTACAAACATAGGTGATATAATCCCTAATGGGGATGGTGCTAAAGACCTTGGAGATTCAGATCACATATGGGATATACTATGGGTTGAAAAACTAGATGGTGGAACTATTGACATTAATTCTTCTACATTTAACATAAACTCTGGTACATTTAGCATAGATTCTGGTACAATAAACATTGGAGATACATCTGGTGATGACATTAACTTTAAAGGAAGAGCAAACTCTGATCTGGTTCCAGAAACAACTGCCACACATGATTTAGGAATAGATACTTTCAACTGGCAGGATTTATGGGTTCGTAGAATACTCAGTGATGGCAGTCTCATAATATCCCCCGATGGTAATATAGAATTACAATCATCTGAAATAGTATTGGGTAATTCTACTGCGCAAAACATCACATTCACAGCACAGGTTAAAAATGCAATTACATTTGAAAATGTTGGAACACCATCCACAGTAGCATCTACAGGTAAATTTTACTCTAAAGTAGTAACTGGTGTATCCGTTCCACATTGGTTAGATTCTAATGGTGTTGAAACACCTTTGATAGGAACTGCTGGTGGAAGTAATAATCAAATATTTGAAGGTAATACATCGGTTACTGTAACTGATACAGGCAGTAATGGAAATGTTATAACACTCATTGAGGGTGTTCAAAAATACAGTATAGATAGTAACAGTATAGATATTGCCAAACTTCCAATGCGTGGAATTACCGAAATTGACTTCTTTGAACCTGCAGGTGCTACAGGTGCTACACTTGGGCAAGAAACAATAAATGTTTTTTCATTAGACCTCAAAGGTGCTACTAGTGAATTTAAACTAGAATTTGATGGAGTTATAGCATTTGGAGTAGATGAAGATAAAACAAATATTTTTTCCAGAACTCCAGATGTATCATCTGCAAAACTATCTTTGTTTAGAGCTGATGCTAGTTCAGCAATTGGTTCTACAGTGGGAGAAATACAGTTTAGGGGAAATTCACTTTCCCCTGCAATTGAAAATCAAGAATACGGTAAAATTGAAGTAGACATAACCAATACTTCCTCAGTTACACCGTCAAGTATCCTGAGATTTTGGCATCAATCTAATGGATTTAATGTAAATATTTTATCTCTTACAGAGGGAAGACTAAATCTTACCAGTCATGTTGATGGTACTCCTACTTCACAAATTGCAGAGATGCGTATTATACGAGAGGATAGCTCTCCATCAAATGGTGTCACAATAGGCGACCTTGATTTTATAATTTTTGATACTCCAGCTTTCACACCATATGTAACACTTAGAGCTATAGCTAAAAATATTGACCCTGGAAATGAAGATGCTGGACTATTCACAATCAAAATACAGACTGGGGGTATTCTTGAAGATGCTCTTACAATTGAAGGTAGTACAGTAAATAATTCCAGTGAATTTCTAATCAAAACTGCAGTAAACGGTCCTTCAAGAATAGAACCTGATACTGGTAATATGGGTTATTTTGTAACACCTGAAAGTGGTCTTGGCACAGATATTGGTACATTTGGAACTCTACAAACACCTCATTCTGGTGATTTAGGTTCAACACCTACTGCCAATACTCTAAATGTTGCTTTTGGTAACTTTGATGGTGCAATGGGTTTTGACCCTGTACAGGAACTATTTTGGATACGAAAAAATGTGTCTACTTGGAAAAAGTTTGCACCAGTTTAATCTAAAAACTATTAATAATCCAAGTTCAATTGACGATTAATGAAATTACAATTATTCTTACTACTTTTAATTTTACCAATGATGATAATTACTCCATCTACAGCTTATGCCGCAATTCCAGAACTTGATGAATTGTGTGCAGAAACTCTAGAGAATGAAAAACTTTTACCTATAGACTATTTTTGTGAAATTATTCAAGAATACGAGAATAGATTAACAGAACTTGAAATAATACATGAAATTGTAGAACCTGTAATATCTGAAGTAATTATACCTGAACCCTCTATCATCATCGAACTATATCCAACAGGTGACTGTGATGTATTCTGTATAGTAGATAGAGTAAACACATTAGAAACTGTCATGGAGGATAGTGTTTTAGAAAACAGAACTGTGGCAAATTATATTGAATTTTACACTTCAATGCGAGATAGATTGTATGACATAAAAGACATGATAAATACTTGTGATTACTTACAAACACAAACCCTCTTAGATGAACTTGAATCTGATTGGATTACGATTTCAAATGCATATGGTATTAATTCATAATATTTTTTATCATAACAATCCCTGACAAATACTATAACATCATAAAATAAAAAAGGAGGGAAAAAATAAAGGGATGTGTATGGTTTCCCATACTATCAAAGGTTTTCATGACTTTGAGATTTTACCAACTATGCAATCTCACATAATCCACCAGTACCATTCCAGATGGTATAAGATGGACAACGTGATGACGACCCTTCATCAATTGGTATGACAAAGAAACTTACAGTTGCAGTTGTATCTGTAAAGCTCTCAAATGATGATAACACATCTAGTGTGTATTCACCAAGAACTTCATTATCTACAACAAACCATGATTCATTAAATGAACCAAAGTTGTCTGTAAGTCCTGACCATTCCTCAATAATCACCCCTAAAGGATTAGTTAGAGTAATACTCGTCTGAGCATTTCCTACTCTTTGATCCTTTTCGGATGCAATACTTGAATCAATGACTGTAAAATCAAACACTATTTCATGCTTGTATTGTACATTGTGAGCCACATTTGATATTATATCAAGTGTGTCAGGGTCAAAGACTTCTTCATGTATTGTTGGTGTATGATCTATTCTTCCAACTGTTGGAATATCATGTCTAGTAATGTCTGCACCTAGAGAACTTTTTGGCTCTGAATAATTCAGATCAATAACGTTTGCCAAAAGTCGATATGGTCCATCACTAGTTAGTATCAGTATCTTATACTGTACATCACTAATTGGATGGCCAAACACTAGGATGCCTGATTCTGGATTCTTTAATGAGAATCCACCACTATTGTAGAACTTTACTTTAGATTCTACATGATGGGAACGCCCATCTGCAGTATCTAATGCTACCATATTGGAGCTTCCAGATATAGACAGGAAGATCTTAGAATCAACACCACTGCCATCAAGGGTTAATTCCTGTGTATTACTATCAATAGCATATGCACTAGATGCTAATGTTACACTCAGAAACGCCACTATGACTAGAGTCGTTGTTAGTTGTTTTGCTTTTATTTTTTTCACCTCCAATGGAGGGGTTTCAAAGTTTAGGTTTGTGTTCATAAGTGTATTAAGTTAGTTCACTTAATTAAGTTTATTAAAGTAAAAAAAGTTTATAAGTGTAATAAATTACATTCATGCATGACTGATCAAAGAACAATCTCATTTGGTAAGGAATTACTAGACCAGTTAATATTAGATCATGAAAAATTTATAGCTAAAACAGATGTCAACGTATCTTTCTCAGAGTTTGTATGCTCAAAGATAAGATTACAAATGAAAAACGATATAACTAATCCACCACAAGAATAACAGGTGAATGAAAATTAAGTCAGCAAGGAATGACAATTGTAAGTCTAAAGGGGGGAGTAGACATGGGTGATTTAGAATACATTGAAGGCAAAGTTCTAGATGGAGATTATTTTCAAAGATCAGGAGCTATTGATAATCTAACTGATACAATAGAATTTATTGTACCTGATGGGAGAAGGGCATTTCTAATTGAAGCAAAATTAACAATGAAAACAAACTCAGGTGCTGCTTCAACAGGTAGTGTAGATGTCACCGTAACAGTCACTGATAAAGTGGTGGCTGATTTGAAAATTGATGGTGCTGTAAAAAGTAAAGCACAGATAGGAACTTCAGCAAGAGCATCAACTCTTGCATCAGGTGGCGGTATTGGTGGAAATGGTTCTGGAGTTTCAGGTGGACAAACTTGTCCATTTAATGTAAAAGGATTATCTCTAGTGGGTGTTGGCTCAACAAAGAAAATTGAAATTGAAAATGTTTTAGAAAATGGAAGTGCTTTTGCTGAATTTTCAGGTTATTTAGTATAAAAAAAGATTTTACTCCTTTTTCTTAGGAGTGTTTAGTTCTGTAAACTCTTCATCGTACTCTTTGTCGATGTTTTCCTCTACAGCTTGTGTTAGGTTTTGAATTGTTACATCCTGGATAATCTGCTCAAAACATACAGGTAACTTTGCAAGACGGTCTTCTGCTATTTTTCCATCCTCACCTGCATCTGCATTAACAGAGTCATTCCACATATCAAGTCTTACGATATAGATTTTGGCAAAATTCAAGAGATCTTCATACAGTCTATCGCTGATGGTTAAGGAATATACCTCGATATTGCCCTTTTCCATTTTTTCAGGAAGCCAGTCTTTATTGAAACTTAGTGTAGAGTTTTCTAGACCAAGTTCTTTTAAGATCTGCTCTTCAATCTCAATTTTCCCTTTCTTTATCAAACGGACTTGAATATTGTTGTGAAGTAATGCCATCTTTGCTTGTTTGCCATATGGTTTTAGAAATCCATGGACAAGTGTACGCAATTCTGCATCTTTTTCTTCGTACTGATATAACATTTCATCATAGAACTCTTTAGGTAAAAAGAGCTTGATGGTTTTTGTCATAAGTGTATTAAATTAACACACTTAATTAACCGTATCGAATTTATTTATTTAATACATTTTTTTAACCATACACATTTAAACAAGTGAATTAATTGTACTACATTGTCTAAAGTTAATCTTAACGCATCCAAATCTTGGAAATTAACATTAACTGCTATTCTTGTCGCTATTGTAATGAACGTCTTTGCAGGACCATTAAACGGATTAGGATTTATTGTAGATGAAGCAACTTTAACTAATCTTGTGTATATGGCATTAGGAATTGGAGCAACAGGAGCTGGTCTTAAAGGAATTAAAACCAGAAATACTACTCCTGCAGTAAAACCTGCATCTGTTCCCGCAGAAAATATTATACAATTTCCTACAACTCAAACAGGCAGCACAATAACTGAAACTACAGCACCTGTTACTGAAACTACAACTATTCCAGTATCTTCAACTACACAAACTGCAACTTCAACTGTAGATAAAACAGGAATTATAGCCACAGTATCTGCAACACAAACTGCATTAGAACCACCAGTATTGGGACCAATTGGAAGTAAATTCAAGACTAACTTTACAAAAGATCCTCAAAGAGGAAATGTAATATTTTATGGTCAATCATATCTATGGGTACAAATTGAAGGGGTTAGAAGTTATGTTACTGCAATACTAAGGGATTCAAAACTTAACGTTATACAAATAGATCAAAGCCATGAGAATGATGAAGATGGCGATATTTCAACAACAAGATTCGAGTTATTTGCTAGAAATGGTACACCGTTACCAAGAGGCAAGTATCACTTGGAGTATAGGGGAGACTCCGGTTCTAGTGATAGTATTGGCATTTCAAATGATGAATTTGAGATTGTATAATCATGGATTCCCACTTAGAACAAAAGATTTTTGCTGAATGTCGTAGAATATCAATTGATGCTAATCAATGTGCAAACTACATAGCTGATGATGATAAAGCAGGAGCTGTTCACAACTTGGAGGAAATAGTTCAAAACGCAATAAAACTTAAAGACTCTATTAAATCCCTAATAGAATAATTGCTACCCATATCTAACTTTAAAAAACTTGGTCTATCTTCTGGTGGAATAGCCTTAGTAATTGTCCTTATCCTTGTAATCCCTGCAGAAGAGAAAACAGATCATATGATTGAAATAATCCAGGAAGAACTAAAGCAAAACGAAATATCCATGGCAGTATCTGATGAAAAGATACTTGCAGAAGAAAAGGAAATTATACTAATGAAAGAATTACTACAAGAATTATGTAAGGACTCTAATCGGTGTTAGTATTTGTTCAAAGAAAGCTTTTGATATTGCTGCAGGAAGTGCATTACCTATCTGTCTTTTAGTGCTTGTTTTTTTGCCGTAAAATTTGAAATCAGTTCTAAACCCTTGGAGTATTGCTAGTTCTTCATTTGTTAATCGTCTTATCTCCTTGTAATCATTTTTGAATTGGTGATATTTTGTACTCATTACTGGCTTGTCTGTGAATATGTAATCATTTCCATTAACTATGGTCATTATTGGTTCATCAATACTGCAAGAGCTTTGTTTTTTGTTTTTTCCATCAAATCCTGTTGGAGATACAAACCATAACCCATTATCAGAACCATCCGTTAGAATTGTTGGGTGTGGTTTGTCTGTTTTATAGAGATGTATTTTTTGTTTCCAACACTGTTGAGTCTTATCTAGGATAATACCATCTATTCCTAAAGCGTCTTTAATTGATACCCATTTCTTCATTGGTTCTTCAAATAGTGTACTTGATGGTATCTTTGCGTGAGTTGGTTTTGGTAGTGGTAGATTTGTAAATATTCTTCTTATCCTTGTTTGTGGTACTCCATAATCTGCACAATTTATCAAGAAATTTTTCTCTTTGTGTACTTTGAATAGATCTTGGACATTCTCCATGAAATGATATTTGCATTTGGTTATTTCTCTAGCTTTTAGGAAATTGTTTACCTCGCACAAATCCATAGTTCTGTTTGTCTTTGCCCTTGAGAACTCTGGACATGGGGGACCACCAATAACACAGTCTGCTCTAGGTAGTGATTCCAAATGATCAGAGACTAAGCCATTAATTACTTCAGTATCTGGATGATTTAGCTTTATTGTTTCGCAGCAATCACTATCTCTTTCAATAGCTAGTTTGATTTTGCCTCCAGCTTGGATTAATCCATCTCCTAGATTGTCAGCACCTGAGTATAGGGATATTGCAGTAAACATTATTTTCTATAATTCATTAAAAATTCATAAAGCTTGTGTTTGTAAGTACCAGATTTTAATTCAGATTCCCACACCTTACATAGTTTGAATCCCCCAATCCTATACAATTGATCTCTATTGGTATCCTTTTTACTTTCTTCAGTGTGGCCTTTCCTTCCTAGCTTGCCTGATTTTTTACCAGGTCTTGGCTCTTCCTCATACTCTATGATTAGTTTATTATTATAATCCAGTAAATCAGGGCAAATTAGGGTATTGCCATCTTTTTTCAAATCTTCCCAAGAGTTTGATTTAGGTGGATGGTGATACCCAATTTCCCAAAATTCTATTGCAGTCTCATAGTCCCCATCATCTGTTTTAAATGAAAATGGGAAATCAAATAGATCACAAATAGCCTTTATTGTTTTGTTTATCTCCTGCAGATTATCATTATCTACTTGCCCCATTATGCTGCAAGTCCTTTTGCTGCATGATACTTGGCTTTGTAAGCTTTGTTTCTTGGCTTTGATCTTAATTTCATTCCACAGCAAGGACAAAATAGACCATCAAAATCCATGAAAACCTCACATGGCATACATCTCTTTTGCCCATTTCTATACCGTCCACGACTTCCTGCAAGTCCTACTGCCTTGTATCTTGAACAGATTCCTTTACAGGTCAAATGTAATATCTCCTGCAATTCCTACACATTCCACCAGTATCTGTTCTATCCCCACAATTATTAGTACAGAGAGGACAAATTCTAGTTCTCCATAATACGGAAACATATGCATTCCTACTGGCAAACTCTGTTGGTTTACCATCTTGTAAAAAGGTGATTGCCCCCTCTATCATATGATATTCAGCGAATGGTTCTATCCATTTATGCCAATATTTGGTCCTACCACAGTTTGCAGGAATTATCATTAGTCTATTTTTATTATGCCTCTTCCATTGTTGATAGTTTTTCTCTACAAATTGCTCATGTAGGGTATGGGGATGATTGCACCAGGAATCCTCTAACCACTCCTGTTCTAGTGCATTGTCTTGTAGTGTGAAAAATTTATTGAATTTTTTATTTTTATCAGTAGCTGCAACATCAAGTTTAGGACGAATATTATATTTATCACAAAGATCAATAACTAACTCGTTTGGAGTCTCAAATTCATCATCTATTAGAGATGGTTTGAAATGTCTAGGGATTTTAGGATTCCCACCATCAAATGATAGAAGCTCATTCATGACAATCACATCCACAAGTCCTACCCTTACATTTACCATGAGAGGAAAAATAACAATTGTAGCTAAGCTTTTTGTCTCGCATACCTAATTTTTTAACCTGAATACTCATCTCATTTTCCTCCTAAGCTTTGGTTCCTTGATTTCCATTTCACATTGAGTACAAATCTTTGCTGTCTGTGTATTTTGTTTATTGCAATTTCTACAGAATACTGGTTTTGATTTAGCTTGGGTAGGAATCTTTTGTTTGTGTACTACTTCCTTTTTCTTGGAATAATCACTATTTCTAAAAAGGCTCATGATGTAAGAGACACTCCTATCGAAATTAAAACAAAAGTACTCCAACCTATGAACCATGCTAATCCCAATTGCACACCTCTACTACGATACCATGAATATTCACTCATTCATCTTTCACCTTACTATAATCATCAGTGTAATAGTCGTCTTTCTTTTTGGAAAATATGGACTTTACATTTGGTCTATTAGTTGTCTTTTCATCATTTTTGTGGCCTGTTTCAGCACATCCACAGTGATCTCCTACATTTCTAATGAATTTTCTAACTAGTAATGATTCTGCCACACATGAGCCACATTTACCTTGATCACATGGATTGCAAGGATTCATCGTAATTTAGTCATCCTTCTTTCAAGATTTAACAAACTTTCAAGTTGTGCAGTCCATTCCCTATATTCATTATCTGGACATTTTTTAAGATATGATTCCCAAGCATGTAATGGTCTATGATATGCAGGAGTAGCTAGAAATGACTCATCGTTAAAATGATCTAGTGTGTAAACAGGATTTCCATCACCATGAACTTTAGAATATTCATCTATTTGATCCTGTAACCAATCCCCCACTTGCATTTTTTCTTTTCTTAAAATATCAAGGAGTATATCATATGATTTTTCGTTTACTCTATTACTAACTGTTTTAGTTCTTTCTTTCTTTCTTTCAAGCTTTAAAGCTTTAAAGCTTTTATTATTATTATTATTATTAGATAGAGTGGAAATAGAGGTGTCTTGTTTGTGCGTGGAGTGGAAACTCATTATTTTTTCTCCATTAATGGTTCAGAATATACACTAACTATCTCTGGTATTTTTTCTATTTTAGATGCAAATTTCCTGAGTTTTTCCTTCTCATCTAGTCTTTGTTTTAGAAGATATTGTAATTTATCACTAGAAAGTCCCATTTTTTCTACTACTATATCATTTAATGTGATAGTTTTATGCTTCATGCTATTATCTCCTGAAATGCCCTACCCTTTTCTGTAATTACAAACCAGGATTCACGTGGTTTTATCTTATTTTTTCTACCAAAGACCTTCTCATTATGGACAAATCCTTTCTCTACACAGTATTTCAAATACTTGATAAATGCAGATTTGTAGTGAATCTTTGATTTTTGGTGCAGTCCCATATATCGAACAGGGGACTCTGTAAGTTCTAAAATATCTAATATCCCATTAATGGACAAACCAGTACGCAATATGCTAATCTTTCGGTTCTTACCCTGCAATTGCTGTAATGTCATTATACAACACTCCAAGTATGGACTTCATTACCTGTTACTTTACAGATTCTTTTACCTGCATCACCTACTAGACCCATCTTTCTTAACTCGTTAGTTCTACCTGTAATACTATTGATAGGAAGCCCCATAAATCGACTAATCTCAGCATTTGATGGAGATTTTAGATATTGAATAACATCAAGTACAGCTCTTTGCCTTGATCCTAGTTCAGGCTTTATTGATTGAAATGCATTAAGAGAAGTATCTATACTCATTCCTTAACTCCATAATTTTTCTTATAGATTAAGGCAGTCATTTCCCATATCATTCCAGGATGTGTGTCTATTTCAAAATCTTTAACAATACTTTGTACTTGTTTTCTTATTTTCAAAATCATTAAAGTATCTTCAGAAATTATATCTTTATTCAAATTACCTAACTCTTCAAGTAATTTTTTACCTGACATTGGTCTTTCTTGTGCTTGTTCTAGTGTTTCAGGTTTAGGTGCATCACTCTTACAATTACCATCTTTATCATAGTGAGCTTTTCTTTCAGTTGTTATTTGCCACTGTAGTTTATCTGCAAATCTCCCCTTGTAATCAGTTAATCTTCCTATCAAATCAATATCACATTCAGGACATTTCTTAGTTTCCCCTTCTTTTGCAGGAGCTGTTATGAAAACCATTATTCTATTTTCTCCAATTTGAGTAAAGTATTTTTCTTCTCTGTTAGTTGTCTTGAAGGTGGTGCTGATACAACATCAAATCCAATTAGTGCAGGAGAATTACCACTTTCTATTTGCTGTGTTAGCTGTTCCCCTAGTGTTATAGTTTCACCATTAGGTAATGGCATTACAATATGTGCCATGAATATTTCCTCAAGTGAGTAAATCTCAGCTTCTTTTGCAGATAGTAATGCCTTGAGGTAATGATAGAAATATCTGTATGATCTTTCCTCATCATATATGATTGATTTCTCATATCTACTACCAACTTCCTTCTCAATGAATGGAATTTTGATTTTAATCATCAAGCTTGTTTTTTCATCTTTTCTAATAATAAATTCAAAGAAACTACTATCACCTGTTCCCTGAGTTAATCGTTTTTCTACAATACCAAATTTAGTTAATAATTTCTGTACTTCCATCATTGTTTTGATAGAGTTTACCTTTGTACTCTTGTATAGGTTAGAGTCTGGAATCATGCTGGAGTTTCCCTTTGGTCTACAAACTTGAATCCAAGCTTCTTAGCCCAAATATCCCTCTGCTCAAATACTTCAGTTGCAATATCAAACATGGTCTTTTCCTCTATTACCTCAGCTACATCCTTTTTATTTTTAAAAACTCTAGTATCCATATTACCAAAGATTAATTCTAAGGTGAAATCCTTGTATCCTACCAAGTCTTTAGGGCTAGTAACATCACCAATTCTAATTCTTTTAGAGTAGTAAGGTGGTTTTTGCTCTTCAGTTGACATCTTTTACCCTCACCATATCATGTTTATGCTCCCCCTCTGTTAGGGGAATATTACAAAAAGGAGGATATTGCTTTAGATGTTCCTCCATTGAATCAGCATATCTTGCTACCATATTGCAATCATCAATACTACACTCGTAACGAATCATTTCTTTTGCTCCATGGCTTTTCTACATAATTTAGATACAGTCTGTGAAAAATTAATACAAGTACCTTCTTTTTTATTAAATTCTTCTTTGTGCCTTAAAATTTGGTTATGTAACTCTACGTCAAAACTAACTGATCTTATTGTAACCATGAATATAGTAAAGAAGTACTTGGTATTAAGTATTATTAAATTGTAATATAAAAAATAAGAAATAATTAAAGTATGAGAAAATAAACTTTATACGTTTAAAACAACACTAACTAATAGTAGAAATAATTACCCCTAGTACTTGTCTGGACTTGAAGACCATCCAATTATCTATGTTTTGGTTGCAGCTATTGCTGGTGTATGCACAGTTATCGCTGGAATTGTAAAAAGACAGCCAAAAAAAGATACAAGTACAGCAACACATGATCAATTTCGAATAGAGTTGGATGAAATCAAAGAAAGAGTAGCCTGGATAGAGGGGAATTTAGGGAAAAATTGATAGGAAGTAATGTAATTCCTGCAGTGTTATTTTACATATTTTTAGGATACATATTTGTCAGTGTATCCCATGATAAATTATTCCTAATACAAGCTTCTCCAATTTATGCAATATCCATACTATCTATTACTGCAGTAGGTGCATTATCACTAGTTTACTATTTCAAAAATAACAAAGCTAACAGACTAAAAACATTCTATACTTTTATCTCACTATCTATCATGTTCTATGTACTAGCAGAGATTTCATGGGCATGGTTAGAATCATTACACATCAATCCATACATGAATATTCCAGACGTATTTTATGCACTATATTTCATATTTGGAATACGAGCTTGTATCTCCCTTTTCTGGTGTAGAATACAATTAATTCCAAAATACTACAAAATAATACCTGCAATTATCACATTATTAGGATTATTATCATATGTTTTACTATCTTTAGAACAGTATGGAACTACTACTTTCTGGTTTGGCTTTATGATGATGATATTGAGTGCATCTTTACTTGGCTGCGCTACCTTGGCCACACTAACTGTAAGAAAAGCACCAAAACTAGGATTAATTGGGTCCTTATTTGGAATAGCATTTTTAGCAAACTCATTAGGTGATATTTTTTACTATGCTGCAGAAAACACTGGGTCATATGTAATCACAGACTGGTACAATATAGTATGGGCTGGCACTCCACTAATACTAATTTATGCCATGATTAGACATAGATTCCTATACGGTGAAGAAGATGCAGGAAAGACTAAACAAAAAAAGAATAAGAAATAACAGGCTATCAAAAACTCAAGCTGAAAAGCAATTACTATCTGATTATACAAGAAAACAGCTAAAACGAGATTTAGTGGCGTGGGAGAACAAAGAAAGATCACTACACAGGAAATAATACTACCTAGTCAGATAATTTAACACCCGATATTAAATACAAAAATTGTAATGATGTATCATGAAAAAAACATTTGACGTAAAAATCTACAACATACACAAAGACGAGGAATTTAAAGGCGAAATAGCCCCTCACATGATCTTTGAAGCAGTTACAGCAGAAGTATTTGATGAGGCAGAACTAGCAGAGTTTGCAGCCAAGATAAGAAAGAACCATACTGCAACTTTAACTGTGGAGTATTAGTTCATACTAAAACTTATAAAGTAATACTTTGTAATATCTAATACATGCCAATACTAACAGGAATTAAAAAAGATAGGATAACAATATCCATAGATATTGAGCTTTTAAAATGGGTTGATAAACAAGTCAAAAGTAACGATGAAACCCCTTCAAGATCATACTTGATAAACAAAGCTGTAAGAGATGCAATGAAGAGGATAGATGAAAAATGAGTGTTAATAATACTAACAAATATACAAAACAAAATCTAAGATGTGTTGATTGTAGATTAGATACTAAAAATTGTAAATGTGATGATTCTATTGACAAATGGCATTTTGTAGATAAGGAGAAATTACCATGAGAAAAAAACAGATTCAAGTATTAATTCAATATCATTATTGGGGAACAGGTGATTGTAAACATGAAAATCATGCCAAATGTTGTCAATTTATGATTAATGAAATTGCAGAATTAGTAGGTTATACAGGATATAAAAAATCAAATAAAGAAAGGAGTAATTAATTTTGTATAAAGATAGTTATACAGAACATGATTTTGATTTATGCCTTGATGGTTTATGTAAGTGTGAAAGTTGTTTAGAAAAAGCATATCGAGATTGTGATTGTAGGGTTAATCAACTTGGATAACATTTTGTATATGAGGGATTATACCAAATGATACAACCAACTAGATATTTTTGTTATTATTGTGATTTGTCAGGTAATGATGAAAAATTAATTAAAAGACATATCAGGTCATTCCACCAAGTAAAAGATATTAGAGAAATTGATAGACGAGAGATTTTAACATTAGGATAATGTTTGTACTTATTATAAGGAATTATACAAAATGACACCTGAAGAAGTATATCTAATATCCCTGGCAAACAAGAACCTTAGATCAATATTATCTGAAACTCAACCATTCTCACAAAAATCTCTAAGAGATAAGCTAGGAATGATCCAATCAGAAACCTCGAGATGTGTTCATATTTTATTGGATAGAAAACTAATCAAAATATCTCATGGAAATGTTCATGATTTAAGAAAGAAATCTATCTTTTACACTACTATCTATGATAAATTCACATATGAAGCAAAAACTGATAAGATAACACTAACCAGGAGAAAAGACCATGCCTAGAGTATGTTATTCTTGCGGAATAGCTAAAGGTCTAAAATCAATCTGGGTTGAAGATTGCACATGCCATGAAGATATGGAAAAAATATTGGGAGTTCCTAATCATTCAGTTTGTAAACCTTGTTTCTTTGAAACTTGCGCTATAGAGTTTGAAGGCATGCCTGCAAATGAAGCACTAGAAGAACCAAAAGATAGTGCAGATTACAAAAAAGCTAAAGAGTATGAAGATAACTGGGATGATTACAACTACCACTGGAAGCCAAAAATGATCTCAATTAGGAAGAAATTATGAAATCAACTAAACAAGTCAAAAAACTAATTGCAGATAGATACAACGATAGAAAGAAGGGAATCTCTGTATCACTATGGCAACCAGAATCTGGTGATGACCAGGATAGAATAGTAATCAAATTCCCTAGAAACTTTACTGATTTTATAGGATTAACACATCTTAAAGACACCATTTTAGACAAACATGGATTTCATGTGGCTCAAATAATGGGATTTATGGAGGATGAGAAATTATGGATTTTATTAATCAGGGATAGAAGAAAATAATGAAATCATATGAAGAACTATTAGGAATATATTCTGGATACCTCAAAATGGTAGAGGTCCTAACTGCAAAGATAACTCCTCAAACAGACATCAAAGAAATACAAAGAGCCAACAATTGGTCCAAAGCCTACAGAATAAAATGAAGTACAAAACATGGAAGAAAGGAACCATACGTGGTTGGACCTACAACATAAAATACCTAGTTAAAGGAAAATGATACAGTATCACCTAGATTAACAAACATAACTACTAATCCCCTATCCCTAAAATCAGGGATAAAGGCTTGCTCGCCACTAGATATATCCATACATGCATCATTAATCTGCCTATCTGATAACTCTAATCCAGATGTATGAAGAATAACAAAACATTCACTACTACTATCCTCTCCACCATACACAGTAGGAAAGACAACTACCAGCAGGGGTAAAAGCAATAGTAAATGTTTCATTATACAATTATACATTACAATCTAGTATATCAATAAATCATAACGGTTTTAACACATACAATACCACAAGCTACAATTGGAAATTAAAATCCCAACACCACAACTAATTGAAATATCAAAGCTAAAACCATATCCCTTTAACGTAAAGAAACACCCAGAATCACAAATTACCAATCTAATGAAACTAATGCAGTGGGTAGGATTCAAGGATCCAATAGTAATTGATAAGGATGGTGAAATAAAGGCAGGCCATGGCAGATTAGAAGCTGCAAAACGATTAGGAATGGAGAAAGTACCATTTATTCCACTAGAAGGACTAACAAAAAAACAAATGAAATTATTCATCTACATGGATAACAAAATCAATGAATCCCCTTGGGATAAAGAAAATGTAAAACTACTCTTTGAGGATATTCCCAAAAAAGATATTGATTTCTTTGAATTATCCGATGATAAATACGCACAACCAAATACCTCCCCTGATGAAAAACCAATACCAACACCACCACAAAACCCAATATCAAAACTAGGCGACATATTCCAGCTAGGCAATCATAGAATTATGTGTGGGGATAGTACAAATCAAGAAAATATCAATAAACTACTAGGAAATAACAAACCTAAAGCAGTAATCACTGATCCACCATATGGGCTAGGTGGCTATGCTGGAAGATCAGGAGCCTTTAACGCAATTATAGGCGATGATGATAAAGACATTGAAAAGTTCTACGCAGTAGTGGATAAATCAATCCCTGAAATCTACATGTGGTGTTCTTGGAAATACTTTCAAAAATCAAAACATGTGCCAAGAGATGTAATTGTATGGAAAAAGAACAACTTTGGTATGGGAAGAGGATATAGAGGACAGTATGAAATTTGCCTATATTATGGATCTTTTGCAGGTAGTGATAGCGATGTATGGGAAATAGCTAAAGATGATGTAAACTCTTACCAACACCCAACACAAAAACCAGTAGGACTAGCAATAAGAGCCATAATGAACAGCACAGTAAAAGACGACATAGTATTGGATTACTATCTAGGATCAGGCAGTACTCTAATTGGTTGTGAACAAACAAACAGAACATGCTATGGGATAGAAATAGACCCAGCCTACATTGATGTTATAATTACTAGGTGGGAGAACTTTACCGGTAAGAAAGCCAAAAAGGTATAGTTTATCTATCTTACCACTTGGTTAAAATCTAGGCGTGACTGGTTTAACGAAAGAAAAGCAAAAGACAATCAAGGATACAATACTACAGTATCCTACTAAATCAGACAGGGATATAGCAAAGATGTTAGGAATATCACACCCTACAGTATCTAAATTCCGTAATGAAAACATGGTAAAGATAGACTCTGATTTTATAGATGCAGTAGCCGGTAAATTCATTCAAGAGTTTGGTGCAGCCTCTGATCACTGGAAGAAGCTAATAGAAGAAATTGAAGTACTAAAAACAGGTAAAAAGACTGTAATTAAACAAAACCCTGAAGGGGGATATTTTCAAACTAAGGTAGATTTAGAGCCATTAGATAAATTACCTATGATAAAAGAACAAGCTGATTTAAGAGCAAAAATACTATTCCTAGCAGCACAAGGCGAAGTAAGAGAAGTAATAAGGATATTGAGAAAACGTGAGCTTCCAATCGCTAATTAAAGATGCAGCACAGATAGGCTATCAAAAGCCTAAACCTGTAAGCAATGTGTTATCCCCTACATCTACACTAGCCATACCAAAGATATTCTATTGTGAATGGATTAAAGACAAGAAAGAACGTACAAAGGTACAAAAGAATGCGCCTAACTGCTGTTTCAATCATAGAATTGGCCTACCTACTAGAAAATGGGAGGGAGATGATGAGAATCCTGAAGATATAGAGGTAGCACTAACTAACACCAATAAAAGACAGATTGAAAATTACATTAAACACAAGAAGTACTCTGAAAACAAATGTAGAGGCTCAGGCACAACTGAAATTCTAACTATTAGATATATGATCTTCAAGTATGCGGTCCTAAATTCAGTAGAGAATAGAAAGTGTGTAATTGTTCCAGGTACATCAGGAAAACTTACAGTAGAGATTAGTACTAGAATAAAGGCCATATGTGATAAAATACCACAAATCTACAGTGTAATACCAACATCACTACGTCCTATGGAGTTTAATTTTGGTACTGGTGGCAGAATTGTATTAACATCAGCTACTGCAGATGCAATCAGAGGATGGGAAAACGTGGGGGATATTGACCTAGAAGAGGTAGCACACTGGGATATGGTAGATGATATGCCTGTCTACAATTCATCCCAAGCTGTTCACACTAAAACTCAGTGTCATGTTATCCACAGTACAACACCAAGACAAAAGAGAGGATTCTATTATAATCTAGTATGGGCAGAGGACGCTAAATCAGACTTTTACAAGAATGTCACCAATTGGCGTGAAATAGTTGGTTTACCTGTCCCATTGATAGAAGATTTACAAAAACACGTTGCAGAACGTGGAGATATTACAGAAAATGATTTGATAGCCATGAGGGAACAGCTTGTAAAATTATACCATTCAGACCCCGAATACAAGGACTGGTATAGAACGTTTTCTAGACAGGGCGTGAAAGTATTCTACCATGATGGAGTGTTAATCCCAATTGAAGAACTAGTTGATGTGCCTATTCCCATATTAGACATTAACAGTATAATCAGTGATAGTATTACCTTTAGACCAGAATATGATCAAGAATTAGATAATCTATTCATTGCAACAAATGCACGAGCCATAGGTGAATTCCAGGAAGAAAAGTTTGATGTATTAGACTTACGAGCACAACTAGCTAATTTCGATAGAGATCAGGCATATGATAAAAATCATCATGGGGAAGATGATGGTATTGATTTAAGCCTAGATTAATCCTAGTAACTAAAACTATTAGATAGTAACACTATTAAATGGTAATTACTATTTGATAGTATGGATATAGAAAATGATGAAGAATATCAACAAGAATACGCTTGGGGAAGATGCAGAGCCTGTGGACTAATGGGTAACTGCTCAACTGATGATGGATATTGTGGAGATTGTAACTAATGAGTGAAAAAACAACAGAAAATGTTTATGAATTTTTTATTAATGTCTATGAGAAAACAGCTTCTCCCATTCAATTAGAAAAATGGAAAGAACAAGCAAAAGAACCCATTACTGAATGTATTGAATTTAATAGAGAAATTTTTCTTAGAATGCGTAAAAACTTGCTAGAATTAAAAAAACTACCTGATTCTCCTGAAAAAGTTTCCAAAATAAGTTTCCAAAAAAAGTTAATGCGTCTCAAATTGTCAGAGATTGGAAGAATAGCACGAGGGTATAAAAAAAATTGACTGATCAATTTCTATTCTCCTGCACTTGTGGTAATCATTGGGTAGGCAAGAAAGAAAAGGCTCAATGTTCAGTTCCTGGATGCTACAAGACCAATACAGGCAAGGAGTTGAAATAACTTAGTAAAGTTAATAAAGTGTATTAAGTTAATTAAGTGTGTTAAGTTATGAAAGTTACTAAAGAAGCCTTACTAAAAATAATAGATTCATTCGGAGAAAAAGGAGAATTTCCGCCATTATATGATTCTGATGATCTTAAAACTAGAAAACAGATAGGATTGATTGTTGATGTTTGGTTAGATCCAGAAAATCAAACCGAATTAAAATACAAAGCTGAATTATTCGACAAAACCTTTGTAGAAGGAAACACCGGCATAAATTTTGGGGAAACAACATGACTGATGATGATATTATAAAATACGGTACAGACGACTCTTGGGATGTATCACAGTTTAAAGAAGCAGAAGAACTAGTAGATGTTTTCAAAGACCACAAGTTAAACTCCCCATATGATCTTGCAGATATAGTATCAGACATTATGACAGCACATGGTCCTGATGGCCACACAGATGGCAGTTATCATATTGCCTTGGTTTTGTGGAGATTGTTAAAGAAATGAGTGATAGAAAATGTATCTGCAATCATTGGGCTAACAAAGAACACATAATAGATTTACTACAACCAGGTGATGCCAAAACACCTTGTACAATCTGTGCTTGTTCAGGAGTGTATCTACCATGAAAGTCTGTAGAATGTGCTGGGCATTACTAGATGATCAGATGGATACCTGTAATTGTATTACTGGTAATTCAGATGGAGTATTCTTTAAAGACGTAGGTGAAGCCATTAATCATTTTGTAAATCATGAGAAGAGAATGAGTGCTGCATCTAGAAAATTGCAAAAACTAGTAGAAGAAGAAATCAATCACTGTTTACATCCTAAATCAGAGCCTGCAGATTTTATGTATCAAGGTAATAGAAGATATGCAGGAAAACTACTTCAATCCTTATTAGACAAAAGCAAGAGGAATGAATAATGAAATATTGTTGTATAACTTGTGATAAAAATTTAAGGAATTTAACAAGACTTGAATCACATTTATCTGATGGGGAAATACATAGGATTACTACTAATTAATCATGAAAGATCTTAACTCTATCCTCCCAAAGATACCTGGTATGAAATGGGGAGCTCTTACAAATATGCCACCAACTAACGCCTCAATAAAAGAGATAGACCGACTATTACCTAATGATGGAAGATGGCATTCAATCCTTGGTAGTAAAGAATCAGTAGATGTAGATGGTATTACCATTAGAAAACACAGTAAGGATAGATGGACCTAAAAGATTTAATTGAAACTTTAACATTATACAATCATAGATGGCTAGAACTCAAAATATTCAATATGAGCAGACGTTAGTTTGTGTAGTCATTTGATGCCATCAATCTACTATTTACTCTCACCACCTTTTAATCCTAAAACATTAAAGGAGCAGAATCCAGGAGATTATAGAAATGCCTCTATCAAAACTTGAATTAACTGAATTTCTTGAAGTAACAAACAAGGCCATAGTAGATTTGGCTCAAGCTGGAACTAGTGCTGTGAAATCAGAACATCTTGAACTAGGTGATCACATTAGCGATGTTGCAAGATATTTAGAAAGACTTCAAGAACTCATAGCATAACTAATTAATATCAGAATTTATTAGAATTATCATGAAATATTTACTCTTAACAATACTTACAATAGCAATCATTTCTAGTTCTAGCTTTGCATTTTCTGAAGAACGTCTTACTGGCGGAAATCCAAATTTACAAGATGAGGATAAGGAAGCAGATCGTGTTGTTGGTGATCCTAGTTCTGGCGAAACTTTTAGCGACACAGTACAGTATGATATTGATACAGGAATACAAGGTCAACAAGTTTTCATTGGATCAGACTTTTTAGTAATTAATTCAGATGGAGATTATTACGGTATCTACAAGGATTTCAAAGTCAATAACGGTGTGAATACAGGATATTACACATTTACTATAAAATCACTTAAAACGAGTTTTAGTGTTAATAGCTTTCTTGATAGATTGTATAGTTCTACAACTTTTGATTCAATAATATTATTTTACACTGATGGATCTCAATCACCTGAAACCTTGAATAATTGTAAAATATTAGAAATGTCATACCAAACAGTTCAAGAAACTAACAAATTTGTATTTGATGTGTTTTGTTGGTAGAATTACCCTAACATGCAATTCCCAACTCCTAGAGACATATCAGGCAGAAATTATGTACTAACTGGTTTTATTGATCCAGGTGGAAGTATTGATGATTATTTCCTAACAGTATTGAAAACCCATATCCCAACACACCATATCCAAGTAATTGGTGCAATGCATTGGCTCCTTGATGAATCCCAAGGAATAGACTTTGCCAAGATTAGAAATGATATTGCCAAAATACATCTAAGAAATTACTTTAATCTATTAGGTTGTGAGCTGAATAACTTTGGCAGGGGGGAAGTACAACAAATGCGTAGGGAATACCACATCAACATGTATGGTGTTAATACTTCAGGTAAAGTAACCAGTGAAGAGACAATAAAGAAAGCCAAAACACTAGACAAACACCAGATGGTAAAATGGACCAACTCTTGGAGAAGTAGTGGAAATATCACATTTCCCATAGTAGAAGACCAGACCCCTGAAATTAAGAAAATTATAACACAATTGGATTCCTTTGTTGTAAAAAAGACAGATGGCTCTGGTGGTCCTAACTTTAGATATGGTGCAGAGGGAACACAACATGACGATGGAATTATGTCCTTACTTGGTAATCTATTTATCATTAAAGAGAAATTCTTCAATCTCAATGGATATGGAGCAAGAGCAATGGGTGCTAAGAAAATAGAGGCAGATGCACCTGATGTACTAAACGAGGAAGAACAAATTGCCACACCTGGAAGAACATTAGGTGCAGTGAATACAGAGAATGCGTATAATGATCTATACTAGTATAATAACAATATTTTAATATAATTTCCATTTATGATTTTTAATGACAAAATACTTGGGAACCCAGAAATTTATCTTAGATCCTAACGGTCCTCCTATTTTTAATGTAGACATTAATGTTGGGGATATAGTTGAATCAGCCTCTATAATTTCTACTACTGTTCGTTCTAATGGGATTAGAGAAATCACCCTTGGTACAACACAAGACACTAGTACTGCTGCTCAGGCATCTGTAACTGTTGATTACGTTACGGTAGGTAAAGATATTGATGAAGTAATTGATGTGCCATTAACATCAGTTAGAACAGTAATCAATGTCCTTTTTGTCCCCCTTAGCATTATTGGAAATTCTCAAATTGTAGCTATTGTCACTATTTCAACTGTTGCTGCTGATGTTAATGGTTACACTACACGAAAATTTCTATTAGATGAAGATTCGGATAATCCTATATACGATGCAACTGGAATCGTAGATGGTTCATTCATGGTTGTAACTGGTGAATATTCTAAACCACATTCGGAAACTCAAGGTGCAAAGGATATTGTATTAATCACAGTTTCAAAGACCGACCCATAATTAACAATCTTTTAATATAATTCCGTTTATCACATTTCATGACACAAAATCTATTTACCCAGAAATTTACGCTAGACCCTAATGGACCTCCTATTTTTAATGTAAATCTTATAAGTCCGGATCCAGTAAAGGCTGCTACCATAGTTACCAATACTCTTCGTGCTGATGGAGTTAGAGAAATTACCCTCGGCACAGTTCATGAAGATGGTACAGATGCCCAAGAATCTGTTACTGTTGATTATGTAACTGTAGGTAAAGATATTGCAGATTTAACAGATTTTCAATTAACATCAGCTCGTACTGTGAATAGTGTTTTATTCGTCCCACTTTCTATTACCGGTAATTCACAAACTATTGCCATTATTACCCTCTCAGTTGTTGCTGCTAGACTTGCATCTGTAACTACACAAAAGTTTCTATTAGATGATCTTGTTGATGATGAACTAATATCTGCAGTTGGAACTACAGATGGTGCATTCTTGGCTGTAACTGGTGAATTTTCACAACCAAACAGTACCGTATCTCAAGGCGCAAAAGAAGCTGTACTAGTTACTGTTTCAGCCTTTGTAGTACCATAATCATATAAAAAAATAAAAAAAATTAATTTTCAGGCTTTACTGTTCCTGAATCTTTAGGTTTTGGTGTTTCTTTAGGTTTTCCTGTACCTTTTGGTTTAGGCTTTGATTTTTCCTTTACCTCTATACCTTCAGGAGTGTTTGCAAGTTCTCTAGTAAGGGTTTTGAATTGAGTTTGTAACTTACCAATCTCCACCTTATCTCTGATCTTTGCTCTTCGGAGTTTAGTAATTTCTCCTTCACATGCCCTGAGTTTTTCTTGTGCTACATCGCGAGTAGTTCTTGTCATGTTAAATTTCTCTTTGAGAATGTAATAAATATTCTTTTATATCCTAGTCAATGAAATCTATCAATAACCAATACCATGGACAAAACAACCAATAAACCAACCAAAAAGACCAGATACACTCTCAAGGAAGGTGAAAGCCCAACACAATTTGCAGATAGGGTGTACAAGACTGAAGGTGCAGAACACTTTGTAGAATCACCTGAAGTAAAGAAAAAATTAGAAGACATACGAGGTATTGGTGGAATATCCCCAACTGAATTTGCAGAAATTGCAGGAGGTGGAGATTTAGAACATGATCCTTTTGTATTAAAAAACCTAGGTAAGAAAGTCCCAAGAGACCACGTACCAAGATATGAATCAGAACCACGTAATATTACATTCAACAATGATGGTATGATTACTCAAAACAAACAATTCACAGCAGCAGAAAAGAAAAAGTTTGGATCATTCATTGCTGAGAATAAAGTACCAAAATCATTTAACGGTGCATTTACTGCAGCAAAACAAAAAGGAATAGGTGGAGTATTTCTCTGGCCTAAATACTGGCAAAACCCATATCAATACCAGGATTATTTAATTTTACAAGATAACTATGCTAATACTATTGCAGGACGTATCCTAGATGTAATTGTATATTTTTCAGTAGCTAATGGAATTAAACCAAAACTAGTTCTAAAGAACCCATCACAATACAAAGATGGTAATGCAAGGGCTAAAAAACTAAAAGAACTCCATTGGCTAGTAGAGGTATTTGAGGGAATAGACAAAGCAATTACTGAGGGCAATGATCCGCTACCATACCAATCCTTTGATTCAGAGCAAGGCGACACATATCTCCCAATTTATACAAAATCCAATGATGTTGGTCCAACATATGATACACCACTACAGGCAAAATGGTCTGCATTTATGACATTAGCATTAAACTTTGGTAGAGGGGCTATGGTTCCAAATGTAGATCCTGATGATGATACTGTAACTGTTCTAGTAGACGGTAAAGATGAAGAGCTAAAAAACATACCAAAGATTATGCAGATTATTCACCCAAGGGATTTAGGGTTTAATCACGTTGATCCAATGACATGGAGATTAAGAGGAATACAGGTGTATAATTCCAATTGGATTCTAAAACCTGATCAAATGTTATTCATGGAATGGAACCCACACAATGCAGTATATGGCTCCATGTACTATGGATATTCAGCATTACAATCAATGATGGGCTCAGCCAGGACATTACGTAGAATCATCGAGGTAGATTTCCCACTAATTGCAAAAACTAGATGGAGTGGCATGTATTGGATATTCTTCAAAAGAAAAGGTGAAGGACTAACTACTGCACAAGCAGAACATACAGCAATTCTAAAAGCAATAAAGCTTGATGGAATTAACGTATCCTTAGAAGATAATCCTACTGAAGATGTTAATGTTCAGAATATCGATTTAGATCCAAAAATTATGGAACTAATAGAGATGTGTAAATTTTTAATTCAATACATGATGTCTCAGGTATCCATGCCACAAGGATTACTCTTTGGTGAGCAAGACCTAAACAGAGATACCCTAAAAACTGGAATACAAACTTTCACTAAAGGACCAATTAAGAAATATCGTAGATGGTTATTACACACTGCAACACAATACTATAGAAGAATGTCTGCTACTGTATCCCCACAAAATGAGAAAATTGCCAAGGCATTAGAAGAGGCTGATCTTATAGCTACTGTAGATGAATTCAATTTAGAGAGTCCATCAGAACTTGCAGCATCATTAGCAATGCTTGAGAATGTTACTGGTCCATGGACACAAGAAGCAAAGGCAGAACACCTAGAACAGGAAGATTTAGATCAAAAGATAGATCCTGATAAAGGACCTGAAGATTTACCACCAATGCCTGGACAAACTAAAATGAATATAGAAAATGAAAAAGGACAAAAATTCCAGGTGGATAATAAATAATGCCTGATTGCTGTGGTAACAAAATGAATATTCTACCATATGACGATAATAACACAAAATGTGCAGTCTGTGGGGAAAAACATAGAATATTCAAATGAGAGCCATAAGACCATACATCCTAGTACAAACTAATCCACAGAAAATAAACAAAGGACAGCCAATTACTATCTCTGCAAGACTATTTGATAAAATAACAAATCAGCCATTATACGTAAGGAACATCTATCTTAACATTATTTCAATGAAGGACGGTCACACAGTATGGCCTATTGAAGTAGTAAGGAAAGACAGCTACAAGTTTGATATTCTAATTGGTACAGATGATATGAAACAAGGACACAAGTATTTGGTACGAGTTTCGAACAACAGGAATTTATCCCCATTAGGTGCAACAGAGTTTGAAATAGTAAAGGATTCACAAATTCCTATAATATTATTCCCTATCCCACTACCAGTAAGGCAACCAAATGATTCACTAAAGAATAGAGATATTGAGAAATTCATCTTTAGAACTCAGATGGATGCCAAAGTTTGTCCATTATGTTTAGAACATCAAAATGAAGAATTTCTACCTACACAAGAGATTCCTAGAATTCCAGTACATTTCAATTGTAGATGTACATATGATGTAATTTTCAATGATACCTTTGAAGCCTCCTTTGATGAGGTAAAAGAAGTGTACAGAGTAGCTAATCAACATAGTAATATAATTAAAGCAAACAAAGCAGTACAGGCAATATCATGGATACAAAACAGCAAGTAGAATTCTTTGCAGATGGATTTAATCACAAGCACTATGAAGGTGCTGCTAAACAATACGAGGTACTAGAAGAGTTAGAAGGGCATGGCAAAGGATTTTTCATAAAGGTATTTTTCATTAACGATGAAGTTAATCTCAACAAATGGCAGGTAACATGGGATGGAATAAAACAAGATATTTCAGATGTTGTAGGGGTTCCTATTGTACTGCAGGAAGATCTTAGACATCCGAATTTCGCAATACAAAATCTTTATGCCAAAGGGTACATCATAGATTATGTCCTCAATGAGGATAGGCATGAGGCATCGGTCATAGCCAGAATCCTTGACCCTAAAACAATAAAGCTTATCCAAGAGGGCAAACTCAAATTCGTATCTCCTGCAGTTGTTGCAAGAAATAACCTAGCTATCACTACAACTAAGGATGGCGTTGATTTACTATCAAGATTTATTGCATTACACCTAGCTCTTGTAGCCCAGCCAGCATATGGTAAACAAGCAAAGATTCATGGAACATGTACAGGTACTGGACAAACATGCAGTGCTAAGTTAAGACCATTAACTGCTGAGATGGTAAACAATCTAAAAACAGCACCACTAACTCAAACCCCATTACTGCTAAAGAAGTTACAAGCTAGTCTAAACAGATTAGACTCTGAATTCCACCAATTGGAAAGAAAAGCCTCACAACCAGAATTTAACGGTAAATGGGGATATTGGATTAAAGCTAAAGATATGGATGTATTTGTAGCAATAGATCAAACAGTAGATGTGGCCATAAAAAACCAGTGTGGATGTAATAAAATTTAACAACTTTTTTAAATTAGGACTTGTTTTGTATTGTATCGGCATTTATCTGAGTCTCACCGATTCGGGTCATTGAGCTGGTAGGAAGGTGAAACAAATGAGAATTGAAATTGAAAAAGACTTTTTAGAAAAAAACATGGCACACTTTGCTGCAAAAGGTAATGAGGATTTATCTGGTGAAGATAAGGACAAATATCTAATCATAGATACTGATGATGATTTATTTACAAACCAGGATGAGGGTGAGATATTTGAGATAGATGGAGCAACTTTGAACTGCTCAACCTCCAATACAGGATTATATGTCCAAACAGATCATCAACCAAATCCAAAACAGATTGCAGCATTAATTGAAGTGGGCGATGTAGACGCATTACCTCAAGTAATAGAGGTTATCGTCAAGAAGATGAATAGAATAAAGTCATTGCTTGAAACAGTGAATACTCTATAATATCATGGAACGAAGTTGGTTAATCTGTATGTTAATAGGAAAATATGTGGCATTAGGTCATACTGATACTGATTCATTAAGGTATCAAATAGATCAAGACTTGCTACAATCATGTTTTACACCTATTGGACAAGAATCAGGGGATCTAAATCTCTTAGATGAACTAATCGGAGAAGCCATGATGTTTGTAATTGGTAAAGGTATCAATAGAAAACAACGCAGGGGATAAAACCCTATTTTTTATTTTTGTTAAACTGTTCTATACTACTAGCTAGCATTAGACGAATCATATCACTCCTACTTCTCAAAGCATTACCGGCTATCTTATCAATACTTTTGAGCTCTTTTGGAGAAACATAACTCTGAACAGGCTCTAACCCCTTTGTCAAGGACTTGCTCATAATGTGTTTACAAGTTGTTCATAAATTAAAACATATCGGTTATAACATTGAATTCAATCATACTTGTTGTAATGAGTGCTAATCAACCAACTTTTGAAGAACTTTCAGCAAGTGTAAAAACTATGCAGGGTGAATTGGCAGATTACAAAACAAAGGTAGCATCTTTTGAGGCATCTAAAACAGCAATGGATGATGATAAAGATCACAAAACAGAAGCATCATTCAAGAAAGCAAATGATGATTTGAATAAAAAAGACAAAGAACATTCTGCAATGCATGAAGAAAATGAAAAAGTAAAAGATGCATTCAAGAAAGCAATGGATGAGAAAGATCCAGATAAAAAACATGAAGCAATGAAAAAAGCCATGGATATGAAAAAAGACCATGATGAGAAAACATCTAAAAAAGCAGATGACGCCCCTAAAGAAGATAAAAAAGAAGTAGAGGCAAAAATCGCAGAAACTATTATGAATAAAATTCCATTAATCGAGAAAATCTTAATCGCAGAAAAGATGATAAATCCTACTAAAGTAGAAGAAACTAGAAAGATTCTCCTAGCATCAAGTATGGAAGAAGTACAAGCAAAACATGATTTACTTACTCCATATATTGCAGCATTAGGATTAACTGAAGGTAATAACACTAAACAATCATTTACAGGAATCCCATTCCAAGCCAGTACAATTACTACAGATGTTACACCAGACAACTTGTTTGAAGCATCAGTAGATGATATTGACTTTGATAAGGTCAACACCAGTAAAATCATGGAGTTGTATAATTAATGGGAGATCCAAGACCTGGACAAATTCCAGATAATGTATTCATTTCTATTCAACAAATCAAAGTAGGTGCAGAAGTTGTTGCTAATGCTGGTGACTGGTTAATTAGACACGTTGGTACTCCTACAAATCTATGGTTATTGGCAGGAGGTTCTGATGATGATGTAGATCTATCTGTAAGAGGATTAGTTCAAACCAGAGTAGATATTGATACTACAGGTGTTCCTGCAGGTGAAGTAACTGTTGAAGCTTTTGAATCACCAAGTACTATTTATGGTATAGCAGAAGGTCCAATTCAAGCAGGTAGCTTAGTTAAACTAGGCAGTGATGGACAAACATTCATTCCAGCAGTAGCTGCAGATATTGCAGCAGGAAAAGTTGTTGGAAAATTCAGTAGAGTGGCAACAGATTCTGCAGGTAACAATGATGCAGTAGCATTAGATGTCATTATTATTAAAATGGGAGTTGGAGCTTAAAATGTCTAAAGGAGATTCTAACAACACACTTCTTACTTACAGTTCCTATCTAGGTGCTGTACTTGAAGGAGATCAAACCAGTCTTGTAATGAATAACCCTGGTATTGAATACCATATTGCAACAATAAAACAAGCAAGTTTAACAAGAAAGGTTACAAATGAGAAATATTCCACTTATGAAGCTGATTTTGGTGTAAAACCAGATGAAAATTCAGGTTACATTAGAACTGCAGCCGGTCAAATGAGCAAAGTAAAATATGCTTTACAATTCAATGGTTCACTTAACAAAGAACTATTCATTGATGCATCAAAACAAAAAGCCAAAAATGAATTCATTGCATCATTAGGAGCAGGACCAGCAAAAGGTATGGCTGCTATGATGAAACTACAACAACTAGAAGCATCAGTTCCACCAGGAACTCAAGGTAGTGCTGCTGGTAAAGTAGGACCATTAACACAAATTCCATTTATCCAAGACGTACTCGGTATCCCTAACGAACAATACTGGATTAACGAGTTATTTACCAAAGTCGCCTTACCACAACTCCACGCAGAACAGCCTGAAGTTGACTGGATTGCACCTCTCTTAAACTTGAGACCTGCACAAGATGTCCAGAACTTAGAGCCAGACTTTGATTCACACTTCTTTGAAGCACTTCGTACTGAAGTTCCATTTATCATTCCTAGAGAATATAGAATGAGAGCAACCATCGACCCATACAACTTGTATGCAGATGCTGCAGCAAGAGCATTAAGAGAAGGCAGAGAAGCCAAATCATTATTAGCACTATCCGGATTACCAACCCAAGGTACAATTGGTGATCCAAGTACAGCAAACCCTGACGGATTCCCAGCAAGTCAGAACAACACCAAAGTAGAATTGGAAGGATTGTTCTCCCAACACTGGAAAGATACCAGACTCATGATTGATTCTGTTGTTGTAGCCCCTCAGACCTTTGCAAAGTACGAATCAAACTTTTACACTAAAGGATTTGCACCATACGCAAACATCGAAACATGGGGATTAGTTAATCTCCCTGGATTCAAGAGACCTATCAGATGTGCAATTAGTCCATTCATGCAAGAGAATAGATGGTATTTCTTCAACGGAAGATACTCTTTCACTGGTGAAGGACCACAAGTAACTGAGTCATGGGCTAAACCAGAAAAGAACTCTGACGCTGGAGCATGGAGAGACTATAACGATATTGTAATCTTCAATCCAAACAGAGCAGGATTCAGTGTAACTATCGAAGGAACAACTCCTGATGCTGAAATCACTACTATCGAGGAAGCAAGAGCATTGATAGCACCACCAACAGATGTTCTCGAAAACCCACAATAGGAATATTTTTCACCTACCCTTTTCATTTTAATTCTACTTGTCTAACGAAAATACCATAAGTGAGGCAATAAACCTCACAAAGACACAAAGAGGATACATTCCACTAAATAATAGATTCAAGTCATTTCCTAAAGACAGTGAGAATACACCAATCACAGATGAGAGATTCTACTTTAACAACTATGCAAACCAAACACTAGAACATGCAACAATAGATCTCCTATACCCAACTCCTAAATGGCTTCGAAAGAGATTGCAAAAACAACACCTTATCGGATTCTATCTTATTACAGGTGATGGTAAACTCTTAATTGGAAATAATAAATATCTAGTAGGTTCTGAGGAAAAGTAATGTCTGCAAGAAATACTTCAACATTTGGTCAGTTAAAGAATATTTCAGAAACTACCCAAGGAGTAATTACTGATGAGGATATTCTTGCTGTTCAAATAGGATCAGGTGAATTAGTTAATGTTACCCATCAACAGTTCTTTGATTTTATTGGTGGTGCAATAGACCAAACCCCATGGGTTACAGATATTGATGCAGCAGACAATTCATTATTAAATTTAGAAAATTTAACATTCACAGCGGATGATGAATCAACTCCTGCGGATAACATACCTTACATTACTTACGTAGATGGTGCTCCTACTGATGCAATGTTATTTAATGTCCCTATAGGTGAAGGATTTAGATTTTTTGAAAACGGTGTAGAGATATTTACATTAGGTATCCCATTCATGGATGTTCACCATGGCCTTATCCAAAATATTGGTGGCTTGGATCTCACACCAGGTAATCCTGAGACGAGTTTTCCTAGAATTAATTTTAAAACCGATCCCCAAGCGCCTACTGATGGTGTGGGAGAAATCGTTTTCAGAAACATTACTGGTACAAAAATATATTATGTTTTGGATGTTGGCATTGCTACGTTATCCCCAGATTCAGCAGAGGTTCGTACAGATATGATCATAGGGGGAAATCTTCAACAAATAGCCCACGTTGTTGGCGGTACTACAGTAGATACATCGTTAAACACTATATTCATAAAAACTAAATTTACCCCATCATCCATTGTAGCTGGGTTAAACGTTGGTGAACATGGTGGAAACCCATCTGCCCCTGTTCGTGGGGATATATTGTACCATGAATTAAATAATAAATTTATTGCCTATGAAAATGGTATTTGGAAAAACATGATTAATGAAGATATACTTTTTCAAGAAGATACCAATGTTACAGTAATTGATAATGGTTCAAACGGAAAGGTAGCAATTACAATAGATGGAGCTGGCACACCACAGTATGAATTTACATCAATCCAATTTACATCCAATGGAGATGTAAAAATAAACAAGACTGCGCCTACATTGACTTTTGAATCAACTGACATTAATCCAGGACTTGAAGATAACCTTGTTGGTGAGATTATGTTCATAGGTAACAATGATGCTGCAGAACTCACAGACTATGGACGTATATTTACAAAAATTATTTCACCTGCGGATGGTGCTGAAAGTGGAGAGATGGAATTTAAATTAAAAAACGGTGGAGTTGAGAAAGTATTTCTAAATCTCAACAAGACTGGAAATAACATAATCCAAATAAATGCAAATTTGGATGCTAATGTTAAACAATTAATAAACGTGGGTTCAGTTAATTTTGCTATTATTGATAATATTCCCCCAGTAGGTACGACCCCATACATCCTATATGATGAAGATGTTACAGACGCACCTGGGATGCACTTTAACATTCCTGGTACGTTACAGAGATTTGAGTTTTTTACTAATGGTGTAAGCGTTCTTGATTTTAATCATCAGACTGTTAATTTTAGAAACCAATTTTTGCACGATATAAGTTCTCTAGAACTTCGTAAAACTATAAATCAAGCTGACTTGAGTTTTCAAAAAATAGATCCTACAGGGGGTAATGTTGTTATAGGCACTATAACTGGCCACACTACAAACCCCGATGACTCCTACACAAGCATTTTGTTAGATGCCACTGTCCTTGGACCTACTACCCCTCAAGGGAAAATAGTGTTTGGAGTAGCTATGGGTGGAGAGGTAATGGATATTCTAACCCTATTTGGTGGGAGTACTCCAAGTTTATCTATAGTTGGTTTTAATGCCAAAGCCAATATGCTTGCAACTGCCGATCATGCTGGATTAAACGTGGGTTCGCATTCATCAGACCCATCAACTGGTGTTAATGGTGACATATATTATAATTCAAACACTAACAAGTTTAAAGCATTTGAGAATGGTGCTTGGGTGAATATGATATGAGTAAAGTACCAAACTCCCTAAAGGAAACAGAATATAATGCAGGAGCATATCTATCATTAACTGAATTTGTAGGACACTATGGATTAACTGATAATGATATTGAAGCTATGGAAGGAGCTCTT
>Ga0209976_10000042_pt1 | contig 97857 bp, 162 predicted proteins | sample SumtaG_FD_182806 | JGI IMG/M metagenome (GOLD analysis project Ga0209976, IMG submission 182806) | Deep subsurface microbial communities from Indian Ocean to uncover new lineages of life (NeLLi) - Sumatra_00157 metaG (SPAdes) (version 2) | ecosystem: Environmental > Aquatic > Marine > Oceanic... | reverse complement strand
ACGACGTCAGCCTGTCCCTGCTCCGTCTGACGTCGTCGCTACTGGGTTTGTCGGCTGAGCCGAAGCAACGCCTGGGTTTAGTATGAGGATCGTCGCCACGGCCGAACCTGAGAGCGTCAGCACCTCCAGGACCGGAGCCACATCATAGGTGCCTGTAGTGGGAACCAATGAGTCACCGATAACGTAGCCGGTGCCGCCAGCGTTCACGGCAGCAACCGTGATGTAGTCACCGGACGTAACACCTCGGACTTCAATTTCTGGCTCATGGTATTTGGTTCCACCTGCCAGCACGATTGTGTCACCGACAGCATAATCAATACCACCATCATAGATGTCTGCGACAGAAATGTGGTCGTCCTTCGCCAGATTCTTTATGATATCCATCATGTCTTGATAGTCAGTTGCTGTTCCCTTAAACCAAGCCATTATGCACTCCCGCTACTATTATAGGTTCTGATTTCGTTTCTGATGATTCGCTTACCCTCAGCACTGCCCATCGCGGAGAGTGCTTCATCTTCGCTTGACACGTTGATGATTGTCACTGCACCTTCCTGTGCAGGCTCTTGAGCTGTCGGGTCCGGTATAATACGTCCAGGTTGGGCGGGCTGGAATATCTCGGGTCCGCGTTCACCAACAAGGAACGGACTACCTGGAGAGACGGGACCACCGAGGGCTCTTCCGGCTGGCCCTGCACCTCCTCCGAATGAAGAAGTTGGTACTCCACCACCACCAGCACTGCCAGCACTGCCGCCGAGGACACCAAAGGCACCAGCTATCTGACCACCCATCCCACCACCACCGGCCATACTGCTGAGCAGGCCCATAAGAGCTTGTCGGGCCAGGAGCCGAGTAAGGTCAGCAAGCATCCCATCAACGAGACTCTTAAAGTTGACCTTGCCGGTCGTGACAAAGGACACCAGGGCGTCCTCCATGCCTTTGAATGCGTTGACAATTGTCCTCTCAGCCATGCTCGCAAAGTCACTGATCTCAAGACCGAGCTTCATAAAGCCACGTTGGAAGCCCGACAACACGTCGGTGTTGACCTCCATCGACTTTATTTTAAGCTCCGTCATCTTGCGGTTCACTTGATCCAGTGTGGCCTCCATACCCTCAGTGCCGGGCTGCTGTGTGTTGATCGCTGTCCACAACTCCTGGAGCTGGAGCATCTGATTGTTCACTTTACCGACGTCGCCGATCATGTCCTTTAGTAATTGAAGTTGAACCGGAGTCGGAGAGAATATACCTTCCCCGGCTTCGCCAGGACCACCAGTGTCGCCAGTACCTGCCTTCGTCCTGGCAAACAAATCCTCTACGCCTTCACTGATGAAATCAGACATCTCGAAGCCGCGACCGAATGCGTCACCGAGTGACTCGCCGGCCTGCTCTGCGGAGAACTTAGCACCGGCCAATGAATCTTCGCTTGTAGCTTCCACGAGCTTCTCACTGAATATGGTAGTGAAGTCAGTGAACCCACCTGTAGCCGCTTTCTTGAGAGACTCCGCTGCATCGGCGGCGTGCTTCCTGGCCTGTGAGAAATTACGTGACATCAGTGAATCGGCTGCGGCCGCTATCGAGTTAAAACCGCTAGAGACGTTCGCACCGAAATTGCTGATTATTTGTCCGAGGGTCGCAAACCCAGCCATGATAGCGTCGATAACAAATTCAACACCTGTAAGAATTCCATTCCACGCAAGCTCAGCGTATCCCGGAATGTTTTTGAAGATTGTCTTGATGACCTCACCAGCTCCAACAAAGAAGCCGAGGAATGCGTCGATGAACGCTGCAACATCCGTCAGGATCGTCTCGAATGTTATCGTAGTCTCCCTCTGAATATCAACGCCTTCAAACAAGCCTGTCATTCCGTCACGCATAATTCCGTATGTGACCTTGGCGTTCTCTCCAAGCTCTGTCATAAAATCAGCAAGCGTGGCTGTTGAGTCATTGGCTATTTTGATTTTGTCGGCGAAGACTACTAACGCAGCTCCCGCCAAAAGAATAGCAGTCGCCAGCGGATTAACTTTGAGTATCGCAAGACTGAACAGTTTCATCTGGGCGACAATCCCTATCAGATTCTTGAGCAAGATTCCACCAAGGAGTGCTCCCACAATCCCCACGGCTTTTCCGAAGACGTCCATGTTGTCTGAGACCCAGAGGATAACTTGGGCCAAGCCGGCTGTACCTTGGATGCTCTGATCTAAATCACCAACGAACTTCTGGAGAGAATTGTGAAGAACGGTCACGGCCTGATCCACTGTCGGAATACGTCTGCCGAATCTTTCGGCCAAACTCTTCTCTGCGTCATTGAAGGCGTCGATGATTACCTGGGTAGTGACACGTCCTTCAAACGCCCACTTCCTTAGTTCACCTCGACCGATGCCTAAGAATCTGGTAAGTGTCTGAGTCACAATCGGCAACTGTTCCATGACCGAACGAAGCTCATCACCACGCAACGCACCAGCAGCCAAGCCCTGAGAGAACTGAACCATACCCCACTGAGCTTCACGGGCGGTGACACCTGAGAGGATGATGGCGTGGTTCAACTGCGTAGCGAACCGCACAACGTCCTTCATCTCCAAACCCATCTGCTTTGTGTTGATCGCAATACGGGAATACATGTCGATGTTCGCTTCCAGAGACGTTCTGGTCTGACGACTCATCTTGAACACAGCGTCCATTGCCGCGTGCAGTGCCCAGGTGCCGTCCGTGACAACACGGAGCTTATTAAGCATGTTGGCATAGCTGTCAGCAAGTAGGATGGTGTCCTTAATCACCTTCGCAGAGACGAGTCCGGCGAGGACCGTCTTCAACTTATCCATCTGACCTGTAGTCCTATCACCTGCCTCACCAACTTCTGAAATATTACGCTTGACGACTCGGGCACCGTCTTCGCGGATTTCAATTAGCAGTAGTTCTTTTTTACTAGCCACGGAGTAGCCTACCTTTTCTCAAGACAGCTTGTGCGGCGGCAATGGCAAACGTAGTCATGCCGGCACGAGCCTGTGCGGATTTTCCTTTATCCAAATCATCAATGTATCCCACCGAATTAGCAATGAAAATGTTGCCGCCGCCAACCTTCCATCCTTTAACTGCATTGGACGCATCAATCAGTGCCTTAGCACTTGCGACCTGCCGATTCGTATCAACATTGGGTGTGTTTGGGCCTTCCACCACGCCCGTCTTCGGCCTCTTTGCCGACAACTTCCAACTGATCCTGGCGTGACCTGTCTTTACCGGAGTGCGTAGAACGGCTTCCCTCGTTGCGGCCACAGCGGCGTCACGAATTGTCTTGGAGACGTTGACTAGAAGTGCGTCACCAATCTTACTCATTCTACGTCCGAAATTTCCCATATAGGATCATTATACACGATATTATCGGCGAAATCAAGACTTATCTTTATTTTTTCGAGCCACATGGGCCAAGAATGCCTGATCCATCATTCGTATATGATAGTGCAAGTCCTCTTCCTCTTCCTCGGTTAGCTCCAACCTTTCCGCGTACTCAGCAATACACCAGGATGGTATCGGCCCAGCCGACCAGCCTGTGTTTCGATTGGTATTCAGCTCAACGAATGCTTGGAAGTATAGCTCCAGACCCATGAAGAGGTTTGGAGCATTTTGTATGCGTTCAGGCAATGCCTTCTTACGGGCATAGCACTCTCGGATCATTCTCTGTTCTACCTGCCCCATCTCCATGTAGTAGAGCAGGCAGTCAATCAGTTTCCCGAGTCGGCTTCGTTGATCTCAGCACGGAAATACGAGATGGTGTCCGATGCCTTCTGGATGTCGGCAAACAGGTTGGGCTGAGCCCGGAGGACGGCTTCGACGTTGTCCTTGTTGAAGTCCAGCATCTGTTCGGCGTCATCGTCGTCTTTGGTGATAAGGTCTTTGGTGAAGCCCTTCCAATCAACGATGATCGCCTGAGCGTATGCCTTGATGAAGAGGTCTCTCAGGATTTCATCATCCACGGATTCGGTCTGGATCGCTCTGCGGTGAGGTTTGGCGAGACGCTGCATCGTCTTGGCGAAATGCTTGTTGCTGCCGCCAGCACGGGCAATTCTTACTTCGACGCCGGGGGCGTAGACGATCCAGATACCGTCACGTTCCACCGCCGTGTCTGTCTCGAACATTCTACGTAGGGCATTCTTGTTACTCATAGTCAGGTCTCCAATACAAAGTTTGGGTCCGGGGGACGTCCCGGACCCGTTGGTTGTTCGCTTATGCTTCTGCCGCGTCGGGGAGGTAATCCCAGAAGCACATCAGCAATGTGTGGTCGAAGCCCGAGATGGCTCCGGTGCCGATGGCTGCTTCCTGGCTCAGCGGAATTCTGATCGCTTCATTCTGGGCAACATCCAATCTTCCATCACCCAGGGACATCAGCGGAATGTCAACTGTGATGCCTGCGTTTTCTTTCACCAAGTGCATGTCCAGCGTGACATCAGAGTTATCCCTGATCGCCGCAATGGAGGGGACATCCACAAAGTAGGCTGTCAGGGAGCCGGTGACAACAAAGTTGCCGTGACTCGCATCGAACCCACCAAGTACGCCGATTGCCTTGTCCGGCGAGACGTTGTTGTTGACTGTGATAGTCATCTCCTCGGCGAATGCGAACAGCGGCGTCGGATTCTCATCTGTGTCCGAGACGATTGCGAGGTTAATCAGCGGGACGTTAGACGACGTGTTGAACGCCGACTCTTCGGTCGCGGTGATTCTCGTACCTGATTTCACGCCGACGACACCAGTTCTGGTTTCGTGATCCATTGCAACGAATGCCAGATCAAGCATCGCTTTGTCGGCGGTGGGAATATTCAGGCTCAACTCATTCGGCACAGCACCGATGAGGTACTCGCTCTGAATCTCTGACGGCTGGCCGCTATCCGGAGCACCGAGCTGACGCTCGATGTTGTAGGTGCGTCTCACGATGCTGGTGCCGACTTCGTTCTTCAAGACGCGAGGCACGAAGACTCGGATCGTCTTGGTAGCACCGTCGTCTGTCACCATATCGGCCTGAGACTTGTCGATGACGATTGCATTCGTGTCAATCGAGCGAACACGCATGAAGCCCATCCCGCTTGTGGCGAACTGCTCTGCGGCAATGTCACCGCCGACGTAGATGAACTCGCCTGGAACCAAGCCCAGCTCGTCCAGGTCTTTTGTGGTCGTGGTCAACTGCGGCAGGGAGCCGGTCATATCGACTTCGAGATCACCTGCTGCGAACTGGAAGCCAACCGCTACGAGTGTGGCAGTTGCCGGAGGAGTCTCGGCAACCAGTGTCTCAGAGACGGTCAACACGGTCGCGGTGGCAACAGTGACTTCCTTGAGACCGTTATTGGCTGCGTTGGTGAAACCGGCAGCGAAGACAAGATCGCCAACCTCGTAGACGTCAAGCCCAGATGCGGCCGTGTAGGTCTCGGGGCCGGTCGTGACGCCGGTGATCTCGCTGGCACCACCGAACTCGGCTTTGACGCGAAGGTCCGCGAAGAAGAAACCCTGCAATAGGTCTTGCAGACCTGCCTGCACGAGATCGTGATTGACCGAACCCGCCGCGTCCAGGTCAGTTGTCTGGCCCTTACGGTTCTGTCGGTCAGTTCGGAACGGCATTCTTGAGACCTTGGAGATCGAGCCACCGAAGTCTGAAAAGCTGTTCACATCCAGAGGACGCCAAATAGGAGTACCCGGCAGTGTCTTGATGGACAGCTCCTCAGCGTATGCTGTCTCCACCACATTAGAGTTAATTTTATTCTGGTCTACTGCCATTATATTGCTCCTTAATTTTAACGGATTAAATCATATTGAAACTCGGCTATCGCATCCGAGCGAAACCAGCTACCATCTTCACCCACCTCAACTTCTGAGACATCCCCGATCCAGATGTCACCATCTGAAAATTTTCTCAAGGAATCTGCGAACGCCGCAGAAAGAACGTCACTATTCTGTAACCCATCATCTCTAGGTGTGTAAATTTCAATGAACACGAAACCACTCTGAGTGTGTTTACTCTTGGTGTCGGCACGGCCGAGCGAGGCTCTTGTTCCATTCGCGTGCTTGACCGAGATACGAACCCACTTGACGCTCACGTCGTCCGGCACCTCTTTGGCAGTGTCGTCGTAGATTGCATAGAGGGACTGTGCATCAACGACCGTTTTCAGCGGCGTCAGCATCCTGTCTCGAAAGTCTGTTCTTGATGCAATCATTATCTCACAGTGTACAACATTTTCGGACGTTTGTCAAGGGATTATTGCCGCACTTGCAAAATGTAAAGGATAATATCGGACTTATGGCTAATTTTTTGAACATCGACAACATTCCAGGACGAGGTGTCCAGTGAGTCCACGATCTTGGTGCCGGCCTCAATATCTATGACCTCATCCGGAATCACACATATTCGCTGATCGCCACGCTTGACATGATCGCCATCAATCTCATTGGCTTTGTAGAAAAAGAACACACCCATAGCGTTCGTCGGTGTGCCAGCCGCGTTCCCACGCCACGGCTTATTTGCATCGGACACGGCTCCAGGGACGGCGATGGTAAATGCCCGTCCCTCGTCCGCAATCAGTTCTTCAACCCACGCCCATTCTTCGGGAAGTGCCATTAGCCCCTCCCAAGTGTTCGCCGTGTTGACGCGAGCAACCTTGTTTTCTTCATCTTCCCATCGGCCACAGGATAGCCCAGCCATGCGTTTGAATTGGAGCCACCCTGGAAATACTCGGTTTCCTTTTCCAGCACAGCAACTTTCTTCCGGCTCATCTTGACTTTCAGTCCAGAGGTGTCAAGGTTGGGTGCTGCATAGAGTGAGCTTGCCAGGGCGGACATCGCGTACTCAGCACAAGCCTCTTCCAGCTCGGCCGGGAATGGGTCCACTGTGAATCCAGTGCGGGGGTCATAGACCCCAGATCGCGGGCACTCGGTAGACTGATCTACGTCTTCCCGATCACCCGCGAACGTCCATCTGGAGTCCATGTAATCCGTTGCCCTGACTATCGCCTCCTCAATCTCCGTATCAGAGGAGGATGAATAACTACCGCCCCGGTCGTCGTGGTAGGCTTTGAAAACAACCACGCTTATGTAGGCGTTCGCCGTTGATAGCGGTGCGTCTGGGTCTTGTACTACGAAAGCCATGTCACAATAACCTCAACGATTTCGGCCTTGGTGATTGTCGGATCGTCTGTCAGCGTCTGAATATCTTTGACTTTGGGTCTCGGAGTCTTCGAGTGCTGATCGACCCACTTCTCTTTTTCAATGCAGTTTACGGCCGCGATGATCTCAGCCTGTCTTGCATTCGGCACAGGAGGATCGGTCGCCTGCTCTTCCAGCTCTGCAACCTGTTCGGGGGTGCCGAGGTCATCTTCGCTGTCAGTGTTCTCCCGCGTCTGTTCGGGCTTCTCTGCTTCGACTGCTTCTTTCGCGGCCTCGGCTTCGGCTTTCAGAGTCTTGGCCGTGACCTCTTTGACGTCAACAGCATAACTCTTGGTGAAGTATTTGGTGACGCCCTCGACTTCGAGAGCAGAGCCGGTGAAGAGATGAACACCGTTAATGAATTGAATCTTGTTCAGCTTTTTTGTTTTGCCTTTGAGGCAACCTGTCAGGGTCATTCGGATTGTAATAGGTGCGGACATTGCATCTTCTCCAAAGAATAAAAGAAAGAAGAGCCCAGGGACGTCCTGGGCTCAAGGTTTCAGTTTAGTGGCCGCTGCCGATTTCGTACACGACTTGCGGCGTCACGACGTCGTTCAGGTTCACCGACAAGGCGGCTCCACCAGCACCCTCATGGACGAGGGTATCATAGAACGCCGGGAAGTCAACCGTGGGATCATCCCAGCCCGTGATCGGGGGCAAGAACTCAACCGTGACGGTGTGATCGCCCAGGGTGTCCGTGGTTTCCGCAATGGTCAACGCAGGCGTTGCGTAGGCAGCACCAGCAATCGAGCTGGTCGCATTCAATGCCGTGACCAGATCGCCACCGATGTCATCGAAGTCATCACCGGAGACGGCGGTGACAGTCACTGACTCGACCAGAGCACCAACCGTGTCGCTGATGGTAATCTTGGCACGCCAGCCAATGAGATCGACGCCTTCGGTTATAGCGGTGACGGTTGATCCCGCCCAAGCTTCGTCGCTGGGAAGGCCCAGATGAGCCTTCATCGTCAGCTTAGCTTCGGCTGCGGACTCTGCAACAACGATGCCGCCGTCCTTACCCTCTTTCAGGTAAGTCTTGGCGTTTTCGGACAAAGTAACATGAAAAAGTCCCATTCAAATTTCCTTTCTGTGCCACAATTATCAAGTTGGCACAACTCAGTTTCAGTTTTCGGTTTCTTACTTGTACGAGCCCAGGACTCGCGGGGTCGGACAGTCTGCCAGGATGTCAACCGTAAGGATGGCACCTGCGATACCTTCGTCCACGATGTTTGCGAAGAACAAAGCCGTCAGCACTTCGGCGTTGGGGCCGATAGCTGTAGCAGTGACAGCCATGTCACCTTTATTGTCCGCAATATCCGCGATCTCAAGTGTACCCACCTTGCCGTGCGTGGCTTCGGGAGTCCAGGTCGAAGTGTTGTCCACCTCGCAAAGGATTTCCAACGCGGTTCCTACATCAGCCCAGGTGTCGCCAGCGAGGCCGGTGTGTGCGTAGACTTCGGGTGTTCCGCCAGGATCGACAGTGACCGTGAAGACAACGCCTTCCAGGTCTTGAAGCTGCTCGGTGATCGTAGCCTGATCCCAGACAGAATCCATGTCCTTAGTGGACACTGCCTTGACGGCAACCAATGCTTCGGCCGAAGAAGCTGCTTCAACCAGATGCTCAACTATACCATCATGCACAATCGACTTGGCTGTGGCAGGTAGAGCGATTCTGTAAATACTCATTGATTCTCCTTCCAGAAGGAAGCAAAAAGAAGCGGGGGCCGGTTAAGGCCCCCGCATCGGTTGCGGTTTAATTCAGGATGCCTTCGGCACCAGCCAAGCCAAGCTCACTGAACAAGGCCAAGCCACAGTACCACTTGACACGCCAGATGTGCTCGTCCTTGGTCTCGCTCTCACCAACATCTACGACCTGGAGGCCGAAGGCGTTGGAGGCGGTCAGGCCCATCAGACCTGTCTTCATGTCGCCGTCATCAAAAACGCCGGCGAAGATCGAGGTGCAGACGGCACCGGAGCCACCCTTGACCTGATCGGTCGGGAGCCAATCGTTCCTCAGAATCGGAACGCTGGAGTAGGCCGGCACGTTCTTGCCGCTGGGAAGCTCGTAAACTTCCTGCATGGTGACGCCACCCAAAGCACGGAGCAAGGTCTTGTAGGACCGGATCGTGCGGGCGTGCATGACGATGTAATCGACTTCGCCGTCTTTCGCTGTCACGAGGTCAAGCATCTCGTCCATGATCTCGAAGCTCAGGTTCGAGCCGCTGGCACCCGTGGTGGCGGTCTGACTTGCAGCCAACAGGTTGATGAGACCATTGAACTCATCAGAGGCACCCGTACCATTGACGAGCTGGTTCTGATAATTTCGGCCAGCACTCTTGGCTTTGGACGCGATCTGGACGCCGGTCTGATCGTTGTCGCTGGAGCGAGTAGCCTGGATAAGGCCATCGACCTCGGCGTCACCGATGATCTTGGTCAGATTGCTTGTGACCTGGGTGAACGTTGCAGCCGCCTTCGCGGTGATAGTTCCACCAACGCCAATACTCTCGACGTCACCAAGGGCGTTCTCGCGGTTGTACGCCAGAGCGTTACCATTGATGCCCTCGAAAGGCAGCAACTGGAACATGTGATTGACGGTGATGACGGACTCAATGAGGCCGGCGATGAGGGTGTCCTGTGCCAGTTTTGCGGATTCAGCAAGTGTAACAGATGCCATTTTTATTCTCCTTGACTATTCGGTTCGGTTCACGTTATCTTCGTAGCACGTCGAAGACCATCGCGGTCCCGGCCAAGGCTCGCCCTTATGCCAAGTGCCATACTTACATTCGTATTATAACATTATCGGACCCAGGAGTCAAGCGGAAAATAAAATAATTTGCTTGACTCCTGAGTCCCGATACTATTTCCTCTGACTCTTGAGGCCCTCGCTGATCTTCTGAGCCGCGTTCATGTTCTTTGTTTTGTCGCCTCGACGTACACTGGCGGGTCCGCTTGGAGCGGCTCCACCACCTTGTGCCGCTTGGTCTGACGGGAAGATTTGGCGAAGAGCTTTGTCCTTGGACATCTCCTCGAACAGCTCGTCCGTGTTCATCAACTCGCCGGCACGTTCGGGGCTTGTGGAATAGCGAGCCTCACCGGCCGCGTCAACCACTACGACACTGGGCTTCTCGTCCACAAGAAGAACCTTCATCTGCTGGCGGGCAAACGGAGAGACCAGTTTGGGATTGAGGCCCTGCCAACCGGCACCGGCGTGCATGATTGAGGTTTCGATCATGTAGTTCTCAAGCTGACCCTGTCGGGTAGCGATCTCGCCGTCTTTGGTGGCTGTGAGTGCGGCCATCGCCTCGCTGTGATCTTTCTTGACGGCGGCGACACGAATTGCGATGTCACTCTCGTTGCCGGATGCGTTCGCGGTCAGCTCTTCGACCTTGGTGTTGACACCGGCGACGATCTCGTCAATCGTTTGACCGTAATCAGACAACCCCGTCAGGTCTACTGCCTTGGAGTCCTTGGCGTCCTTGACTTCCTGTCTGACAGCTACCAGGGCTTTGTTCTGTCCCGTGATAACAGCAACGGCTGCGATGGTCTGAGCATCGCCTCTGAGGTTGTAGGTGACGGCACCGTCGTCGCCATCGGGTTCGATCTTCTCATAGAAGGCTCGGCAATTTTCCGGCACCACGGTCAGCTCTTCAACGGTTCTGTTCTTTGTAAAATCAAATTTCATCAGTGTTCCTTTCAGGTTCTTTACTCTTGTCAGGGGTTCGGTTCGGCTTCTTGAAATTCACATTCTCTTCGTCTAACACGCCGCGACGTTGCAGCTCTTTCAGATATTCTTCTGTCGTCAGTCCTCCTTCTTTCCATGTTTCTAACAATGTTTGCAGCTCACTTGCTTCCGGTGACGTAAACTCTGTCGGAATGCGGGCCTTACCTGTGTGGTCCTTATTCATCCAGGCCGACATTATTTTCAGTGCAAAGTTTAAGGCATCATTGAAGCGAAACGCTACGTCTTGAAGAGGCGACGTCGCCTCGATTGAATCAAGTGCTCTTGCGGATGCGGCCTCACGATCAGGACGATCTTTGGTGAACTCAGCACCATACGACTGCATCCGCTTTTCGAGATCATCCAAATCTGCCTTACCCGCAGAGATGGCGGCACCTTTGTGCTCGACATAGTAGAACCGGGCAGCGGGATCAGGTGTGTACAGCCACTCTTTAGGCCCAATGACCAGCTTACCTTCCTCGTCGTCGCCGCCCGAGACCGCGAGCATCGGGAATCTGGCTACGGTGAGGATCGAAATCTGATCTGACATAGACTGCCAGTGGCGTATGTTCAGGTCCGCAAGATCATCAAGCGGGGACCGGCCCTGCATGAAGCCTGTGCGATCCGAGTAGAATGTCACGAGCGGAATGAAGTCGATGTCCATCCACCATGTTTCCACTACGCCCCAGTTCTGTTTTTCATCCTGCTGATAGATATCAACGCGAACCTTTGTAACAAAGTTAGGCTCTTCATCAGTTCCTATGTTGATTGCGTCAAGCTCAAGAACGCGAATCTGCGGAGTAACTACTTCCTCCCATTCATCCATGTGGGTGACTTGCTCCTCGATTCGGATATGCGTCAAGACTTCTCTGCCCTCGATCCTGGTGGCTAACGCGAAGATGACCTGCTCCGGATGAATATGGACAAAGTAGGGCCTGATGTTCATTCGGTCATCATCCGCCAGCGTCCTGCCCATTGTTGGCACTTCCATGTGGGGGAACTCAACAAGTACGTGGCTGAATGCTTTGGCTACACCATCGCGGAACCAACGACGACTAAACACATCAAGATTATTGCCATCAAGATCGACGTCGTCCATCAGCGGCACAAGATGCTCGGAGAAATCTTCGGTGAATTGAATCTGGTTTGCGAACGGACGACCCACCCACATACGAAGAGTCAGGTCAACCATGTTGAACAGCACGTTACCCATGATACGCTCATCGTAGTTTGTCACGGACTCATGCTCATGTTTTGGGGCCATGTCCTCGCCAGCTTCTCGCATAGGCTCGGTTCCACCGAGCAGTGTGCCCATCTTCCACCAACGATTAGTCATCGCTTCATACGCTAAGCTCGGAGTCGCTACTGTTGCCTTTTCTTTTGCGGCCATATTACCACTTCCTTTGTGTGATTGTCTTCCTAGTCCATCTTAACCTGTATCGAGTCATGTCACCTGCGTGATCCTCGGTTTCGGTATTAACATCATCCAACTTCTTATCATCGCGTGACAGGTTCGGAACCGTCCTACGCCAATCTATGCAACGCTCACATATAAAAATGCCTTTATCTTCTCTGAGTCCATCATGCGGTATGGCTCCGGACAATAATGTTCTGATCTGCTGCCAACCCTGCTCACGCGAGCCTGGAGATTTATCCACTGTATCCCAGTAGACACCTTCCTTCTTCATATCACCTGCATGAGTTTTCTTGCCATCATACTTCGAGAAGATGGCGGTGTCGGCCGGACCTCTTTTGATCCTACCCCGGAGTCCCATGTCCTTCTCTTGCTCTCTAATCTGCCGAGCGATGTCTCGTGCCGGCATATTCAGGCCCTTATTATCATCACTGGTGCTGCCGTAGTATTCATTGAATAGGAAAAGATCGCCTCTGACCTCGCCGTATGGTTTGCCGAACATTGTAATCGGATTGCCATTACTCTCAGCCCACCAACCCACCGAGAACGGTTTCGATAGGCCGTGATCGTAGGCACGATTCAGGAACCAGCCCGCTTTCCTAAGTAGGATATATGGGATATTTGGGATAATGTGTTTGCTCTCATCCCAAATGTCATCGAACATACCACCAGATGTAATGTCCCAGGAGCCGTCGATCCATGCAGCAAGCTCGGCCTTGTTCCGGGCAGCGGCCCGCAGCGTCTGGACATAGTTGGGCTGAGCCAACAGCATGATCTTGTTCTCGTACAGACTGCTTCGGATAGCGACTCGCGGACGTTCCTTTTCGTCTTCGGGCACGTCACGCAAGTCTTTGATGACCTTGCCGATCAGCATCCCATCAACCATCGGCAACTGGAACCGTTTCTTTACCCAGTTATGCCCAGGTCCGTATGGGTTCGTGGTGGCTCGGATGCGACAAAGCTTCGCCACGGCCGGATGACTTGACCGGCTCAGCGAAAAGAGCGGTGTGTAGCAATCTGAGTTCGGCCACGTAGTCAATTCTTCAAATCCAATCCACGGATAACTGTGCCCGTGATAGTTCCAATATTCGTTCGGCCGCATGATGTGCCGAAACTTTAACGTCTCGCCGTCTGGGAATACCCAGGTCTTCGCTTGTTTGTTGTAGTCCGCCTTCGGCCATATTTTCTTGAACCACTTCACTGACTTATTTATAATATCATCAAGTTCCGGGAATGTTCTCCGGAACAGAATTCCTTTCCACTCTTCACCGTAGCCTTTGCCGACGTTTTGTGCATAGTCCATCAACAGCGTGTCTGTCTTGCCGCCGCCTCGGTTGCCTGCGAGCAGTGTCTCAAAGATCGGACACCGCAGCAAAGCCTCTTGGCTTCCAGGTTGCGGAGCCCAGACGACCGGCGTACCGTCGATGTACGCGGTCAGCATCCCCGTCTCGTTCAGTCTCCATTCAACTTTTTCAGCCATTAAGCTTCCACAACGAAAAGGTGCCTGAACTCTGCACAGGTGTCACTGTCACTTGTGTCCTGACACTGCATCGTACAGTGCCGTGACTTCGGCTTCCTGTATCCGCAACTTCGGCAGTTGAGATCAACGCCTGAGTTGAAAAACTGTTTGAGCCCGCCGAGGCACGCACTTACAGGCACGCTATCGCCGAATCTCTCGTTCACTTTCTCGACCAAGGCACCAACTGCTACAACCGCAGCCTGCTTCTCGAAGCCACACTCAGCCATCATTTTTGACTGTGGACGCAACCGACTTCTTACGTACAGGCTCAGTCCCGCCTTTGTTAGTTCGCACTCCAACATATTCTTTCTCCCAATCGTCAGGGTCAAGGGAAGCTTGCACAACGAGAACGCCGGCAGTGACATTCGCGTCAACAGATAGGTGATCGCGGTACTTCGGGCTGTTCGCCTTCGCCAACGCGATCAGCAAGGAATCGGAATAGTGACGTTCTGTCCCGCACACCTTGCCTTTGAAATATACATTCTTGGTGACACCGTTGATGGCACGATCATGGACGGCGGCGTCGATCAGCTCGCAGTATCCTTGCATTGCGGCCGTCTCGCGGCTCTTCAATTCTTTTTCTTTGGTCATGCAGTAGACCATCCGGCCAGGATCGACGCCTGCCATGATCGCAGAATACCGCTTGCGGCCGGATACTTCGAGGTATGCGAAGTACAGGTCAAGCTCAGTGCTTGTGATGTCCGACAACGCCGGCAAGCCCTTTTCGGTGTCAATTTTTACTGGTACATGACTCATATACGGGCTATTATAGGACATTCCCGTCAAGATGTCAAGGGAATTCCGCGAATTTCGACTTTTCCCCGCACAGTTGCGGTCTCAAGCCTGTCACCACCTTTTGCTATCTCGCCGGTGAAGAATGTGGCGAAACCTTCCTCCTCGTCGGCGGTCACGCAGCGGTCAACTAATGCACCGTCGCAGAATACCTCGACATCGTGGTCCCAGACATCTTCTCGCCAGCCTGGATCGGTCTTGTTTGCTGATAGCCGCATCAGTCCAGCCCCGTAATTTCGATTTTTCCGTGAACAGTGAGGGTCTTGATTCGTCCCTGCTCGTTCTTCTTGTAGTATTTGGCGACACCCGCGATGGTGTCAGCCGTGTGGGCGTTCTCGACTTGGACGCCGTCACAGAGAATCTTGAGTGCTGTGTTCTCATGGATTTCAGGATCGTAGCCGGGCTCTCCTTCCCTCACCGAGACATGCGTGACCTTGCCGTTCTCGTCACGGATTATACCGGGCTCTGGCTGCATCTCGGCAGCTATCTTGACTGCTTCGACTGCCGGTGCGGTCTCTGCCTGCTTCTCTATCGCAACCTCGGCCAGCGTCTTGTGCGTCAGCACTGGCTCTTTGGTTTCCACCATTGGTAGGTCTTTCAGAATATCGTTCGGCCGCATCTGCCGATTTATCCTGGCGGAGATAGACTCACCCCTCAACCCCTCCATCGCGTCGATGCGTTCACCTATCTCATTTAGGTACAGCCGGGCCATCTTGAAGTAGCCTTCCTTCGCAAACATTTCCGCGAATGTCCCCAGGTCTCTGATACTGTGTTCTGACATATCCATTACCATAGCTCCAATTGAACTTGTTTCGATCTCGGTTTCGATCCTGTCGCTTTATCACGCCGCTCCGTCAATTCTTTTTCTTGTTGCCGCACTACGCCCAGAAGGGTGGTCTTCTTGTCTTCGGGTATCTCCGGGCCGTGCGAGTAGTTCATCTTGGTTCCCATGAACTCTGCATCAGTGCAGCCCATCCACTTCCACGGGAAGATGTGCGGGATCACCTTTATCGTCGTGGCCCTGAAATGGGCCGCAATGAACTTCGTGTCGATAAAATTGAATTTCTTCGACATGACTCTCATTACTTCTCTCTCCGGCTCAAGGCGATCTTCAATAGCGAAGCCTCAAACACGGCTCCAGGGATGTCACTCGCTCGGACAACACGGCTCAATGCTTCCAGCTCCAGGAGGATGTCCAGGAGGACTTCCAACTTCTCTGGCTCGTTCAGCCGATTCGGGATCATTTCCTGGAGACTCTGAACTACGGTTGTCACAATGTAGTATTCGCTGAATCCTCGCCGCGTTAACTTACTCATCGCCGCTGAGGTCTTCGCTGCGTTACCACTACTCAGAGCAGTCAGCACCGCCGCGACGTGGCTGCGTTTGGGCTTGCCGTAGAAGTTCTGGACCGCAGACAGTGTCAGAGTGTCACTCGCTATGTTGATGACCTGATCCAGCAACGTGATCGCATCCCGTAACGATCCGCCGACCATCTTCGCCAGCTCTAGTGTCACGCCGTCCTCTGCTGCCACGCCCTCTGCTGCCAGCACGCAATCCAGATGTGCAGCAATGGCCTTATCCTTTATGGGATAGAAACGATAGAGCTGGCACCTGGACTGCACCGTGGCCGGGATTGCTCCCAGATCGGTTGTGCATAGGATGAACTTGACGTGGCTGGGCGGCTCCTCTATTGTCTTGAGCAGAGCATTGAACGCCGGCTTCGTCAGCATCTGGACTTCATCAATGATGTAGATTTTGAATCTGCCGTGCATTCCATAGAATCCAACTTCTTCAATCAGCTTCCTGGCGTTGTCAACTTTGTTATGAGTGGCTCCGTCAATCTCTATCACCGAAATGTCATCGCCGGTCTGCACAGCCTTGCAGCTTCTACACTTCATGCACGGCTCCACGGATGGTCCTTCGGTCTCCAGACAGTTTAGCGACTTCGCCAAGACGCGGGCAGTAGATGTTTTGCCGGAGCCTTTAATACCTGAAAAGATGTATCCCTGTCGGACACGATCTTTCAGAATGGCTTGTGTCAACGCGGTCACCGTCTGATCTTGACCCACGATGTCACTGAGTCGCTTCGGTCTGTATTTGAGTGGTAGGGCTAAGTGGTTCATGGTAGCTCCGGTTTACTGTCTCGTTTGTGCCTGTATTCCTTGACGATCTTCGCGTGACGCAGGAACATCAGTATCTGAAAGCCGACATGCTCTTCCGGCGTCTGAGCTATATCGGACATCGGAATACTGAGCCGCTCAAATCGTCTGGCGATCTTGATCTGAACACAGAGAGCGTCGTCACCAGACATGAAGGTGCGGACTTCACAGTCGGGTATCTCTGTGACCAGGGCTTGAGTCTCGTACCAGACCCTGTCCCTGGTCTCATCCCGTCTGGCCTGCTTCTCGGTGCTCAATCGCTCACGGAGCCGACCCAATCTTCTCCGCCGAAGCAAATCCCGTATCCTGTGTCTGAGACTTGTCCAGGTCATTGAGTCGGCTCCTGCGGATCGAGGCGGGAGATCAGCTTCGAGTGATCCAGCTTGTCCATGATGAGGACTTCGATGTACTTGTCGGCTTGGCCCAACTCGTCAATCGTGATCTCATGGACCTCATGCTCACTCGCGTTGTTGGGATCGCCGGGAATCTTGTGGTTGATGGCGATGATTAGCTTGTCACCCTCTCGGCTGTAGTTGACGCTGAGCCCAGGGATCATCATAATCTGCCACATAATCTTGTTCCAGGTTTGGTTCACGGCCTGGACTCGCTTGGTGAGCTGCAACACCACGTTCGGCCAATCACGGCAGTGACGTTTGCGGATCACATTCTGGAGAGCCAGCTCATCAATTGCTTCGGCCGGACGTGTTGCTTCGATTTCATTCTTCTCGTTCATTGCTAATTCTCCACGTAAATTGCATCGCTAAAATATTCTTCTGTGGGCAGGAACATCTCATAGATTTCCTTCATCTCACAGAAGACACGTTTCCAATAGTTGACTGTCTTACCTCGCAACCCTTTCAATATCTTGTCATCAATGTGGTCCTTCATCTCACGCTCTGGGAAGACAACCGCGATGAACTCAGTCATGCAGAGCATATTCGCCACGCGGGCTCGCATCTCGCGGTTCAGGCTGCAATAACACTCATCCAGGATGACATCGTAGCCGTTCAGCAACAATCTCTCTGCGGCATCGAGTAGTATCTTCTGGACTACATGTTCCGAGGCTTCATCGTGGACGTACTCACCGCCGTGCAGCATGAATCTGATCTCGTCGCCACCCACGATCATCGTGTTCGGGTGTTCCTTGATGTACTTCCTGGCCCAAGTGGATTTACCGGAACCGATCATTCCTATTGGCAAAAGTAGCTTGCTCATTCTCTTGGTCTCCAACCCTTCTTGTCTTGTTCAGTTTTTATACGCCAAGCCTGTTTAAGAACACCGATCCAATCCACCAGCCCTTCTCCGGTACTGAAAATTAAATCGCAGTCGTCGGCTGTCACTCTGTCCTCGAAAATCTCTATACGTGTTTCGCAGCCATCGCCGGTGTCCACGTACAGGTAACGCTCGCTTGGGTTATCATCGTCGGGCCAACAATCTTCTCTTGTCTTTAGCATATTAGCATGTCCACCATTGCAGCCAGGATGTCACCGTGACACTCTTTCGGGTGACACCAACACCCCAACCGTTTATCTTTCAATTCGTGAAGGCACACCAGCAGATCACGATTAGTGATGAGCCAATTCTCGTACTTGGCGATGACTTCTTTGCGAGTTCCATCGCGGCCGATGTGGAATGGGTTAGCCCACTTGCTGCGGTCGAAATACGCACACTGTCGGCCAATGTAGACATCGAATTCCTCTCTGCAATGAACAACGGTTGTCACGGTGTCACTCCCACCAAATATATCAGTCGCGTGATCTTCTTTGGGGGCCACTCAAGCTCGACACCGATGTTCGCCATTGTCTCGGTAACATTGACACCCATCGCTTCCGGGCATGAGATGAGGGCCAACTTGTTCGCGTGTTCCGGGACGGCCGTCTTCGCTCTCTGCATCCATCCCGCAGCATTAGTGCGAAGAGCCTTTCGCACGGTGCCCTGCCAGTAACGACAGTTCACGAGTTGACGCCAGTTCCAATCTGGATGCCGCTTCATCATCCTCTGAGCCTGGGCAGCGATGTCGAACTCCATCCATAAAGCCCAGACCGGCTTGGCGAGATCGAAGTAGTCGTACAGCGTCTCTGACTCCGGGGGACATATCCGCCGCTGACCGTAGTTCGGGCAACCCTTCGGATGTCCGTGGTAGGGACGCTTGCATAGGTCACGCATTTCTACGTCGATGACCGGATGCACTATTCTGGCGTGGAAGCTTGTTTTCATTCCGGGACTCCGTTGTTGATGGTGATGTGAGCAGCGTTAACCTTGGCTGCTACGATGTGGGACGCCGCCTCAGTCGCCGCACGTCTGCCGTTCTCCGGGCCAAGGTCGGCCTGGAGGTGCGGCAGCACGGCGTCGTAGATTGCCTTATGTGCTGCTGCGGCTGCGGTTACTTCTTCTTTCGTAAACATGTCACTTTCTCCAGTTAGATTGAATAAATGTTTCGCCGGCCTCCAGCTCGCCGACCCACGTCACTCCCACCTCGTCCACAACACCTTCGAGCAAGAGTATTCTGCGGCCCTCACTCAGCGGCGTCACCTTCACAGTTTCGCAGACGTATTTGTTTCCTTTAACTTCGACCACAAACATGTCACCTTGCTCCTATGAATGTCACCTTGTCTCTGTACTTCTCTTGCATCTGCGTTATGAGTTTGGAGCTGCATCGCTTGGCGATACGTTGCTGCTGCTTCGCGGGATAGCCTTTGTGCAGCTTCTTTGGCCGTCTGGTACAGCTCAGATAGTCGGATAGTCTGTCGGCACGGTAGCCTTGGCCGAGATCACGCAGGAGCCGCTGGTCATAGAAGACGAATAGCCCGTACTTCGGATTCAGCTCCTCAATAACCATGTTGGCGTCGTGCATGAGACTGAACGGCACGCAGAAGAGATACTCGTTGGGGTGGCATTGCCTGTGCTGCTTACCCTGGGCGTAGTTGATGTGCTTGAGCTTCTTCTGTCGCTCACCGTTAACGAGATCGTTCTTGGCTGTCTTGACCTCGACTTCGATGATCTTCTTGCCGGTGTCCGCAATGACATCGGCTCCCTTGAATTCATCGACGGCGATCCACTGTCGCTCGAATCGGAAGTATTCTAGCAACGCAAGTTTTAGCTCGAATGATGTCACCGTCAAGGGATGCGTTTTGCGTTCTACCTGTCCATCACAGGTATGTCCCATGAACCCACCGCCGCCCTTGGAGTCACACCACTGGTCTTTCGGTAATTTATGGCATGGGTATTCAATCATTCTTTTCCTCGGTAGTTTGGGCAGCTCTTGTTCCCGCCGCATGGGTTATTGCAGTTACTGTTTTCGCACACGACTCTCTCACTCATTTCTTTCTCCCGGTGCCGCCGCACATCTTGCACTTTTTCAGCTTGCCCTTTAGTACGACACTACCATGACCCTCGCACTCTTCGCACAGCCGAGCTATATGGGCTTTGACCACGGCTTCGAGTTCGGCCAGTGACTGATTGTCTTCCGGGAAGCCTGTCTTCTCTAAGGCACGCTTCAACATTCGTACTTTTCTAGTGATTGCTTCTCCTGCCATGTCACTTGCCTTTCAGGTATCTGAGTTTTGTCTCAAGGCTTCTGATCCGGTGCTTTACTTCCTGAACCATTATTTCCTTGATCGTAGCCCTGGCTTCTGGGTCAGTGATCTTCACCTTGAAGTCACTCAGGTATGTCGGGTGATTCCCAACGGCCACAGTGACCCACGGATTCAGGTCTTCGTCGTTCAGGTGTGGCTCTGAGTCATACCTCGCCAGCTCTTTTGTCCAGGAGAGCAACGCCTTCGAGACATCCACCAGTTCTTCCAGGTCTTTGCTAGTCATTGAGATACCTCATGGTTTCATCTGTATGGCGTTCGGCGAGGAGCTGGTGCAAGGCACGGCTCGCCATGTAGTCGGCGAGGTGTACTGTTCGGACGACAGCGTCCATTTCCAGTATCGCCAACTCCACCTGCGTGACGTCGTTCGTCCAGCGGCCCATGTGCAACCTGACGGCTGCAATCACAGGCTCTAGTTCTGGCATGATAGTGTAGTGTCCGGTAAGGAAGTCCGCACAGAATCGGCCGTGGTTCTGGTTGGCCTGCCTGTGTTCGTCCCAGGTGTCCAGCTCGTCCTCGGTGTGCCCGCGTTTCATCATGTCGTGCAGCAGGACGCCGGCTATTGTCTGCGAGTATTGAGGACTGCTGTCGTCTATGCCCAGGGAGTCCAGAAGCTGATCGGCGAATGCAACCGCAAGCTTGACGTGATGCACCAACCCACCACGAGTCCGGCAGATCGGCGGGTGATGTCCCTTAACGCTCGCCGGGATCGTCCAGAAGTAGTCCGGGCAGCAGTTCTGGAACACCGAGACCACGAAGTTATATATGGTCGATTCTGTGATTAGGCTCAGCTCTTTACCGAGCACGTTGTGTACTGTTGGTTTCGCTTTCATTTCTCCTCCATCGAACCGGGAACATGTTTCGGTGCGGCCCGCAGCTATCGTGCAGCCTTGCGATTGTCGGGCACATAGGTCACATAGGTCTTGCTTGCTCATTGTATCAGCTCCAAGAACCCCAGGTAGGCGTTTTTCGCCATCGCTACCGCGAGTATGGCGAAGATGATTGAGAAGACCTTATGCACGCCTTCTCCCTGCCAAGTCTGGGCCGACCTAACCATCGAGTAGATAGTGACAGCGACTGCGATTATGAGGCACATGATTGATTCGGTCATGCTAAGTTCTCCGGTCCGAAACTCTTGGGCAGAAGGTCTTTGACGTTCATGCCAGTGGGAGGCAGTGTTGGGTCTTGGCAGAAAGCCCAGACGATCACTTCCTCGCTGGCTGCGTGTTCGCGGATCAGTTGGCGACAGGCACCGCAGCATGGACACGGCTCGTCGGTGGGTGTCCATACAGTCATCTCCATGATGCGTATGTCTGGACCCTCGTGAACGATTGCGTTCGAGATCGCTGTTAGTTCTGCGTGACTCATGCCGTTGTACATCACGTTCTCGACATTGCAGCCGCCGTAGATGTTCGCGGTCACTGTGAGCAACGCGGCACCGACATGGAACTTGCTGTAGGGTGCGTAGGCGTTCTTCGCTGCTCGGATCGCTGTTTCGAGTTGTCGGGCTCGCAGATCGTTGACGTCTTGACCGAAACTACCAGCTCGTCGTGCTTCCCTCACGAAATCTTGTACGTTGATGTCTTTCATGTCACTATCTCCAGTTCGATTATTGATGGTCCGGGTTATGCTCGGTCTCGTACTCTCTCATCTTCAACGCCTCATCCTCGGTCTTCGCTTCGATGACGATGTGCTTCTTGTCCACGGTCTTGCCGGCGTCGTTCATAACGTAAACGGTGTAGCCGTGATTGACGTGGATGTATATGCTCGGCGTGCAGGAGACTTCGGTTTCTGATTTCCTCAGTTGGTTGACGCTGTTGGTCTTAGTGATTATGGGAAAGACTGCGATGCAGTAGCTGGCTTCGTTCTTCGACCACTTGATATATGAGGCTTCTACGAGGTACTTGTCTTCGCCGGTTTCATCCACTACTTTGATAATCATGCTCTCGGCTCCAGTGTCTGTCTTTCTATTGTGTCGTATCGCACACAGTTCTAACTATCTGTGTACAGTATAGCACATGGAAAGAATCGTGTCAAGTGATTTTTCCTGCATCACCATATTTTGTAACTCGGCAACGCTTACGTCTTTGGTCATTTGTCCTGGCGGCAGCTCGGTGTCGAAGAACGTCTGGGTGAATTGGTTCAGCGTTTCCGGTGTCACGTAGCCCAGGAATAGCTTTAGATCGACGCGGCCCGGACGCACCAGTGCCGGATCAAGTTTCTCGATGTGGTTCGTCGTCATAATGATGACGCGACCGTGACTCACCGCGATTCCGTCCAGAGTGTTTAGTATTTCACTGATCCCACCTTTAAGCATCAAGAAATCGCCCTTACTACTCTTATCTTTTTCTGCGTCTCTGTCGCCGGTGGCCTCGTTTGAGTCTACGTCCTCGATAACAATGAGTTCCTTGTCTGTACCCAGCTCTGTTATCGTGCTGAGGTTGCTTGCCGGGACTACCGCTACGTCTTGATTCAGGTGTGCCGCTATTGCCCGGATCAATGATGTCTTGCCGGTTCCGGGAGGGCCATGCAGTAGTATGCCGAGCTGGTACGGGATTCCGTGCAGGATGTACCACTGCTCTTTCTCGCGGAAATCCTTGAGCGTCTTTATCAGCTCGTCTTTATCTGCTGCCGGCATCAGGATCGAGTCCAGGTTCCGCTTCGGTTGCTTGATTAGGTTCCAATCTCCGTCGCCGGAGTGCATCTTTAGCTTCGTCATCTCACAGTTCTCGTCCGGGCACCGCAGATTGTGGAGGATAGCATCAAACAGCTTGTGAGACCGGCCGAGCTTAGAGAGTGTGATCTCCTCTTTGTCCCGATCCGCGACAGTGTCGATTCTGTCGAGGTCCACCAATATAGGGACATGTCCGTACCACATCAAGTGCTGGCCGTAACCCACCGCCTTCGTAGAGAAGTCACCACCCCACCTTCCGTTAACGATCTTGATCCTGCGGAACTTCTTGCTGTATCCTTTACTCTCGAACCAATTCATCAGGACGTAATAGCTCTCGTTGTTGGACGTCATCGTCATGGATGTGGTCAAGTGCTTCTTCACAAGGGCGGCGACGTTGTATGGCACTTTCCTGAGCAGGTACGTGACTATGCCTATCAACCAAGCAGATATGGCTGCGGCCATGAATTCATTTCCGCCCGTGATGTCGTTAATCTTCTGTAGCAGTTGTTCGATCATTCTTACCCTTCCTGCACATCATCTCTATCTGAGTTAGCAACCCATCCTAGTACGTATCCGAAGTATGCAAATCCAAGGCAAAGTAACAGACACCAATTTATACTAATCATTTGCTCTCCTAATAGATTGCGTAGACGATTCTGAATGCGATGTGAAGCAGTTGATCTGTACGGAAGCCGATTCTTTTGTTGGCCTTCCATGTGTCGATTGTGAAGTGAGCGACGGTTTCGGTTATGCCCAGGAAGAGCGAACCCGTGACGAGATAGACGGCACCGCCGCAGATCAGGGCGTGAGCGGCCATCCAGATGTACCAATCGCGGTGGTGGCCGGGACACTTTAGGGCGTGCATGGCACCGTTCTGTAGCTGAAAGTCGCAGAGTGCGTGAGCACACATTAGCAGGAAGAATGTTTTCATTTTCTCGCGTCCATCAATTGTTTAATGAAGTGACTAATATCGTCCAGGCAACCCGCATCGAATACAAGCTTTTCTGCTCGACGCGGCTCGAATATGTATCGACGCCAGCCTGATTTCCACTCGACGCAACCCAGTAGGATGTGAGAATGGTTCCAGCAGTTGTACACGGATGTCTTCCGCCTGGGGTATTGGGCTGTAAGGTCTTGGAACCAAATGTGCTCGTACTTTGTCTTCACGGCTTGATCCCTGCCTTCTTGCAGATGGATCGGTACTTCTTTCGGAGCACTCGGTCTTTCTTCCTTTGGGTACGCCATTGGCGTATGTCACTCGGTGCGTAGCTTAGCTCCTGGATGATCCAATCTTTCATGTTCAGGATGTAATTGATTAGGGTTCTCATCTCTCCGGTACTCCGTGGTGCCAGGGATGTCCGGGTGCATCCTTCCAGGGGAAGTTACCTTGAGCCGCTGCCGTTTTGTCCGCTTGATACTGCCAACCGCAGCCGATGAAGCAACCCGCGATGAAGGCAACGAACATCCAACCTATTGTTGATAGTTTAACCATCTGTCGTCCTTTCCGGGGCTCCGTGATGCTCCATGCACCTGATCGCAAGTGCTGCGATCTTCCTGATGACGTGCATTGTTGGTTCTTCGTGTGGGTCGCCGAACGAGGTGGAGTATGTGGCCTGGGCTCTATTGAGGTACTCTCGCATCAGCACCAGCTCTTCACCCACGGTCATGGTGTCAGTGTTCAGTTTGTCTTGATAGGCACGCTCTTCGTCCATGCGGTCAAACACGGTTTCTCTATATACACCTAAGCTACTTGTTTTCTCGCACATTTTCGTCTCCTGTGAATCGGGTCAGGGTAAAATGAAAACACAAAATATGAACTGACGTCGTTCTCCTGTGTGTCGGCGTACCCCAGGTTTCATGCTGTATCGCTAATGGGATCGCCCACCAGCTCTTAGTCGTTTCCAAGATAAAAGTTATGTCCTTGCTCTCATAGTGGAACATGCTTGGCTCCTGATCTGGGCAGGTCTTCGTAGTGCCTGGGAGCACAATTACCGTAGCGGTCGATCATCAACACAGCAGCCTGGGCAATACCACAAGCCTTGACCATGTTGATGCAATAGTCCTGTGCGGACGACCGCATAGCCAGTGACATATAGTGACCGACATAAGCGTGCCAATCGTTCGCGGTGTTCTTCCGGTCGAACTCATCGCCCCAGAGGTTGTCCTGTCGGGTTCGCTCTTGGATTATGGTGTCTGTGTCTGCTCTTGCTGCAAGCTGGCACCATGCCGCGACCATTACCATGTTCTCGCGGAACTTCTCAGTTGAGAATTCTTCATCGCGTCCAGAGTACGTCGCAAGTGAAAGGTGCTTGTGTGCTGCCGCGAAATAATCTGTGTCCGGTGGGAGCTTGCTGACCTCGTCGGCTACCGTGGTTGCGATTGCGGCAATTAGGTTTTCCGGCCATTCCCCCAATAGATCGGACAGATTCTTATGTAGGGCTTTTGCTTCTTCGTGGCTGAGATCATATTCTGTTTCCTCAACCTCGAACTCGATATGCAGATTACTCTCGCCCGGTGCGTCCTCGTCCGGTACTAAAGACCACTCCATATCCATAACTTTGAATCTACTCATTATGAATCCTCCAGTGTATAAATGCACGCACTTCTGAACATCTGTGTACAGTATAGCACAACTGGGATCAGGTGTCAAGTGAAAACTGTGTGGTAAATATCTACGCAACATTATCGGATGTTGTATTGGTTTGAACGAATGGCAAGGCTCCAGGGTTTGAAATCGTTTGAAAAATTTTGAGATTTGAAAAGCTCTTGGCTTGAGGACGTGCGGGTAGGAGCGGCCCGTCCGATAATAGCATGGGGAAAGGCCCCGTCCCAGCGGTTATTATCGGACGTTGATGCACGATTTTCGCAGCACAATGCACGATGTTATCGGACGTCAGGCAGCACAGGTTATCGGACCAAGGCAGGGCGGCTCACGTTATCGGACGTAGGTTATCGGACGTCGTTATTATCGGACCACACCACGTCCGATAACTGAGCGTGACATAACAGGGATTATCGGACCAACGTTATCGGACCTCTCTAGGCTCTAGTCCGATAATAAAATCCGGGCTCAACAAACGTCCGATAAGAAGCACGTCCGATAATGTTACGAGGTGCTACTGAGTGACGTCCGATAACATATCTGGCGATCAGATACGCATGGTCCGATAATGTTTGCGTGTGCATAGGGAGGAGGTCCGATAATCCGGGGCAGAATTATCGGACCGATGAGATGATAAGCTGGTAGGTTAAGCCAGCGGTAGGTTATAGGACGTCAATAGTATTCGCGTCGGTTGCCGTCCGCGTCGTATCCGTTAGCGTCAAGCCGGACAACGTCGGACATTGCATAGATTGCCGTATCGTCCGGCAACTGGTTTGCGGCAAACGTGTAAAGGATTGCCGCGAATAATTCCGCGTCGGTTGTATCGCCTTGCCAATTCTTGCCGATGCTGTTTTCATCGGTTGCATTGTCGGCGAATTCGATATCGTTCGCAAGATCGGCGTCGGCATAGACGACAACATTATAAATATTCAAGTGACTAATTACGTCGGCATTTGCGGCAAGCCAATTTAGTGTCCGGCTATATGTCTCTTGCGTTTCATCAGGCAAACCGATTAGAATGTTAGGTATTAGCTTGACATTGCATCGCCTAAGCTTTTCGGTTGCCGCGTCGATTGTCTTTTCCGATGCTGGCTTGTGCATCGCGGCAAGTATAGCGTCGTTATATGTCTCTATTCCCAATTCGACATAACGAATTCCAGACGCGGACAAAAAATCATCGTCAAGTTTTAGCAATTGTGTTGCTGTAGTCTGCACAATAAATCCGTCGAATCCGTCCATGTTGTCAACAAAGTATTGAGACAATAGCGGCAACAACCAAAAATTCTCACATTGTCCGAACGTCTTATCGTTTATGTAGACAAGCGGACTATTTAGCCGGGCTATTTCGTCCGCTTGCTGATAGACGTCGGCGATTGACGTCTTGACTACGTCGTTCGGCTGTATACAGAATCGGCACTTGTGCCCGCAACCAGTAGACAACGTCAATCTTGCAATCGTTTTGGCACCAACAAAACTGGAATAGTCAATACCCGTCCGATAATCAGTGCCGAGCTTATCGCAGCAATCCCGCACAGAATCGCACCAAATAACGTTCGGTAGGTCCGATAAGTTTTCCCGGTCACAATATCCGCCGACAATCACCTTGCCGCTAAAACCGTCGGCAATCGTTCGGATTAAATGCCAATTGCAATCCAAAGCGGAAAATGCAAGGATATCATAGTCGGCCTGTTTGGCTTGTACGTCGGCGATTGACCGGGCAAACGTTGTCCGTGCATCGGGAAAATTGCGTTTCATTTCCGCTTGCCAAACAGGAATTTCCCAGACAGGACCGAGGCGATTATATCCCGGCAACGTCCGATAAAGTTTATCGTAATATTCGGTTGCCTGTTTGTTCTCGTTTCGGTTTAGCAATCCGCTATAAAATTGCACCAACAGAATTTTCGGTCTTGTTCTCATTTCTCTTGTCCCCGTTTTGCTCTTGTTCGGTTTACGTTTTGCGTTATGGCGTCCGTCTGGTCTCGTGTTGGACATTCACAAGACGCCATAACACAAACGGTAAACTTGTGGGGACAAGTTAGCTATTCTTGTCTGCCGGTTTGCGTTTGTTTCCTTTTGCCGTCAATCCGTTTTGGTTTTTCGCCGTTATGTTTCCGTATCCGTCTTTTGTTGCATTTGCCGCGTCGAAATTTCTGTTTTGCTTGTCCATTTTGGTTTGTCCCCGTAAATTGTTTCGGTTTGCTAAGCTAACAAAGTGCGACGTATGCCGCAATACTGATAATAATTACCGGATACCATTTTGTTTTCCAAGCTTTATACTTTTCGATTAGAGTATACATTTTTGTTTTCCCCGTTTGTTCTTGCCGTTTGCTTGTCCCTCACTACTTAAAGTATACACTATATCCGGCAAGATGCAAATAGAAAATAAAATTTATTCTTGCATAAAGGCAAAACAAGGCGTTTCACAAAAGATCGACCTGTATACCGACACAAAGCTTTTCGGATTCTTGCCGGATTCTCGCCGTATCGCATACCATAGTAAAGCCTGATAATTTGCTGGCTTTAAGCCTTGCCGTTTGGCGTCGGCCTGTATTCGCTTTTCTAGTCGGTTGTATAGCCTTGCCGTCAATTTCTTTTCTGGTATGCCATACGCTTGCAAAATCCATGTGTCAATTGTGACCGCGTCAAGATTGCCTTTTAGATTCTCGGCAAACCGCGAAACCTTGGGACCGCTTATCGGACGTCCTTGTAGCGACCGAATAACGTTTGTTAAATGTGCGGGCATACACTTAGCCAACAGATCGGCGAAACGGTCCGGGTTTAGTTTCCTGTCGATATACGCTTGCAATAGCCTTGCCGATTGACGCCAATTGCGTTTGACGGATTGACGCGGCGATGTTGACGCCAAAATGTCAACAAACAGACGCCAATTGTCCCCGTATAATTCTTGTATCAAGTTTTTGGCGTCTGTATACCATTGCAAGGCTTTTCTATCCGCGACGTCTGGCTTGACGCGGCAGCGTAGTCTTATGTTATCGGACGTCGTTTTCGTTTTGGTTCTCATTGTCGTTTGTCCCCGTCCCCGTTTTGTCGTCGAAATGTTGCTGTATTGTGTCCCAAAGATTTTCGAGAAATTCGTTTTTGTCCGCGTCGTATTGCTCGTAACCGTTATCGGACCCGTGTTCGACGTCTGGATATAGCGGCAAAATCTCGGCATTATAGCGTTTGTACTCATCGGCCAAAAATGCCATTAAATCGGATTGACGTTTTCCCTTGTTTGTATGGTCAATTGGATTGCCGAGTTTAACATCGGCGTAGTTTTTGTCAGACATTATCGGCCCCTTAATTGTCCTGCATTACACGAATTGCATCGGCAAAATTCTTTTCGGTTTGCTGGCTTACTTTGTTGGCGAATTTGACCGCTTGCGATACCAAAACCAGATAAAAAATTACAATCAACATGCCGCCGATTAGATAAGATTTAATGCTCATTTTTCTTGTCCCCGTTTTGCTCTTGTTCGTTTGCTTGTCCCTCACTACTTAAAGTATACGCTATAATTCCGCCGATGCAAATTTTATTTCCAAGGAAATAATCTTTTTTCGTGTTTCTTCCATGCAAACAACAAAGCAAACCTTTTCCGGCTAAAATCGGTTTGTGGTGAAACACCTAAACTTTCTATATCGGTGCCGAGTTGCCTGATTCTCTTGTCTATTCTTGCCGCTATTTTTTCCGCTTTCTTGATTCTCATTTTTCTTGTCCCCGTTTTGCTTTACTTAAATATTCCGGCACTGGCTTTTGAATTCCGCAATTTTGTTGGCTTTGTGGTACGCAAAATCCGCATTGCATCGGCAAAACCTTTTGCAGAGCTGGTAGATTTTGACGAACCACATGTTAGCAGCATCGACAACAAGCTTTTCTTACGTCCCATAATATCCTCCGCACTATATGTTTTCCGTTATGCAAATAGAATCTGGCATAATTACGCAATTCTCGGCATAAAATTTGACTTGATCGGCAGCGTCCGATAATGTTTCAAACGTGTGCGTTTCCGCTTGTCCATTTACTGCAATAATCAATTCGTATGTTTTCCGCCGTTTTAATGGTATGGTCAATCGGCGTTTTGATTCGCAAGCCAATACTTTCAGACGTCCGCCGTGCATTTTCTCAAAACGTCCGATAACTGTTATCGGGTCTTTTTCCCTTGTGCAATATGTTGTTGTGCCGGTCGTTCGGCGTTTGTCGTTTCTCTCATAATCTATTTTGTATCTCATTTGCCTTGTCCCCGTTTTGCTCTTGTTCGTTTCACTACTGAAAGTATACGCTACAATTCAGCCGATGCAAATAGAAAATAAAATTTATTTTGCGTTTGGCGTCGGCGGTTTTGTGTCGTATGCTTTGCGTATACGATGATATTTTGTGGACGCTTTACGTCCGATAATAATCGGCGGGCTTTTTCCCGCGACGTCCGATAAGGACCACGTCCGATAAGGAGGGCGGTCTACCTACTCGGAATTCGTCCGATAACGGCACGAGGTCCAGGTCCGATAAAAAATATATTATCGGCGGAACTGCCGGGTCCGATAAGTGTCTAAAGTAATGGCACTGGAGGCAAAAGCATGTGACTTATCGGCGTGGTCCGATAATATCGAGATCGCGGAATTCTGCGGCGGCGGTTATTATCGGACGAGGCCAATAATGTCGCGGGTTCTGCGTCGTGAGGCCAGGGATTACCGGACGTGTCCGATAATATCGAAACTGGTCTCTGAACCGGAATTGGATATTATCGGCAGCGTCCGGTAATGTGTCCAGGCTGGTTATCGGACGCTGTGGAGAAAATCAGTTATCGGACGTGTGGGAGCTGGTTAGTTTTATCGGACCAAAGGTCCAACCCACCGTTTACTTTTGGGCACGAAAAAGGCAACCCACCGTTTAGTTTTGGTCGAAAAAGGCAACCCACCCTTTGATTTTTGCCTCGAAAAAGGCAACCCACCGTTCATTTATTTTCCTTGAGTCCAACCCACCCTTTGTTTCAAGGTAATGTCACTAGGCCCCAGGTCAAGCAAATGTCACTCTATATGTCACCACCTTCGCCCAGGATTCAAGTGCTCTGAGTTTTTGAGACAGCGGCCAAAGTATAGGGCGGCGGGAGATTTCGACCCTCTTTGTCATGCCCTCGGACAATGCCCAGGAAAGTTGCTGGCACCGGCCATAAGTTGTAAAAGGTGTCGATGAGTAAGTCCTGGTTATTACTACCCTTAGTATTCTTTTCATATTATACATATTAAATTTATAGTTTGAGTCTAAAGAAATTTGACTATCTGTGACGTCCTGGGTATGAGAAATGTTAAGAATATGGTGAAACACTATGTTCTTCATGTTATTAAACCTAAGCCCAATGTCACTCAACACTTGTATGGTAGCACCTTTTACCAGTTCAAAACCGTATGAATATGTTCCTGAATATCTAACTCTAGTCCTCATAGTGACTTGCTCCCAGACGTCGCCAACAACTTTTTAATAGTAATTCTCCATCACAGTTGCCTCTCCGGCTGCGTTTCCTGCCACCATCACGAGCCGCTGTTGTCTCCAAGACCGTCGCTCTTTTCTGTTTTCTTGCCTCGCCAAGACTTTTTCACTCCGTTTCCATGCAGCCTCGACGTCACCGGCTCGGGCATACCACACCCGACCAGACACCGGATAGCTCCAGTACCATGCCTCAGTTTGGTGCCGTAAAGCGTACCCTTTTTCGACCCTGTACGCAATCATTTCGCCCATTGTTTTACCCTGTTCCTGCACCAATTCCAGGGCCTTAATTGAGATGCCCAGCTCGGTCAAGACGCCAGAACATTTCAACGCAGTCACGACTCGGCTACGGTCGCTGTAAGGCATGTAGTATTTCCCACAGACCCCACACATCCGGCATACCCGCATACCCGCAGACACTCCGGCCAGCTTCTCGGCAGCAGTGAGTATCCGCTTGCATCCGTGTGGCATGTCACGCTTTCTCGGCACTCGTCGCTTCACTACGGCCTCACCGTGTCGCGGTATCCTGTTGCCGTTAGGCTCCTCGTAGTCGGTCCCAGGCGTGAATCCAACCCTCTTGGTGAATACAAATGGCTCCTTGCTCTCCTTAAACCTTATCCACCACATGTCACGACCTCCGCACCCAGTTTAACGAACGCTGAAACAGTCCTGTCCTCGATCACGGCCTCCAGCTCCGATTCCTCACAGAATATCTTGACACCGCCACAGGAGTCACCGTACAGCCGCAGATAGACCATGCCAAGCAAGAACTTATCCAGTGTCCAGATGTGAACCTCGTCGGCGTCAACGATCAGACGGGCAAACTCCGGGTACTCACACAGAGCGTTCACGGGCAACGCAACCGTGTGCCCCGCCTTCCGCAACGCAGCAACCGCAGCAGCCTGTTCCTTATAGGCGTCACTGTTTCCGATATGCACTATCTTCATTTCCGGCACCTCACACACCAGCCTTTGTCGCTGAGTATATTTCTGCCGCACTTCTCACACTGATATATTCCATTACCGGCACCGTGAGGGTCAGCCTTCGCCTCGATCCTGACCGCATCATCTTTCGATAACTCTTTCAACGCGATCCGGTACTTCTCTTTGAGCCTAATCTGATCCCGCAACGGCAAATACTTCTGCCGGCGATGACTGAGGTTGTGTTCGATGTCACGGTACTTCACCCGCAACGCCATAGGATTCGCCCGGACCCGCTTATAGTACGCGGTCAGCTCCTCACCCTTCTGCTTCGTGACAGCCAGGACAGCCGTGACCAAATCAGGATGAATCCCGACCCGCAGCAGGTCCGTCACTGTCACGAGGGTATCCTCCAGGATGTCATGGAGCACAGCCACGATTCGCTCTTCAAGCTCATGCAGCTCAAACGCATCCATGACCGCGAAAGGATGCAGTATGTAAGGCATACCGATCTTATCAAGTTGGCCGTCATGGGCGTCAACCGCAATCTTGATAGCAATCATCAGTTGATCCTTCAACCCAGCGTCACCGCCCTGCGTTCTCCTGCATTCGTACTCGCTTATTGTACCCATGATGTCACCGCCTCCCAATTGTTGCTCAGAATCCAAACAAACTCGGTAACGATGACGCCGAGCACGAAGCTACAGAACGCCCAGAAGCCACAATCGCAAGCAGGAGCAGGAGCAGGCGGAGACTCAATAATGCACATCGCCTTCGGCAAGGCACGAGTACATCCCGGCCACGTCGCAGGCCCTTCTCCGAAATCAACACCTTGAGCAGGTTTAACTCGCTGTACAGGGAACCGTGCGGGTTCGTAAGGTGTATCTACCTGAACATCGCCGTTAGGGAGCATTCGTGCTGTCAACTGACCAGCCATGTACTCGCTAAGGTCATGCAGTGAAGCGATATGCCGGCCCATAGCCAGGAACTGTTCTGACCCAGGAACGCAGCCCACCTTCTTAACCAGCAGCCACTCATCAATCACGCCTTTACTGACAACCACTCGTCTTATCATGGTTGCACCTCGACATCAAAGTCGCCGGCACGGTTCTCAACAGCCACTAGATCGCTGGGAGCACACTTCATACTCCGGGCCGCGATTAACCGAGCCATAGCCGCCTCTTGCGTATCACCAGGAGCGACTCCAGACATGTGACTCACGGACAGCATCTGCTTCACAACCAATTTCTTTACAATCATAATTTCTCCTCGCAGTACATATATCATTATACCAGACGGACAGCCTGGTGTCAAGTAAATTACTGCCTCCGCCCACTAAATGCACATATCTTGCATCCTTCTGTATACAGGCACGCTTTACAGACAGCACAGCCGCAGCCTCCACAGGTGAACAGCTCCTGCTTCGCCATGCACGAGACGCAACGCTTGTTAGTGTCCGGCGTGCCCTGCTCGGCTACAAACTTGTCACGGTGCCTGAGCATGAATTCCTTCTCGCATTCAGGTTTGAAATGAAACAGCTCAACAGCCACCTGATAGTGTAGATAGATTGCCAGATTCTTCACACCACGGTCCGGGTGATGATACGCCAGCACCGCGAACGAATCCGCCAAATGATGCACGTAATGCACGGGCAGATATTCGGCCTCATCCATTGCCGCATCAATCACGTCGGATGTCATCTCGATATCCTTCATGTATGACTGCTTCGCCGGGTCCGCGTTGATCTGGCACTGAGCCCGCAGCCATCGCACACATTTCTTAACCGCCACAGTGTTTTGGTCCGGTGCTCGAAAGCCCGACAACAGAATCGACTGCATCTTGCAGCCCACGTCACGTACCCATTCTTGTAGCACAAACATTATAGCGTCCCCTGATTGTCTTTAATGTATTCACGTATGTCACGCAGTCTCAGCAGGCTCACGATCTCCCGCTGTCCGCTAAAGGTTTCCAGGCACCAGAACGGGGCGACCCGGCGGATTCGGTATGCTCTCCCGGTTGGGCCGTTCCAATGATACCGGCCACGGCGTCTACGAAGCACAACGACAGCCTTGCAGCCGCTCATCGCAACGTGTGTCACTGACTCGCTCTTCAACGGACAGTCAAAGTGATGCTCAAGCCGGGACATCCAGCCCTTTGCACCGCAACAGGCACAGAAGCCAGCCTGATGTCCGCCGTGGTCGCTAGTGGTAATCAACATCTCTTGCCTGCTTCGCATCATGTCACTGTCCTCCTCGAAAGTATTCGATCAGCAGCTTGTAGAAGAATTCCTTGTCCAGTTCATCCCGGTCAATGGCCGCAGGATACCAGACCCTCATGCCGCAGGCTCGGCAAACAAGCACGGACCACAACGCTGAGACACGATGCCAATCAACGCAGCCATTGCAGACGTCGTGGACACCGACGCCAGTGTAGCCAGCGTTTGTATCCAGAGTCACGGTCCCTTCTCGCTCACCTACTGCTATCGTGTGCCTACTCATGTCACGTCCTCCGTCCTCAGTCATTGAAGCATTTCACAACATGGTACGTCGTCAAACGTTTGCCGTGCCAGTGTATCGCCGTCACGCCTTTATTGCTCTGTCCCTCAAGCCTCACGACACCGACATCGGCGTACCTAAGATCAGGGAAGTCCCGCTGAGCAATCCTAAACAGGTGCAGAACGTGTTCGATATTGCTTCCATAACTATCCTCGTACAGCAAGCACTGCTCACCATTGTGTCGTCTGGTTATCATGTCACTCGTCCCCCAACAAGGATGTGCCACGGCCACGGATAGCCAGGGCCAGGATCACGGCGGCGATTACGATAGCCTTCGCAATGTACCTGCATCCCGACAGAAGCGGAATACCTGTGTTGATGTCTTCATCAATTATCTTGAATGCTTCACGTAGTTCTGTATGCTTCATGTCACTTCCTCCTCAATCTTGCCTGCAACATGCAGAGTTTCTGTTTCCACTTCGGCCAGCCGGAGATAATCCGCTTCGCGTGTGCCGCCGAGCAGCTTGCTGTGTGCCCTACCTTGACAACGCCGGGATCAGGCGGATAGGTAAACTTCGTCGGCTTCCATAGGACCAGCACGTTTCCGTCCAACATCGTCTCCGCGTGCAGCTCTTCGGGCTTGACAGCATCTATGCAGTGCATGTACTCGGCTGCGTTCATCAGCTCGGCCGCGATAACACGAGCTGTCCCCAGGAACTGAGTCCCGGCGTCGTCGGCGATGTCACTGACTCGCTCACCTGTGTTGAGTCTTGCAATGATAACGTCTGCGTTAATCTTCATTAGAATCTCCCTTCATGCAAGAGAAGATGATTCCAGATTGCGTCCAGGTGCTTCCGCACCAGCATTGAATTGCCGGCAGCATCAAACATCTCGACCCTGTTGGGCAGCAGCTCGACATGGTATTCCTTACCACTGGGAGCAGTCCACCAGAAGCGATTCTGTCTCCACTCAATCGCCAGATCACCCGTAGGCTCCGGCTTGAGTCCTGAACCCTTACACCTATCGCAGGTGATGATCTCGCTTTCATCTTGTATAGTCCAGCGAACTTTGCCGTCACCCTTACACTTCGTGCAGATTTTCGCTGGATCAAGCCGGACCGACACAGTGACACTCAGCACAAGGTCACTGGCTAGAGGACAATCCTCGGTGTGCGGGATGTTACCGAATTCGCCCCGCTTATAGCATAAGGAACACCGGCCAGTCGGGACGCCCATGATCCTGGAGCTAGTCGTAAGCTCTGCCCGTGTAAATTCTCTTTTATACATGTCATAGGCTCCCTTGATTTAATCCTATCCAATGCCTGATCTGAGTCAGACTCGTTCTCGACACAATCATACCACCAGGGTCGTCAAACATGCCGTAACAACCTAATGGCCGTCCCACAGTCGCCGCCAGCTTCTCAACATGGTACTCGGCACCACTCGGGCTCCGCCACCACCACCATCCGTCATGGAACCGGAAGACGACGCCGTTAGGTCTGTGAGCAGCTACCGTCACGCCGGACACCGCAAGGTCAGCCAGCACGCAATTCGCGTCGTGTGTGATCTCGTCAGCCTCCAGGCCCATGCAGCGGCACAGCACGCATTCCCACGGTTGCGGCCCGGCCGCTGCCTTCCGGATCAAATCTCTTCGTTCATATTGTCTTATCATTGCATCGCCTTCGCAATCTTCGCCTTGACCTGCTTCTGGACTTCATGGAAGGACATGTCTTGGACTAACCGCCTGACTCGCTCCTCAATCGCCTCCGGTGTCGCAGCAGCCTCTACAGCCTCGGCCACAAGTCCTCGAACAGTTGCCTCAGCCTCTCTCGCAACCGCCAGCTTTATCACGTCACGGTAGTCGGACGACAGCTTTGTCCTGGCTCCCCACTTCTTCTCCTCAAAGAGCATATCATTGACACGAGCAGCCACTATCGCTTCAATGCGTGCCTCGATGCGGGGCAGGACGTGCTTTACCTCATACTCTTTGAGCACAGAACGTCTGATCTCGACGGCCACGTCACCTTCTGCTTCCAGCAGGTGCATCAACGCCGGCAATGAATTGATCTGTATTTTAGTTGACATCGTCGTCTCCCTCACTTACTTTCGGCTCGAACATATATTCTAACGCCTCGGTGTCCCCGAACGCCTTCGCAATCTGTCCTGTGTCAAACAGTTGCTCAAGCCGCAGTGACATCTCCAGGCCCATACGCATCGGGAATTCAGCGGTCAGCATACCAATACACATCTGACGTGCCTCCTCGTTTTCATCGTTGTCGAACGGGCACAAGAAGTAGACCCTGAGCAGACCGGCCCAGGCGTCGAACTTCTGGTCCGGCGTGTATTCTGTTGAGCACATGATCTTGCGGAACCCGTGCCACTCAGTCAAAAAGTAATCGTGTGTGATTTTCACGGTTTCCTCCAAATGGTATAATGATAACTGGTTTCTTTGCCACAATAGCTTTGTTGATTGTGTCGGCGGTCCCTGTTGAGCAGCCGTCCCAGAAGGCCAACACAGTGTCTGCCCGCTTCACGATCTTCGCGTTGCGGATCATCCCAGCTCTTTTACCATAGCTCTCCCAATCAGCCGGGAACTCTACGTAAGGAAGCCTGTTATCGAACGCATATTTTGCCGCCATCCTATCAGCACCACGGGCACCGCCCGACACGATCTCAATACCCGCAGGCATCACGCCGTGCAGGCAGAACTCAATCCAGGTTGCCAGCATGGCTTCATTCCTGAACGACCTCGACCCGACCACGGCTAATGATAGTTTCGCTTTCATGTCGTCCTCAACAATTGCACAAGGTTCTCGCCCTCAAGCAGTTTCTCCAGGCAAGTGACTTCGCACGTCAACAGCCGGTGCTGCACAACCACAGCCGCGTGCTGTGCTGGCCTGCCGGAAGAGACATAGTTCTCCAGGGCGTTCAGCTTACGATTCGCCACAAATATCTGCACCTTAATTGAGTCACTTTGCATTGACATCGGGTATCCTATCATTCTCTACTGAATATCGTCCGCACTTCGACACCAGCGTCTCATGCGATTCCAGGCTCCAATCCGGCACGACACAAGGCCGATCCACGGCCGGACAATCGCCACAGATGACATCCCTGGGTGCAGTCATAGTAAGGCCCTGAATCGCCAGCACGGCAGGGTCCGCAAACGGGCAACTAGGCTCATGCTGAATCATGTCGCCGTCTACAAGGCTTTCACCGCCGCACAGGTTACATACCTGGACAACGTAGCCGGTATGGTCTTCATCGGCCCTGGTCAAATCCTCACGGGTATAAATCTTCTTGGTATCCATAGTTAAAGTATACGGTATATTTGCTGGGATGCAAATTATTTCTTAAAAATTATTGTCGATGTGCCTCCAAGTCCTTCCTGATTCTCTTCTCCAGTATCCGCAGAGCTTTCAGCTCGGCCTCATCCTGCAAACGCATGACACGCATGACCGCAGCCTTTGTGGGGCTCGCACCCATCCCACCACCGGGAACGAAGTCCTTCACAGCCTTGATCCTGGCTTCCAGACTGTAAATCCTGAGCGTAATTCCACCTAACATCATATCACTGCCTCCCGCTTTGAACATCATATCGTCCGCACGACACCAACAATGATTCGTGCGTGGCTTCTTTCCAGCCACCTGTACTGGCAACCATACAACCCTCACCGCCTTCGGCAGGGCACGTCTGACAGATCGCAGCCCTGGGCTTCGTCAAACGTGTCACCATGACGCCCAAGGTGTCTGAGCAGTGCAGCGGGCAGTCGGTATCATGTGCAATCTCAAAGCCGTGGTCCAGGCTCTCGTTACCACAGAGAGAACAAACCTGACGGACACCGCCGTAGGTTCCCTCATCCTCATGTGTCAGATCGTCCCTGGTGTAAGATCGTTTAGTCGCCATCAGTGGCTTCCTCCGTTTTCGCATTGCCCGCAGCTACCGTGACATCCGCAGGCACAAGCCTCCGTGATCGGATTCGACTTAACCATCTTGGGCACAGGTACGAACTCGATGTCCATCAGCTTCGGTCCAGACTCAGCTTCCGGGCCTTCACCCTGTGCGAACATCCGCAACATGTCACCATCGAAGCCGAATATCTTTATCATCCAGTGCAGCTTGTAGTGTCTGGCATGGATACTAAAGAAGTACACCATGCCCAGCTCGAACGAATCGTCCGGCGTGACATGGAATAGATGAACCTCGTCAGCGTCAATGATTCGACGCACCATCTGCTCGCCGCACTCGACCTCGCCTACATACACTTCGTCACCTGATTCGCGGTGCTTGCCGATATGCTCAACCGCAGCCGTCGTTTCCGCATCTCCAATAAATACAATATTCATGTCACTACCCCCTCGTAATTGATGTCGTCAATGGATTCTTTGATCTCGCCAAAGCCACGGGTATGAATCTCTTTGGCCGCGTCGTCCATTGCCCGTGCGTAATCTGCACTCCTGTCCAGGTCCAGAGCAATAGGCACCTCGACGCCGAACGAACACGTTACTGTCACTGTCTTGGTTTCTCCACTCGCACTCATGTCACTGTCTCCTCATGTCTGAATGTCCATTTCCCACGAACGCCACGGCGTATTAGCTTTCCGTTCTTGAACACCGCCCACTGGTGTCCGCAGGCCGTACACCAACGAATAGCTTTATGCCACCTCGTCTTGCCGTGCTTGCAGTATTCACAGAAGCCCGCGAAGTCACTCATGTCACCCACTCCTTAATTGTGATGACAATAAACCAGCCGAGCATCACAGGCCAGATCAGCCCAGCTATCAACGGTACGTAGATTTTCGGCCAGAGCCCGATGTTGTCGTACTTCTTGGGCCGCATCAGTTCAAAGATTATGCCGAACGCAGCCGCTATATAAAGATACCACATGTCACTATCTCCTCTTGAGTCTTGTCAAAAACTTTGTTTCCAAACGCCCGTAGTCGTAGGCGAAACAATCGAAGTCGAAATACTCGTGATGCAGCGGCTCCCAGCCGTAGTGGTACAGGATCGCGTTCACTTGTGCCATGCAGATCGAGAAATTGATTCGCTCGAAAGGATGACCGGCGACGAAATACTGGATGTAGTTCGCCAACAGCTCGGCACAGAACGTGTCACGCAGCACGAACATGCAGTCCTGCATCTCAGACAAGAACGCAAATACATGATCCTCGTGCGGCAGATGCAGCTCGTAACCTGTCGGCAGATTGACAAGATGAAGAGTCCCGGTCAATCGCTCTGCTCGGAAAACAGGCACGATCTTCTCGGTGTTTGGCAAACCCTTGAACCAACCCTTCTTGAGAAGTGGTCGCCAAGAGTCTTTGGTCACGCCTCGAAATTGGCTCGTGGTTGCGACGTAGGGTCCATCGGTGTTTGTGAATCCGGTGTAGCCGCCAGCACTGACCAGCTTGTGCATGGACATCAGCATATCACAGAAGCGAGCCTCATGCCGGCCAGAGAACCAAGACTGAAAGTAGTGCGTGGCGTCTTCCATGTTCTTCAAGTATTGAGGATCAACATGATCCTGCTCGAATCTTGTAAACCAGCTCTTATTCATGTGTCACTTCCTCCAACACAATTCGCTCGATAGAGTACCAGCCACCATAGCCTCGACACATCTTGAAGTGGATGTCGTTCTGGATGCAGTGCTCGATGATTACACCCACGGTCATGCCCATGCTGCTATGCACGCTGACCCCACCAACCTCGAACATCGCAATCACGCGGGCTTTCGCTGCGTTCGTCAGCCGGTAAGGAAACACCGAGCCCGTCGCTATTCGTCTGCCATCTAACTTAGCCATTATCTAGTCCTCGATAAAATTTCGGCAAAGTGTCGCCGCACAATAGTCGTGTATGTCACTGACGTCACCTCCCAGTGCGGATCAAGGCACACCGGCTGGCCCATGAGGAAGTTGAACGCATTGGGCTCGTTGCTGAATCCGTCCAAGGCGTTGAGCTTCATGTTGGGCTCGCCCTGAAAGAGAAAGAAGCCATTGACTGCGATGTCACCGAACATGCTCATAGAAAATCCTTTATAGTTTTGCCAACACTACGATGGTTCTCAACTGCCTTGCGTATCAGCATTGCCACTTTCGTTTCCAGGTCGTCAAGGAACTCACCGCTCACTCGTGTCGGGAGCCAACCGAGACGCTTGGCACCGTACCGCAAAGCCATCTTGCGGCACTCGCTCCTGTTGAGCACCGAAGGCGTATGGAACTTCTCTACCTTCTCAACTCCGTCGTATTCAGTTCTCGTCGCTGTCATCAAGCTCTTCCTTTATTGTCTGCATCAGTTGGTTCAGCACCGTGAAGCACGTAATGATTCCGTTCAGGGTTCGCTCGTGTTTCATCAATCGCCAGAGCAAGAGCCCCAGGAGCAGCCATTGTAGTATTTCATTGTAGATCATAGCACCAGCTCTCCGTTCAACATCGTTCCGCTTGTCGGGTCATACCAGTGACGGTCCCCGCTATGGCGTGCCCCACAGTCCTCGCAGCAGGCCGGAGATTGGTCATCTGGATAGATTACGTTCTCGTGGCTGCACGCCATCTGCTTGATGAGACGGTCGCGGTGCGGCCAGACATACCAGCAGCCGCCGCGAGCACAGAACAGCTCCCGCTCAAAGGCGTCCGGTGACATCTGCGACATTTTTACCGAGATAACAATCTTCATTTGTCCGGGCCAAGCCTCGACAAGTGCTCTTGCCTGCTCGATACTCAGCACCAGGGCATGATCTTCGTCGCCCCAACAATTGCCGCTATGATTGCTCGGCTCGTGGCCGATGTAGTAATTACTGTTGTGTGCTTGTACATTGAATGTTATCATGTCACTCTGTGCCTCCAGATTTAAGCTGACGGAATTTCGAGCGGAGCAGGTCGCCGGACACGTTCCAGAACTGTCCTCGGAACTTCTTGCCGCCACGGTTTCGGCTGTACGTGCCCTGCCATAGATAGACGTGACCATCTTCTTCGCCGTTGTCGCCGATGAAGTCGTGGATGTCCTCGTACAACCAGGGCGAAGAATCCAGGCCACCGAAGTCCGACTGAATCACAACCAAGTCACCATATTCGCCCAAGGTGTAGAGGATGAATCCCTCGTAACTGGTATGGTCTTTCGGCTTCAAATGTCCCCATGTATCTTGCCGGACATCTGCTGCCTTGCGTGCCGCGTATGCGTCTACTATTTCAGCCATGTCACTACCTCCTCTATTTGCTTAGGTCATGGAACGCTATGGTCCCGGCAAGCACAATTCCGATTGCCGCCAGCACAAGCATCGCTTTCACAAATCCCGCCGTCGTCGCCAACACTAACATGTCACCTCCTCGAATTCAACATCCGGATAGATATCTTCCAACATATCACGGGCGTAGTCTCTGTCACTCTCTTCACGGAACACAGCAATCAGAAGCCCATCGGCCTGGAGTCCTGGCCCCATCTCACATCGGGTCTTGATGCTTTCCGCTGTCGCTCTCGGTATGTACGCACGAGACTGCCTGCCGTCCTGGATGAATGTCACCTCTACGTTGCCATCGCAATCAAAATCTTTCTTAGCTATATCAACTTGCATGTCACATCTCCGGTTCGTCTTGATACTCTACGGTTTCGATCTCAAAGCCCATGTGCTCGGCCCTCTGCTCTATGGCAACTCGGATGTCGGTGCGGGTGCGTCCCCACTCCCAGATCGTCGGGTCGCCTTTGACCCATGCCTTGAAGCCGGGGTTTGCTGGCTGATCCAGAAGTATTAGTCCGCGTCCCGGCACTAACGCCGTTTGCTGGGGCTGCTTTGGTGCAATGATTATTGTCACCTTATCCATCTGTCACCGTCTCCACCTTAGTCGTCACTATCACCCGGATCGCAGTGCCAACCATGCTCTCCGGTTTCGTCTCGAATCTGTGTGCTTCCTGGATGTCATAGGTGCCGCCAGCATAGGGTGCCAGCAGGTAGTAAGCCGAGCTGCGAATCTCATCAAACTGCAACACCCAGGCTTCCGTCCTGGTCCCCGACAGCAACGCCATGACCAGCTCGTGTCGGCCGTAGAAGCAGTCATCGCAAGAGCAGTCGATTCCGGGCTCTCGGCCCTCAGCAGCTTCCGCATCGAAGTACGGACTCCTGGGATCATTGACGCACAGATGTTCAAATAGCTCTTTGTCGGTCATGTCACTTACCATCCCGTCCTGCAAGAGATTTCGCTGCGTCGTCAAGCCACTTGATACCCAGGCCCAGGCCCTCGACCACTAAAACCAGCGGCCAAACAATCACGACCAGAAACGGTATATTGTTCTTGATCTTGAACATATAGTTTAGGACCAGAGTAAGCCAACCCATTGCCAAATACAGAACAATGAATACTGTTATCCATAGAATCAAATGTAGTGACATGTCACTTCCTCCACTTTTTGTTCTCGTGAACACAGAAGCCAGCCCACTCTGCATCGAACTCATCACTCTCGACGTCACTCAGTCGGCGAGCCGGACTATCAAACCACATCTGCACAGCGTCCAGGCTCTTGAACTTCTTTTCCTTCAAGTCCTTGGCGGTGCCGTTGTTCGTGACCAGCCAGCCTTTGCCGTCTTCCAGCAGCAGCAGGCCGGCGTCACTTAGTTGTTTTCTCAGCTTCAAAAGTTTCATCAGTTTTCCTTCGTGTGAAACAGTGTCGGCACATTCCGTTCTCCAATACCTTACACTTAAAGTATAACACAGATTTCCCAGGATGCAAATTATTTCTTATATAAAATCGTCACTATCACATAGTCGGATTTATGCCGCCACCTGGATGAATGGCTTGTTGTCTTGACGTCCACTATGTCAAGACCGGCAGTTTTCTTCTCAATTTGCATATTCAAGCTGTCGGGGTGCATCGCATCGCCGATTATAATCATCGTCTGCATTATCGGTCCTTTCAAAGGGTTGGCCGAGCCCGTGGGGACAGGCTCGGCCGGTTTAGGGAGGATGATGTCATTCATATTTGTCGCCGTCTACTGTGAATTCCCACTCATTCGCCTCGATGGTTTCCTGGACAGCCTCGTCGCTGAGCATATAGTCGTGCTGCTTTGAGAGCATGGTCCCATAATCACCGCACAGGTCTTTCAGGAATTCGTCGCACATCTCTTTGTATTGGTCTGACTCAGTGAACTCCTCATAGTCAGGATCGAAATCATCCTGGGCCTCAAAGATCGAGCCCTGTACGCTGATAGCGTTCTGGAACTCCCAGGCGGTCTTGTACGTCTCACAGGCACCCTCTTGGGGCTCACAGCCTGCTACGTGTGGCTTACAGCCGCAGCCGTGGTTCTCCAGGACCAGAGCCGCAGCTTCCTCGGCACCTTCGATCCATTTGCCGTTGGCGTAGATCGGATTAAGCCCGAACGCTACGAGCTTGAGTCCGATATTCTTGGCGTCCTCGAAGTCGCCGTCCCACCATTCATCGTGAACGTTGATGTCACTGTATGCCAGGATAGCAGTCTCTTTTGCCTCGTCCGATAATTCGTCAAACTCATAAACTTTGGTTGTTACTGTGTACTCTTTCATGGTCTGGTCTCCAGTGTTCTGCTTACACTTAAAGTATAAGACATTTTCACCAGGATGCAAATTCTATTTTGAAATAATTATTGTGCTTCCTGCTTTGGTCTGGAAACCCCAATGCAGGGCCGACTCGTCAAACGTCAGCGGCAAGATGTCGGCGAAGGCACAGTGAACGTCGGCGATAACATACTCTTTCGACTTGACCACCAGCGGCCCCGTTTTCGGGAACTGCGGCAAGAATTGTGTCCGTGTGCCCGCCGAGATTGTGGGGCCGGTAACAGTGACGATGATGTCGGCGTCGGGGTGCTTCTTGTTGTACGCCTTTGCCTGGGCGTTCCAATCCTTGATGATGGCGTCCCGAGCTGCACGAACAGCCTCTGAGTCCACCATACCTTTGAAGGCGATGGTGGCCGTGTCAGCGGCCCCGAGTAGCTCGATGATTGCTTTCTTGGTCTTTGCCATTTTCGTTCTCCAGTGCGTTTCACTTTACACTTAAAGTATAACCCACCTTCACCAGGATGCAAATAGAAAATAAAAAAAAGCTGGCCCACGGTGCTTATCAAGAGGGCCAGCTTGTATGCCATATTTAAGTCGTGGGTGCCCGCCGACGCGGGGATCGTAACCCGTTCACCCCCAACCGCAGATGCAGCTCGCTACACCGCTCTGCCGACATGCGGGATTGTGGGTGGTTTCAGTTCTATCGGCCCCTGTTGTCGGACAGGGCACAATGCGATTGAAGATCAGTCTACAGAATATTATGATCCAAGGAAACATGAGGCACAGGCAGAAGGGGTTCGACTGCCCGGCCCAATATTTCCGGGAATGGGCTAAACTACGAATGCTTCATATTGACCTCCACGATAAATAATATTGTTTTGCCTTGTCCTTCATCTACTTAAAGTATAATACATTTTCACCAGGATGCAAATCAAAAATCAAATTCTTTCAAATATTCTGGCCCCTGCACGCCTTTCTTAAACCGATCCCACCGCCAACTATTCTGGTACGGTCCGGTCACTGAGTTGGCGAAGTCATCCTCTCGGCGAGCCATGTCGAACCGAGCCCCACCTGTCTGAGGCGTCTTGAGCCACACCGTGCGGAACACACGATACCAAGTGTGCCGAACAATCCCACCATCATCAGGCAACGGCAATGCACGTCGTATTCGTTTCATGTCACTGATACTTCCTCCGCTTTGGCATACAAGGCGGTCTGACGACACTGTGTTCATCCCACCCTACGTTGCCGGTGTCACGCATCCAAGTGCATCCCTCCACGGACTCCCGGCCGTGTTCGCAGCCACCGCACTCGGACTCAACAGCCGTCCTAATCTGTTCTTCGATCTCGATGTCACTCAACATGTCACGACCTCCTAATCTTTCGGCTAACCCACACACTGAGTCGCATCCGCCACCCAGGCCGATAGAACGCACACTGCCCATCCCAGTTCAGTTGCGAGCAGGGCTTCGTCCAACCTATAGCCCACCGTCGAACCCAGGATTCGCCCGGCACATGTATCGAGCCGTGGCAGTAATGTGTCTTGCGAAACCGCCGAGTCTTCATCCACTTGCAGTCTATACAGTAAGTCTTTATCATGTCACTCGACCCCCAAGGCTATGACCGCGTCCAGCTCACCGAGCAGCTTGTCTTGCTCTTTGTAGCCGGAGATATGTTCTTGCGGCAGCGTATTGCGTACCAGATACCTGACGGCCTTGAACAGCGTCTCAACCTGCGTGTCCTCTGGGTCTGTCTCAGACCTCACTGTCACCGCTTCTCTCGCAGCAGCAGCCGCCCTGTCTTTCTCCACTATCACGCGGTCCTGCTCTGCGTTCGTCGCCGTGTCCCAGGTCAACGAGCACGTCACACAAAGTTTCAGGGTCGTAAGACTGTTCACTCTTGAGCGTTCTGTTGTCGCGGGTTCGCCGCAGAACTTACATTTGTGTTCGCTCATGTCACGCACCCACCTTTCCATCGACTTCGACACCTCGCATGTAGAAGCCCGGCTTGTGTGTTTCATCCCGGAGCTTATGCACCATCGCTTCCAGACGCTTGATAGCGGCGAGCTGATCCTTGAAGTATGCGGTGTTGATCTCCCAATCCTTGATCTGTTCGCGGTCGATACCGCCGTCACCGTCCTGGAAGTCGCCGATGCTCTTTGCGTCCTGTTCCTTGAGCCCGGCGTAGGCCGACAACGACGCAGACGTCAGTATGGTGTCAAACATTCGCAGCTCGACAACGACCTCATCGCTGATCCAATCCGAGCCAAGCTTGATAGCGTGCTTGTCGTCAATAATCGCCATGACTTCCTCGACACCTTCGCCGGTCAGATCATCGACGTTGTGGATGTCACTACCTGGATGTAGTCTCCCGTACATCTCTAATATGAAATCGTCACTTGCCATAATCAAACCCTCACAACGTTCAACTCTTTCACCAAATACGTTTCCAGTGCCAGGACCGCGTTGATGTACGGGTCGCCGGCCTTCCAGTGGTTTGCACAGATGTCGTCTATGCGAAACCTGCTATAGGTGGGCAGGCTTGCCACACCAAGTATGTCGTACTTCTTCCACAGCCACTGGATTGCCTTGCTTCTGTATTCTGAATAGGTCATGTCATCCTCCACCATCTAAAGTTTTTGCACCAGCGTGTATCATTTTGCCGCCGATCCAAACCCAGAGCAACGGGACGAATACCAACCACACGGCTATGGAAGCCTGCTCGAAGTTTCCAACCACGAGTCCCACAGCAAACACCACGGCGTACTTAAACCAGTTCTCATTCATCGTCATGCCACCTCTCATGTCACTATGAATTTCTCCGCACCTTCGCTGATGGTCTCGGCTTCCTCCTCCACGGCGTCGTCCAGCTCAAACTGGTTCTCCTCGCTCGGCCAAAGGCTCAACGCCTTATCCATTGCCTCATCCCAGGACGCGAAGACACCGACGCCGTTAGGTTCTAGTTTGGTCTTACCCACCCAATAGTCACCGAATACTGATCTCATTACTGCGTAGTTCATGTCACCACCTTTCATCTTGTTGTATCCATTTGGCCCACTGCTTAAATCCCCATGTCCCAGATGAGACCATAGGCACGCCACACTTGTAATCACCAAAGACATCCAGCAGCACCGTGCCGATCTTCACGTTCTGTTCCGGCGTGAACAAACAGCCGCCGAAGTATTCGTCCCGTGTCAATTTACTCTTGGCGTAAACTCGTGCCTTCGCTATGTCAACAGGTATTGCAAGCATGTCACTCGCTCCAGAAGAATTCTTCGCGTCCCCACTCATAGCCGTCAATAATACACTGCGTCACTATGCCGACCGCAGCACCCAGGGCAAAGTAGGGTATGCAACAAAACATCTTTATCTTTTTTAACATGTCACTACCTCAAAGAGATAATCTCATATTCGTGGCCGTTGGTGCTAAACTTTGCTCCAGCCACGCACCGATGCCACGGCAGGCGATGTGCTGCCACAGGACGCATGGTTCCATTCACATCGCCCATCTCGTTCCACTGCGATCCCAGGTTAGGGCCTCGCCATGTCACTAACTTCAACGTCTTTGTCACTCCGTCGATGTTCACAAGCATGTCACTGTCTCCGGTATAAAGCTTCGCCGTGCAGCCGATCATATCGTAGCCGGTGCCTTGATGCACACCATCAACGACCGGCAGGCCGCGTCTACATCCATCACACTGATTCATTGCATCGCCTCAATTCTGATACGGTCCAGCGTCACCAAACTTGCTTCCCTCATCGGCCTCGGTCGCTGGTCGCTGAGAGTCGTTGACCAAACTTTTCAGGTCGTCCGTCATGCTCTCTGAATCATAACCGGCTTCGCTAAGAATTTTCCGCAGCTCGGTCAGCGTCTCGCGGCACTTGTGTTTGCGGTCAGCGGGCTCGATGTGGTGGGCCTGTACCCAGGTGCCGTGGTCCGGGAGGCCGGGTCCGGTTAAGCGAAAAATACTGCCTTGTGTCTCGGAAATTGTCGCTATCTGTCCGAGCAAGGCCGAGTCCGCCGCAACGTACTCCAGCTCTGTCGCGTCCGCAGTGACTCGGACCTCATCGCCTATTTTATATTGACGCTCGCTCATTTTTGGCTCCAGTTCAAATTCGTTCGAGAGAACCCGTGAACAAAGCAGACCGGGCATTTGCCTGTCTCAAAAGCTTTGCCACATATCGGGCACACATAATAGATCAGTGTTGTAATCCCTTTTGGTGTCTTCTGTTTCTTCTTTGCTCCCATACTTAAAGTATAAGCCATAAACGTCAGGATGCAAATCAAAAATATTATTTATTTGCCGCTATGCTTTTCCTGCTTCCCGATGTAGTGGACATTATCAGCCACGGCCTCGACCACCATAACCACTTCCTGCTTGTTCGCTGTCTTGATCTTGGAAGCTGCACGCAACACTTGATCTTTGTCAGCTTCTCGGCCGACCACTTCGATCACTACGCACTTCTCGCGGTGCCCAAGCCAGTAGCCGGTGCCGGTTGTAATCGTGAAGCCGGTCCCGAATAATAGGTAGTCCAGACAGATTCGCTCGATTCGCTCCCTATTCACATCCTCGGTATAGATTTTGAAAAGTATCATCAAAATATCTCCATCTTATTCAAGTAGTCACCGAGTTTCTTATCGGTCTCTGTCGGATTCGGGTAGCCGCCGTAGAAGCTTTCGCCCTGGATGTCGCCGACTGTCAGCTTGACGTTCAGGTATTCATACATGCCCTGAATGTGGCTGATGCTCGCGGCCCGCTTCATGCCCCAGGCAACGACCGCAGGGACGCCGCCAGGGTCAAGGTCAGCGTTCATGTTCGAGGCCCAGAAGCATTGCTTCACCAAGTCCATCTTGCCGGCCTCACAAGCCGCCAGGAGCTTCTTGGCGAATTCCGGCCAGACGTAGCCGTTCTCATTCTTCTGGAAGCCAGACAGCCATTTGGATGCGTAGGCATTATATTCTGGGTCCGCCTTCTTGGCAGCGGCGTCGGCCTTATGGTGCGACTCGAATAATTCAAGCATCTTACTCATATCTTCGTCTCAAAGGCTTCACACCAGTTTGTGTCTGCGTTGCAGTCTTGATCCCACTTGCAGGCCGAACACGTCGGTTTGTTATCGGACAACACCTCATGCAGCGTGTCTAAGGGACACCATAGAACCGTCGCCGTAAATATCAGCATGATCCTGAATAGGCCAGAATTCCCCATAGCAGTCGGTTTTATGAAGCTCGCCATCAAGGCCGATCTTCTCGAATGCAAACTTGCCGCCGTTCATCTGTATCTGAATCCCGAGAGGCGGTTCTGCCTGCATCGCTTGGCACAGCGTTTCTTCTGCCATCATTGTGTTCTTTGCATCCATTTCGTTCTCCTCAAGTCATTGCTTATACTTAAAGTATAACACAGAACTCTGAGAATCAAAATGGGTTCTAAAAATTTTTGCTATTTATTTTCTGGCGTTTTCAATTTGGTTCGTATTTCAACGCAGCCGTAATCAATCCATGCTCGGCGTGAAGCTGTACTTGTATCAATGCTAACGGTGCGTTAATCTGTACGCTGGCAGGCTTGGCCTTGAACCGGCTGTCTGCTTCGATCTCTTTCTTCTTTGCTTCCAAGTATTCTCGAATCGTCATCGTCTTTCTCCACTCTTGACAGATGTCACTCGCCCTCGTCGGGGCCTCCGTGCCCATCTCGCCGTCAGTCGATCAGCTTGGCTGTCCTGCTTGCAGGATCAACCCAATACTTCTGCCCGCAGAAACTGCACTTGATATTCAAGCAGTTCCCGGCCTCTGGTCCCCGGAGAAACCCGCGAGCCGGTGTCCGTTCACATTCAGCACAGTAGTCCGCGTCGATCTGCTCCCACAAACCACGGCCTTCGATCTTATCGTTCTCGGCCGCTGCTGCTTCGACGTGGCCTCGAATCATCGAACCCACCGCGTCACGAACCCGCTCCCACCAACCCACTTTCTTCACGACTTCCCAATCCATGACTGTTTCAGTGGTGCCGAGCTTCGCGGTGTAGCCACCGAAGACTCTGACGACAGGTTGGATTGTCACCCTAATGGTATCGACCTCAATGATCTTGGCTAACCCACCGTCTTTCCATGTCACCATGTCTCCGACCTCGAACTCCGAAACAAACTCGTCGGGGTCAATGACGTACTCGTCGTGCAATTCTCTTGTAATCCCTGGACGACTCAGCAACAAAGCGTCAGCCTTGGCGAACTCCTGGGCAGAGAGTAGCCCCTGCATCCACCGCATCTTGGCAGTGAGTTGGTCGTCAGCAATCGCCCAGACGCCGTGCAGCCAAGCCCGTTGCTGTTGCTTGTACCTGTCAGCTTCTTTAAGAATCTCCGCGATCCGCTTCGCACCTTCACCGCCCATCGCCTTCTCCAAGACTTCCGCGTTATCGACTGTGTTCACAATAGTCACAGTGACAGGTTCGCCGACACGGTGACATCTGTCCTCAGCCTGTGAGAATGTCCGCTCGTTTCTTTGTGTGACCTGAGCCATGATCCGCTTTTCCAACTCAGCATAGTCTGTCTTGGTAGGGTGTAAGATTGTCTCGCCAGCGGTCTCGGCACCCACAGGACTGTACATCCTCCGTAGCTGCTCCCGCTTCTGGGCCTGCGTCCTGGGCCAAATCTGCACGCCGGTATGGTCGTCAACGATCTTCTTCCAGCCGAGCCCGTATATCTTTCGGATGTCTATTGTCACACCTGAGCCGTGATAGGTCCGTGCCGCTCGCCCTGTTGGTGACTTGCCGAAATCCTTGTCCGCGATGTCGCGGTACTCGTGACGTCGGTGCATGTACATCTTCCTGAAATGATCTGACCCGCCGCTCGGATTACCCATGACGATCATCTTATCAATCATCCGTTTCTGGTGACTATACAGTCCGGCATATCCATGCACCGGCCCGCCAGTGTGCCCGAAGAAGCTTCCGCCGACGTTGGAGAACGCCTCACTACATAGACGGTGCCGCAAGCGGAATTCCTTCCAGAACGCGGTCGTTTCTCTCTTGCTGAAATAGGTGCTGGAGAGAGCCCGCTCAAAGGCCATCTTGCAGCCCTCGTAACTGCTGTCGGTGTCTTGCTTACCAAGGGTAGTGACACCCTTACTCACAAGTGTTGGCCCGCTGGCTTCCGTCAACAAGAAAATCTTGCAGGTCGTGACAGTCTGGGGCCTGCCCTTGTTCGGACCTTTCTTGAACTTCTTGAACCTGTCTTGCTTGAAGCCCACATGGTAACGGCGTGTTTCTGATTTAATCTCTACGTTCATATCGTTTCTCCAGGTACAATTCGTGTCATTTATTCATCACTGCTCTAACACAGGCGGCAATAATGATAGCAGTGGCAACATAGGCCAGCCCGCGTTCGGTTGGGTCCGAGATGGTTAGGAACTCGTCCTTGATCGGATTCAACTCATCACATCCCGCCAGCAATAAAAGCGGCAGGCACGCCCACATCCACATACGTCTTAACATGTCACTTCCTCCTCGAACGGTTGCTGGCAACCAGGACACCACGTATTATTTTCGAGTCCACGTCGCCCACAGGCTGTGCAAATCTTCGCCTTCTTATGCTTCTCACAGGTGTCACCGACGACCAGAAGATTATGCAGCTCCTGCTCATCCATGTCTTCATGCTCATGGTTGAATCGGTCCAGCTCACACCTCACCTGAAATTGAACAGACAGATGGTAGTCATAGTGCTCAGTCCCGAAGCTGAAATCAAAATATACACAGGTCAAACAGCACTTCATGTCACTTCCTTTTTACTATATCTATATAGTAATATCCACCGAAATTACTACATATATGTTGTTATTTGCGGTGCCACCATCGCTTCTTTTTCTTGGTTTCGATCCTGTCAAGTCGCGGCTCAATAGGCTCCGGGGGGATGTACTCCGGCTCGACCGGGGAGATTGTGTACTGCAACCAAAGGGGGCCTTTCGACCAACCGAGACCGCACAGCACCGGCCCTGGCTCCGCGTGGCCTGTCACCTTCATCTTAAATGATTTTATCTCTGAGAGGTTCTCGTGAATAACGACGTCAGGGCCAATCTTCTGGGCCTCAGTAATAACCTTTCCCACCTCAATGGATGACGCAACGGCCTCCTCCGGCGTTTCGACCTGCATCTCAACCTGGACATCGTCCAGCGTGGGCTCAAAAGGTGGTAAGAGTATCGGGATGTGTTCAGTCTCAGGCTTCGCAGGTATTGGATAGTCCTCGAAGAACACTTGCCAGAACTCAGTCTTCCCAGGTTTGCCAATCGGTGAAGACTTGAGAGCACGAGCCAGTGATGTTTTGCGGCAAGCATGGTCGCAATGCTCATCCTGCCAGCTCTGCCACGTCCAACCGTAGCCTCTAACCTCTTCGCCGAGATCGTTCAGCTCGATAATCTCGCACACAGTAAACACTCGTGGTTGCCGACGCCTCGGGCCTTTCTTGAACACCAATGTATCTTTGTCCACGGTCCAGAGCACTTTATATCTGGCGTTGTTTAATGTGGTTCGCAGTATCAACATATCGTCTCCTCAATGTTCGGCCGGGAAGCCGGTCCACTTTAACTCCTCAGATTCGACGGTTAGTAGGCTAAGGCCAACGGCTATAACTTGTTACGTGTCAGTCGGCAGGTGCCGGCCGATGTCACTACGTAGTGACATCGCTCGTCAGTTCCCGGTCGTTATTGCATGTCCCTCAGTATGTCACTACCTAGTGTCAAATCAGCTTCCTGAGCTTCACATAGAATCGCAAGACCCAGGTCCAGATCAGTAATGCCAGTGGCTGCACCGTGAACACTTGACGCCACAGCTCGGCGGCAGTTCATCGGGACTTCACACTGCAAGCAAAACGGGCGTTCGTCGCCGCCGTGGTGGATTGTCAGCTTGCCGCAATCACAGAACCAAGCTGACGGGGCAATCGAAGTCCCGAAAACGTGACCGCAGTGGCTACAATACGGTTCTGATTCGCTTGTGAGTTTCGGGCTCTGGGGGATTTCTTCGTGGCACCTCTCGCACTTACTCATTGTTTGCTCTCCTCGTCTCGTTCCAGTTAAAAGAACTGGCCGACTCGGCTTGATCCTATTCCGCAGCGATCCGGGCGTCCTGGTCTGCATTGCCGCCGCTACTGGCCGAGTCTGCCAACACTTAAAGTATAACACATTTCTGAGAAGATGCAAATATTTTGTAAGAAAAAAGTGGTAGTTTTTCTTACAAAATTATCGGACTATCTGGACCGTGTAGGCAGAGCGACTTCATCCATGTTGTCGATTTCCGTTTCCTTCTCAGCCACGGTCATCTTGTCCGGTCGCTTGTCAGTCTCCCGTGTGATAACGTCGTCCATCCGTCGCCTTGCTTTGTTCGCCACCATGTTGTCAAGCCAAGCCTGGACACCAGCGGTGTCGATCATCTCGTCTTTCAACACGCGGTCCTGTGCGTCTGATACTGTCACTGTGTATGTTGCCATGTCACTCGCTCCTTGTTATGTTATGCGATTCGTTCAAAAGTACAATAGTCAGTGAGTACGCTAAGTTTAGCACTGGCATTATTATGCCAAAAATAAACTTCGATATAATCACCGGCAGTCAGACTGAGAGTTGTTGTCTGCATCGCCGGAGCATGATTATCAGAAGAGGCTAAAGCGTGTCCAGCAGGACCACGCTCACTTTGAGAAGCACCATTCTTATAGAGCCGAGTAATAGTTCCGAAGCCTGCGGCAGAAGACTGACCCTCAAGAGTTGCCACCGCTGTTATTTTATAGATACCAGTCGCTTCGGCCGTCCATCGTTTATTTGTCACGGTATCGACTTCATTCAAATTGTCATAGTCTACCGAAGTAAACGGGAGCTTAGTCCACGTAGAGGGGTTAACTGTCGTAGCCGGCATTCCTGTCTTAGCATACGACTCGAAACCACCACCACCACCACCGCCGCCTTTAATTCCTGATGCAAACATGTTATTCTCCTGCGATAAAGTCTTGAAAAGCTTTCCTTGCGTGCGTTGCAATTTTGGAGGCTGGCAGAAAGACACACCGCTCGACCTCAGCAACCTGTGCAGGGCTCAGCTCAACGGCCTCGCCTCGGTTGATCTTGATAGCGATCTCCACGAAATCCACAGACGCCGCCTGGGTGTAGAGTACATTCGCCACCGTCTTATGGAACGTGCAGTTCTTGACCGGAGTCCCATCAATATCTTTGAGCACGATGTCACTAAAATTCAATGTTCTCATAGTTCTCCTCTATGCGTCCGTAATATAGAAAATGTTGAACGTCACTGGACCCGTGTCTACAAGCGTGGTGAAGTCCTGTGCATTGGCATCTTGGTACATAAACATTCGTATATCATTGGCTACGATATTCAGGTCCACTTGCAGGGTATCATCGCCGGAAGCATTGACTCGAATACTAGCTATTCCAGCAACCGCATTTCCAGTTAGATCAGAAGCTTTTATATAGAGTACATCACCGCCCGAAGATAGTTGAAAACCACCAGTGGTGTCACCTTTTCCAAGATTATCTACTTCTGAAATAATATCACCATTCCAGATGTCTTCTGTTTTGACTTTCAAGGTCGTTGCATTTGTGCCATCCTGTACAATTAGGCGAAGAAATCTAAGCACTCTACCAGCAGTACCATCCCCAACCAAGTCGGGGGTTATGGTGACATAGTCTCCGTTGTCAGTATAGGTCAGTCCGGCACCTGTACGCAACGCACCATCACTACTGGCTGCACCAAGATAGTCCGGTGTCGCACCTGAGTCAACCCCTACTTTCCCCATGAGGGAGTGACTTGAGCCATCAGCGGAAACATGTGTTGCCGCTGCATCCCAACCCGTCAACTTACCTGTCGGCATCAAACCATTCTGGGCGTTAGTAGCGTCCCGCGTAGCTGCGGTATGCTGTGCCGATGTCATGTGATAGTATTCGTCAGTGGTCCCGCCCTGCAATCCTGCCGTGTTGTTGTGTGTAATTGTTGAGCCAAACTGAACCCAGGAGGCTCCGTTCCAGACATAGTTTCTGTCCTCGTCTTCGACCCAACAGGCTCCGCCTTCGTCACCAAAAGCGGTGTAGGCCACAAACCAAACGCTGCCATCGAATTCAACGATATCGTTGACGGCGGCACCGTCCCAGTTGGCATGGGGTCCGCCCCCGGTTGCATCTAACAGGAATCTTTCACCCGTAACTTCTGACGGAGGAACCGCTGTATTATCCACGATGTCAATGACACTATTCTGCCAATCAAGCCCAATCAGCAAGCCATCGACATAATCTTTTCTGGTCACATGCGTTCCGTCCGTTGGGGGGTTTGAAGAAATGATCGTGGCATGTGTCACTGTATCAGCGGTCCCAAGACCTAATTCGGCGGCGGTGACTACATGGGGATTGCCACTCGTCAGTCCTCGGTGTGTAGCGTTGAGACCGACTATGCTGTGACTCGACCCATCACTTGAGGCATGAGCAGTCCCTGCATCCACGGCCCATGTCGTGCCGTCCCATACGTAGTTTGCGTCTACATCTTCGACCCAGCAAGCTCCGCCTTCATCACCTGCTGCGGTGTAGGTGACTGCCCAGGTAGTGCCATTGAATTCAACTACATCGTTGACAGCGGCTCCATCCCAGTTGGCATGGACTCCGCCCCCGGTGGGGTCTAACAAGTATCTGTCACCATCAACTTCTGTCGGAGGGGCAGCGGTGTTATCTGCAATCGCCAGAACACTATTCTGCCAATCAAGGTCTGACAGTGCCAGACCACCACCAGCTCCGCTTTTAATTCCTGATGCAAACATGTCACTCCCTTATGCGTAGGCCACGACTAGCTTTTCGCCATCAACAACTACGAGCATTTGTAGCTCGTCCAGATTGTCAACGTTAAATGAAAAGACTTCACCAGCCGCTAACGGCCACGAGTTAGTGACTGCCGCAACGTCGCCAGTTCTCACCCACACCTTGCCGGTGTTGTCCGGGTGTCCCATGACGAGAAGCTCATTGCAGACGGCATCGCTGCCTTGTACTTCATCGTTTGCCCCGCTCCCAGTGAAGTGCAGAACATCTTGCATCACTGTACCTTTGCGGCCGTGAATTTCGCGGCCCTTGCTCGTTGCTTTTCCGAGGTATCCGATTATTGATGCTGCTGTGTCGCCTAGTGCCATTTTGTTCTCCTTGTTAGTCTGTTACCACATGTCCCTGTGCCATCATTCTGAAAGATTCCAATCCGCTGAGATTATCTTGGATCAATACTTCGAGCATTTCACCACCCATAAGCCGTAGCGTCACGCCATGCTTTGATGGACCCGCGTATGTATTTCTGAATCTGTATCCGAAAGAGCCCGCAGGTGCTTTATCCGTGTAGGCGGCGTCAAAACATAAGAGGCCGATGTCACCGTTGCTCTTGATATTCCACACGTTATCAATTACTTCATTGTTTACCCGAAGGACTACGCCGTTGGTTAATGCGGCGAGGTTGCCGAACAAAGCATCATCCATCGCGGAACCACTCTGAATATATCCTGTGATCCTTGTAATATCTACTTCAAGATCGCGGGGGACACCAACAGGACCAATCTGGAATATTTCAGTCGTGACAGAACCGTTCACAGCCAGTTCATCGGTTGCAGTGATAACCGCCGAGAGTGCGGTCGTGAATTTTTTATCAATAGGCGTGTCCAATGTCACTACCTGTCCAGCCGGAGCCCCGATCTGTTTGCCAAAATAGAAAAACCCTTCACCAGAAAAGATGCCGACCACGTTGCCGGCGTCAAAGCCGGTCGTGTCTGCGATAGTGATTGTCATGTCTTCCAGTGCAGTTTCTACCGTAAGTGTGGTAGGGACTCCTGCCGCCTGGATGAAGTCAAGGTCCAGTGCCCGCGTGTGCTGATCCTGGACGTTGACCGGAATGCCACCGTTGTCCTCACCTGGAACCCAAAGCTCACGGCCCCATTGAGTAGCTTTACCCAGGTAGCCCATTAACCGGGCTGCACCTACCTCTTCACCATATTGCTCATGTGCCATTTAGTATAGTTCCTTTAGCATTATAGGACCATACTACCATAAATGCAGGCTAAATGCAAGCTTATTCTGTCTCCAATCCGGTAGGTTTATCCTCGATCATCGCCAACGCCTGCCCGTGCATCAGCGGAAGAAATCCAGGCTGCTTGCCCTCAATGGCCTTCTTGATCTGATTCAGCTCATCCAGGGTCAGCTCGACCTCGTCCTCGGCCTTGGAGAGCTTCACAGATAGCTCGAACCGCTGCTTCTTATACTCTGAGGCTTCTGGGGCCTCATCACCCGCCACCTGCCCGAGTAGCGTATCCAGGAGCACGGTCTTGAGAGTCAGTGGACCCTTATCCTTCACCACCATGTCTACGCGGTCAAGTCCTTTGAATGCTTGTGTCAGGTTCAATTTCATTTCAGTTCTCCTTGCTTGATTATTTTGTCACCCATGCACCGGCTTCGTAGAAATTGAAGACGGCTGTTGTCGTGTTATAAATCACCATGCCATTGACCGCAGTCAAGGCGTTACGCTGTGTCGTAGTCATCTGTGCTGTTTCAAGAGCACCGCTCAACTTGGTACTACCGGCAGCACGACATCGAAGAATTTCTTTTATTCCCGAAGCGACAGTTTGGACCTGAATCACGAAATCAAAATCAAGATTACCTGATGTCGAATTCGCCTTATGGGCTCCGATCTCAGCACACAATACCGGAACGTCAGCGGCGTCAGTGTGATGCCCAGTGAATCCCATACCGCCACCTGAGCCTAGTTCCTGTGGTGTTGAGTCGTGAAAATTTGCTTGCATGTTGTCGGCGGACACGACTTCGAGCGGCAACGTGTATGTAGCAGTTGCTTGAGTTGGGTCGCCTATCACGAGTTGTTCTGTGTGAATCCTACCCTCAACTCTGATTCCCATATCAAATTCCAGGATACCATCAACGCCAACGTCGTTGTCGGTGACATACATCTTTGTACCGTCAGGACTGAATGTTATCGAGTTCGGCACGGTTGCAATCGTTGTCAGGTCCAGCGATCTTGAAAGTATGCCGGTTGTTATGTCCCATGCCGTTGACAGATCGTACTCGTGAATGTCATCTTCCGCCGAGCCATCCACTACATACAAACGCCGGCCATCTGGGCTAAATGAGAAGCCCTCAATGTTGTCCATAGAGGCGTCGAACTTCGTCGTGTATGTTGCGGTAGTGACATCCCAGGCCGTAGTCAGTGTCCAGAGCTGGACTTCATTTAGTGTCCCATCACTGATGAACATCTTGAGACCATCGGGCTTGAAGCGGATACCTATCGGAGTCGTAGAGCTGGTAGATACGTCCTTTAGGTTCGTCGCGGATGCCGTCGATAACGTCCAAGCAGTTGAGAGCGTATACATGTTGACTTCATCACCGGCAGAACCGACAATGTACATCTTGGTTCCATCAAGGTTGAAGCAGACACCCATCGGATTGGCTTCCTCGGTGGTCGTGCTCATCGTAGATGTCCAGGTCATTGAGGACACATCCCACGGAGTTGAGAGAGCAAACTCATTGATCTCATCATCCACATTACAGACGATGAAGACCTTCTTGCCATCAGGGCTAAACGCCGAATCGTGCGGCCCAGTGCCCCAGGTGGCTAACGCAAACGTCTGCTTATATATTGCTGTCGTGGTGTTCCATAAATTATGATGACTGCCCTGAGTCTCACCATTAGTGTAGGTGGTGACACCGTCGTTGATAAGCCCAGTGATCTCGACGTCTTGGAGTAGCTGGATGCCGTCAGTGCTGAATCGAGCCAGTACAGTTGTTTGCTGGTTGATTTCAGTCTCATTATAGCTCTGGACAGTGAGAGGCCCGCTCTGTTCTTTCTTGATGAAGTTGCTTGTGCCACCGACAAAGACGAACGCTGTTTCTCCAGGTGAATCAAATCCACTTGGACCCTCTACGAGTATATTGTTACGAATATATGTGTAGCCGTCACTGTCTATGGAGGCAACCGTGACATCAGCACTGTCTTTGACATAAACTTTCTTGGCTCCGGCAGCATCACCAACCCGGAGAACCACATCCTCTGTAACCGACCTAATCCCCATCTCTGTCTGGCCCTGCATGTAGAGACCACCGACAGGGCTCCCATGAATGTAGGCTCGTCTGGCGGCGTTGATAAAGAGCCGGATATAGTCGTCGCCTTCGTCGGCCTTACGATAGATATAGAGCTTTTTGCCATCACTAACATCACTAACATCGGTGTCACCGAAGCAAACAATGTCACCAGTGACATCAGGTTGGACCTTTAGGTCTCCTGTACTCCATATCTCAGGAGCCCTTACTCCGCCAACCACTTTCAGCCAACCACCATACTCAAACCGAGCCACCTCTGTGCCGCTGTAGCCCATAGAGTAGATGGTCGTTACATCATTGCTGGCAATCCGCAACTCATCACCGGCCTCGACCCCGATTGCGAAAGTAGTCAAATACATATTGAGCTTTGGTCCGGTCTCGTTGGGGAACTGAACCAAGTTCGGCTTGACAGTGCCAACGACCGTGAGAACGCCACCCGCATACGTGAAGTTATTACTGCCCACTAAGCCCGCACCCACCGAATTTCCGTAAGCGACTTGGCCTACAGTGAATCCCTGCAAGTCTGCACCGAAGTAAGAATGGTCAGTGACTTGTGCCGTCGTGATCGTGATGCCCGTACTCTTATCCCATGCAGTGAAAACAGGATCGGTTTCGACCAACAGATAAGCCTGCAAGTCGGTGATCTGTGCCTCAGTGATTGTGATACCTGTACTCCGGTCCCAAGCCATGAAGACAGGATCGGTCTCATCGCCGGTAACGAAATGATTCAGGTCTGTGATCTGCGACTCGGTGATCGTGATACCAGTCGATCTATCCCAAGCCATGAAGACAGGATCGGTTTCATCGGCGGTGACGAAATGATCGAGGTCGCTGATCTGTGACTCGGTAATTACGATGCCGGTGCTTTTGTCCCAGGCCGAGAAGACAGGATCGGTTTCTGTCACCAATACATCTTGTCCGCCAGACTGCAAGCCAAAGGGTGCATTGACCACCCCGGCTGGAGATATGAAGAGTCGATAAGAACTGGTGTCAGCGATTGAAAAACCACCTGCGGGAGTAGGTGTCCCGGTGGCCCCTGCTCTCAAGAACCATCGGTCCCCACCTGGAGCCGTGTTATTGATTTCAATACATGCGTTTTGCCCGCCAACGGACTCGGAGCCCTTCACAACGAGTCTATTATTTATCACCGGGATAGTAGCTGTGCCCGTGACCACCAAGTCACCAATCGCTACGTCGTCGCCGGTGACAGTAGGTGACACCGTTGTTCCGACTCGCTTCCAGTGCTCACCATGCAGAACATTAGCACCGAACTCTTCCCACTTGTCGGCGTTTGCCGCGAATGTCCCTGTCTGTGCTCCGGTGACATTGCAAACGTAGATCATCCTATTGTCTATAAAGTATTCGCCCTGAGTCCAAGTTGCTCCGTCAACCCACTCTTGGGTCTGGAGAAGATTGTCCTCGGTTAGCGAAGAGATATCAATTTTGTAATACGGAAACGTTACCGCCGCATTTGTTTTTAGTGAGAATGTGTTGTCGCTGCTAAACCTGGAGAAGACGGTGGTCCCTTCTTCGTACTCCATGTGCCCGTCCAGGATCAGGGCCGCATCTGAGAGAGCTGCGAACACATCCGTTGGATAGCTTTGATCGAAGAGTAAAAGTCCGGTGTCGTCGGCTCCCAACCATATCTGGAACCTAACAGGGCTCGAAGCCGCAACAGCTCCTGTCTTCATGGTGAGCTTCTGGAGCAACGTGTGTGCAGTCACCGGATTAGAGTATTCGTAAACGGTGCCCGACCACTCACCGGATTGATCCGGTTGGGCTTCTAAATCCGCCTGGAATGAAAACGCCCGCATGATCTTGGCGTCAGTGACACTTGCTTCTCCATCGAACATGCTGTGGCCCAGGAAGTGAAGCGTGCCATCGGCTCGCTCTGTGGCGACATGGTTTCCGATAGCAGCAACACCGACACTTTTCCCAAGCCATAACGACCTGGGGCCTGTTTCAAAATCGGCCGGTTGCCAGACACCATTGATCCTGCTCTGAATTTCGGTGTAGCCGGTGTCACTGTCTACAGTGAATCGCAGACTATTGTCCAGGTCTTCACGACCTGCTAGGTAGATTGTTTCTTTATCATTTTCTATTGCAGGAGTATACGACATTTATATTACCCACCAATTAAGTCCATCTGATCGGATTGTTTTTGATTCATATAGGCCAAGTACGATGAGGGCCGCTGAGCCGTCAACGGTGTCAGGAACCGTTGCGATGAAGCCACACTGGTAGGTTGCGTCGATACACTTAATAGTGAAGGTTTGTTTCTTACAGTACACCACTGGAGGCAATGTCGCCGTTACAGTATTGCTCAATCCATTAAGCAAGATAAGTGATCTTGAACCTGTTGGTCCCTCAAGGATGTCACCGTCATTGATGAATGTTGCTACTCTATCGAGCCCAATGTTGGATGGTTTGTACTCAAGAACCATTAGACTATCTCAGCCTCAGACATCGGTCCATCGGCGGGAACCTTTATAATGTGGATCGTGTCGCCGGTCGTGATAAACTTGAGATGAATGTCAGAGAATCTGATCCCACCGAGCCGCACAGAATCTTTGGCGTTGAGTGGTATGAAGTTCGCAGCACCTACTACGTTGTATAGACTGAATTGAATAACATCAACGTTATCCGGTCCCGCTATAACAAGCACCTCAGCCAGCTCGCCATCATCAGTGCCTTGCCAGACCTCAGCATCGCCGGTAGATGTGTGGACCGTGAACGGATCAGGAGCCACTATGCGAGTAATGACTTCTCGCCCAGTAGGGCACGCCTTACCTAAATAACCTGCTAAATTTTCACTGGTCATAGTGTTTCCTTCCGCGAAACTTAACCTATGACCATGCTACCACAAACTGAACGTCTTGTCAAGCATTTTTTCTGGAGTCTGTTACTCGACTTTCAACCAATTTAATAACTATGACCGTGTGATCTGAGAACTTGGAGTTGACCAACCCCGCTTTCCTGGCCGTCTTCCACGCTTTCTCGATCCCTTGTGGTGAATTGTAGAGCCACGAACCGCCCTCGCATACTTGCCAGAGTCGGCCCGTGGTCCCGTGTCTTAACGCATATTGTTTGTCAGTTGGTAGGTCGCTCATCTATGACATCACTGCGAAGCAGATGTAAGCACCAAGAGCCAGTGCAGTGAACACCGAGCCAATCCACACATTGAATGTGATCGCGTGGCCGGTGTGGATGTCACTCCGGGTCTTGAGAGCCCGACTAATTTCTTTGTAGCATGGATCGCAAAGATCACCGAGCTTGAAGTCACAGGTGCTTCCTCTGTGACCTTTGATCTCGTTGCTTCCATCGGTGTGTTCCTTCCCACACCACTCGCACTTGTATGTAATCGTATAGGTCATGTCACTCTCTTCCCATAGATTCTAAATCCGCCGACAGATCATGGAAGCAGTTCATTGCTTTCTCCCTGTCTGCAAACTCTTCACTCATTTGAGCCAGCTTGTTCTCGTGCTCCACATACCCTTTCGGGTCTGTCTCAACTATAACGACTTGTACCCTGAACGCCATGTCACTCACCGTCCTCTCGGCACCATGTCCGACTCTTCTCTTTCTTCTTGTCCTCATGGACCCTCGTCCCTGGCGGCATCTGCCTACGCGGAAGTCGCGGTTTCAATTTCTTCTTAGCCGCCATGTCACTACCTCCGCCTTCTTGACTTTGCTTTGATTGAGAGGACCGGCGTCAAGCTGTACTCGACGTTGCAGAGATCAGCCTGATTACGCATGACATCTTCGATATCCTTATAGGCTCCAGGTGCCTCATCCAAATCTGTTTTGGATGTTAGGTCATGCAAGACACCGAGATCATCAAGTAGCCGCCTCTGGGCTTCCAGGTCCAGCGTCTTCTTGGCGGCAGTGCGTGACATCGGTCGGCCGGCACCGTGGGATGTGGATAAGAACGACATCTTCTCGCCAGTGTGCGAGACAATGAACGACCTCGTGCCCATGCTTCCAGGGATGATTCCTCTGGCGTCACCGAAGTAAGGACCAGCAGCACCCTTGCGATGCACGAGCACATTCCGGCCGAGGTGGTTCTCCATCTTTGCGTGGTTGTGACATATATCAACGTGGCTAGTGACACAGGTGCCGGGCCAGATCGCTCGGAACGCTTTCAAAATATTCAGCATCATCTTCGCTCTGCTCTTCTTGGCGAAGTCGATGCAGTAAGCCATCTCCCGCATGTACTCATCATAGCCCTTATGGCCGCGACGAAAGAACGCCAAATCACTGTCAGGTGTCACCTGTGAGAAATTCTTTTCATTTTCTTGCTTCGCCCAATTATTATAGAAGTCTGCAACTTGTTTACCGAGGTTCCTGGAACCGCTGTGAATCATCACCCAGATGTCACCGTGTTGGTCAACCTGGACTTCGATGAAGTGATTGCCGCCGCCAAGTGTACCGAGCTGCTTGAGAGCCCGCTCGTATTGCTTGTTGACCACCTGCCCCATCAAATCAAGGTCCGGCATTTCGTGAACACCGCACGGCTTGTCGTGCCACTTGTGCCCAACAGGTACGGCCTGCTGGATCAGTGCTCGGAGATTCTCCTGGTGATCTCGCATCGCACCGATTACCATACCGCCCAACCGGCACGCTATCATCCCGCAGCCGATGTCAACACCTACGGCGTTTGGGACCACGACATCCTGGGTCGCCAAGATACCACCGATGGGCATACCATAACCGACGTGCATGTCAGGCATAGCTGCAAGGTGATGGACTGCGAACGGCAGACGTCTCAGGTTTCTGAGCTGCTTCCAGCAGTCTTCACTCAGCGACTTTGGGTTCACCCAGAACTTCACAGGCAGGTGCCCGTCCTCAAGGTTCCATTCAGCTTTCATTTTGTCCTCCTGGTATTGTGCTTTGGTATCTGCGAACAGTGCAGTCCGGTTGTCCACAATATTTGCAGCCGTCACCGGCTCCTACACAATTCTTCATCTGACCTGGGGCCTGCAAGACATACCCTTCGCCTCCGCATCTTGTGCAGTTCGGGTCTGGCTCAGGAAGGATCGACGCCACATCCTCTTTCGGACCCGTGTTGAATTTCGTATCCAGGCAATCACAGTACGGCGGGTCATCCAGGGCGAGTACACCTTTGGCCCACTCGATGTAATACTCCTGTGCCTCTGGTGACAAGTCTTCCAGTGACTCGCCGGTCAATGATCCCAGCTCAGGATTCATGTCCGGGTGTTCCAGGAACAGCTTCCATGCCTTGTCCTTGATCTCGATGCAGTAGCCGTCGTCTTGTCGCTTGATGTTCTTCGTCAGCTTACTTGAGTACATGCCGCAAACCATCTCCGGTGTCATGCCCAGAGCTTGAGCGAAGCTGATCCAGAAATGCAGCATGTCAATTATTTCTTTGCGACAAGACTCGATATCTTTGATCTCGTAACGTCTGCCTTCCTGGGCTTCTTGACACCAGTGCTTCCAGTAGGTGCAGTTTCGCAGCTCTTCCATCTCACTGCTCATTGCCTTAATGAAGTTGTCGATCCAGACGCCGGCGTCAAGCTTGGCTCCCTGGTAATCTCGGAAATCTGTTTGCTGTCCGGCTACCGAGAACGTCTTGGCAAACCGTGCGGCGTCAAAACCTATACGCTCATTGAACGTCTCTTGCATCTTAAACAGATCGGCTATTGTGAACATGTCGCCTCCACTCTCTTAATTGTTCTGCGTATGTGGGTACACCCGCGTCATTGAACTTGCACTGGCACACCTTGATCGGATCAGCTCCGCCTTCTCGCTCAGCACCAAAGTGATACTTGAAGCCAGCGACGTACATACGGTGACATCTGATCCAGCACCAGAAGCTCCGCCGCTTCGGCCAAGGCTCGTAATGGCAGCTACCGTCGCCGGTGGCACACTCACCAAATGAGCGTAGGTGTTTGCAGTCGGTTTCGGCTCCAGGTTCTGCGTGACATAGATAGGCTTTACTCATGGGCTTCTTCGCTCCACAATAATATTTCTGAACCTCAGCAGCGGACACTTCACCGGGTACGAGAAGTCATGCGTCGGGGTGACGTCCTCCGCAGCCCCGCAATGCGACTCCTGGGTAAACGGACAGTTCATACACCCTTCATCAATCTGGATGGTGAACGTGTCACCTGATGTAGTTGTGGTCTTAGCCATCGTTGTTGATCCTCCCATGCTCGTAAGGTATGTCACAGCATATCAACTCGGCTTGCAGGTTTGCTAACGCCTCAGTGATCGGCTTGACCAGCTCCATTGCTTCATCGGCAGTCCACTCATAGGTGTAGGCAGTGACACCGTCTCCCTTCCGCTTGTAGCGTGACGTCAAGTGCTCCAGCTTACGGATCGCCTCCAGGGCTTGCCCTTGTCGCTTCTTGCCGATCCTGGCAAACTTCTCTCGTCTGGTCTCAGTCTGTTTCAGGACAGGCACGGTCTTGACAGATTCTTTAGCCGCCGTTGACACATGTACGAGCGGCGACGGTATCAACTCTACCCCTGGCACTTCCTTTGTCGAACCTGGGACCGTTCGATCCCAGTTAATCGGCGTCCAATCTACACAGGCTTCGTCTCTGCCCGTACACTCATCGCGGTAGGTGTCACAAGCTAAGCATCTTTTGTCAACTGCCATTAGACTTCCTCCACGTTCATAATTTCGCCTTCGCCCAGGTCTGTCTCGCTGATAAGGTCTTCCAGCTCAAAGGGATCATGGAAAGCACCTGGGACCATGAGCGTAACCCGAACGGTGACATCGGCTGTCACTTCATGGCATTGACCCTTCGCCATCGAAACATGGATGTCATGCTCTGCGTCTCTTGCGTCTTCGTCACACATCTTTCTTCTCCTCGATGTACGGATAGGTCACGTAACGTCCCGGCAGGTTCGGGTGCTCGACCGCCATCATTCGGCACCTGCAATCATCAATAGGTTCGCCGCAGTTGTGGCAGACGCCGTCACTCATTTCTTCCTCGTCTGCTTGTGAATCTTGATTGAGGCCCAGAACATTGCCTCGACCGAGACGATCACGTACAGGTCTCCAGGCTCTTCGTCCAGCTTCGCCCTGATCCACTCCTCAGCGGCGGCAGTGTCGTCAAACTGTTCAGGCACGATGTCCGGCTTCCACTCCTCGAAGAAGCTGTTGGACAGCACCATCACTTTTCCTTTTGGTGGACATTCTGGCTGTTTCATTCGTAGTTCCTCACTGTTTCAGCAATCGGAAATTGTGGCACGCCTGAATCGTAGAAGTCCCAGCAATGGATCGTCAGCATCTGTCCAATGACTTCTTCACGCTCGGCCCACATCTCGTATCGGTCAGCGTAAGGACCGTCTGGGCTCGCACCAAAGGTCGTCTTGTCGTTGATCGGCTCACCTGGGAAATGCCCAGGTCGCCACAGCCGGTACACCGGCGTGCCGGCAGCTTTGCCTTTGCCTTCCCAGACCGCCGCAATCATAAACTCAGCGTGCTTGAGGGGCTTGCGTTTCATCAATCGGCCAAGAGCAGAGCCCCAACGATACGGTGTGTTGGATCGGAAGATCAGGCCCTCATAACCTTGTTCCAGCCACTGCTCGTAGTAGGCGTCAACTTCTTCGATACATGTCACTTGCCTCGTGAGACAGTCACCACCTACTATTTCGTAGCGATCCACGAAGTCCATCGCAGGGCTCGCCTTGCAGAGACCATCGAAGACCGGGAAGATCAAGTCTTTGCTTAATGGCTTCTCTTTCTTCACTGCTCCGTTGGTCCGCTGGATGCTGATGCCCATCTCAATTGGGAAGCAGGCTTCGCCGTCTCGCGTCCAACCTTGCGGCACCGGACCTAACTGCTCGCGGATCATTCTCTGAATATGAGGCTTGTGTTCGTTGCCTTCTCGTGTCAAGACAGTGACACCGTCATCCATGAAACGGATACCGTTGTGTTTCGGCTGCACGAACGCCGGGAAGATAGCTCGCTTCGCTTCCCACACTGTCGCCTTCATATAGATTTTTGACTTACTCATTTTTCTCTCCTCAGTAGTTAAAGCCCTGCTACGAATCGAACGTAAGTTGCCGGGGTCAAATCCCGGTGTAATAGCCACTATACGACAGGGCCGGTATAATTGCGTGACACAGTCGATGAACGTGGCCTTTGTTCATTCGGCAGGCACCTGCGTCAGGCGTTAGTCCTGTTTCAGTTGCGGGTGTCACTTGCCCGCAACGTCAGAATATACTGGGAACACCTGGAGTCGAACCAGGAGTCTCTCGGTTATCGGCCGAGTGCTTTAGCCAGTTAAGCTATGCTCCCTTATGATAGCGTGCGTAGTACACCGAGTCGTTACCGTCCCGATGCCGGGCACCTACGCTGCGTTTCCTGAGTCGCTCGACGCGGTAGCATAAAGCTTCTCAGTTCCCCCGTTTGGTATAATAGCGTGAGAGCCATACAGGGATCAAACCTGCGTCTCCCGAACCCGACCGTGGATGTACGGTCTACAGCCACCTGTCCAATTGCTCAGTGTACGGCCTCGCAATATGAGGACTTGGTTCGGACGCATCATCTAAATGCTAATGGCCCATCAGTACAGCCGTTGCAGGGCAGCGGGCAGGGCCACGCTTGTGTCCCATCAGTTAGTAAGCACTTGTCCTCACTGCCCTGCAACGGTTGGTATTTTGTTTTCAAAGAGCTTCGTTCCTCACTGCTTAAAGTATAACATATAATTGAATATATGCAAATGAAAACTTTGAGAATTTGAAGATTCTATTATCGGACTAACTGGACTCCGTTGATCCCAAATTGCCGCCGCAGTTCTTTTCCGGCCACGACGCCCATGTAGTGTGTCACGGTCTGCAACAGTGCCGAGCAATAGATCGGCCCATGACCTTGACGGTGAGTCGGTACGTGCATCAGCTCATGCAGAGCCGTGATGCGGTGGTTCATGCAGCCGTTGCCTGGGAATTTCAGCGTGACATCAAACGCCAGGGTCTGCCCGTACACACTTATCTGCTTACGGTTACAGACCGCCGTCTGTTTGCGGCGTCTGCTAAACTGCACCTTGAACTTCACCTTACCGAATCGGTCAACGAACCACTTATCCGTAGAGACCTTCCGCAAGAAACCCAGCATCGCTGGATTGCTCATCCGTTCCTCGGGCAGCACCTTCTTCATCTCCCACTCAGACCTATACTCACGACGCTGCTGACTGTCACGACCTAGTGCCTTGTACTTGTATGGTTCCCAATGAGGCGTCGATGGATGCTTACCAAAACCATCATTCGACACGGGTGTCATCTCAATAGTCATATCCATATCAGTCCTCCACCAATGTCACCATGTAGGGAAGGCTTTGGCTCTCGGAGCCATCTTCCCATGCGATCTGTAGACCACAGACCGGACCCACCAGGATGCCGGTAACGATGCCGGTCTGCTTCCCGTACTTAGCCTTATGGGCTTTGGTCAGCATCCCCAAGTCGGCGGACTTGACTCTCTTGTTCATGTACTCTGCTTTCAGGTCTGTCACCTGGGCCAGTTGGCTCTCCGCCTGATCGTGCTGCTCTTGCTGCATCTGATATAGTCTTGTCTGATCCATTGCGTTCTCCTGTTTGTCTATCTTTACGTGGACTTTTCTCAACTTTTGTCTATGTTTATATGGACTTTTGGGGGTAGTAGTGACCCCAATACCATTGGTCAATCGTGTCCAGGGTGCCGTATGCGTGTCCCTTATGGATGACGCCATAGCCTTTGATCCCAAAGACTTCGCCGGTTGCCTTGACGACCATAAGCTTACCAGAGCCGCCCACGTCGATCTTGTCGTACTTCTTGCCGAATTTGATCCAGGTTGTGTGGTTGACTCGGTTGGGCTCGCAGTCTACGTTGTCAAGCACGAGCTGTGCCAGTTGATCTGCTTCGAGCTTCTGGGCAAGAGCCAGGAGCTTGTCGGCGTATTCCTGTTCTGCTATACTTACGAAGTCACGTTTCTCTGCGAATCCAGCCATGTCATTCTCCTCGATACTCGGTTGCGTCCTCACTGCTTAAAGTATACTACACAGATTGATTCTATGCAAATAGAAAATAAAATTTATTTATGTTTTGCATTCCATGAATATTGGCGTAGACTTTGAAGAGACTATAAAAATAGCCAGGGTCCGAAGACCCCGGCGTACTGGAGGAGAGGAGTGAGAGGTGAAGTGCTTATTGAAAGATGCGAATACGTAGCTCCGCATCAAGTCTGTTGAGTGGCGTGGCAAAGCCCATAGAGGCTGTGCTGTTTAGTCGGGCTATTATGATGCCGGCGACCTTTCCATCTACTATGGCAGGTCCGCCGCTGCATCCACCCCAAGCAAAACCGTCGTAGACAAATTTATTTTTCCAGTTTTCACTTGACACGCGAGCCCAAGTTATGATAAGCTGGGGCTCGTCGCCGAATGGCGTGCCTATGCAAATGACCTCAGCACCAAGAACAGGAGACGGACCCATATCCAACCACGGCCCACATCGGCCTTCTATAATGACCAGGGCTAGATCGTCATTGAAGTCCTCAAGAACCTCTACGGCTCTATACTCTACGCCGTCAGGTCCGGTAACGAAGACGGTCTCATCCGCTATTCGGTCATCCACTACGTGCTTCGCAGTAAGCAGCTTATTATCGGACACAAAGACGCCGGTGCCCCGTGTCGGTCCACGGAATACAGTTATCGGACCATTTTGTCTCGGCTTCTGCATGACCCGGAGAGTGGCCGAGCTTGACCGTAATCGTAGAAGGTCCAACCCACCGTTTGCAGAACCCAACCCACCGTCTGTTAGGTCCAACCCACCCTCCGTAGAACCCAACCCACCCTTGAGCTGAGCGATCCTGTTGTGCAGAGAATCCAACCCACCCTCTTGCATGTGGTTCCAATGTCGCAGGCTGACTAAGTCACTCTCTTGGCGGTTGCACAAGAAGACTGTTAATCCAAGTGTCACGGTAAGCAAGATGTTTGTCAGTGTCTTCATAGTTCTCCCTATTAAGCGGATGGGTCTTGTGTAAATGTGGGGCATTCCCAAACTGGTGACACTACGCAGTGCCTGACGCAATTCCCATAAATCTGTTGAGCCTTGGGACAATTACCCTGCTCGCCAGGATGAAATCGCTTGCAGTCAAAACAAAGACAATACTGTCGATGTTTGCCCATGAGATCGGCTCGGACCCACACTCGCTGGCCGTGATGCTCGTACTGCGTGAATCGTTTTGCAGGTCTACGGATGCCTCGGACCACGGCTCGGCCAACCCAGACGAAGCAGGCCAGTAAGAAGGCCATCCCTGCCGCCACCATTGTGCCTACGATATATTCCATTTCGATTCTCCCAAGGAGAGGCCGACCGGGCGATGTCTATAACACCGATCCCGATCTCCTGGCCCCGTTAAGGTTAAAGTAGTGCCAACGCCTGCTTCACCGCTTTGCGGGTTTCAGGTGTTTGGCTGGCTTTCAGGATTGACTTGATGTCCAGACCACCATCGCTTTCCTTTGCCGTGACTAACACATTTTTCATAGAGGCGACGAGATTGACAATCGTCCTATCCCGCTCATCGACTTCACCTTTGACACCGCCTAGAGCAAGTTCCATATCTTCGGGTGTAATGTCCTGGGGACGTTTACGCATTAAGCCCAGGTAGCCGCCACCAGCGATGCCGATAAGTCCGAGACCCATAGCAAGCACGCCGGTCGTCGGATTAAAGATGAAGTCCTCACGGGCAACTGCGATCTCGACGTCACCGTCTACTGTGCCTTTCAGGATGTCATCATTCAGTTTCTTCTTCTCAATCATGTGCTGCAACTCTTGGTCCGTGAGTATAACGGCAGCGTTAAAGTCGGTCTGTAGTCGTAGCACCGATGCCAAGCTCGGATAGCCGAACAAGCCCCTGTAGTCGTCGGGATCGCCGACACCGGCCTCTGCATTGTAAGCCTTGACGTCTTTATCAACGCGGCCCGGCGACAGTTCCTGGGACAACGTACCAATACAGCCGCCACCGATCACCACTATTGCCAACACAAGGTAAGCAAGTGTTCTCTTAATTCTTCTCATTTCTCGTATCTCCTAATAACTCCATCTACTAACGCTTCGACTGCGGAAATATACGATGATTTCCGCTTTAAGAATTCTCTATGCAAATCCACCCTGACGTCCAGGTCCGGGATGTTATTGATGACGAGACTTGCGGCTTTGAATCGCTCATCCAACTCAACTTCTTGTTTCATCAATTCCGTGTAGACGAGGATGTGGGTGACGCTACAGTCTGTGATCTCCTCAATGTAGTCGGCCTTCGCTACGTCGGTCTTCGCTATATGGCAAAGGATGCTGGCCCCACTCCCCAGGGATAGCCGGACTTCTTGAAGCTCAGGCGTCTCCTCAAGGTGGCCGATGTCACTGTATTGGACGTCCATGATCTCTGGAGGTCTCGTGGTCAAGATCGACTCCTGGAACGCGGCAGGGTTTGTGGAGTAGACTGTGATCGACTCTCTGGATTGGAAGACGAGGGTTATTGGTGTCATGCCACACACTCCTCCAATTCGGGGAACAAGACTTCGACGTCGCCACCATGAATCTCGCTGAACGCTTGTAACAAAGTTTGTCGGCAGGCGTCCAGTTCTCTTCCGCTATCCTGGTCCTCGGCAGGACACGCTACGAGGCATTCACTCTCGATGGTGGTGAATACAATGCCGTTTATGTATATAATTGCAGTCGTAATATTCATTCTGTTCTCCAATCCAATATCACCAGTATATCAACATCAAAGCTCTTTGTCAACCATTTTCAGGATTATTTTCATCTTTTGGTTCGGCAGCTCCTGGACATAGCCCACCCACAATTGGACGCACTCTGGGCACCTACGCAGAATAGCCCCATGCCGGTTGAGTACGATCCCGTACAGTACAACCTTATCACGAGCCACGATCACGGGCTTGCCTAACGCACTCTCACACTTCCTACAATATATCTTTGGATACTGCTCTTGTCTCGGTGTTCCCATTAGTTGCCTTCCTAGAATGGTGGTTGGTCGTCGTTCTCGGGTACGTCTTGCCATGCTGTTTTGAATCCTGCTACCTTGTTCCAGGAGTCACGGCACTCCTCAAGTGATGGGATAACATAGCATCTTGGATTGGTGCAGAATGAGAGCCCAGTGGCGTATGAAGCTCCCGGTTGCGGGCTGACCTTCACTGTCCTTATGGCAGGATGTCCACTAGGTAGAATGCGTGTAAGGAATTTGGTTAAACGGATCATAGAGCATCGGTTCATGTAGGTGCCGGCGTATTGCTTTACGAAGTTGATGAAGTCGAGGAGCATCTCTTGTTTTGGTAACGCAGTCACCCAGGTTTCGTGACGTGCAAACACTCGGCCCTCATGTAGCTTATCATACCACCACGATTCCTCGGGGCTGAGGTTGAGTTGTTTCTGTTCGTTCAGGGCGTCAGTGGCGGGGGCCTCACGGAGATTTACGGCCGTAAGGTCCAATGTCATCAAGTGATGCAGCAACGCCTCATAGCCGCCGTTGTCCAGCTCGGCTGCGATCTCACCAAAATATTTTGTATCATTGCGATGATCTTCTGCGGTATCGAGGATGAAAAATCGACGGTCGTCCATTGCAACAGGTACAACCCACTCACTGTTCGAGGCCATCATAAGGTGAATATAGTTCGGAGAAGCTTCGGAGTCGATACCTTTCTGCTCGACAACGATGTGCTCCTCTGTGATGATAGCTTTGAGGGTGCCTTCGGCCTTCTTGTCACCAGCAAAGAACGCTTCGTCAGCGAAGAGCATGACTGTGTCTCGCAGGTGTGCGTTGAACGAACCCACCAGATGCTTTGATTGTGAGATTTGTAGGAAGTGCTGTCCCCATAGCTTGCCGATGGCTTTGGCAAAGAACGACTTGCCTGTTCCCTGCTTACCCCTCATCACCACTGCGGTGCCACCGGGGTGATTCGGGTTCTGTACTGCATCCGCCAACCATGTCATCAGATAGGTGTAGTGCCCTTCATTGCCGAGACAGATGTTGGTCTTGATGTGCTCAAGGAACTTTTCGCAGCTTCCAGGTATGGCCTCACATGTGAACCCACGCCATAGATTGTAGGCTCCGGCCACTTCCTGTCCGGGCACGAATACAATTGCATCGAATTGCCTGCGGTTATTGTTCTGTAGCCACCACTTACCCATCGGCATGAACTGGTCAGCACCATTTTTATCCTCACCACATTTAACTTTGCGGTGCATGTATCGGTTCGTGAAGTCCGCGAAGGTCTGCATCTCCAGCTTCGGTCTATCAAATGCGTAGTCGTGCTCCTCGGAAATGACTCGGCACTTGCCGCCGACCGAGGCGATGACTGCGTGACGTGCGTTCAGCTCTTTGAGGGCAGGATCAATAGCCCATTCCTTCGACCGTTCGATCTGTCGCAAGGCGTAATACTCAGCACGCGATCCAAGAGAGATCACTGATTCAGAGATGGCGAAGTCTGGGTCTGTGATGATGGAGAAGATCACGTCATCGGATATACCCGCACGGTGCAGCTCACAACAAACGCAGAACAGCGTCTCTGATCTGGAGTCAAACCGATTCGGATCGTCTGGGTCTCGCCCCACGTTGATGAGTACCTTAACCCACCCCTTGACAACCTTTGTGCCCAGCTTGTCCAGCTCATCGAGATCACCTATCCGGGCAACGTTGGATGTATTGACGTTGGGAGTCAGCTCTGACTTACCTCCGCTAAACCCAGAAGAGGCGGACGTCTGGACTGCTTGTGCAGCGGTGAAGTCTGCTACCGGATATGATGCCGTGGCGTCGAAATGAATCAGCTCGGCCATGACCTCCTCACGGCCCTTCTTACGCTTCTTCGCATTCGGCCGGTTCATGGTCCCAGGCAGTCGCATGATCCTGCTGATGTCGTGACAGTTGTCACCACCGAGCAATATCTCAAGCTGCATGTTGTACCGCTTGGCATCTTCGGCCTTGGCGACGTCACCATCTATCTGTATCGGTTCTTCGAGTCGCCAGAAGGCTTGGTAGCCGCCACCCGAGAAGATGACACATGTCGGCACAGGCTTGAACCCACGAATCTTCTCAAGGATTCTCGGCTGTTCGTCAGAGAGCGGTTCACCGGCACGGGGATCAACATCGACGTGTAAATACTCAACTGTTGCAATGTCTTGGCGTGAAGCTTTCTTGGTGACGGCTGCTGTCGTGGGATTGACTGAGAAGTAAATGTTATGGCCGGGACCATTCTTGGTGAGCCAAGCGTTAACTTTCTTTTCTGCTTTGGCCTCGAAGGTTACAGTGTTGAGCTTTCCGCCCTCTACTGGAATCGCCGTCAGCACCCACGGTCCGTTCGGCCTGAATTGTTTCAAGAAGTCAAGAGGTAGTGACATAGTTGATTATTTCCTGTAAGTCTTTCGTCGTCAGTAGTGCCCACTCGCGGAGCTTCGCTTGGGTGGCTCCGTCCTTCGCCACTTTGCGTGCTGCGGTCTTGGCGTCGAACAGCAGGTGCTCTCTGGTCTCAGCTACGTACAGAAGCAGATAGGCGATACCATGATCGGTTCCGCGTTCCCGACACGCCATGTGTCGCCGCATAAGCCAAACCCGCTGTTGCGGTGAGAAGTGTTTGATCTGGACAGTTGTATCCGCTCGCTTCGGCCACTCTTCCCGGAACTTCAACTCAAGCCAGCCGTCGATGTGCTGGACATCTGGTGTCCCTGGACAAGCTGGATTCTCGACACTGGTTGCATCGAATCCCAGCTTGTTCATCGCCTTAACAAGAACTTGTCTTTGATTCTGTTCCATGAACTACTCTAGCTCCGCTGGACGACGTTCTCCATTATCTGCCACCGGCTCGTACATCACCAGTGTCACCAGCTCATGTTGTAGGAAGCCGTCATAGACTCGCCGCATTGTCGCATGGAGGCCGTGATAGGTCTGACACTTCGGGTCATGCTCCAGCTTGAGCAGCGTGCCGTAGTTCATCAGGTCCGCGAAGGACATGACCTTGACGTCGTAGATCGTGGCGAGCTGATCTTCATACAGCGGCGGCATTGAGGCCCCACCTGGAGGCGTCCCATCATTGGTGTAATCGTGCGTGTCAGCCGCAGTGTCTCGAAGATTGACAGTGTCGCCAACCTTGAGATCGCTCCACTTGAGGCCCTTACGAACAGTCAGGTTGATAGCCCTGGGCTTCTCTTCGCCGGGTATCTCAACCTTCTCGGTATTATGCACGTTGACTTTGAATAGTAGTGTTCTCATTACATCGAGTCTCCCCAACTCCTGCCGATCTCTATGTCCACTTTGGACGGTACGACCAGCGGTACACAGTCTGTCATTATTTGAGCCATGTCCTTGGCTGTCTTATCCTCATATACAGTTGTACACAATTCGTCATGTATTTGCAACTGAATTCTGATATCCGCCTCATCTATAAGCACCATCGCCAGCTTCGTCTGATCGGCGGCACTGCCTTGGATCAGGTTGTTCAGGGCCTTACGCTCCATTCCGGCACCGGGCGGGTAATGAATATGCCGGCCTAAAATTGTTATAATATATTTTCGATTCCAAGCCACCTTCTCGGCCATGTCCTTGATCTCGCCAAGGAAAGGCACCTTCGCGTTAAACTCCGCCAAGAACGCTCGGCCTTCTGGACCCGCCACTTCTCGCTCAGCTCCACGGATGTTAACCCACTCTGTAGCGAACCCGCAGGACTTGCACATCTTGGCCTGTCCCATACCGTAGGTTAGGCCCAGGAATACGGCCTTGGCTCGCTTCCTGAGCTTGTCGAACTTCTCTGGATCATTAGCCTTAATGATGCCGAACGCCATTTCGGTTGTCATGTCGTGCCAATCAAAGCCCTTAAAGAAGCCGTCTACAGCGGCCTGTGTGCCTGCACAGTCTGCGATATGTGCGTAGTGGACGAACAGCCGGGGCTCTTGCTGCGAGTAGTCACAGGAGGCCCAGCGGCCTCCCTCGTCCGGCAGGTAGATCGACCGCCACATCTTACCGAGGACCGGGTGCCTGCTAGGCTGCTGCTGTAGGTTTGGGGCACTGCTGGATAAACGCCCAGGGCCGGCACCTTTGACGTCGTCGGAGTTGTCCTGCTGCGTGCGGAGCTGGTTAAACGTCGTGTGAATCCTACCCTTGACCTCGTGTTTGCGGACTGACTTCACGAATGTGTTCCGGACCTTGTTATAGGATCGGGCTTCAAGGATCGCGTTCACCAGCGGCATGTCTTGGTTCGGTTCCAGGAATTCTTTCTTGACACTCGCTTGACCTTCCGGAAACTTTCCGGACGGCTCTGTGCGGCCGTAAGGAATTTGCTGGACATCCAGGGCCGCTTGTACGAGCTTAGTCTTGTTGATCTGGTCTACCTTAATCCTGATACCTGACTCAGCGTAGATGATGTCCAGAAACTCTTGCTCCTTAACAATCGTCAAGGCTTCGACCTTGTCAAGCTGATCGAAATCAATCCTGATTCCGCGTCGTCGCATCTTCAAGAGCACCGGCAATACTCTACACTCCAGATTGTAGATGCCCCAGATGTCCTGGTCATCAATGATCCGCTCTTGCTTCCTGAGAATCTTTAACGGTAATATTGCATCCTCGGTGGCGTAAGGTCCGACAAACTTCGCCGGCAACCGCCACATGTTTTTCTTCATGTCTTTGTCGGACCAACCATAGGCGGCGGCAGCGTCGGCAAGTAGTGTTTCATCTTTGCCGAGGAAGCCATATTTCTTCGCCTGCGTCTCAAGGCCATAGGATAGTTGGTTCTCATCAATCAACGGCTCGGCAATCTGAATGTCCTTGAACGTGGCGTGACGGAATATGATGCCTCGCTCTGCAAGGTAGTCCAAGTCATACTGTAGGTTGGCACCGCAGATTGCTCCGGTAAAGACCGCCGCCTGATCCTTCATGTACTGCTCAACATGCTTCGGGTCAAGGTTGCCGCCGCCCTCGTGACGTGTTGGCAGATAGAACGCCGGCCCATCTTCGATAGCAAAACTGATCCCACACGTATACCCATCCCGCCGAACTCCTGGGCCTAACGTCGTTAGTGTGGGATCACACCCTTCTGTATCCAGACCGATCCGCGAGATGCCCTGCCAGGACGGAAGATCGTTCAAATTGGGTGCTGTCCAATCGCTCTCCGGGGAGAACATCGGTTGCTGACCAACATAGTCTATGTATTTTCCTCTACGAGCCATACTTGTCAAGGTTCCTTTGTTTGACACCCGTGACGTAGCCAAACCTATCTGCACGCTTGGCAATCCGTCCGACTATGGTGGCCCAGCCTTTATCTGCTCCGTGGAACTCAACGCCCAGAGCGTGCATTATGTCAAGCACACCAGCGAACGCGGACATCAGCGGATCAAATGTGAAGCACTCCGGCATCTGCGTCGGCATCCGCTTGCCGAGGATTAGTTCATTCTCATCGTCCAGGTTACAGCTTATTACACCATAATCCGTTTCCTGGTAGAAGCAGCACTGGCGGCAAGTGAACAGCACTTGCTTATTCTGCCAGCGGATCGCATCCCGGATCATCTTTCGGAGCGTGTGTTTCAGCTCCGGCCCGGACATCGGCTCGAAGTCCTGATCCTCGTCATCAACCTCTCTAATTGAAACCTCAACTTTCTTCTTCCGTGTCATCTGATCTCCATGACGCTAATTACTCTTACCTTGAATTCTTCTGACTTGAACCCCACAGACCCCAATGTCCCAATCTTCTTGGTAGGATCGACACCCGCCGTCCGCTCGATCTGGAGAATGTCACCTACGTCGGGCACGAGACTAACATCCTCGGTACTCCAACTGATCTCACGTAGAGATGCTTCCCACAACTTCCGCTGTGAGTCACCAAGGTAGATCGCTTGGAGACCGAATGGTATCTCCTGGCATGTCACTCGGTAGTGTGTGTTGGCCTCTTTCGGTTCCGGTTTGGGAGTCGCCGCATGGCGAATCAGTCCGGTGCCTAGACCTATTCCCGCACCTGTTGCCACGACAGCCGATCTGAATAGAAAGTTTCTTCTCGTTATCATCGTGTCACCACCTTTACTTCTTTGGCCGCTCGTGTCACCGCTGTGTACAGCCACTTGTTTCCGTCTGTGCCGAAGGCTGCTGATTCATCGAAGATCAGCACCTTGTCCCACTCCGAACCCTGGCTCTTATGTACGGTCAACGCATAACCGTAATCAAACTCCTGGGCTTCCTTCCTGATCCAGAAAGGTATCTGCGTTGGCTCATCTGACATGAAGTGGTGCCGGTGAGCCTCGACGGCTGTATAGTTTGCCTTGCAGTCTGGGTCAAAGATTATTAGGTCCAGGAACTCATCACCGTCAAAACAAGATTCTGTTTCCCAGATCGCTCCGTTGAGAAGCCCGACTTCGTGATCGTTTCGCAGACACACCAGCCGGTCGCCCTCTTCGGGTGTCGGTGACTTTCTGCCCAGTAAGGTTCTGATCTTTCGGTTCGTGGCTTTGCGAGTAGCGTTGCGGCCCACGAGTATTTGGTCGAAGCCCATGACGTCGTCAGGTGTCACTGAACCCCACTCCACAACCATGTCACCGTCCGGCCTGATCCACTCACCCTGCCTGATTCGGGTAGCGAGCTGGATGATCGGATTGCCTTGAGCCTGTCGGTGAATCTCATCGAGCATAAAGTCGGGCTCTGCTTGGATGAACCATCCGGCTCCGAACACTGGTGGCAACTGAGCAGGATCGCCCAGCACGAGTATCTTGGTGCCGAAGCTCATCAAGTCCATTGCCATCTGCTCGTTAACCATAGAACATTCATCGACAATGATTAGGTCCGCCGTCTTGACAGGTGAATCTTCGTTCAGGACAAAGTTCGGTGAGTTGAGCTTCTTGGTCTCGAACGCGATCTTTTGCTCCAGGTCTGCGATCACCACCGGGTCGTCGGTGTTGGCTAACGAAACCTCCAGGTCTTTCAGCTTCTTTTGGCTGCGGTCTTTGGGGCAGTAGATGAGCTGATGAATCGTAAAGGCTTCGCAACCTTTCTGTCTCAAGACGTAGGCTGCTTTACCAGTGAACGCACAGAACAACGTGGCTCCCGAGGCGGCATACTTGGCAATGGTTGTCTTGCCCGAGCCTGCAAAGCCGAAGAGGCGGAACACCTGTTGGTCCGAGTGCATCCATCGGCCGATGGCGTCTATTGCCTGCTGTTGTTGTCCCGATAACTTCATGCCGGCCTCTCTACAACAAGTAAATCATAAGGATCGACTAGACCACAGTTACAGCAGATAAAGTGCAGCTCATCATCACTTATGATATTCCTGCCTATTTCTCCGCAGTTTGGACACTGAGTTGTTAGTTCACGATCTTCCATTTCTTCACCATGAAAACACAAGGTCTATGATGTACCCATCACCTAGTCCCGCTGCAATGAGAGCGGCGTCAATGACTTTTCGTTTCTCCTCACCAATCCAGCTTTCCACGACGCTATCGTCACTGGACTCACCAATCGTATATGACCAATGCTCGCCGTTATGTAGGCCGGCCTTTGTCACGTATTCCCTGTATGCTTCTTTTGCCTCTTCGGGCAGATCACCTACATCCACCCAATAACTTTTGTTGACTATTTCCGGCTCGTTCCCTCGGCGAGCCACGAGAATGTCCCACCACTGCTCACGATATGCTTCCGTCTTGCCATTGGCGAACTCGTAACCTGCCTCTTCTATAGAGCCTTCATCGTAAGGCCACAAGAAATCTGCCCTGTCCTTGGCCCTCTCTGCTGCATCTGCTGCTTTCTTGACGCAGCCGAACGGTTTCTCAACTATCGCAGAGATTGTCTGGCAAGTCGTGCATGGCCGCTTACTGAAAGAGTGGCCGTCACTGTTTAGAAGGTTTAGTACAGTTTGGCCGAGGATTTCTTTTGTGACCCGCTCTGCTATCCCTTCAACCTGCGTCTTAATTTGTTCTGATTGTTCTTTGTTCTTGCACATAATCAATACCCCGCCACGGAGTCGAACCGCGTATTATCCATACTCAGGAATCGAACCTGCCGATGCAATTAAGCATAGCGTCCAGCTTGCAGGACCGTCAACCGTCTCCGTGAAACGATTGGGCGGGACCGAAGTCCCGCCCGCACGCCGGAGGAGAGGGAGGTGTTCTAAAATGGTGCGTCTTTGGGATCGCCTGCTTCGCCGCCACCCGCAGTGCTCTTGCTGTGATCGACCTTGGCCTTGCCACTGGCGACCTGTTCCTTGAAGGCTTTGCCAGCCGCGAACAAGTCCGTGGTGGGATCAATGAGGCTGTCAACGGGGCTACCGTTGGCCGGCACGATCTTGAAGTTGTGATAGTCACCCTTCGTGTTCTTCTCAGCGACCGTAGTGATTGTGAGCTTGAACGCATACAGCGGCGGACGACCTTTGACCTGACGCAACGGCGTCATAATGCTCTTATATGACTTGATCTTTGTGGAGCTGCACGAGATCATGCAGGGGCCGACGATGTCGCCGTCAGCGTCCAGAAGGATCGCGTAGAACACAAAGGTCTCGACCAGATCGTGATCGACGCCATCGGCAACCGGCACGTAATATTTGCCGAACTCAGTGGATGCAGCCTGAGCAGCCGCCACGACAGGAGAGTCGAGGTTATGGGTGCCAACGAACCCACCGCCGTCTTTCTGCTTGTTCTTCCACTCGATGAAGATGTGCTCGGTGTAGCACGGCACGATCTGCACGCCTTTGTCACCGTCGAAGATTTCGCCGGACGCTGTGTTGTACAGCATACCTTCTTCGGCACCGTCGATATACTCGGCACCCTTTTTCTTGACCTGCGGGCTACCACTCTGGAGGATAGCCAGGAACGGAATCGCAAAGTCTTCCGAGCTGGTGCCCTCAAAACCACCGCCGGTATCGTCACCGTACTCGAACGGGAGTGCCAGTGCTCCGGCTGCTGCTGTCTTTGCTAACGCTTTCTTTTCTTCTGTCGCCATACTTGTGTCTCCTCAATATGAACTATTTTTTCGAGCTTGTAATCTCAACGGCATCCACACAATGAATGCCGAACACGTCGAAAGGAATCTTCTTACCTTCTTTGAGTTGCCGGACCACAAAGGCTTTCACTGTAGCGGAATGGACGTCCAGCTCGGTCCGGTTGTTTTTCCAACTTCGTCCAATCAGTCTCAGCAACGCCTCAACCTTGTCGCCCTGGGTCTTATCGAAGTCGATGATAACAGAACGCTTGACCATGCCGCCTTGACCGTTCGCATCCAACCACGCAATCGCGGCGGGCTTGCGGGCCTTCGAGATGTTGGTGCGGACTTTGTTCTTGAGTTTCAGCGGCAACCCACTGCGGGTCTTTAGCTCAGACATGCCGACCTGCTCAAACAATTCAGGCAACTGCTCCTCAGCGATCTGGCGGTGCTGCTCTACGAGCTGCTTAACTTTCAGCTCGGCCTTGGCTCTCTCTTTGTCAAGATCGTGCATCTTGTCGGCGAGCACAGAGATTCTACCCAGGATGTCAGACTCGTTCGCGGCTGGGCCGTCATCGTGTCCGGTATAGTCAAAGGGTAATTCTGCTACTGCTGTTTTCTTAGCCATCGTCGTCTCCAGTGCTCTCAACTCTCAACTCTATGCTGCAAGTATATCAGTTTCAGAATCGTATGTCAACAACCAATCTCGAATTCTTCCATCAATTACTACTGAGGCATTGTCGAACTTCTTCCGAAGCGAGCCTATGATGTCAACATCCTTGGTATTATCGGCAACAATGTCGATATAATTTACGTGATTTTTCTGACCGGCACGATGATTTCTATCCTCACTCTGGTGGCGTTCCTTCATCTTAAAGCTGTTCGAGTAGTAGATTGTCGTCAAGGCTTCGTTCAGCGTATGACCTTCGCCCATGCTATCAGGTGTCGCCACAATGTATTGGACCTCATCTACTGGACACGTCTTGAATCGGAACTTGTTCTCTTCACGTTTGTCTTCATTGACGGTCCCATCCCACCGTACAGCCTTGTCACCCAGCAGGTCACAGATCAGGTCAATGTCTTGGATGAACCGAGCCCAGATGATTGCTTTATGCGGCAAGTCTTGTGTGATCTCGTTCAGCATCTTGAGCCGGGGATTCTTGTCCTCGATCATGTGCATCTCATTCTCGTCACCAGACGGTAGGTAGCCATTGGCAACTTGTTGCAGACGGAGCAGCCGAGTAATCGCCAGCGGTGTGAAGATCATGTCACCATTGATCTCAGTCATAAACTCATCTTCTAATTCCTTGTACAGCTTCCACTGCTTCGCCGTCATCTCGAAACCAGCGTATGAGTAGAGCTTATCTGGCAGATCAAGCACATCCTCTTTCAGGACGCGGGACGACATCTCTTTCACCAGCTCGGACAGAATCTCCAGGTTCTTGAACCCGACGCACTGATCGAACTCGCGGTCAGCCTTGGCGTTGTAGCCTTTGATCCAGACACCGAAGAACGTCTTGAAGCATTGGAAGCTGCCGAGGCCGTAAGGTGTGTTGGCCCAGAAGTTCTTGTCTAAGAATCGGAACTGAGTATAGATGTCGAACGGTGTATTGGTGATAGGTGTCCCGCAGAGTGTCCGTTTGAATACGGCGTAGTCGGACGCCGCCATCACGGTTCTGGTGATCTTCGCGGACGGTGTCTTGATTCGGTTACTCTCATCACAGACGAACAGGCAGCGGTGCTTCTTGAGAAACGCCTTCGCCAGCTTCTTACCTGCTGCCGTCTTAATCCCTGGGTAACTCATTGCCAGGATCGGAAAGCTTCCGGCGTCATTGTTGAGGATCGAATTGCAGGCCATCATGTGTTTCTTCGTCTTGGCCTTCTTGGTCTGGAACGCAATCATCGAGTGGTCTATGCCCAGGTGATCGGGTATCTCGTACAGTATCCAGTTGGTGTGAAGCCCAGGAGGTGCGAGGATGAACAGTGCGTCGATGCTGCCTGCGGCGAATAACTTCTCAGCGGTGCTGAGTGCCAGCCACGTCTTGCCGGTTCCTTGTTCCCAGTGGATCGCTCGGACTTCATCGAGTCCGTGTGTTTTCAGCTCTTCTGCCTGATGATCGAATGGGTCAGTTTTCATAGCAGCTCCTAATACTTTGAGTGACAGCGATGATTGCAAGTCTTAAACCATCGAACGCACTTCCCTTTCCAGGTGAGGTCAGGACATAACTCTACGTAGTTGAGGGCTCCGCAAATAGAGCATACCTTAAAACCTCCACTGGTTTCGCGTGGCTTCTTAAAGAAGCTTCGGCAGTCCGGGGCACCACATTTATATCCACCCACCTTGGCTCGATGTTCGCTTGTCATAGCACGCTCCGGTAATATTCACGCCACATCTCGGTCCAGTATTCCTCATTGGCTTCCATGCAGGTGTCGCACAGGAACACCCAGTTCTTCTTCTCGTCCACGTAGGCTGTATTTTGCACCCTACGGTGGCCTCTACAGAAACACGGGCCGTAGAGGCCGTCACAGAGCGGCAAAGCTGTGTGGGATCGTATCCAGCGGTGAAGCCACAGTTTGATGTTGTATCTCTTTCGCAGGAGCATAAGTCTAACCTTGAGACCGCTCGCACGTCTGAGCCGCAAGCGTACACCTTTGAACTCAACCTCGACAGATTTCGTCATACGTACACCTTTGCGTTCAACACGGTTTGCACTACGCCGTCCTCTTCGACAACGAAGATGTAGTTGCCCAGTTCCTTGAACTCAAAGTCTAGGGCAAACACACCAGCCTCTAACTTGTACAGTTTTAATTTAGTTATGTCATTACTACGAGGCCGATGGCTGGGGCCGTAGACACGAACCGCCACAACAGAGGCGTTCTTGTCCACGGCACCGTAAGCCAGCCGGTCTTTACCGGGTCGATATGTATCCCTGAGAAACTTCATAGCTTATCCGAAGTGCCCGCCTCCCGCAGTGTTAGCGAGGATTTCCTGCAAAACTAAATCTTGAGCCACGATCTTTGCATCCACGGCTGCTACGTCGTTTACTACGACTGCGATGCCGCTACCCACCTGCTCGATGGAAGTGTTTCTGACGGCGAATTGCTTGACGACATCCATGCCGGCGTCATCGACAATGCTGACGGACCACTCACCAACTTCATCAGGCACGAAAGAGCCCACTACGATCTTTGTTCCAGGCACCTGAGTCAACCCACTGCCGATGGTCAGAGCTGTGCCGAACACTGCGTCAGCCTCATCGTAGACCTGAGCTGTTGGATTGTCTGACGCCGGATCGCCGTTACACCGGGCTCGGAACGCAATTGTGTCACCTACATTATACGTCTTCATTACTTGTCCTCTCTATTAAACTCAAATAGTTATCCGCCGCTACGCCGCAGCGGTCAATGTGTAGTAGATGAGCAGAGCCAGCCAAACAGTGTTGGTGGCCGTGACACCTATCGAAGCATAAAATGAAAACTTCTGCTGGATTGCTTTGTAGTAGTAGAGGTTCCAGTAACCCCAGCCAGCGAAGAAGCCGACATGGTAAAGGCTCACGCCGGCAACTGACTTGTCTAACCAAACTTGGATGACGCTCAGTAGGATGAAGAACCCACCGGCCAGCTCGAACACACCGTTGATCTTATCATTGTTGATTTTCATGCAGTTTCCTCTTTCGTCTGTAGTATGTGCTTCGGCTGATCTGCTCACAAGCCAGCTCGTAGTTCAACTCCCACATCTGGCGGGTTATGAAGCGGGGCCGCGTTGCCCCGCCCTTTCCATTTGCGGTCTGTCCTCGCATTATGCTCTGTACTTTCCTTTCCAGACGGTAATAATAGTACGCTTGCCGTTAGGGTATGTCACGATATGTGAATGCGACCAACTTGATGGGCCTCTGGTGTACCAGACGTCGGACTTAATGTCACAGGATACACCTGCCACATAAATACCATCCTGGATTCCTGCTTTGTGCAAGTGACCAATGTTGGCTTTGCGTCCCATCCTGCTTAGGTTGGCTGCATTACCACGGGCTCCGTTAGGCCCAAGGGAGCCGTGCATACCGCACTCAATGTTGGCGTCCGTAATCAGTATACTTTCATCTTCACGCATGAAGTGTGCGATCCGATCTTCCAGGCCGAGCATCCGGCAGGCATGTTCCAAGACATGAAACGTTCGGCCAAAGGGATCAGCTTCCATAGCTTCATACACGGCAGCATTAAGCTTTAGCCAGATCACGGCATTCTTAGGATCGTCCAGACCTTCACGGCTGTCCAGCCAGCGTTCAATCCAGGGACGATCATGGTTGGCGTCCACGACATAGGTCTGGCAGAAGTCACGATGTAGGTCACGGAGATGGTCGTTACACGCCACGAATTCCTTACGGAGATCATTCCATGCACCGGAACGGACGAAGTTTTGGAACCGTTTATGCAGCGACTTCTTTGACCAATGGTTTGTCACGGACCCAGCCATGAGATCGTGGACGAATTGAGACTTGGGGCGTAGCTCATCCAGCATGTGCTGAGAACAACGATTGACGCTTTCGTCTAACAGCATCAAGGCGTGAGCGTCACCCCATGTAATCGCCTCGACATGTTTATTCTCACGCACGACACCTTTCTTAACCACGACATCAAGATCGTAGATTGTGCCGTCGTCTGTAGCGTTCAACTGACGTAGCCACCAGTTGCCGTCGCTGTCCACTTCGACAATCACGGCACCGTAGCAGTGATGGAACTCAGCCTTGAGCCCTTCACGCTTCTGGATATAGTTACGCTGAGTGACAGTGCCGGTCGTGTAGTTGAACTTGGTGTTCTCTTTCCGTCCGGTTGCAATGGACTCCATCGCAAACTTCACTTGTGGAAAGATTGCACTGTCCCGGCCCGTGTAAGAATCGAAACCAGTCAAAGGACGAACCGCTGTAGGAAGAATGTTCATCTCACCGCACCAACATAGGTGGTTAGCAATAAGGTGACGCTTATCCACAATATAAGGCACAACCTTTTGATCGTACCAAAGCTCTTTCTCCCGGCTTTTGACTTTGCCACGCTTGACAGATAGCCTGCCGAAAGCGTTTTGGTTGTAGGTGAATGTTCCCACCATCATCTGAGCATCATAGTGCTTTGCCAAAGCCAATAAACTATTCCACACAGGGGTATGAACATGAGTGTTGTTCTGGGCTGAGGTCAGAATATATCGCTTGACCACGCCACTTTTGGGTAAAGGACATCTTACCGCTTCAATCCCTCGGACACTTCCATCAACGATCTTCTTGGTCCGATCAATCCCGGCTTTCTTTAGATGATAGTAAATGCAGGCTCTACCAACATCTAAGCTCTTGGCAGCAGCTTGAATGTTGCCTCCATGCTCTTGATAAGCACTGACTACTTGCTCCGTTGTTACTTTTGGCATTCTTGCTTTCCTTTCCTAAACTTTGCGGGATGATCGACAATGTCGATCCACTTATCCATTTTCTCTGCGACGTAACTCACGGTGTCACCCGCGTAATACATCTTATCCAATTGATTCCACGGCCGGGGCACCAGGATACCAGCACCACCTGCCCTGATGAACCTCTCGACATTCTCCTGACTGTCGTCAACAAGCAAGCAGTTGAAGTTGAAGGCGAACTCAGACTTCTCAACCCAGGTTGGCACCATCCGCTTATGCAGCTCTGGAATCTCTCTGCGAACCCACCGTGCCTTGCCGGTGAAGGAGTCATCATGCTCCATCGGCTTAGTCAGCAACATCGTCTCATTGGGCCTGAACCGAGCCCACACCTCTGCCAGGATTTCTTTGCCGTCTTCTGTCCACGGCAGATTCTCCCAGAATTTGATGGTGCAGTGCTTGTTCGCCTCATCTCGTGTTGATCCCGCCAAAGGAAATACATTGTAGTCACTACCGAACGGCCAGTTCCGATCTACCTTATGTGGAAAGCCCAGGGCGGTGAAGATGCCTGTGACGAAATCAGAGAACACCTGATCGCAATCGAGATATACTATGTGGTTAGCTTGCATAAGTCTCCTCAAATTCTTAACGGTCTGTCGTCAACCCAGTTGCCCTTGACCATGCTGTCAAGCAACACCTGGGAACTGGAGAGAGCCTTCGACAGATGAGAAAGGCTGCTCTCGTGATCTAGCGGTTTGCCGGCATACCAATCGGCAAGGTGACGCATGGTGGCGTCGTAGTAGACGCTGGCTCTGACGCCAACGGATCGGTAATTGTGCTTGCCGTATTTGATCCCACCTTCCATCATACCCAAAGCCATCTCGAAAACGACTCGCAAGGGCAGCACATGAAAGGGTGTCTTGGTTGTGATCGGCACCGTGACCTTAAAGCCCAGGGTGCCTTCCTTGAGGTGCGTGAATGGTGCCACGCTGGGCGGCAGCTTCTCTATGACTATGCCAGCGGCAACGTTGAGGGCGGCGACATGTATGCCTTTGCTGTCTTTGTTGAGGCGGTCGTCGTTGAGGGTGTCTTCCAGCTCGGCGTTGCGAATGGCTGCGATCCTCGCCATTGCTCGTGAGAGGTGTGGAATTCTCCAGGTGTCGTCTTGGCCCTCCCAGAACATCATCAGGTGAGCGACGGCCGCGTTGAATTGCTCATCCGCGTAGACATCAATGGCGTCCACGGGTCGAACCTTTTCGGCGGACATGGATTCGGCAAGCAACACCACGGCCTGCGAAGACAGGCAGCTCATCGGAACCTTCTTGACACCGATTGCATCCTTTGGATTACAGGCTTTCTTCACGGCTTGCTTCTTAGACTTCGGCATACAGCTCTCCTCTATGTATAGACATTCTTCGCAACATTCGGTACTGCGGCATCTCCTCGCCGTTTACGAACTAATCGCTTTTGCTATTGCTTTGCCAGCCGCAACAAATGCTCCACCAACTGCGGCGACTGTTGCTACTCCAATCAAGCACATGACTGCTCTTGTTCCTGCCTTGCCTGTGATGGTTCGAGCCGATCTCAAAAAGTGCTGATCCGCCTGACAGGCAATTGGGTCCGATACATCAAATCCCATCCTTGTTAGTGTAGATTCCACTGTCTTGTCAATCACTCGTTCCATCTCGTGTTCAGTCATAGTCATGTTACTTTCATTAAGCCTTAATTCAATACTCTATCATTGTATCAAGTCTTATTCCAATTGTCAAGCGAAAACTATAACACCGAGAGCGTTAACTGAGCTGGTTGGGCTATCAATCGTTATAAACTCTTCATCCGACGAAGCCGCATCAAGATGTCTGAACTCGATGGTGTCTCCGGCAGTTACGCCAACAAGGGTTCCACCCGTGCCGCCCGACGTGATGACCACTCCCCAGCCGCCGCCGTTGATCCTGGCCTCAACATCACCAGCAATGGAAGCGACCAGCGTGAATGTGTATGTGCCCGTGTCGGGAACCGATGTCCAAGCATTGCTGGCTGTCGAAGGACTCACGACGCCGAGCCAGAAGTCGTTATCGTAGGCCGAGGCCGTGACATCACATTCATGCACGACATCATAGCGAGCCACGTAGTCCACGGCACTGAATGTATGCCGTGTATCAACTGACAGTTTCAACGTAGCCGGAAGGCCGTCCAGGTAGCGGAGAATCTTCACGAATTCCATCGTGTAGGTTGCGGCACCGGCCGCGTTCCAGGGTGCCGTGTAAACCACTGAGGCACCGTCGTACAGCTTCAACCTGTATCGGGTGTCGTTGTTCGCAGGGAAGCTCGCGTCGATTGTCTCGGCGTCTGTGTGGTTCTGCGACTCCTCATTAAGTATCCGGTAATCACGACGGTTGTAATCCACGACGACGTCGCCAGTGATATCAACTGTCGTCGGATACTGAACTGTATTCCAATCAATGAATGTCGGTGGATAAGGTCTGCGGTCTCTGTAGTCCATGTCAACTTGGAGAACTGTCAGGCCGGCATCCACATCGGACACCTTATTACCTACTGCATCATAAGGCAATAGTTTCAGATCAACATTGTAGTCCGGATCAAAGACAGTGATAGTCAACCCGCCGCCATTATGCAGGAACCACGCCTTATCAGTGTCGGCATGGACTGCTTGTGCGGTGTCACAGAAGCCACGAAGACATCCGGTCAACCGCAACCCACCAGTGATCTCCGAAACATCTGTGCAAGCAATCATCTCGTCACCGATCATAAACATGTTCACTAGATACTCACCCACCTCGAACGCCGTGGTTGTGATGATCTCACTGAGATTCATATCTGTAAGGATGTCAATGGTCGTGTCATCCTGGTCGATGTTGCCACTGAGTGCTCCAGTGTACGTGAACCCGCCCACCGTGCCCGCACTATAGTAGTTTCCTGCTGGAGCACCGGCAGCGTTTCGCTGTCTGATCTCGTAACCAGTTTCGTCGCGGCCTTGCGATTCGCCGATACACCATATCTTACCCTCGGTGTAGGCGTCGTCTCGCCTACCGATTGCATACGGAGCCTCAAAGGCGAGCTGTTCCGCTGCCGGAAACGGAATAAGATTCTTATCCGGAGCAACCCACTTAGTTGTATCCTGATCCGCGAATGACGCTGCCCTCCAAGAGAATACATCTTGGACCGCGTCAATCAGCATTTCCGGCTTCTCGTGGTTGCCGGCATCTATCCGGGTAATTCGGAAAGGTATGTCCGTTACAACGAAATCCTCGAACGTCCAGGAAAAGAGAAAGACCTCTCCGACGTATGAATCCCAGAAGTCCCGGTTGGTCTTCATGCGAAGCTTCGCAAACGGATAACTGTTGGCTCTTATTTCTCGCCATGCAAGTTTATTGGCAAGGATGTCATCTCGTAGTGCCGGGTAGCTGAAAATCGCAGGCACTCTTCGACCTTGAATCTTCATGTTTGCCGAGTCGTGAGCCTGGGCGTAGCCGTCAGCGTAATTATTATCTCGCCGCTTGTAGAAGATGCGAACTACGTTTGTGGTCCCCTCCCAACCGGCTCGGGAGTATTCAACGACTTCATTTACGTTCGAGGTATCCGCCGCCTTGAGCCCGATGAGCGAATAACCATCCCGCACAAGTACACACTTCCACTTGCCTGTTGCCGGGTCAATTCGGAAGTGACAATCAGCTTGCTTCTCAATTTCTCTTATGATGTCTGTAGCATTTCTCTGAGCCGACAAGATGAGTGACATTCCGTTGCCTTCGGTCTTCAATGTGTCCGCCTGGGTCTGCCAATCAGTTATGTCGATATCACTGTCCGGATAGCCATAGCCCCAGCCTTCGTCCGTGAATATCTCGTGAGCCATGTGCATCGGATTGCAGTCAGCACCGTTCACGACTTCGTCACCGCCGCCAAGCCCAGTAGGGATACGTTCGATCTCGAAACTCCATGCCTTGACACTTGTTGTTTCACCGACGAAGCCGCCTTCCCAAACGCCGTGGCATAGGCCACGATATGCGGGACATGGATTCTGATGCAGCTCAAGGTAGGGACTCTTGGCCTGCGTCTTGGAGCCAGTGAAGAATGAGAATGTTCCCTTGAGGTTCTTGGCATCAATACTTATCGAACCATCAGTGCTTTGCGTGCCGGACCATACCAGCTCATCACCGACGTAGATTGCTTTGAGAGTCGCGGGTCCGTGGCAGATTCCCATTTGGAAACCGACGTAGTATTGGTGGCCCACGGTGATCCTTTTGGTGTTGAATAAACTTGTTGAGATTCTCTCGCGGATCGGAACAGTCTTGAGATCACCATACCAAATCACGTTAGGGCCTTTCACCAGATCAGTGCCCCAATGCAGCGGAATGATCCTGCCCTCAGTTGCAGTCGGGAAGTTGAAATCATTCAGATTCCTCGGCCGAGCATCTTCAACCTCCGGCTTTGGTGTCAGCATTTGACTAAGAGCAAACGTGACCGCCCATAGAATAAGTGTGAGAAAGAAAGCCATTATTAGAGCCCTGTAATAAAGATATTTTTTGTCGGCACAAACGGACAGCCGCCGAAGTTGATTTCGTTGGCGAACTTTGCCAGACAGGTAGCTATGCTGTGATCGCAACCCGCGAACACCGAGACGTCCTCCGTCAATACCGATTCATGGAATGGCAGCACCAAAGTCAGGTCATCTCCAGCTTGGTCAAGGATGAGCCTGTAGTCCAGCACGCCGAAAGAGACATACCCACCTGTAGACCAGCCGGTGCCCTTAGCCGTTTCTAGGCCAGTGATTGTCACCACATTATCCACGATAGCCGAGACCGGGCCTATGTATGTGAACAGTCCGGCAGAAACTTTGCAGTCCGGATCGAAGAGCACGTTGTTACATGCAGCCTGAAATGTTCGCTCCGGTATCTCTTTGTCAAATGCGTCATTGATTGGAACAAGTGATAGGGCTGACATCGAGGCGTTCTGCGTGAACGCTACTGATCGAACCACACCTTTATAGATCACACGGACGTCGGATGGTTCGAGCCGCTGGTAACTCTGGATCGTCAGGGACGCAGTCTGGCCTGGAGCGATTGTTGCAAACTTTAGCGTGAATGGATGCGACCCAGGTAATTTAATCTCCAGATACTCCTGTCCGGTTGAGATGGAGCCCCTGGAGATTGAGGTACGGTCGTACTCATCACCTAGATAAGTGACAAAGGGTTCAACCGAGTCGTGCATCCGATAGATGGTGGAGCCCATCGCCAACGTATATATCTCAATTGTGCTACCAGCTTCTTGTGAAGTTTCATGGTCTTCAAACGCCATCTAATTATCGACCTCCTTAGTAGGCACAATACACTCTGATTGTCCAAGTGCATTATAATGTATAATGACGATGTCGTCAACATCTAATCTGATTTTTTCCAAATATTCTATCCGCTCGATATCCTCGGGCTCGTACTCGGCAGGCCACGCCAAGTCCAACGTGAGCTGTTCCTGGGTCTCGCTGACCTCAGCACTGTTCTGAATCTCTCTAACCAGGATCGACCCATCCGTGAAGTGGATTCGGATGAACTGCTTCGGCCACCGCTGATACGCATTGACCGTGTAGCCAATGTTATCCATGTTCAGGACGAAGGTGCCGGACAGCATTGTATCCGTGACGACAATGTCCTTCCAGAACGTCGGGATGTAGAAGCTGACCTGCTTACCCTTGAGGAAGTGGAGAAGCTGCCTGAGTTCCCACAGCTCTTGTCTGGTATTCGTCTTCCAGCCTTTCTTACTGTATCGTTTGTTATGGTCCCAGGCCGACGTTGGGGTCCGAAGCCCAGTAAGGTTGTCGATGACGAAGACTTTGGTCTTGAGTGCCTCTGCAAGCTGTCCGCCTGCGATCATGTTGGGTCCATCCATGAACGGCTTGCCATCGTATGCGTTCCAGGCTGAGTCATCAGCTATGTCATTGACTTCCGGATCGACATGGATTCGCAGATTGAAATATTCCTGGTTGACAGTATACTTGAGAGCCGCAGACGAAGCCTCGATGTGTGCCGTAAGCAGTGGCATCACCTGCACGTTATTCGCGTAGTTGTAAGTCAAACCAGAATCGAATGTGAGTGACGTCGAAGTCATTGATTCGATCTTTAGTGCATCGAAAAAGTTTTCATCCTGCAATACAACCGCATAGCCACCAACGTAGAAATTCGCGTAGTCAGTTGTGTTGACGTTAACAGTCACGGCATCTATTACATGAGCCCCGTCCAAGTATGCCGGCTCATGCCATGCCGGGTACGCTACGATCTTGGCTTGGCGGTCAAACAGAATCATCTCTATCTTTTTCTGACCGGCCTTATATGTGGCCTCGAACATTCCGCGAGGATACTGGCGGTTTGCGATCCGCTGCTCGGAGCCGTCCACGGCCTCGATGACTTTTGTGTCAAAGATCAAGTGCTCGCGGAGCGGCGACTCCGGTCGAATCGGGAACATAACAATTCTTGATCCAGTGAAGTATAAGGTGTAGACCTCGCCGGTCGATAGCGTCAATGTGTATGTTCCATTGATTGTCAAGTCGCCAGTACGCCTTATCAGAACAGAGAAGATAAGGCCGTCTTGCGAGGCAATGTTAAACGGTGCGGCCGGGACACCGGATACTTCGATGCCGCTGCCAAGATTGTCAACGATTGATGCAACAGTAATGCTGTTCTCTCTATCCGCGTTGTATAGTTCACATGTCACTGTCTGGTCAGAAACGATATTACCCAAGTCCTGCACCAGCCGAGGTAATAGGTGGGCTATCTCGTGCCAAGGTATTTCGTGGCTGTTAATCTTCCCGGCTCCGGCGTGTAGGTTCGCATCGACAGCCGAGGCTTCGAGCTGCTCAAAGACCCCAACGCCCAGGGGCGGCAACATTATAGCGGGGGCGACCTCATTCCAGTTACCAGCCGAGCCTTGATCGCTGCCAGGGTCTTGTCCTGGGACGATGAACGTCAGCGGCAGCGTAATGATATTAGCCAAATTGAATGCGTTGGTGGAGGAGGGAGTGACATCCAATGAACCCGCACCTTCAATTGTGGGCTCTGTGTTCTGTTGGATCGTCAAGTCCGAGACATCCACTGAGCCCGCACCGGCGATGACAATATCCGTGGCCTCAAACGACGGCGGGTCAGTCTGGCTGGCTCCCATGTTGTGCCGGTAGAGGGTGTCGGGGGCATCACTCTGAAAGGCCCCCATGTTTTGTTTGTAGTCAGCCATTTACGGGAGTCCCACTTCTGCACCTAATTTAATCCCTGTGTTGAACGCCGGGCTACTTGCATCCAGTGTAAAATCCTGATTGGCTGGATCAACAAGTAACGGATTCGAGCTGATGTCACTATCACCGGCCACAACACCACCAGTTCGGTCGCCGGTGTTATTGTAGAGACAGTTATTGTCGCTGTACACTTGCTCATTGCCGTTAATGCCTGTCGTGCATGTGTGGATGATTGAGTTCACTACAGAACAGTAGAACGTACCCAGGAGAATCCCGGTCCCACAATTATAAACCGTAGTGTTCGCAACTCGTCCACCGATATAGACTGAAATACCTTGGGTGGTGCAGGTATCAATGATGCAGTTCTCAATTATCAAGCAGTCTGCGTTGGAGCTTGTGTAGACAATCCCGTATTTGGAATCATGGACATAACACCACTCTGCCATACAGCCCTCTTTCGATATCTGTAGGCCGTATCCATCTGTGGCTTCGTACTCGCATTGAAACGCTCGGCCGTGATTGCCCTGCATCCTGTGAGCATAAGCATTGGTGAAGCCAGACCTTTGAACCTTGCAGTTACGTATCACAAAGAACACACCTGTGTTTGCCAGCGTATTGATGGAGCTGCTGGAATAAGTGCTGTCCATCCGCAGATGTTCCATCTGACCATAGCTTCCGCTCCAGTTGATATAGGAGACGTTGTTGCCTGTCTGGAGGTATGGTCTGTTGGTTCCTGTCGGCCGGTCCCCGCGAGTGGTGTTGTAGCCCTTCATCCTCTGATAGGCGGCGGAGATGGTGTTGGCACCACTTGTTCCAAAGGCCGTATAGGTGCCAGCCTCAACGTGGGTGATGTCATAGCTACCCTTGTTGGTTGTGTTGAAGAACGTGCCTATCTTCGTTGAATCAAATTTCCAGGCTCCGCCTACGTTGCCTGTTCCACCTGAGCCAGATACTCCAGCGTTCCTATCAACAGTAATATTGTTGGTGTCGGTGTAGCCGGTTATCTGGTAGTAGCCTTCCGTGATGCCTGAGCCGCCGCCGAGATAAATGACGTTGCCCTCCATCGCAGCCGTGAACCCACCTGTAACGGAACTCACAGCACCAGCAGCAGCCGTCACTATGTCAGTCAATGCCAACTGTGCAGAAGCCTGCTGGCTATAATCAACTGACGTGCCTGGGTTAAGGTCTTTGAACCCACCGCCATTGGTGCCTGAGCCGGTGGTTCTGATTTCCCAATCTGTATTTGCTGAAATAGCCATGTTCGCTTCCCATCAGTCGAGTCTAACAATACATTTATCAATCGCAATGATAATTTGCGTGCCGTTGATAACTGAGATATCGTCAAGGCCCAGAGATGCTAGTGTCACGTAGCCGAGGAAGTTGCCGGCCGTCAGGGCGTCGAAGAGTCCTATCACTGCACAGGTGCCTTGTGCTCCCGTAGACTGTGGGAACGTAATGGCGACATCATTTTTGACTTCCTGCACATCGACGCCAACCGAGGTCAACGTATACGCACCGTAAGCCTTGCGGGCATAGCCGAAACCTGACAGCTCAGTCATGCTGGCTTCAACAGCCGATGAGCCGTAGCCGACATACACAGTGTAAGTGGAGAACAAGTGAGCCAGCAACGCATTTTCAGAAAAATTAGAAAAACTCATTAAACCACCTTCTTGTAAATTAAGCCACTGTTTTCGCTTTCCTGGTTGATCCCACCGATGTTGGATTTACGCACGGTCGGAAACGCTATCCAAGTATCGGCCCCAACCGTCAGCTCCTGAGCAGGATCAATTCCGTGTAAATGAATGTGGCCGATATTGTGCATTCGACCGAGATAGTACCAGCCGTCATCCCCGCCATCGGCATCCATGTAGAATACCTCGTGAGGGATGATTGGGATGAAACCATTTGACAAGTCGGGAAGAAAGGCTCCGAACTGTGCAAGTGCAGCACCCTTACGGCAACCGCCGCCGATGCGAATTCGATCAGTGCTTCCACGATCTTGCCCCACATCCGCATCATCCGTTTGGTAGTCTACGCTATGTCCCCACCTACCACCTGCCGGTTGGTTGGGTAGGCCCTCACAATGAAGTGTTCCACCTGAGTCAGTGTTGTAGGTTCCATAGTATGTGGTGCCGGGAACCAGGGCTCCATCCATCAGAACCGTATGGCCGTTATGACTTGGGAGAGGATAGGCTCCGAACGCAGTAAAGCCTGCCCAGTTCCAGAGGTGTCCGGCACACCATGCTCCACCTGTCCACGTTCCTTCCTTGTCGATCTTTCCGAACCCGAAGTGTCGGTAAAGCCCAGGAGAGAACTCAAGCACGACAAAGATGTTGTGTGGGTTCGTGTAGGCGAAGAAGTGATACGCCGTGTACGATCCGGCCCCGATCCTGGAAACCTGTCGGCCTCGGTCCGGAAAGGCATCGAAATCGCTATTCCCGTTACCGCTGTCGTCTGCCTGATTCCACGGCTCTTCGTCATTGGCTCCCGAGTAGCCCAACGCCTGAAACATTCCGATCTGATCGACACCGTCCCACATGAATGAGACATAGACGTTATCCGCTGATCGACTCAGTGACAGATGTTTGTTGGCTCCGCTGTAGTAATCCTCAACGTAGCCATTCGCCTGAGCAAATGTAGAGAGCTTGCTCAGTAAATCTGTCTGGTCACTTGCTGTGCCTGTCTGATAGGCCATGCTTAATTCTCCTTGAGGGCGAAGAAATAATTTCTGTTCGATTGACCGCAATTCTGGAAGCACTTATACACGTCGGTTCCAATATAGATTCGGTCCTCAGAGTTGATGGTTCCGTCTGGATTAAAACAGAAGACCCCACGCATACTGCCGAAAAGTCTTCGCTCACCGACATCGGATACTATCGTACACGGAACCAACATGAACTCGTCACTAACTCTTTTCAATTCATCCTGACCTGCTGGGATAATAGTCTTTACATTGAACAGCTCACCCCAGTTATGGGTATCGACATACCAGGAGTTCGGTGCTGCCGGAGGATTATAATCTGTCCCCGCACATGGGGTGATCTGCACAACGTCATCAATATTAAGCAGGCTTGGGTTTCCACTAACTATTTCCCAATTGGCTACTTGTGTGAAGGTGCCGTCCGGCTTTCTTAACCAGCCGGGTCCACCATAGGTCGAAGACTCTGCCGTCCACACACCGGGATTATTCATCCCAGCAAAGTCGTTTCCGCCATAGGTGTATGGTGACTTCCTCGCTATGCAGCCAAGAATCAATTGAGGATATCCCCACTCATTTGCTGTTAAAAATCTATCCGGTGCTCCCAAATACATGTTGGGATAGACCGAGGCGACTTTGAACACAGCCGTGATTCTTTCATCATCTATACTCATCCAATAGTTGATGGTTGCCGGTGTACCTCCACCAGACAACGGGACATAGTTATCCTCCCGGTCGCTGTCAGCACTCACGGCTCCAGGCTGCTGATCCCACGGAGTCGAGACTGAGTTGAATCCTGAGAAACCATTGCACTGCAAGACATACGCTGTTTCCGGGCTCGTCTCTTTCACCGACTTCCAGCCGATGTATTGGTCAGTGGTTGTATTGTGGATCATCAGGTATTTGTGTTCGAGCACAGTAGTGGCATACGTCATCGTCAACGTGAGGCCCGAGCCTGTGCCACCAGACGAGCTGGCCGGATTGCCGGGTGTCGTGATATACTCGCCACCTGTGTTGACTGTGACTGCACTCGGTACTCCACCAGATTCCGCTGTGATCTTGACCGTAGCTGCTTCCGTGAACGATCCACCGACGACTGTCACTATGTCGTTCAGCGTGTAGCCGGTGCCGGCCACTGCGATAGCTGCCACTGTAGCTTCCTCGGCCTCGTGGTCAACCTTCGCCTCCCAAGCCGTATCCACGTATGTCACCTCGAACTTGGCACCAGTGCCTGATCCACTTGACGTATTCTGGAGCACGGGATTACTCGCCTGTGACGTATAGACACCTGCGTCGGAAATATGGCTGGCAGTTATGATGCCGCTGCCCGCCGTGAATGTAAAGTCGATTGTACAGCCTGTCCCTGCTCCGTCTGACGTCGTCGCTACTGGGTTTGTCGGCTGAGCCGAAGCAACGCCTGGGTTTAGTATGAGGATCGTCGCCACGGCCGAACCTGAGAGCGTCAGCACCTCCAGGACC